>FTJU01000958.1_pt6 | contig 25468 bp, 25 predicted proteins | sample 1658961 | NCBI WGS metagenome assembly FTJU01 (sample SAMEA3914878, study PRJEB12502) | metagenome | biome: forest; material: soil | place: USA | collected 2012-03-12 | depth 0.3 m | reverse complement strand
GTGCCGGGTAATGGGGGTGGTGTGGGGAGGGCGGGGACGGCAATGCCCGCCATCTGGTAGGCGGGTTTGTAGATCATGTTCATGGCGAGGACGGCTTCTTGGCGCAGCGCCTCGTCGGCCATTTGCGCATTGATCACGTTGGCGGTTTCGAGCAGTCGGGCGATGGTGCCGATCGGGCCCGAATTGCCTGGTGGCACCACGGCGATCTTTACTGCTTCGGCCGCCGTGGCGACCGCGCCGAGGCGGGTGCCGACCTGGCTCATGATCGCGGCGAGTTCATCGACGGAATCGGCGTAGCTGCGGGCACTCGCGTATGCCGCGTCGGCGGCGGCGCCCTCCCAGGCCATCGAATTCATCACCCGATCCGAGCTCGCCCGGGTCAGCGGAAACGAGCTGGCCAGTGTCCCTGCGACTTCCAGCCAGGTGACCGACGCGTCGAGGATTTGCGCGGCATCGATCTGCTGGGTCTTGGCGTAGATCTCGTCATGCTTCATCGACTCGAAATGTTCCATCGAGCTGATGTAATCGGGATCATTACCGCTCATGACCGCGCCTCCTGACGCTCGACCACGCCATCCGCACAGCGCGCTGTGTCCTGACTCGCGCACTCCGTCCGCCATCCATAATGCGCGGAATCACAATACGATTCGGCGCTCATCGTGGCATCCGCGTTTCGATTGCCCGCAGCGCCGCGGCGTTCGCGGCGTCGGCCTCCTCGAACAACCCGCCGCTGATCAGGAAAGCCTCCTTCATGCGGTAGGCGGCTTCGATGTAGTGGTCGAGCAGGGTGGCGGCGTCGCGGGCCTTGTGCGCGAATCCGGCCCGCAGTTGCTGTGCGGAGACGAATCCGCCGAAGCCGGCCACCTCGCCTGCCGATTCGAGGCGCTGGCGTAGATAGATGAGCCGGTCAGCCTGGTGGTCGTACATTTCGGCGCAACGTCGCGCGGCGTCCGGATCGAATTTGACGGTGCCAGCCTGTGCCTCCTGTTTGAAGCGGGCGATATCGGCTCGGCTGCTCTCGATCGTCATGCACCACACCCCCGGGATCGGTCGGTCCGCCTCAGACTAACCGTTGGCCATGCCTCCGCATGAAATAGTTCCGGTCGGTTACGACTATCGGGCGTATGCGGGAATACGTTTCTGCAGTTGCGTCGCGAGTTGTTCGGCCGAGGCGGGCACGATGTGCACGGTATCGCCCGCTTTGATCAGATAGCGCCCGTCGCCCTTGACATCGATCCAGGTGTAGTGGATCGGCGGCTGCGGTGACGGCTGGTCCAGTCGCCCCTCGATCCGGATATGCCCCTCGGCGGTATGCGGCTTCAGCAGCAGCCGTCGAATCGATGGCACCGCCCGCTGCGTTACCACCACCGTCTCGTCGTCGCGGATGGCGCCGGCGGACGCCGCCCGAGCGGGTTCGTGTCCGGCGGGGGTCGCGGGCAGCAGCGCCGCGATCCGAGCGCCGAGCTTGGCACTGAGTCCGATCGAAAGCCGCACGCGCCCACCGAAATACGGTCCGGAGCCGGGTTCCTGAACGGCGAGGACGGCGCGGTCGTAGATCGCGCACGCCACTGATCGGATCTCGGTGCTGGGACCATGTCCGCCGCCGATAGCCACGATCCTGGTCTGCGGTGCGACCAGAATCCGCAGGCACGCCGATAGGTCCGGATCGCTGCGCGGCGGTAATCGCTCGTCCAGTTGGGCGCGCAATTCATCGGCTTCGGCCTCGGTTCGCGGCGTCTCGAGAATGCGCAGCGGATACGGGTGACGGTCCACTTCGGTCTCACGCCAAATATGGGCGAACTCGTCCGGGGTGAAGGTCCAACCCACGCCGAATCACTCCTCACAACCCACGAACGTCATCGCTCCCCGCCAGCGACTGCTTGCAGGTCGCTCGCGAGGGTCAGCTTACTGTTGCCTCGAGGCGTTGGAACCAAATCTGCGGCAAGCAGTACCACACGATTACGGGCTAACGTCGAAGGCGAAAAGTCGTATATATCCAAACAGCCCCTTGCGGTTTGCTCCGCTTGTTGTGCCGGATCGCCTGTTCCGGTGCATGGAACGAGGGCGGATGGGAGAAAAGCTTTGCAGGTACTTGGACCGTGGACCGACTCGACGACATTCGCCGCGCTGGCCGGGGGTAAAGCACGTGGTTTGTACACCTTGCACAATGGTGGCTTCCGCGTCCCCGACTGGGCGGCGCTCGGCACCGATGTCTTCGACCGGTTCCTGGCCGAGGCCGACACGGACGCCGATTTGGCGGCTGTTGTGTTGAATGTCACATCGTCGGATGACCTGGATTCGGCGCTGGCCGCCGGTGCGCAACTACGTGCCGCGATAGTCGATGCGCCACTGCCCCAGCCGATCCTCGAGCTGATCGCCGACGCTTACGGCCGCCTGGGGGCTGATGCGATCGCTGTCCGGTCTTCGGCGGTCGTCGAGGACGGTCCCGGCCAGTCCTATGCGGGCCAGTTCGACTCTTTTCTCAATGTCAACGGTGTCGACGCGGTCGCGGCGCGGGTGCGCGACTGCTGGGCCTCGGCCTTCTCGGAACGATCCATTCGCTATGCCTTCGCACACGGTCAGCCGCGCGCCAACGCCATAGCCGTTGTCCTGCAACGTCTTATCGACGCACGGGCGAGCGGGGTGATGTTCACCGCGAACCCGGTCACCGGCGCCGCGGATGAATTGATCGTCAGTGCGGTGTACGGGCTCGGCGAGGGGCTTGTCTCGGGTGCGGTGGACGCCGATTCGGTCGTGGTCGACAAATCCTCCGGCACGGTGCTGGAAACGACTGTGGGGGACAAGGATCGCAGCTATGCACCTGCGGGCGAGCAGGGCTGTGCGGTGCTCGAGGTCGAGCCGCGGCGTCGCGAGAGCGCGGTGCTCGTCGATGCCGAACTTGCCGAATTGGTGGAGTGGGGGCGCAAGCTGGAGGCCGAATTCGGTGCGCCACAGGACATCGAGTGGGCCATCGATGCCGACGGTCTCTGGTTTCTACAGTCGCGGCCGATCACTACGGCGGTCACCGACGGCGCGGTGCGCGCTGAGGTACTGCGCGGTGCGGGTGAGACGCTCGCGGACGACGACAAGCGAATCTGGGACAACTCCAACATCATCGAGAGTTTCAGCGGCATCACCTCTGCACTGACCTATACGACCGCCGCCGATATCTACGGGCGTGTGTATCGCGGTTACGCGAAATCGCTACGGGTACCCGCGGAGCAACTGCGCCAGACCGATCGCTGGACTCCCGTGCTACTCGGCTACTTTCACGGCCGGGTCTACTACAACCTGCTGCACTGGTACCGGATGGTGGGCATCGCACCCGGATATCCGTTGAACCGGAAAGTGCTGGAGGCCGCGCTCGGCGTCGATGAACCGCTGCCGGATGCGATCGCGAAAAGCTTGCGCCCGTTCACCTTCCGCACGCAGGGCGCCCGGCTGCGCTCGCGTGCGATCACGACGGTGACCTATGCGCGGCGGCTGTTCGGAATCGACGATATGGTCGAGCGCTTCATGACCGACTTCTACCGCGTCTACGACGAATACGATGCGCTCGACTATTCGACCCTGACCGGTGAACAGGCCTATGCGGCCTATCGCAAGGTGGACCGGGATCTGGTCGAGCGCTGGGGTCCGCTGATGGTTCTGGACGCGATCCTGTTGACCTGCACCGGTTTGATGTATCTGCTGACCAAACTGTTGCTGCCGAAGGCGCCCGAGTGGTTCCTGTATGCCGTCGTCGGTCCCGGCGCGGATGTCGAATCCGCGGAACCGGCGCGCGCCATGACCGAGCTGGCGCGGTTCGTACGGGAAGATCCCGAGCTGGTCTCGTTGATCAATTCGACCGCGCCGGAACAGATTTACGATGCCGTGCGCGACCGCACCGAATTCCTCGGCCGAATCGAGGATTACATCGATCGCTACGGCTACCGCAGCCTGGACGAGCTGAAACTGGAAACGCCGGATCTGCGTGAGGATCCCGCGAGCCTGTTCATCATGCTGCGCAGCGCGATCGGCCGTGTCGGGGAGGCGGCGCAGCACAGCCGCGGTGCGGAGGCCGACGAGTACCTCGACGCCAATCTGCGCGGCTTCCGACGGCGGATCTATGAACGCCTGCGCGGCAAGGTGAATCGGTGCGCGGCGCATCGAGAGCGGCTGCGGTTCTGCCGTACCAGGGCCTTCGGCATGGTCAAGCGGATGATCCGGGTCATGGGCCGAGAGCTGGTGGCGCGGGGCGTCATCGACCGATTCGACGATGTCTTCGCATTGACCGTCCAGGAGTTGCGCGGCTGCTACGAGGGCGCCGATACCGACGGCCTGCGCGATCTTGTCGCCGCACGGAAAGCTCAGCGTGCCAGGGATGCCGAATTGGTAGCGCCGGCCCGATTCGTCACTTCCGGACCGACATTCGGCCGTGCGGAACTCGCGCGTCAGGGCTGGGTCCCGGTCACCGACACCCCGGCCGCGACGGTCGGCACCGTCCTGCCGGGAACGCCATCGGCGTCCGGAATCGTCGAGGGTACCGCCGTGGTCGTCGACGAGCCACGCGACGTGGCGGGCGGCATTCTGGTGGCATACCGCACCGATCCCGGTTGGGTGGCCGCACTGCCCTCGGCGTCAGCACTGGTGATCGAGCGCGGCAGCCCCCTCACCCATGTCGCGATCGTGGCACGGGAGCTGGGAGTACCGACGGTGGTTCAAGTCAAAGACCTGACCAAAAAGATTCGTTCCGGTATGGGAATACGGGTCGATGGCACGAACGGTACCGTTACGGTGCTTTCGGGAGGAGATTCAGCGGAATGAAGGCTGACAAAGACGTTGCCGCAGTACGAAATTGGCTGGTCGATCCGGCACGGGACGCCGGGATCCACCTCGCCGACGAGGCCGACGGCTGGGAGTATCGCAGCTACCACGAGCTTGCGGAGCTGACCTGGTCGATCGCGGCGCGCATGCGCGAACACGGTATGGGCAGCGGAGATGGCGCCTGTGTGATCATGCCGACCGGATTCCCTTGTGCCGCTGCTTTTTACGCGGTATGGGCCTGCGGTGGGGTCTTCACCCCAGTGGCGCCGCCGATGTTCGGTGACCTCGACCAGATCATCGCGCATATCGCGGCCATTCTGGAACAGGCCCGGCCGCGACTGGTGGTGACCTCGATCGAATTCGAGCAGTTGGTCCGCCAAGCGGCGCAGGTGGCGGGGCGCACCGATGAGCCGCTGGTGATCGATGCCGCGAATCTCGGTTCCGTGCCCGTGCTGCAGCGTGAATTCGGCGAGCCAGATGAATGCGCGCTGCTGCAATTCACTTCCGGGTCCACCGGAACGCCGCGCGGAGTGCGGGTCAGCTGGCACAACCTGGCGAATAACATCGCGATGATCTCGACGCTCATCGACTGGCGGCCTGGCGAGACAGCGGTCTCCTGGCTGCCGCTCTATCACGACATGGGCCTGGTCGGCGCATTCCTCAGCATCGTGACCAATCAGGGCGAGCTATATCTGATGCGCCCGGATCAGTTCGTCCGCGATCCGGCGCGCTGGCTGCGCGCCATGTCGCACGCACAGCACACCGCCTCGCCCTCGTTCGCACTCGGTTATGTGGCGCATCGCGTCGCGCCTGAGGAGATCGCGGATCTGGATCTGTCCGGTTGGCGCTCCTTGGCCATAGGTTCCGAGCCGGTCGAGGTTGCCGATCTTCAATCGTTTGCGAATCTCGCTGGACGACAGGGTTTTTCGACGTCTGCGTACACCCTTGCCTATGGTTTGGCCGAGGCCACGCTGATGGTTACTTCCTCGGAACGCAACCGGCCCATCACCGCGCTGCGGCTGGACAATCCGAATCTGCGCTTCGGCCAACCGATTACGATCCTTGCTGAGGAATTGCTCGACGACACCCACCGCGTCGAGGGCTCGGGGTGGATCACCGGACTCGGTTACTCGACGCCCGAATCCACCGTGCGCGTGGTCGACGAAGACGGTCGAGAACTGCCGGACGGCACCCTCGGCGAGATGGTCGTCGTCGGGGATTCGGTCGCGCTGGGTTATTCCGGCGAACCCACCACCGGTTCGTCTACTCGGATCGCCGAAAAGATGCTGTTCACCGGCGATGCCGGATTCCTCCACAAGGGAGAGGTTTTCGTACTCGGCCGGATGGGGACGAGTCTGAAGGTGCGCGGTCGGTCGGTGTTCATGGAGGACATCGAATCCCGGGTGGCCCAGGAAACCGGAATCACCAAGGGCAAACTCGCCGCCGTCGCGATCACCGAGGCCGGTGCCCAGGGCATCGCATTGTTCGCGGAATCGAAGCCGGGCGAGTGGATTGCCGAGGCGCGCCGGATCATTCGCGGTGAACTCGGGCCCGCGCAAACAGTGACCATTGTGACCGGCCCGCGCGGCATCATCCGCCGCACCTCCAGCGGTAAGCCGCGGCGTCGACATATGTGGCAGCTGCTCGCGGACGGTGCATTGGCGGGCGCGCAGGTGCACGCGGCCGAGGGCACCGCCGAAGCGGAACCGCGGACCCACCACGCGGCTACCGACGACGTGCCCGCGCCGGCGCTGCCCGCCGAGCGAGTGCGGCAGTTGCTCGATCGCGCATTGGAAAGTGTCGCGGTACCGAATGATTCGACCGTGCTGTTCGAGGGTTCACTGGCGGAGGGCTTCGGCAATGCCGGATCCGATGTCGATTTCCTGGTTGTCGCACCCGGTGACGAGGACCTGCCGACACTGCCGACGGTGCTGTTCATCGATGGTCGGCGCGTGGAGGTGCGGACGCGGTCCGAGGCGCAGCTGCGCGATCAGCTCGAGCGGGTGGCGACTTCGGACAAGATCGATGAGGATCTGCTCAACCGGTGCCAGCGATTCCTGCGTGCGACGGTGGTCCGGTCGGGTGAACCGGATATAGCGGAATTGCGTGCAGTGCTACCACATTCGCGGTTCATGGCACTAGTGGCCGACTGGTGGACCGGGCGCGCGACGCAGGCGCTGCGCTACGCGGTCGCACTGCGAACCCTGCACGCCGAGGCCGAGGCCGCGGACTGGGCCAACGATGGACTGCTGCAGGCAATGAAGGGCTGGGCGGCCCGCAAGGGCGAAAGCTATTTGGAAACCAAGTGGCTGCCGCACCAGCTCGACCGCATCGGAGCAGACCCGCTCATCGATCGCTACCGTGAACTCACCGAGTCGACTCAGGTCGCGTGGGAACAGGTCCGGGACCTGGCGGTGGCGCTCGGTGTGCCCGAGATCGCCGCTGATCCGCACCAGATCCTGTTCGCTCGCCGACCGGGAGTCACCACCTGGACGATCGGCGGGCGCATCCATGTGATCCGGGACGTCCGCGACGTCTTTGCGCTCTCCGACAGCGCGGCCCGTTCCTGGCGTTCGGTGGTTTTCCGGCATTCGCTGCGCGATGTCCTCGGCCGCGCCGAACACGACATCGCCGCGGATCTGCTCGAGTTCCTCGGGCTCGGTCTGGTCGGATTGCAATGGCGCGGTGGCGAACTCATCGAACCGGCGCTGGCAATGTGCAAGGCGGTCAAGCCGTACACCCCGGTGCCCTACGCGGTCGCGCCCGCCCTCGGACTGACCGGTGTCACTCGCGACGATGCGGTCGCGACGCTGTCGCCGCTGCCGGCAACCAGATTCACCGAATGCGCATTGAATCTGGTGTGGTCCAACATCGTCCTGGAGAACGCCAGGGAGGATCTGGCCGGTGCGGTCAAGAACGTCCAGGGTGCGGTCGCCGATATCGCCGCGCATCGGCTCATCGCCATGGCGGTTCGTGTCCTGTTGTCCGCGTTCGGGGTTCACCCGCTGCCCGCTGATGTCGCGCCCGCACAGACTCTGCGGCGGCTGTTGCCTGCCCGCGCTCTGCGTCGTGACGATCTGCTGACGCAGCTGGAATCGGCACGGCGCGTGCGCTTCTCGGAGTTGATCGCCATGGGCGGTGATACTCTCGCGGGCTTCGGGGTGCTGGACGATTTCGTCACGCTGGTCCGGTCGGTCGCGGCGGGAGACGAGACGACAACGGCATTTCCGGCCTCCTTCGACTCGCGTGAGCAGTGGCGGCGCACGCTGGCGATCGGTTACGACTGGCTGCGCATCGCCGGGTATCTGAATACCGATCTACCGCTGGACGAAGCCCGCGATCTGCTGACCTCCGGTGGCCAACAACCGCATCTGCGGGAAGGAGAGCCCAGATGACGGCAATATCGCGCGGCGATTCGATGGTGGATGGCGATCCGGTGACGGGTGGGCCCGCCGCTGCCGACGCCACGACCGCCGCTAAGGTCCGCCGGATCGTGCTGGCCATGGCACCGGAGCCACCCGCCGCATTGTCCGATGAGCACCGCCTCGTGGAGGATCTCGGGTTCGATTCGCTGCGTCTGATGGAACTCACCGTCGTCCTGGAGCGTGCGTTCGCACTGCCGCGCTATCTGCCGGAGGAACTGGTGGGTGTGCGCCGGGTCGATGCCGTGATCGCCCTGATCTCGGGCACTTTGGCGGCCGGTCGTTCCGCTGAGGTGCCACTATGAGCTCCGGCGATACCGTGCTCGTGACCGGCGCCGCTGGATTGGTCGGTGCCGAGGTTGTGGCCAGGCTCGCGGCCGCAGGTCGGCCGGTTATCGCCGTGCTGCACCGCAATTCGACGATCATGCGCAATGACGGCGCCCTCGTCGAGGCCGCGACTGCCGTCAGGGGTGATGTGCGCGCGCCCGGATTCGCTCTCGCCGACCGCGATGCCGAGGATTTGGCCGAGCGGGTCGGCATCATCGTGCACTGTGCGGCGACAACAGCATTCGACGCGTCTGCTGCCGACTACGAGGAACTCAATGTCGTCGGTACCGCGAATGCTATTGCCCTCGCGCGTCAGTGGGACGTGCCGTTGGTGCATGTCAGTACCGCATATGTCTGCGGTATGCGCGGCGGTACCATCGCCGAGGACGAGCTCGACGCCGGTCAATCCTTCGGAAATGGCTACGAAGACAGCAAGTTTCGCGCCGAGCAGCTGGTGCGGGCCGCTGGCGAGCAGGGCCTGCCGTGGGCGATCGTTCGCCCCGGCATCGTGACCGGAGCCAGTGCTACCGGCACGATTCGGGAATACAAGAATCTCTACACCGTCGTGAAACTCATGGTCGAGGGCAAGTTGCGCTCGCTGCCCGGCCGCTACGACGCGACGCTGTCGCTGGCGCCGGTCGACCATGTCGCGGATGTAATCGCGTCGGCTGTACTGGATTTCGACTCCGCACGCAATCGAACGCTGCACGCACTCGGCCGCGATACCCTGTCGCTACGCGAGGTCTCCGATGTGCTCGCCGAGTATCCGTCCTTCGAAGTCGCCACGTTCGTGCCCGAGGCGAGCTTCGCCGAGGAAGATCTCGAGCCGATCGAGCGGGAGTACTACCGCCGCATCGGTTCGCTCTACACCACCTATTTCCGGAGGCGGCTGGTGTTCGACACCACGGGCACCGATGTGCTGCTCGGCAGACCGTCTCCGGCGAGCGGCAAGGAATATCTACGGATACTGCTGGACTATTGCCTGGAGTCGGGATATCTCGGTATGCCGCTGCCCTCGATAGCGGACATCCTGGCCGACACCGACTTCGACGGAGTAGCCCCATGAGCGCGCGCAGCGAGCGAGCCGAAGACGCAGCCGCATTCGCGGTCATGCCGGAGCCGAGCACTAGCGAGGCGCAGGCATGACCGCGACAACGCCGGAGTCGCTGCGGGAACTGCTGAGCGCACTGACGCTATCGCCGCAGAAGGTCGATGCCTACATCGCCGACACCTATGTCCAGGAATCGGTGGACCAACTCGACCGGCTCGGTGTCGATGCGGCCGAGTTCGCCAGGGAGCATTCACTGCTGCTGCTCAAGCCGGACGCGATCGTCGCCCGTTCGGTCGAGCCGACACTGAATTGGCTGGCCGATAGCGATTTCAGGGTCGTCGGCGCGTTCCGACTTGCGGTGGATCGGCATGTGGCTCGCGCGCTGTGGTACTTCGCCTGGAATATCGCCTCCCCCGAACGCCGCCGCCTGGCCGATCTGCTTGTCGCCATCTCGGATGTGCTCGTACTCGTCGTGCATGGACCCGACGGCGAACTGCCGGTATCGGTGCGGCTCACCGAAGCGAAGGGCGCTACCGATCCGCGCAAGCGTCGCCCCGGTGAGCTGCGGTATCTGCTCGGTCGGCACAACTATCTGCTGAACCTGGTGCATTCGCCCGACGATCCCGCCGACGTACTGCGGGAGCTCGCCATCTACCTGGACGAATGGAGCCGGGCAGCGGTGATCGCGCACGCCTGCGCCGGCGCGGACCGCGCGGCGGACGCGGCCGCGATCGCCGAGGAACTCTATGCGCGCACACCCGCGCGCAGCTTCGATCGGGCGGACGCGCTCGACCGGGTGCTACACGATGCGGCACGGGGCGGTAGGTCGGCCCCGCCCGGCTTCGATCCGGCCTCGGACGCGGACTGCGCGCAGTTGCTGTATCAGGCCTGGGCCGATGGCCGAGAGCTCGATCCGTGGTCGACCATCGTACTCGGATCCTATGTACTTCCTATGCGGACCGGCACTGCGTCGCAGACGTTGCGGCCGGCGTCCGCCGAAGAATGGTTGGAGGGTCGAACGTGACCATAGAAGCGGCCGCCGTACAGCTGGCGAGCCATACCAGCACCATCTCCCGGGAACTCGCACACCGGTGCGCTGTCTCGGAGGTGTTCGTCACCTCGTTGGACGCCGTTGGCGAGCACAGCTTCGTCGCCGGGGCCCAACTACCCAGGATGCACGCGTATTACGGTGATCACGCCGGATCGCTCGCGGTGCGCCATGATCCGCTGGTGGTCATGGAGGCCGCCAGGCAGGCTGCCATCGCATTGACGCACAAGTTCTACGGGGTTCCGCCCGAAATGGCTTTCGTGGTGCGAGCTTTCAACGGCACCGGATCCGACACCGCCGCCTGGGAGGTGCGCACCGCACCCGCCGATTTGGTGATGCATGTGCGAATTCCGCAGCTTCATCAGCGCGGTGGTGTGCTTCAGGGGTTGGATATGGTGCTCGAGATCGAATCCGACGGCGTGCCGATGCTGACGGTCGACGGATCCTTCTCCTGGGTGACGTCACGGCAGTGGGCGGGGCTGCGCAGTGAATTCCGGGACAGCTTGGGGCTCGGGGTATTTCGCGGTGCCTCTGCGCTCACCGAACGCGCCGCACCCGCCGCGGTGGGCCGAGAGAACTGGCGCAATGTAGTGATCGGTCCGCCGATGCGCGACGGCGCGACGGCACGGGCCAGGCTGGTACCCGATCTGGGCCATCCCTTCCTGTTCGACCACCAGCTCGACCATGTGCCCGGCAGTCTGCTCATCGAGGCCTGCCGTCAGACCGCATTGTCGATGCTCGTGCGCGATCTGCCCCAACTCGAATGTGTGGCAAGCACTTTCGAACGATTTGTCGAGCTGGACCTGCCGGTGGAATGCACCGCGGAGATCACCGACCAAGGGGCGGGCACTACCGTGATCCATTGCGAGATCCGCCAAGCCGGCGCCGTGGCCGCCCGGATCGATCTCGAATTCGCCGAGGACGCACTGGTTTCCGAGGCCGATAGCGAAGGAGTCTGATGGGCGCGGAGTTCTCGGGCGCCGATCTGCTGACCACCACCCGCGCCTTCCGCCGCCGTCTCGACCTGACCCGTCCGGTCGCGCGCCAGGACCTGCTGGACTGCCTGGATATCGCGGTACACGCGCCGAGCGGTACGAACCGGCAACCGTGGCGCTTCCTGGTCGTCGAGGACCCGGCGACCAAACAGCAGATCGCCGAGTACTACCGAAAAGGTTTCGCCGCTTACCTTTCCGCACGCACACCCCGTCCGGACCAGCTCGGGGATCTGGCCTCCGGGCAGCATCTCGCGGCGCATCTGCACGAGGTGCCCGCGCTGGTCATCGTGTGCTCCGTCGGTCGCCTGCCCGCGAACCCGTCCCCGCTGCTGCTGGCCAGTTTCTACGGCTCGATCTATCCGGCGGTCTGGAACTTGATGCTCGCGTTGCACGAGCGTGGGCTCGGCTCCACCATGACCACCGCGCATCTGGCTTATGAGCGCGAGATCGCCGATCTGCTCGGAATTCCGTTCGAGCAGGTCACCCAGGTCGCCATGCTGCCGGTCGCGCATCTGCTGCCCGGTACTCGGGGCCCGGGCCTACGGCGCACGCCCGCGACGGAGGTGACGATGTGGGATCGGTGGACCGAGGCATGAGCGAGCGAACCAGATCACCGCGGATCCCGGATTCGAGGGCCAGCGAGGCACGGGCATGAGCGACGTGGCCGGAACGTCGTCCTCCGGCCCGCTCGATTCCATTGTCCGTATCGGGCGCTTCACCGCGGTCATGTACAAACCGCACTACGTCCTGTACGGCGTGCTCTGGGTGCTCGCCTTGGAGGGCACCGCGGCACTTGTGTCACAACCGGATTCGGCCTGGCATCCGACCGGGGCAACGGTCTTGCGCATCGTCGTGGTCGCCTTCGTCCTGCTGTATCTGCGTATGGTCGACGAACAGAAGGATCTCGACTACGACCGCGTGCACAACCCGGACCGCCCCTTGGTCACCGGGGCGATCTCCGCCGCCGAACTCCGTGCCGCCATGTCGGTCATCGCTATCGGCGCGATCGCCGCCAGCCTGACGCTCTCGGTGATCTCCGCGCTCATGATTGCCGCCGTCCTCGCCTACGGCCTGGCGCTGTGGGGTCTCGAGCGGCTATCGGCGACAATACGAACCGATATCATGGCGAATCTCGCCGTCACCTATCCGGTCCAGCTCCTGGTGACCGCCTATGTGGTCTTGTCCGCCGCTGGCACCGGCGAGGTCCGCGCCACCTGGAAGATCGCCGCGGTCGCCCTGATCTTCGCGGGCGCGTTCCTGCAATTCGAATTCGCCCGCAAGACATCTCGCACGCCGCGCACCGACGAGCACTTCTACTCCAATGCCCTGGGCGCGACCGGCAGCACGGCCTTCGGACTGCTGTGCGCGGCCATCGCCGCCGCCACCGATATCGCCCTCGTCCAACCATGGACGCACCCATCAGGTCAGGCGGTGGTTGCCTGGATTCCGTTGGTGCTCTTACTGCTTCCCATCTGGGGCGCGGTGAAATTTGTGCGCGGCAGCAAGCCGGACTATCCGGTACTTCCGGCCGTCCTGTTCATCCTGACGCTGTACATTGTGCTGATCGTGCAAGCGATCACCCTGACGTAAATCCCATCGGGGTGTCCGGTCGAGCGGATGTGGCGAAGAACCGCAGGACGGCTTCGGTGATCTGTTCGGGCGTCTGCTCTGGTGCGAAGTGGTCGAGTGTCGGGAAGCTCGAGATCTCGCTGACCAGCTAGATCCTGCCAAGAGGTTGACGCCGCGTGGTCCAGTCGTGGTCTTTTCCGGCGAGAGTCCGATCCGAGAAGTGGACTCGGACCGGCCTCCAACGAGACTATGCGCGCCGTGTCGGATTCAGTGCGGGGCCAACGGTTCTCGGTGGCGGGATCCCGAACGGCGTCGGCGTCAGCTTGCGACGGGGTTGCCCCAGCGGTGGGCGGACTGTTCCCACACAGGCAGGCGGGCGCGGTCATCGCTCCCCCTGATGGGTCGGGATCGGTTGGCGTGCAGCATTTCAGGGATTTAGGTGTGAAATCTATGCGGGCGCATATCGCTATCAGGGGCCAGGCCGCGATCCGGCTGGGTATGGTGAATTTCACTCCGCCCCTGACCCGCACGAGCTGCGAATTCGCGTAGGCGCGGGGTCAGGTAACGGTTGTGTTGCTATGGGCTCACGCCAGCGTTGATTCCGGCGGAATTGGGAATTCCTGGTCACACGTCCCGTGAACGGAATGAGGTGCCACATGAACACAGTGGTATGCGGCGATTGCTGGCGTCGCGAAAACTTGACGTTCGCACAGCGACTCGACCCGGCATTCATCCGGCCCGGATCCACCTATCTGTGCCCGGAGCATCGTGCCTGCCGGGACGAAACGCTCGGGCGGCCCGAAACCGGAAAATCGGCGGCGTGAACCCCCGAAATCAACGCGCACCCCAGCGGATTGCACTGGCGGTCAAGGCGCGTCGGGCACTGAACCGGTACGTCCGCGTTCGCGCTCCGCGGCGGTGGCGAGGTGATCGCCCAACTCGTGCCGCAGCGTGACATCGAGCGACCGGGCCAGGGTGGCGTGCACCGAGGCGACGGCCAGTTCGCGCATTTTGTTGAGCATTGTTGTGGTGTCTGCGATCTCGCTGCTGGTTTCGGGCAGCCAGCCGGGCCCGTGCTCGTCGACGATGTGCTGTTTGGCGGCCGTGATCATGATGTGAGTGATGTCGTCGATATGATCGGCGACCTTGGCGTAGATCTCGATGAGCGTGCGCAGTTCCAGGCCGTATTCGTGCAGTTCGGTAAATGAGGTGAGCAGTGCGGTATCGGTGAAGGCGACGGTATCGCCCTCGATCCGCACCAGGCTCATCTCCGCGAGACGGTCGACGAGTTCGTCGGTATCGGTGCCGAGGATGGTTCCGATCAGTTCGCGTGGTACTTCGAAGGTTTCGTCCTCGGACCAGCTTGCGGTCACCGCATGCTGCAGGCCGAGTACCTCGGTGAGGTCCTTGCCGGTCTCCCAGCTGGTAATGAAATCGGCGATATGGGCGGTGGTGAAGCCGCGCTGCAGGAGCGCGTCGATGAGTCGCAGTCGTTCCAGATGCGAATCGTCGTAGATGCTGGCGCGCCCGTCCTTGCCGACCGGTGGTGGTAGCAGCCCGCGTTCCTGGTAGGCGCGCACATTTCGGGTCGTGGTGCCCGCGGCGCGGGCGAGATCATCGATCCGGTACTCCGGCATCGATATCACCTCCCATAGCGACTGGGGCACGCTGCACCGGCGGCCGGAATGCGGTCTTCGAACCGGCCGAGTCCAGCGTCCCGGCCGCTGGTGCCTGTCAACTAGGAAACCGCCGCGATCGGTGGCTTCGTGCGAGTGCTCGCAGGTACAACGTGATTCTCGGTCGGTGCCTTCTTCGCCATGGCGGCGAAGCCACGCGCGCCGACATTCTCGATTCACATCAGATCGGCCATGAACGGCTCGAGCTTGGCGCGCAGGTCGGGCGAAATCGTTTCCGCGCCGGGCGCATCCCAGTCGATATCGGCGAGCGCCCACTGCCGATCTTTGATTTTGCGGAGCATATCGTCGAAGTCCATGGCGTTCGCCATGATCAGACGCCTGTCTTATCGGAGGCCGAGGAGCGGGCCGCGGTGGTCGAGTTCTCCTGTGGCAGTAGCCGATCCAGGAGGCCGAGGGCATAGGTGTACTGGGCGGGGAAATAGCGCTTGAGTCGCCAGATGAGGTGCGCGTCCAGTTGCGGCAGCACATACAGTTGGCCGCGGTCGTGGGCGTCGAGAGCGGTACGCGCGACGCGGTCGGGTGAAAATCCGGTCAGGCGCATGAGGGTGTCGGCCAGCCGGGCCGATTGCGGGGTAATGCGGCCGTCGCGAGCCACATTCGTCTTGACGAAGGTTGGGCACAGCACGGTGACCGCGACGCCGCTGCCGCTCATCTCGGCGGCCATGGTCTCCGAGAGTGACAGCACCGCCGCCTTGGACGTGTTGTAGGCCGCCATCGATGGGGCGGCGGCGAAGGCGGCCGCCGAGGCCACATTGATGATCCCGCCGCGATGGGCGGCACGCAGTTGCGGTGCGAAGATCTCACACCCGTGCACCACACCCCACAAATTGATGCCGAGTGCCCACTCCCAGTCGTCGAAACCGATTTCCCCGATGCGCTTTCCGCCGATGCCGACACCGGCATTGTTGACCACCAGCGTAACCGGGCTTCCGAACAGCGATTCGGCGAAGCGCGCGAGGACTTCCACCTCTTCGCGCCGTGAAACATCGCAGCGGAACGCATGCGCGACACCGGGATGGTTGCGCTCGATGAGCGCGACCGTCGCATCAGCACGCGCTTCATCGATATCGGCGCAGATCACCTGTCCACCGCGCGCGGCGATTTCGAGTGCGAAGGCCCGGCCGATGCCGCTGCCCGCACCCGTCACCACCGCGCGGGCGCCATGGCTGCGGCGGGGCCGAATACCGATCGGAATGAGCCTTTCCAGTCCGAACATCTCAACTCACCTTCTTCGCGACGGTTTGGGAATCAGTGCGGTGCACAAGAATTCGGGGCCCGATCCAATGCCTGTCCGCCTCCGGCACCAGCAACGGCAACGCTTGGAAGACATGCACTCGGCCCGGCCGGATCTAGAGAGCGCAGTCGCCGCTCGCCTCGCACACCATCGCGTGCACGCGGGTTCGGACCGGCCATGGCCATGATCGTCGCGATTAGTTTGCGTGCGAACCACACTCCCGGTGCGTTCCTGGGTACCGCATTGTTCAGCGGCCGCAGTCGGATCTCGCATGCCGCGGCAGCAAATCCGGACCGTGCCGACGGCACTGTCGAAACGCCGGAGACCAAGGTCCTCGTCGACCTTGTCATGAGCTAAGCGTCAGACATGAATGTGCCAGTTGTCAATGGCACATTTGAAGCAGGGGGATTCGAGCACGGTGGTGGGTAGGTTCAGTAACCCCGTTCGGTATCGATCGGAGCGAGTAGATCCCGGCCGGTCGTGAAGCGCCGCACATTCGCGCCGACATGGTCCGCGAACGCGGCAAGGCGTAGCTGCGGGGGATTCGAATCATGCGGTGTGACAATGGCGTTCGGCAGCACCCAGAGCGGATGGCCATCCGGCAGCGGTTCGGGATCGGTGACATCGAGACCGGCGCCGCCGATCGCGCCCGCGGCCAGTGCGGCCACCAGCGCGTCGGTGTCGATGAGGCTGCCTCGTGCCACGTTGATCACCCAGGACGAGGGCTTCAATCTGGCCAGTTGCTCGGCTCCGACCAGGTGTTTCGTCTCATGCGTCGCCGGGGCGGCGATCACCACGTGATCGGTGCGCGGCCAGATGCGGGCGAGGTGTTCGGCCGGCAGGGTCTCGACCGTGTCCGGAATTCCCGGTCCGGTCACCGGGCGGCCCGAGCGATTGACGGCGATGATGTGCGCGCCGAGGGGGACGAGCAGGGGAATCAGGGCACGCCCGATGCCGCCCGCGCCGACGATGGTGACCGTTTTACCGCGCAGTGTGCCGACGTGCGGGAAGAAATCGTACTGTCGCCAACTGGCCGCATGTAGGTGTTCCGGCAGATATCGCACTCCGGCGAGCAGCAGCATCAGTGCGTGCTCGGCCACACTCGCGGCGAAAGCGCCTGCGGCGGAAGTGAATCGAACGTCCGGATGCCGAGCCGGAATGCCGGCGGTGAACCAGTCCTCGACACCGGCCGCGGGCAGCTGCACCCATTCGACGGAGGCGGGCAAATCGTCCGGGAATTCGCCCGGACCACCCGTCCAGATCAAAGCCCTGGCCTGGGGCAGATCCGCGACGGTCGCGCCACCCTCGACGACGGCCTTGCGCAAGAGCGTCGGCACGGGCGTCGACGGACCGATTGCGACCGGTACCGGAACTTCGGCGGGGCGCATGGATGACCTCCTGTCGCGGACGAACCACTGGCACGGCACCTGCGGCTGACTCCGCAGCGAACCGTAGCACCGGAACCTTTCGACCGGTCCGCGCAACCGGGCCGGGTGAGTTCGGGGGGTCAGTCCTCGTCGAGGTCGACGTCCAGATTGTCGCGGTCGGCCCACTCCAGCAGTTGGTCGATACGGAAAACCGCCTCGTCGATGCCCTCATGCGGATCGCCTGATTCGGCAAAGCGGGCGGGGACCGTCTTCATGGTGAAGTCGCGCGGGTCGACCTCGGGTACCTCATCCCAGCGAATGGGCGTGGAGACCGTCGCGTCGGGGACGCCGCGCACCGAATAGGCGGCGGCGATGGTGTGGTCGCGGGCGTTCTGGTTGTAGTCGACGAACAGCAGCTTCGGATCGCGGTCCTTGCGCCACCAGGTGGTGGTCACATCATCGGGTGCCCGGCGCTCGACCTCGTGCGCGAAGGCGAGTGCGGCCCGGCGCACCTCGGTGAAGCCCCACTCCGGTGCGATGCGCACATAGATGTGCATGCCCTTGCCGCCGGAGGTTTTCGGCCAGCCGACCGCGCCCAACTCGTCGAGCACTTCATGCGCGACATCAGCGACGCGCTGCACTCGTGACCAGGGGCAATCTGGCATCGGGTCGAGGTCGATGCGCCATTCGTCGGGTCGCTCGGTGTCGTCGCGGCGCGAGTTCCACGGATGGAATTCGACCGTCGACATCTGCACCGCCCAGATGACATCGGCCAGCTTGTCCACGCAGAGTTCGTCGGCATGTCGGCGGTAGCGCGGAAAGAAGACGCGCACCGTCGGAATCCAGTCCGGCGCACCGGCGGGCAGCCGCTTCTGATGCACCTTCTCGCCCGCGAGCCCTTTGGGGAATCGATGCAGCATGCACGGCCGATCCCGCAGCGCGCGGACGATGCCGTCCCCGACGCTCAGGTAGTACTGCACCAGGTCGAGCTTGGTCGCGCCGGATTCCGGGAAGTAGATCCGGTCCGGATTGGAGATGCGGACTGTGTGGTCACCCACCTCGAGTTCGACAGCGGGCGACGCCGACTTGCTGGCCACCCGTCCGACAATAACGGCGCGGCCGGTCCACCGCTGGTATCCCGCGTGATAAACAGGTTGAACTGTGTAGTTGAAACTGGATAAGAGCGAACCCGCGCCAGTATGCACTGCGCAATAGCTGGTTCAGGCGCTGCAGCGATGGGGAGGACGACACGAGTGCCTCGGCAATCCCCTGCTAGCACTTGGCATCACCGATACCTCCGGATGTTCTCGCGTAATGGACAGCGACATTCAGCGCGGCTGAGATGCGAGTCGACGATGGCCAGCCCAGGCGCTGCGGGCCGGGCAGATCGTCCCAGCTGTCCAGCCGGTCGCATAGGAAGCTCCACGGTTCGGAGCGGTCGTGTGGGACCAGCTGTCGCGGGATCCTCCAAGTAGGGGATGTGCGGCGCATCGAGCGAAATCAGCTCCCGCAGCAAGCCCGGAGTCACGCTTCGATAGGTAGGAGGGTAAGGGGTCCCGGACAGCAGCCGACCGCCGAGGTCGGCGACGATTCGCGCATGGATCGGACCGGCTGCGCTGCGGAGGTCGGAATAGGCGACCAGGAGTTCACCGGCACGCGTGGTGGCGGCGGGGCCGTTCATGCTGTGGCGTTTTCGCGCGACAACCAACGGACCAGATCCGTTGGGGCACAGTTGAGCCCGGACGTCCTGATACGGGCGTAGAGTTGCGCGACGATTTCGGCTCGTGCGGGTGTTCGTGCAGTCGGCGTGCCACCGACTCGACCACGCGATGTCCGGCGAGCAATGGTTCTCCACCGTGCAGCACGACACGTCGGCTGTGAGCATAGGCTCGCCCTGACGGTCGGCACTCGATCCGTGTCTCGGTGTGGGCCGGGACGCGCCGATGGCCTGATGTCTCGCCGACCCGAAAATCGGTGAAGGTGACGTCGCCGCGGAACCAATCGGTCATGCCGACGACCGGGCTACGCTTCCGCCCGACTGCGCATTGGTTGTCGATAATGGATTGGCGGGCAAAGAGTTTCAACGCATGACCGCGCTTGGGAATCACTCGTCCAAGACGAGCCTGCTTGGGGGCAGGAACAGGCTCTGTTGTGGAGCACCCAGCGCCTCGCCCCGTTGCGTGCTGTCCGGCGCGGGTCGGTGCAGACCGAATCTCTGCATGGCCGAAGGGGTTTCGGTGGGATCGCCGACCTCTACGAAACCTTGGTTCTTGTACCACTGCAAGGCGTCCGTGCCGATGGTCGTGCCGACACGGACGCCGGCGTCGCCCATGCGGATACCCGCCGCATTCCGCTGGTCGAGAGCGTTACGCAGGAGGTCGCTGGCGATCCTCCGGCGGTGCCAGTTGGGATGCACATACAACCCCAGTATCGATCCCTCCCCGCTGGGTTGGAATGTGGTCAGGATGTATCCCGCCACCTCGTTGTCCGCAGTGACAACGACAAGGAATTCGGACTCTTCGCACGTGGTCCGGCGGCCCCACAGCTCGAGATAACGCAGCGCCAGATCGCGAGCGTATCCCTCGACATCGCCCGCGAAATTACGGAACGCGTGTTTGGAGCCCACCGCGAGCGCGCGGACCACCCCGGGGAGGTCGCCGGCGGCGGCCCGGCGAATCTCGGTGACCGGCGGCCCGGAGCCCTGGTGGTACTCCAGGTACCCGGGAGCTGAGACAACATTCAGAGGCATCAATGTGAGGATCATACGTGCCGTCCACGCGAACTCCCGACTCTGGGAAGGGTTTTGGGCGTTGGATATGGAAGACTGCGCCAATGGTGAAGAAGCCATTGGCTGCCCGCGTATGTATTATCGCAAACTGCCTAGCAGGGGTGATGTTGCCGCTCCACTTTCGTGAGCTGGTTTGATGACGCAATCAACACGGTCACAACATACCGATGCTCACCCGCGGCCCGATCTGGAGCAACGGCCTGCCCCATCGGTCAAGGAGACCTGGCCCTATGCTGTGGCCGCGGCGGGGAGTTTGCTGCTGTTCTTCATGATGTGGCAGCCTTGGATGAAGGCCTCGAATTGGGACGGTGCGGCCACCGTCAACGCTTTTGGCGGAATCAAGAGAACGACCAGCAATTTGAACCTCTGGTGGGGATCGGCGCCAGCCGGTGCTCGGGTCGAAGGTAAGCTGGCGATTTTTGCCACGGTCGCGATATTCGTCGTGGTGACTGCTGCAATCCTGACAATCCTTCGCGGCAGTGAAACGGCTGGTGGTATCACTGCTGTCGCGGCAATAGCCGTGGCGGGGCTCGTGTTGACCAATGTGCTCACCCTCGAGAGCAAAATACCCCAGCTACAGGCGTCGCTGGGAATGGCCAACGAGTTGGGCCCACAGCTAGGACTGGTGGTTGGTGCTCTGCGGGGCACATCCTCCTACCCCTGGCCGGGGCAGAAGGTGGCACTCCCGGTATCTGAACTGACCCCGTGGGCATTCGCCTCAGCCGCAATAGCTTTCGGGTCAGCTGCGTTGACAGTGATGAAGTCGTGGCGCGGCAGCCTGCGCCGGGTCGTCGCCGCCTTCGCCAGGCTAATGTAACCGTGCGCAATTCGAGCATTCACAACAACAGAGGCTTTCTGTTGTTATGGTCCGGCAATGCCGTTTCACATATCGGCCTACAAGGTGTCCGCCTCGCTTATCCGCTGTTGGCGCTGGGGCTTACCGGTTCACCGACTTCAGCGAGTTGGGTGGCATTCGCACTTACCTTGCCGAGCTTGATCTTCGAGGTGCCGGCAGGCGTCGTATCGGACTATTGGGATCGTCGGCGGATGCTTATAATGTGCCAACGGATGGGGCTCGGCGCTACTTTGCTGGCGTCGGTGGTAGTCGTCGTACGGCCACCGGGTCTATCGTTATTCCTCGCTGTCGCGGCGTTCGTCGAAGGAACGGCATACGTTTTCTTCAACATTGGTGAGCTGGGCCTGGTCAGTGACATTGTCAGCAAGGAGGAGCGTCCGGCGGCTTTCGCCTTCCTCGAGGCCGAGCAACCGATCGCAAACATGGCGGGTCGCACGCTCGGCGCAGCGGCCTTCGGCATTGCTCGCAGTCTGCCATTCCTCGCGAACGCCGCCTCCTACCTGTTCTGTCTGTGGACCCTATCCAAGATGCGTGACGAGGTTCCGGAGAAGCCGGACCTCAATGGCCCCAAGCCCACTCGTTTTTGGGATTGGAACCATGCCTCGAGCGGCGTACAGAGCGTGTGGGCCGAACCGTTCGTGCGACCCGCGACGGCGATTATCGGGGCAACGAACATCATCTTCCAGGTCCTCATATTGCTGACGACTGTGGAGATCAGAGACGCTGGCTACCCAGCGTGGGTAGTTGGTGTGGTATTGGGCGCTACAGGTCTGGGTGGCCTGTTCGGTGCTGCTCCCGCGGCCGGGCTCGGCGGCCGTATCAACCCCCGGATCGCTCTCACCGGCACACTGTGGATTTGGGCCGCGATATGCGTGCTCATCGCTGCCAGCTCCAATCCGGCGGTGCTTGCGGTGGGCTGGGTGGGTGTCGGCTTCACCGCACCGACCCTGGGTGTTGCGCTGACCCTGTATCGAGTCCGTGTTTTCTCGGAGGATCTCGTAGGCAGAATTTACGGCGCCACGAAGCTCATAACCCATGGCGGCACGGCAGTCGGCACGCTACTCGCGGGATTCTTGCTGTCGACGCTCGGCACCACGGGATCAGGGTGGGCGCTTGTCGTCGCTATGGTGTTGCTTGCGCGAATGGCACGTCGGCTGCCTGAGCCTCGGACGATCGCTCCCGCGCCCCAGCCGACCGTCGCGCAGCGCCCCACGAACTGGATCGCAGAGCTGTCCCGCAAACCGCCCGAATAGCCCCTCGAACTAGCAGATGTAGGGACGGCTCTGGCATGTTCACGGCGACGCCGGGGGCAATACGCATCGGTGAAGACCTCCTCGATCGAGGCATGGTATCCCGAGTGATAAACAGGTTGAACTGTGTAGTTGAAACTGAATAAATTAGATTCGATGACATGGACGAGAAGATCTCCGAATCGGCCGTCCGAGCCGCCGGCGAGGTGCGGGTAGTCATCGGCAGGCTGCGGCGGCGCATTCGCGAGCTGGCCGCCGATGACGACCTCACCCGTCGCAGGCGTCGGTACTGACTCGCTTGGATCGCGACGGCGCGGCATCCACCAGTGACCTGGCTGCGGCCGAACGGGTGCGGCCGCAGTCCATGGCAATGACCGTCGCGGCGCTGGGCCGCTACGGATTCGTGGAGCGTCGTCCGGATCCCACGGACGGGCGCAGACATATCTGGTCGTTGACCGCCATGGGACGCGAGCGGCTGAAGGGCAACCAGCAGGTACGCCAGGAGTGGTTGGCGCGTATGACACCGCGCTCGAGCGGTACACGGAGGCGCAGCGGCGCACCATCCTCGAAGCGCTCGCACTGCTGGACGACATGGCGCAATCATGACCGACGTCGAAGAGCGCTCCGGATTGGTGCGCGCTGGAACGTATCTCGGTGCGTTGATCGCAGCGGCGGCGAATGCCGGCGAAACCGGCAGCACCGCCGAAATCGTCGAACTGCTCGCCGCGACCCGCTGACCCGCGGCTTCGCTGGTTGTGAACACCGATGCCATCCGAGTCGAACGGGCGCACACTGGCGAAATGATGACCAAGCTGATGCGAGCGATTCGTCGACTGTTCGGTCGAGGTGCGGTGTCCGCGGGCGGTGGCCGAGGTCCGGGCGAGGCCGGTGGCGGCGCCGCGGGCGTCCGCGAGCCGCGCAGGCCGATACCGCCGGACGACCGGCTGAGCGATACCAAACGGATCGAGCCGGACCCGGCGACGTTTCGACTACCGGATCCGCGTCGGTAGCGCGTATCCGGTGACCACCCGCGCAGGATCAGTCGGGCCTGCGCAGCTCTGATATGGGTGGTAGCTCGATGGTGTCTGCGAGCGGGTCTATGTGCGGGTTGTCCAAGGATTCGAAGAATGCCTCGGCCGAGCCGTACCGCGCGGTTACCTCTTCCAATAGCCGTTTTGCTGGCAGGTTCGAGTGCATATGCATATCGTGACCTACGGAACCCGGCCCGAAACGCTAGTTAGCCAAATGTTGGCTATTTTATTGGTTACCGATCGGCAAACGTCGACTAGGTCTGGGTGGCGAGTGTGAACGGCAGGACCGCCGGTGCCCCGGCGTTGCGCAGGGTGTGTGCGGCCACCGTGAATGTCCAGCCGGTATCGGAGAGTGCGTCGACCAGCAAGATCGGACCATCTACCGAAGTCAGGTCCGGAATCAGCCAGGAATCGAACAGGCCGGCCACCCGATGGGCCGAGTTTGCGGCGGATACCGGTGGCCGGTCCGGACGCAGTTGCAAGGTTCCGAGGTCACGCAGGCGGCCCACCTCGGCGAGGCGGGCGGCGAGGGTGGCGGTGAGCACCGGATATCGATGTGACTCGAGGGCCATCACCGCGGTCGGGCGGGTCGTCCAATTCCATTCGCGCAGTACCGCGATGCAGGCGTCGAAGACCGCATCCGGGACTGGATCGTCGGGCGCGTCCAGCAGGGCGCGCAGGCGCTGACCCCAGCCGAGGTCGGTGAGCCGACCGAGTGCACGCCCGGTCTCGGCACCCTGGGTTATCTTGCCGGACAATGGAATACCGAGTTTGGCCATCCCGGTGGGCCACTGCTTACGCGGGGCGAGATCGAGGCCGGGACGGTCGAGCCGGGCACGGGTCGCGGCGATGGCCGCGGAGTCGATGGTGGTATCGAGGCGAGTGCCGGTGCAATTGTCGCAGCGGCCGCAACCGGCTGCGTCGGCCGCGAGCGCGGGCAAGCCGGGATCGTCGAGCTGGCGGCGCAGGAACTGCATCCGGCAGCCGGTGGTGTGCTGATAGTCGATCATCGCCTGCTGTTCGACCTCGCGGGCCGCGGCCAGACGTTCATAGCGTTCGGTGTCATAGACCCACGGCGCTCCGGTGGCGATCCAGCCGCCGCGCACCCGACGCACCGCACCATCCACATCGAGCACCTTGAGCACCATTTCCAGCCGCGAGCGGTTCAGCTCCACCATGGGCTCGAGTGCGGCGGTCGAGATGGCTCGATCGAAGTCCAGTGCGTCGAGTACCGAGCGCACGATGCTTTCGCGCGGAAAGGCAACGGAGGCAAAGTAATTCCAGATCCTGGTGTCCTCCGGACCGGGCAGCAGCACCACCTCGGCGCGATCGGTGCCGCGACCGGCACGACCCACCTGCTGGTAGTAGGCGATGGGAGAGGAGGGTGCGCCGACGTGCACCACGAAACCGAGATCGGGTTTGTCGAAGCCCATGCCGAGCGCCGAGGTCGCGATGAGCGCCTTCACCTCGTTGTTCAGCAGCGCGGCCTCGAGCGCCTCGCGTTCGGCGGTATCGGTCTGGCCGGTGTAGGCGGCGACATTGTGTCCGTGTGAATTCAGCACGTCGGCGAGGTCGTGCGCGGCGGCGACGGTGAGGGTGTAGACAATACCGGAACCGGACAGCTTGTCGAGATGTCCGCTGAGCCATGCGGTGCGCTCGACGGCATCGTCGAAGCGCACCACCGACAGGTGCAGCGATTCGCGATCCAGGGTGCCGCGGAGTACCAACGGGGGTGGCAGGCCGACGGAGTCGGCAGGGTGGGTAGATGCGGTGTCGGTGCCGATCTGGGTGGCGACATCGGTGACCACCCGATCGTTGGCGGTCGCGGTGGTGGCGAGCACCGGCACATCGGAGCCGAGATCGGCGATCAGGGTGCGGATGCGGCGGTAATCGGGTCGGAAGTCGTGACCCCAGTCCGAGACGCAGTGCGCCTCGTCGATCACGACCAGTCCGGCGTCGGCGGCCAGCTCGGGCAACACCTGGTCGCGGAAGTCCGGGTTGTTCAGCCGCTCCGGACTGACCAGCAG
>FTJU01242581.1_pt1 | contig 26001 bp, 22 predicted proteins | sample 1658961 | NCBI WGS metagenome assembly FTJU01 (sample SAMEA3914878, study PRJEB12502) | metagenome | biome: forest; material: soil | place: USA | collected 2012-03-12 | depth 0.3 m | reverse complement strand
CTTCGAGCGCACTCACGATTCGCGGACGCTTCGGCTCGGCTCCACCCGTGAGCCACTCCGATTGCCAGGCAGGTCAACTCGCCACAAGTCGTTTGCCACCATGTCGCCAGGCTAGCCGTTCTCTCCCAGGAGCGAGTAACAAACCCGGATGATTCCTCGACCGTCGACAATCGGCGCGCCGATCGCTGATAGTTCACTGAACCGACCGTTTGGTCGAAACCACCTCGCCTGGAACGACTCCCGCGGCGGGGTTCATCCGGTTTCGGTAGATTGTCCGCCATCGCTGGAAACCCGTGCCGCACCGGCACAACCGCGAGGCCATCCGCACAACCGGTTCGCGATCGCCGATTCGGGGCAGGTTCGATTGTTGTCCGGTTGCTCGTTATGATCACCATCCTCTGCTCACGATCCTCTGCCCGCTGTCCACCCATGAAAAGGAATGCCCATGGCACGCAAGGTCGTTGTGACGCTCGTCGATGACTACGACGGCAAATCCCCTGCCGAGGAAACAGTGGCCTTCGCCCTTGATGGCGTCGAATACGAAATCGACCTATCCACCCAGAATGCCGGCCACCTGCGCGGTATCTTCGAGCCCTGGACATCGAGCGCTCGCAAAATCGGCCGCGCATCCCGAAGCAAGAGCCAGACCTCACGCTCGGCGAACGACCGTGCACGCACCGTCGCCATCCGCGACTGGGCCCGCGCGAAAGGTATCGCGGTATCGGCCCGTGGACGGATTTCAGCAGAAGTAGCCCAAGCGTACGAGAAGGCCAACGCCTAACCGCGTCCGCGACGCCGGAGTCGGAGGCCCTGCGCTGCTCGTCGGAGCACTGCCAGCGAATCGAGCGGTTCGCCAGCAACACCGGTGCAGGGCCGACCGGGCATCGTCAGTCCGGCGGGATGCAGTGTTCCGCTAGCGGTTTGCCGTCCGAAATCGTCCCGCACTACGGTCACGAGCGCACGGTTGCCTGGCGTCGCCGAGACGACCAGGCCTTGGTGGCGAACAACGGTGACCGCAGCCGATAGTCGAAGGCCTTGTCTCCGGCGTATCCGCAGGCCCGAGCTGCCTCGGCCATAGCAAGGGCTTACAACGGCCCGTGCACGAGCAGACCGGGATATCCCTCGACATCGCGGGCGTAGTCGCGGTCGGAGTGGATGCGGTGGCCGCTGTAGGTGAGCGCGGAGTATGGAACAGCAGGGTCGGGGATGTGTCGATCACCCATTCACCTTCGGCGGGCGGCGCTTTCGCGCCCTCGCGTGGTTCAGGTTCGGCGGATTGTCTGCTCGGCCAGACGGCGTCACGGTAGGCGCTATCCTGCCGTTCGTCTACGACGATCCGATCGCCCTGCAGGATCCGATGGCCGACAACGACGAAGGTCAGCGCGCCGGTGCGTCCCTGTTCTGCTGTGTGGAAAGCACTTTCGTTCGCTTGTACTGGCCGCAAGAGGAAGACACTGAGATACTGCCACGGTTGCAGCACATTCGGCCACCACGCAGGCGGACGTCGATTCGACGGCCGCCAGGGGTGGGGTGAAGGCACTGGTACGACCGCGTGTGAAACGTGTCGGACCGCGCCATCCGAAGCTACCGAAGCAGCACAGCTCTGGACTGGCGGGCCGTCATTCGGGCGGCTTGGCACACCGAACCCCTGGCCTGGCAAATGCGGCCAGGACTTCGGCGTGCCGAATTGTGTCAGCCCTTGACCAATTCGGGGATTGTGGTATCGATTTCGTCGTCATCCTCCGGAACGACTGCTGCCGCTCGGCTCGGCAGGAGCACTGCCGCAGCGACCACAACCAGCGCCGAAGCAGCGGAGACGAGGAAGGCCAGGCGCATGCCGTCGAGGTGAGCGGTGATGGGGTCGGTGCCGTTGGCGATAAGTCCGGTGCTGCGGGCCGACATCACTGTTACGACCAGGGCGGTGCCGAACGCTGCGGCGACCTGTTGGAGGGTGCCGAGCATGGAGCTGCCGTGTGAGTACAGGTGCTGTGGAAGCGCACCGAGGCCGAGGGTGAAGACCGGGGTGAAGGTGGTGGCCAGCGACACCATCAGCAGGATGTGCAGGGCCAGCAACTGCCAGTACGGCATGGACATCGAGATCTGGGTGAACCCGGCAAGCGCAGCGGCGATCCCGATCGAACCGGGGATTACCAGTAGGCGGCCACCGAAACGGTCGAACAGGCGGCCGACTGCCGGTCCGAGCAAACCCATTGCCAGCCCGCCCGGCATCACCAGCAGGCCGGTCTGCAGCGGGCTCAAGCCACGCAGGTTCTGCAGATACAGCGGCAGCAGGATCATCGAGCCGAGCATCGCCATGAATGCGACCGACATCAGCACCAATGCCTTCGCGTAGGTGCCGGACAGCAGAACTCGCAGATCCAGCAGCGGGGTGCCGTTGCGCTGCAGGCGCAGCTGACGGAATACGAATGCGGCGATGAGGGCGGAACCCGCGGCGACGAAGAGGGCGGGGCTGGTGAGGTTCTCGCTCTCGAAACGGCTGAGCCCGAACACCAGTCCACCGAATCCGAGCGCCGCAAGTACCACACTCGACCAGTCGATCGCCCCGGCTTGCGGTTCACCGACATTCTCCAGCTGACGCAGGCCCAACCACGTGACGACCGCCGTAATGGGCAGTACCAGCGCGAAAAGCCAACGCCACGAACCGATCTGCAGCACCATCCCGGAAACCACCGGACCGAGGGCTGGCGCCACCGAAATGGCCAAGGTGACATTGCCCATCACCCGACCGCGATCCTGCTCGGACACCACGGTCATGAGTGTGGTCATCAGCAGCGGCATCATTACCGCGGTACCGCCGGCCTGAATGATCCGGCCGAGCAACAGTACCGCGAATGACGGCGCGACGGCCGACAATGCGGTACCGGCCAGGAAGACCCCCATCGCGACGGCATAGGCCCGTCTGGTCGAAACCCGTTGCAGGAACCAGCCGGTGGTCGGAATGACGGCGGCCATCGTCAGCATGAATGCGGTGGATACCCACTGCGCCGCCCGTTCGGTGACGTCGAGATCCGCCATCAGACGCGGGATCGCGTTGATCATGATGGTCTCGTTCAAGATCACCACGAACGTCGCGAGTACCAGTACCCGGATGACGGTCGGCGTCCGCCTTCCCGAGGAGGGGGCGGATAGTTCGGCTGACATCGGGTGTACCTCCAGAGCATGTCGATAGGAAATTACGTGCGGCGGGTTGCCAACTCATCGGATCGCGCCACAGTGATACAGACGGGACCGGCGGCTCGAATTCATCGGCTCGCATCAGTATTGCGGTTCCCACTGACAAGTTCTTCCATCCATCGACACACGCCCCACGACACGCGCACGACTGAGAACACAGCTCTCATGGCCCAGCGAAGGACGCGGACAAGCGCGGCGGCATTCGCCTTCGATCTCCACGGGTACCTGGAGCCCGCCCAGATCAAACGATTCAGCACGGCCGGTTCAACATCGAGCACGGCTTTACGATCACCCACAACTCGACGAGCCTGGTTTACCGCGCTGGGATTTCAGCGAGAACAGCGCCGATGTCGCCTATCTGTCGGAACTGGTGCCCAATGTCGAATCGCCACTGTGCGTCGATGTGCGGCGAGTGTTCGTCACCGGACGTCGATGTGCGGCTTCACCACATCGTCGCTGGCCGGTCAGGTCGCGGACCGGATCGCGGGCTGTGGCACCGGTGGCCGGACTGCAGGGCTTCTCCTGGTGTCATCCGACGCAGCCCTCGCTCACCGCATACGTCGCATCACCACCGATACCAGCGACCGCGGGTGCCCGCGGTATCGGCGGTTCGGAAAACAAAGCCGAGTGCCCAGAGCACCAGGACCGCGATCGCGATCCACCACAAGGCCTTCACCGCGAACCCGACGCCGAACAGCACCAGGGCAAGCAGCAGAACCAGCAGCAGAGCAATCATTTCTACTCACCTCCTGCCGATCGCGTACCCGGCAAACAGCATGCATAACGAATCGCGCCGGATCGAGAATTCTGTCCGCATCAGCGCGCCGGGGTCGAGGCGTGTACAGACCGCTTCGCGGAACAACCGATTCGCGACGCCTTCATGAAGTACGGTCAGGCCATGTCCGAGGACTGTGTGGAGCGAGCCGAGGTAGCGCAATCCAACACCTATAGCTGGGAGGTCGTGGGCAGCGGTCCGGCCGGGGAAACCGTTGTCGATTCCGGTGACGGCGAATTCGGAACTCCCGACGACTGCACCGGGCGCACGTGCACTAACCACGTCGAGGTCGGTACTGCCGTGTTCGACCACGTCGTCGCGGACATCATGATCGACTACCGGAATGCGGTGCTCGATGCCCGCCTCGAGGACGAGCCCGACCCTGCCCCGCCGCTGGACCAGGTCACGATGCGGGTCCGTGACGGCTATGGCGGCGAAAAGCTTTCAGCGACAGCAACATTGACATTTCCGGTAGTCACAGTCGCGGATACCGAAACCTACCGTAAGCAAGTGGCCTTGGCCGAAAAACGGGAGCGGCGGCGACGCGAACGCCGCGATAAGGCCATCGCCGCGGGAACCTCCGCCCCACGATCGGGACCGGCCGACCCCCGACTGGCCGGACTAATCCTCAACCTGCGCGTCGAAGCCGATACAGTGCGCGAGGAGGTCCCTGACGCCGACCATTGCCGAGAACAATTGGCATTGGCCCAGAACACTGTCCAAGCCGCCACGGAAGCAGCAGCCTGTGCACAAATCAGCGGTGCCCGAGGCGAGTACGAACATGCCCACGCCTTCATCCAACGCTGGACTCCACGCATAAACCGCTGGGCCGCGTTCCTCGAACTGACTACCGAGGCATACGCCGACGCGGACGCCGTCGACGCCCTCGCCGACCGCATCAGTCTGCAACCCCCACCCAACAAGTAGTTATTCGATATCGCAGCCCTGATCGCCCGCAGTGAGATGGGCTAGGCGGCCGGGGCGCGACCGTCGCCGCCGAGTCGCCGATGGTATTCCCGGTCGGCGGCCCCGACGATCTCGCCGAGCACTACTGTGACAGGTTCATCGAACTCGACCGCGTCGAACAATCAATCCATCCCGAATCTCTGAACCGGCAAACCAACGCAGGGTAGACCCGATACAGCGGCGACTCGTTCGGAATCGGGGGCGTAGGGTCACGCGTATCTCGAAATCGAGGTGTGCGAGCCCCGGCATATCTCGAATGGAGCTGATGCCGAGGAATCGGCGAAGGTCGAGTCCGGTTTACTTTCCAGCAGCGTAGTAGGCGGTGACGATATCGGCGGAGATCCGGCCGCGCGCCGATACCTTGTGTCCGTTTTTGCGGGCCCATTCTCGGATAGCGAGCGACTGGTCTCTATCCGCCGGTGAACGAAAGTCCTTGCCGGCACCCCCGGTCTTGGACTTGGACTTCAGTCGCCCGAGCTTGCGGGCGCTCTCCGTCCAGGGCTCGAGTACCTCACGGAGCTTTCCGGCATTCTTTGTCGATAGATCTATCTGATATGTGACGCCGTCGAGGGAGAACTCAACGGTCTCATCGGCTTTCGATGTACCATCCAAGTCGTCGACCATGGTAACGGTCACTTGCTTCGCCATGAGCTAGCCCTTCAGGTGTAAGCATTTCTTCGACATACTGATGCTAGCTGCCACTATATCCAATATTGCAGCATTATATGTTGATAGTCACGGGCAGACGTTCGTCTACGGCACACACGGTTCAACACCGGCCGGGATATCACCGATTACCGAACAAATTTCCGCGAATCAATTCCACGGGAAATCACCCGACGACCAAGGGCCGATCAGCTACGAGCCACGGAAAACGCCGGCCATGAACCAGACAAGATTTGTTCGCCCGATGATTGCCAGATTGCGCACCAACCGATGCCGACGAGGCTGAATCCACATTTCGCCTTCGGCGGCCATTTGCTGAGCACAGAGAAAGGTTGTCGTTGCGGTCTCGCTTCTACACAAGTGGGCGAGAAACCGCGCGCATCGGCAGAAGTCTCGCTGCGCACGGTTCATGACAGATCAACGATCAATAACCGGGCGGTATCGCGCCGCGCCAACTCATTGCGAGGCAATGCATTTCGATAGTGGCCAGTAGACCTCCCCGCTGACGCTCAGAAGATCCAACACGCTGGCGGACAGCAGATTTCCCCACTTGTTCAGTCTTGCGAATTCAGCCGGCCGAGTGGGGCTCGAGGGGCATGGCGAGTGCGCCGGGGACAGCGGTGAACGCGTTGCGCAGATCAGTTGCGAGGGCGGTGGTGTCGATCAGATTGCTGCAAGCGGTCCAGGTGTCGAGGGCGCAGTGGAAGGCCGCGTTGAGGATGTCCCGTGCCAGCCGCGGCCGTGGGTCGGTGGCTGGGTCGAGGTCGTAGCGCTCGTGCAGCAGGGCGAGTGCGTCGCGGACGATCCGGTCGCAGAACTGCAGGTTTCGCGGCCGTCGAGGGGGTGGACTGCGGAGGCGGTGGCTGCGCGAGGCGCGTTCGGCCCAGCCGTCGGTCGACAGTCGGCCCACGACGACGAGACGGTGTCCTGCAGCTGACCGAAGACCATCTCTGACAATCCGTGAAGCCCGAACTCCCGGGAACTCCGCGCGGCGATCCGAAGACAGCGCCGACACCAGTGGTTGCGGGTAGCGCCACTGCGCGGGGTTGCGATTCGGGCGAGGAGTAGGCGCATTCCGCAGCAACCAAACCCCCGCGCGACAACACTGATGTGTAACTGGAAAGTAGCTTTCAACGTTGGAGGAGTAACGCCATGCGGCAACTCGACAAGACGCCCTCGCAACCGGGGCCCGCCGAGTGGTTCACCGGCCATGCTTGGTTCGACCAGATCTATCAGGGACAGGAGCCGTCGCGTGCGCGCGTCAACGCGGTGCATTTCGCCCCGTGCGCGCGCACCGCCTGGCATACACACGCGGTAGGGCAGACCCTGCACGTGACCACCGGCATCGGGCTCGTGGCCACCCGCGACGGTGCGGTGATCGTGATGCGGCCCGGCGATACCGTCTATACCCCGCCCGGCGAATGGCACTGGCATGGCGCGGCCACCGACCACTTCATGACCCATTTGGCAATCTGGGACGGCACGGGCGACCCCGATATTCCCGAAACCACCTGGGGTGAACACGTCACCTACGACGAATATGACCGGGCGAACCAGCAGCTCACGCAGTAGCGCGCCGACGGCGCCGATAATCCCGGGTTCCGTCGCGCCAAGGCCGGCGGCAGCGGCATCCGCGCTGTTGAGATCGAACCCGATATCACTTTCCGAGCATGTCCGGCTCGTCGGTGGCCCACAACTGGGCCTGCCGTTGGTGATTGCCCAGCGCCTGTTTCCAGTCGCAGGCGATGACGCGTTCCATCGCGGTGATCGCCCCTCGAGGGCGGTGCCGGTGCTGTCGAGTTGGCGCCGCACCGACTGTCGGAATAACCTGCCGTCGGATACGGGTCGGGTGTGCAGAACGGCTGGGATCGCGAGATGAACCGTCTCGTCGGAGTGCGGGGACTCCACGTTCGAGATCCCGACGGCCCCAGCTGCGAACTGTTCGCGATTGTTCTCTGAACCTCTACTCCGCCGGGACTGACAATGGGTGTATGGCGACGGTGCTGTTGGGTGGCGACGTCATGCTGGGCCGGGGCGTGGATCAGATCCTCCCCCACCCCGGTGATCCCACCCTGCGCGAACGGTGTGTCGACGATGCGCGGACGTATGCGGACCTGGCGGAGCAGATGAACGGTGAATTCGCCCGACCGGTGGATTTTCGCCACCCGTGGGGTGACGTGCTGCCGATGCTCGCCCAGCTCTCACCGCAGGTGCGACTTATCAATCTGGAGACCGCGATCACCGCCGATGGCGCGTTCGCGCCGGTGAAGGGCATCCACTACCGCATGCATCCGGACAATGTGCCGGTCTTGACCGCAATCGCGCCGGTCATCTGCGCGCTGGCAAATAATCACATCCTCGATTTCGGCGTTCAGGGGCTGGTCGACACTGTGGCGTCACTCGATACCGCAGGCATCCAGCGGGCCGGAGCGGGTGCGGATTTCGACCAAGCGCGGACCCCGGCGATATCGGAACTCGATGACGGACGACGAGTGGTCGTCGTCTCGGTCGGTGCGGGATCGAGTGGCGTTCCGCACCATTGGGCGGCTCGCCAGGATCGGCCGGGGCTGTGGTGGATCGGCGATGTACCGAATATTCGCGCCGCCGACCAGGTGGCGGCAGACGTGTTGGCGCACAAGCGCACTGATGATATCGCGATCGTCTCTGTGCACTGGGGGCCCAACTGGGGCTACGGAGTGCCACTGAGTGAAAGACAGTTCGCGCATCGATTGATCGATGCCGGAATCGACCTCGTACACGGGCATTCCGCACACCATCCGCGGCCGATCGAAATCTACCGGGACAAACCGATTCTGTACGGGTGTGGTGACGTCATCGACGATTACGAGGGCATCCGCGGCTATGAGCGGTACCGTCCGGATCTTCGTCTGCTGTACCTCGTGTCCATCGAGCCCGGAGCGATGCAGACGCGACTGATTCCACTGCGGATCCGGCATATGCGCCTGGAATCGGCAGCGGACAACGAATCTCGATGGCTGTGCGAGACGATCGAGCACATCAGTCACGACTTCGGCACTAGGGTCGCGCCGCGTCCCGACGACCTACCAGTGGTGTTCAAGACCGCACAACGCTGAGATGACGACGGAACCAGTCGCGTGCCAGATCCGCCACCTGTTCGAGCGCACCGGGCTCCTCGAACAGGTGCGTCGCACCGGGCACGACATCGATTTCGCTCGGACACGGCATCCGCAGCTGGGCCTCGCGATTGAGCTCCAGCACCTGCCGGTCGTTACCACCGACGATGAGCAGCGTCGGCGCGCGGACATGCGCCAGCCGTGGACCGGCCAGGTCGGGGCGGCCACCACGGGAGACGATGGCCGCGATCTCGGCGCCGGGTTCGGTCGCCGCCCACAGAGCGGCACCGGCGCCGGTACTCGCCCCGAAATATCCGGTCGGAAGCCCGCCCAACACCGACCGCGTGCGCAACCCGCGGGTCACCGCGACGAGACGATCGGCGAGCAGCTCGATATCGAAAACCCGCGCACGGTCACCCTCCTCGGCCGCGGTCAGCAGATCGACGAGCATGGTGACGAGTCCCGCCCGATTCAATACATCGGCGACGAGCCGGTTTCGCGGACTGTGTCTGCCGCTACCGCTGCCGTGCGCGAAGACGACCAGACCGGTGGAGTTCTCCGGGACGGCCAGTATCCCCGTCAGTCGGATGGACTCCGACGACACAATGATCTCTTCTGTCCGCGTCAGGGGATCAGATGAGGAGGGCAGCATCGAATACCTCCTGGTATCCGGAGTACCCGCCCGGCCGGTCATGTGCAAGCGGCCGTCCGGCGAGGGACGCCGTATGGCTGCTGATTCCGGGCCAGCCGCTCGCAGGCCGATGAGTGTGATGTCGTACCGCATGCCCTCCAGCTGCATGCCGTGATTGCGCGTGGCCAGCATGAGCTCATCGAAGCGCCTTGCGCGCGAGACGAGTTGGGCCATCGGCTCGGACTGACGTTCTGATCTGGACGGAAGAGGCTGTCGGGGTCGGTGTAGAACTGCAAAATTTCCGACAACCGCTGGAACACCGCGGCCCGATCCATGGCAGCCTCGTCGACGCGCTACAAATGCGCGGCGCTGAATCCCACCGCGGCACCGATGAAATCGCTGTAGCGGGCGTGCGCAGTCGGATCGATTCCGCCGCCGCAGACCGGGTCCCCGGCCGCGCAGAAATCAGCGGTGCGGTCCAGGTACCGATCGGGAACGCGCCACCCGATGAAGCGCAGTGGGTCACCGAAGAGCAGTACGACGGCTACGCGGTCGACGAGATCGCCGGGCAACTGCACCACGCCCGGCAGTCCGGCGACGATACCGGTGCCGAGTGCAGCGTGTACGACGCCCGCGCCCAGCGAGTAGCCCGCCAGAATGAACCGCTCATCCGGGCAAACCGCAGCTCGACCAGCGACGTGTGCGACCAGATCGGCGCTCCCAGCAGGGACATCGGTCAGGTTCGCAGTGTAATTCACCGGATACCCACCAACGCTCATCGGCAATGCTCGCCGCATCGCGTCGTACAGCGGATCACCGACGAAGGTGCCGAGGTACCCCGGTTCCTGGGTTCCCCTGGCCATCACCAGCTCCACCGCGGTACACGACTGAGCCGCCGCATGTGGACCGAGGACGGCACTCGCCACGATCAGCAAGACCGCGAATGCCGATGCCATCGGCCATCTTTTGAGCAGAACCACCTTTCGGTCGCCCATCTTGCTCACCTCTCACGCCGTTGTGAGAAGTGCTTCCTCAGCCCCACGTCGTTGTGAAGCATCGAGTGACACTTGTCAGAGACAAGTTTCAATGTACTCCCCAACGGGGGACATGGGGGCGACGACAATCGGCCGTCCCGGGACCCATATGCCCCCGAGACGGCCGACTGTTTCAGCAATCAGAGGTCAGCCAGGCAGACCGGCCTCGATGGCTTCGATAATGCGCGGACGCAGTTCGGCGGCACGGATAATGGCGTCCACCGAACCGACCTCGACGGCGCGCTGGATATTGTGCACGCGGTCGAATTCCGCTGCGACCTCGCCGAGTTTTTCCGTGCGCACCGACGACCGGATCTCGTCACGTTCCGCCGTCAGTGCCGCACGATCGGCGCCGAGCGCATTCGCGGCGCGGGCCTCGAGATCCCGCACCCGAGAATCGGCCGCGGTACGGGCATCGACCTCGCCGGAGAACACCACCGCGGCGGCGGGGGCACCACCGAGCACCGAGGCGAACGAGCCTTCCAGCGCGAGCACGGTCATATTCGGGTTGAGCAGCTTCGAGAACACCACGAACGCGCCGCCGTGATAGCGGGAGATCACGCAGAACACGATGGGGCCCTGGAAGTTCACGATCGCACGGCCGATCTCGGCACCGTACTCGAGCTGCAACTTCCGCATCGATTCCGGCGAGCCGTCGAAGCCCGACAGGTTCGCCAGCACGACGAGCGGCCGATTGCCGCTAGCCGCGTTGATCGCCCGCGCGGCCTTCTTCGACGACAGCGGGAACAACGTGCCCGCCGTGTAGGTGTCCGGGCCATCGGTGGACGGGTAGCCGCGGCGCGGCACGCCCCTGGACTCGATGCCGAGCAAGCACACCGCGATGCCGCCGAGCCGTGCATCCTGCACCACGGCGGTGTCGGCGTCGGCCATCCCCGCCCAGCGTTCCAACACCGGATGGTCCTGATCGGCCACCGCCCGCATCACGGTGCGGATGTCGAACGGCTTCTTGCGGTCCGGGTTGGCGGTGGCGGAGAAGATCTCTCCGACCGTTGTGAAGTCGCTGTCCGCCACGACATGCGGGAAGTCGGAGACGTCGCGATCGATCGGGTCGCTGGTCGCCGACCGCCGCGGCGACTGCTCGCCAGGCGCCACGTAGGTGTGGTCGTAGTGCGACATCAGCACATCACGCGCGGCCAGCAAGTTCGGGGCCCAGTACTGCGCCTGCCCGTTCGGTCCCATCACCCGGTCGTAGCCACCGATACCGAAGTTGTCCTCGGCCGAGACACCGCCGGAGAAGTCCAGTGCCTGCTTACCGGTGAGCACCATCGCCGAATCCGGCGTCATCACGAGAATGCCCTTGGTGTGCATGAGCATGGTGGCCTCGGCGTTCCAGTACGGCTGCGCACCGACATTGATGCCCGAGACCACGATGTTGATCTCACCGCCGTCCTGGGTGAATTCGACGATCCGCTTGAGCGCCGCCGCCACCCAGTCCATGTTCTCGGTACCCGACTGCATAGAGATCCGCGCACCCGAGGACAGCGCGTACCACTCCAGCGGCACCTGCATCCGTTCGGCCAGGTCCAGCGCGGCGATCACGCGACGGCATTCCGGTTCCGAAAGCGCCCCGAGCGATTTCGTCGGATCACCGAGCAGCACCACCCTGGCGATGCCGTCCGGATATTGCTCGGTCGGCGTGCTGACCACGCCCGCGACGATCGCGGCCTTATTGCGTCCCTTGGGTCGGTCGACCGGCACGAGCGTGTGGTCGGCGTCGAGGTCGTACTCGGCGAACTCCCCGAGCAGACCGGTCAGCTCGTATGGGTACACGGTATTGCGGCTGCTGGCCCGCAGCACCTTCTGGCGGTACTCGTCGAGCGGCTCGACCACCTCGTCGGATCGCTCACCGATCGTCACCTCGGTGCCGCCGGTGGCGTCGAAGGAGATGCGCACGGCGACCTTGATCAGCTCGCCGTTCTTCGGCTCGCGGTGCCGTGCGATGAGCAGGATCTCCTCCAGTCCGGCGCCCGCGGTCGTCGGCGCCACGCGCTCGACAATCGTCTCCAGTTCGGCGCGGGTCACCTCGACCGGCGGCCAGATGTACATCACGATGCGGTTGGTGTGGAACCGCTTCGCCGAGGGCCGCTGCGACTGCGCGCGGCGAATCGAGTCGAGGCAGGTGGCGATGGTGCTCTCGGCCGTGGGCAGCGCCAGCAGCCGGCCGTCGTGCTCACGCAGTGCGGCAAGGTCACGCACCTGGGCGAACGCGACAAGACGTTCGTCGGACGCGTTCTCCTTCGCGATGCATCGGAACAGGTAGATCTCCTCGTCCGAGGACGGGAGCCGAGTGAGGTCGAATTTGCGCAGCCGCTTCATCTGCATCCGCTCCGCGATGTACGGGTGCAGGCCGCGGATCAACCGCTCCTCGACCATGCCGGTGGCGGACGGGCGGAGGGTGAAGTGATGGTGCATGACCGCGCCGCCGCTGCCCGCGACGGTCGCGGTGATCCGGTGAATCTGGTTCGGCAACCGCCGCGCACTGAGCGCTTCCTGCAACGCCGCCGCCATCGCGTCGAAGTCCTCCGGCTGCTTCTCCCAGCTCAGATAGATATCGACCTCTATGGATGCGGCCACGCTCGCCAGTTCGGTGAGGCCGCGCAGCACGGTGTCGAGCGCGTCGAAACTCACCGCCGCCGATACCAGGCTCAGACCCCGGCGCTCGGCGATCACGAAGGTGCACCCGCCGGCTTCGCGGGTGTGCACACCGGCCAGACCCTTGTTTCCGTAGTACCTGCGGGTCAGCACCTCGAGCATGGCGGTATTGTCCGCACTGCCGCGCACCAGCCGCTGACCGAGCAGCCGCACCAGCGGCTCGGTGCTACGCACCATCTCGGAGATACGCTCGGCGCGATCGGGAGTTTCCGGATGCGCATCGAGGTGGCTCAGCTGCTTACGGACGTTGGTGTAGACACGGGCGCGGTTGCGCCGCAGCAGCGGCTGGCCGAACCAGGAATACACCAAGCCACGGGTCAAGTCGGCGATGACGGGGAAGCGCACCTGCGTCGCAGCCACCAGCCGCTCCAGCGCAAGACCGACCGGTTCGCGGAGCGCCCGATCCGGCACCGGCTCAAGCAGCCACTCGCGCAGCAACGTGGTGATGACCGTGACCGTATCGGACGGCCGTTGCTGGGCGAGGAAGATACGGAAGACCGCGGCCTCGAGCTCAGGGGAACGATCCAGCTCGGTGACACCGTAATGGCCGAGCGCCTTGGCGAGCTTGGCCTGATACGACTCCGGCAGCCCGGCCCGCTCGACATCGAGGCTTTGCAGGTAGGTGTGGAAGTACTCGCGGGCGCTGTGCACGTGGCCCTGAATGCCGTCCTCGTCCCACGACCGGTTGTGGCTCAGCTCGCACAAGTCGGAGAACACCTGCACGAGTTCGATTTCGTCGGCGAGCGGCCTGCGGTTGTCCGCGATAGCCGCGCGGCGCACGGTGAGGTAGTGGTCGAGCACTCGGCGTTCGTCATGCGGGTCGACATCGAAGCCGAGCAACAGACTGCGCAGGTCCTGCAGGCTACGGGCGGTGCCCTCCTGCGGTCGGTCCGCTGCGGGCTCGCCGGGCAGGTCCAGCTCGACCGACGCTTCCTCCGTCGCCTCCGCGGCCTCGTCGTCCTCGGCGAGCGGCTCCAGCCGCAGCAGCGGCGCGCCGGTCTCGACCTGGGTGCCGACCGAAACCGCGCATTCCTTCAACCGGGCCCGGAACGGCGCGCGCAGCACCGTTTCCATCTTCATACTCTCCAGAACCAGGACCGGCGCGCCCGCCTCGACCTCGGCACCGACCGCCAGCGGGGTGGCAACGACCAACGCCGGCGCGGGTGAACGGACGACACCGCCCTCGTCACGGCTGATCCGATGCGTCACGCCGTCGACATCGACCAGATGGATCGGCCCGTGCGTGCCGGTGATGACGCGGTAGCGGATGCCGTTGACCACGATCTGCCCGGTGTGACGGTCGAAGCGCTCGAGATCGACGTCGGCGGCGCGCATTTCGCCGCCCGCCTCGATGCCGATGCGGAACCGATGCGCACCGATTCGTGCGACACGCACCCGGTAGCCGACACCGCGCAACTTGAGGTCGTGCGGCCGACCACTCTCGTGCTGCACCTGGGGACGTCCGCCGGCCGCGGTGGACAGCAGCCGGTGCCGCTCGACGCGCTCTTCCTCTTCGTAGGCATCGATGGCGGCCACGGCCACCGCGATCGCGGAGTGGCGATGCGATACGAGGCGCCCCTCGGCGCGGACACGGTCGATCCAGCCGGTGTCCGCGCTGGCGTCGATCACCTCGGGCTGGTTCAGCAGATCGAGCACGAAGCTCTTGTTCGTCGCGCCGCCCTCGATGACGACCCTGGTCTGCGAGACTGCCCGGCGCAGTCGGCCCAGCGCTTCGTCGCGGTCGCGACCATAGGCGATGATCTTGGCGATCATCGAGTCGAAGTCGGCGGGAATCGTATCGCCCTCGCTGACACCGGTGTCGACTCGGATGCCCGGGCCGGCGGGCAGATCCAGCCGCGCGATGCGGCCAGGAGCGGGCGCGAAATCGCGGTCCGGATCCTCGGCATTGAGCCTGGCCTCGATCGCGTGCCCGCGTTCGGCCGGAAGTTCGCCTTCGAGCTTGCCACCCGATGCCACCAGCAGCTGCGCGCGAACCAGGTCGAAACCGGTGGTGTATTCGGTGATCGGGTGCTCGACCTGCAGGCGGGTGTTGACCTCGAGGAATGCAAACAGCTCATCGCCCGGGTGGTACAGGAATTCGACGGTCGCGGCGCCGCGATATTCGACCGCGATCGCCAACCGCTCGGCCGAGGCCTTGAGTTCGGCCGCCTGCTCGGGACGCAGTACCGGTGAGGCCGACTCCTCGATGACCTTCTGATTGCGCCGCTGCACCGAGCAGTCGCGGACGCCGAGTGCCCACGCGGTGCCCTGGCCGTCCGCGATCACCTGGACCTCGACGTGCCGGGCGCCTGTTACCAGCCGTTCCAGGAAGACCACGCCACTGCCGAATGCGCGCGCGGCCTCCTGGCGGGTGCGCTCGTAGGCATCGACGAGTTCGGCCTCGTTCGTGATCACGCGGATACCCCGGCCACCACCACCGGCGGTCGCCTTGAGCATCAGTGGGTAACCGATCTCGGCGGCGGCCGCGACGGCCGCGTCCACGGTTTCGACCGAACCGCGGCTCCACGGCGCAACCGGCACGCCGACTTCCTCCGCGATCAGCTTCGCCCCGATCTTGTCACCGAGCTTGCGCATGGCCTCCGGATCGGGGCCGATGAAGGTGACACCGATCTGCTCGCAGAGCTCCGCGAACGCCGGATCCTCAGCGACGAAACCCCAACCGACCCATGCGGCATCGGCCTTCGTTGTCACCAGGGCGCGCTCGAGCGCCTTCAGATCCAGATACGGGCGCGCGGACGCCGGGCCCAGGTCGTAGGCGATATCCGCCTCGCGCACGAACGTCGCGTTCCGGTCGACATCGGTGTGCAACGCTACGGTTTCGATCGGTTGTCCGGTCTCCGCCGCCAAATCTCGGACGGCATGGATGAGCCGCATTGCGGCCTCTCCCCGGTTCACGATGGCGATGCGGCTGAACACGCGCCAACTCCTTCCATTCCACAGCACTGGCCCGGTCGGGCGACGGTTTGCGACTGCCGGTCCCGCGTAGTCTGCACCTCGATCGCGCGCAGGTACACAGCGTCGGGTGGTTACCCGCGCGTATCGTGGGAATTCCTCCCATGTGCCTATGACACTAGTGGCGAAATTCCTCAGCCGGACGGCTTCCAGTACCGTACCCGTCATCGGTGGTAGTCGAGTCGCGTGTCGATCAGAGCAATCAGCCGAGAGGGAGCGTCGATTCGCGGCCAACCGTCTCCGGATGCGTTGACCTGCAACGTTTCTCTCGTTCTCGAGTGCAGTGTGGGAGGTGACCTGGGTGGCCGACATTTTCGATGTACTGCATGCGCGCTGCGCCGAGGTCGCGGGCGAGGCGATCCTCTCCGGCGAGGAGCACCCGACTCTGACACTGACCACCCGTGAGATCGCCGACCTGCTCAATTATGTGGCCGACCTCCGCCGCCGCTGCCGCGACACCGACCTCGCATACCGCGAACTCGACCACCGGTACACCGTGCTCCGCCGCGCCACCAGCGATGCCACAGCATCGTTGGATCGGATCCGGACCACACTGGAGCAGCGCACCGCGCACCCGGAAGCGCATACCCGCCAGGCCTGCACCATCGCCCGTTTCGCCGCCGAGAACCTGACCGCCGCGAGACTGAACACCGAGAAAACGAACTGACCACATCCGGCCGGTAATGCGGCGACCATGTCGTCGAGAACCCGGTCCAGTTCTTCGAAATCCGGCACGTGCTGCGGTTGTCGAGCAGCACGTGGTAGCACCGAGCCGAGTCCCGCGATGGTGAACGCCTGCGCGGTGACCGTGACGTCGGAACCGGCGAACCGGCGTCCCTCCGGCTGCTCGGTGACGAACTATCGGATCGGTTCGGGTTGGTCCGCAAGTGGTATTCATGATCTCGGACCTCCATGGTGCCGTCGAGATGGCGTGGTTGATCGCTTGCGCTGCTGCGGCAGCTGGGCAGTCCGTCGACGGTGTGCAGCCTTCAGATCAGGTAGCGCTCAGCCACTTCGGCGATTCCATCGAGAGCGTGCACTGTTTCCGATACCGGCAAGGTCGGCACACTGAAGACCAGTCGCTGCACCCCGGCCTCGGCATAGCCGTCGATCAGGGCCGGATCCACGGCGGCGAACGCGACGGTGACCGGCAGGTCGTATCCGTCCAGCTGAGACAGTTGGGCCGGGATCGCGGCGGGGTCGGACACCGCGGCCGGGAGCCAGCCGATGCCGTGGCGGATCTTGCGTTCGGCCGCGGCTTCCGCGCCAGCGTCGCCCCGCTTCCCGAGGCCCCGATCCGGATCGACGCCGAATCGCCCCACAACAGCTGCGGCGCATATGCGGACAGCGGCAGCACCAAACCTGCTTGCAGCAAAGCTCTTCTCGTCGCCACGCTCCCCCATCAGAGCAGTGATGGTGTCCGAACCACATTGCCTCGATAGTGGCATGGAGGTCGAGCTACGTCAGCAGACGCCCGGCGGCGTCGACGACGGGCGTTTCAGCCGCGTCGGGGCGGGACAAATCCGCACCGTGCAGCCACGGTCTGGTTGCGCTGAAGAAGATCGAGGTATTGAGGACCACCAGCAGCAGGCACAGTGGCGGAACCGCGGTTATGGCCGTCCTGACGGTCAGCGAAAGTTCAACCGGATCCGTTGCGATGAACGCGTTTCCGAAGACACCGGCGGCGACACCGCCCAGCAGGAGAATCCCGAAGTAAAGTCGGACGATTCCGGTCCGGTACGACAGCGTGCCGACCATCACGAAGCAGTACGCGATCTGAAAGATCGTGCAGCCCACAACAATCGGCCAGAGCCACGCAATGGCCGACGACATTCCGGCCAGCCGTGCCAGATGGTGTCCGAATGTGAAGGATGCAACCGCCGCAACTGCCATCAGGACCGAGGCCGACACGACAGCGACCCTGTTGACGGAGAGCCGCGCAGTCCATGGATTCATCCGTTCCTCCGCGATGAGAGAGCCTGAGAGTGAGTGGATTCGTTACCGTCGGAACCGAACAGGCAACCGGGCAACGAGAAGACCGATGAAGATTCGTTCCGCCACGGTCGACGTAATGAACCGATCGATATCAGCCGGGAAAGTGGACAACTTTGTATCGCCGATCGCGCTCGCCGCGCTGATGACGTAGCTGCGCGTCGTACTCGTCCAGTTGTGCAGCGAGTCCGGCGATTTCGGCAACACACGCGACGATCGCACTGGTCACGACGGCCCCTTCGGTCTGGTCTCTCCTCGGTTCAGCTCTGGCTCGACCAGTATGCCCGGGACGTCACACCGACACGCGGAATACGGGTCCCGATCGCGATCCAGACCACAGGTTGCGGCTCGGTGGCCCGAGCGCGTCCTCGGTCTCGACCGAGCCGGTTTTGTTCGCTGCGAGCCTGCCCCAGAGCACCTTTGGGCCGATGCCATGCAACCACTCGAGATGACGCTCGGCGGCGCCGGCCGCTGGAGCGCTGTGCGCATATCTATAACGATCGTTATAGATCTGAAGTCCACATATAACAACCGCCGCAAGAGACAGGCGGGCATGGCGATCATGACCGCTGTCGGCATGACGACCAGCTGTTTCGGTTCGTCTGGACCGGGAAGGCCCGATTTATGGAGGAAGTAGTGGAACGCGAAAGCAAATGGGAGGTCGACGAGGCCTTTTCTCTTCCGGCATTGGATAACCTCGTCTCCGGTAGTCATACCGAACATACGTCGGTCGAATTGACCAGTACATATTTCGACACTTCCGAGCTGGATCTGCTCGCTCACGATCTCACCCTGCGCCGCCGGGAAAGTGCCGATGAGGCGGGCTGGCAGCTGAAGATTCCCCATCCGACCGGTCGCACCGAATTGCATGCCCCGCTCTCGGAGGAGTTGCCGCCCGATTTCATCGAGGTGGTGACCGGCGCGGCGTTGGGTAAACAACTGCACGCGGTCACCACGATTCACACCCTGCGTCGTCGCCACCGCCTGCTCGGGCCGGACGGCGAATTGATCGTCGAAGTCGACGACGACATCGTCGACTCGGCACCGGCCGATGGAAGTTCCGTCGCTTGGCGCGAGATCGAGGTCGAGCTCGGCCCGCGGACCGAGGCGGTACCCGCGGCGCTGGCGGACAGCCTCGCCAAGGCGGGCGCACGCAGGTCGCGGTATCCCTCCAAGCTGTCTCACGTACTGCCCGTGCAGACCGGGGCGGTCACGGACACCGCGGCGGAGCGCGCCATTCATGAATACATCACCGCGCAGATCGATATGATCTTCGCCGGTGACGTCGCTTTGCGCCGCGGCAACGATCCGATCCACGACACCCGCGTCGCGACGCGGCGCCTACGCAGCACACTGCGCGTATTCGGAAAGCTGTTGGAGGGCACCGCCATCGGTGCTATCGAGGACGAATTGAAGTGGTACGCAGCGTTACTCGGCGATGTGCGCGACTGCCACGTCCAACGTCGCCGTCTGGCCGACCAGGTGCACGAACTACCGCCCGAACTCGTCCTCGGGCCGATCGCCGCGCGCATCGACACGACGCTCCTGGCACGACAGGTGACCAGCCGCAACGCACTCACCGACGCCATGGACTCGACTCGCTACCTGAAGCTGCTCGCGAACCTGCGGAGCTGGCAATCGCGCCCACCGTTCAGCAGGCGACTTCGCAAACGTGCACTCGTGAAACAGGCTCGCAAAGCGGCGCGTAAAGCCGATCACCGGCTCACGACCGCCCTGCACAACCGACGGCACGCGTCATTGCACCGCGCCCGCAAAGCCGCCAAACGAGCCCGCTACGCCGCCGAATTACTCGAGCCCGCGGGAAAACGCCCGCAAGCGAAGTCGAACATCAAGTACTACAAGAAGATTCAACGCGTGCTCGGCGACTACCACGACGGCATCGTGTCGTCACAATTCCTGTGGCGCACCGCGACGACGGCGGGCACAGCAGGCGGCGAGAACGGCTTCACCTACGGACTGCTGTACGCAAACGAAATGCACGCCGCCGACGATGCCCGGCGTAAGGTCTCCATAATCGCCACGAACAGGTATTCGTGACTCACACCGGACACCGCCACCGAACTCGATGCGCGCACAGGCAGACTCACGCACAGCCGAACTGACGGGTACGTCGGGTTCGGCGCATATCGCCGCCAGCTCGTCGGTCATGACGACGACGGACTCGACCGTCGATCGGTCGAAAAGCTCAGCGGCGTAGACTATCTCGCTCGCCGCGAATTCCGGCGCATCCCGCGTCGGGGTGGTATTCCTCCCGCAAATTCAGCTTCAGTGGCATTCGCCGGTGGAGCTACCGGTCACGAATGTCGCCAACTCTTCCATCGCCGAATTACGGATCGGCTCGCCAGACCGTGCCGCACCGCGACACCATCACCAGCCCACAAAGCAGCGAAAGTCGCACTCTCCGCACACAATTCGGAGACCGAACCCGGTCGACCCGAATCACGAGATTCTTCGCATACGAATATCGATATCTTCCGCCGGGTTCGGCCAGGAGAGCGTCGGACTGGCACGTCGACGCCGGTGCGCCGAATGCGGAAGCTCAGGACAGCTCGACGCAACGTTGGGAAACTTCCAGCAAACCCACCGATCGCGCCCCGAGCGACCACCGGTTCCAAGTGGACCTCCGGGCCGCACGGCGCGGGTGGCCATTGCCCCAGCAACCGACGAGTGCCGCGCCCCGGCCGGCCGCCGTCCGACGTCATGACGCCGGCAGCTGTGATTTGATAGGGCGCAAATGCTCCAAAATCGATTCCCTTCTCGCTTTGTTCGACACCGGTCCGCCATTGGTGTGCCGGTATCCAGCCGGGTTCGTGGGTTTCGGCAATACCGGTGAGCTCGACGCGAGAGGACTGTAGTACTCGAATGGATATGGTTCGTCGCACTGTTCGGGGTCGAAGTCGCCGCAGCTCCAGTAGTCCGCTCTTCACACAGTTGCTGGCAGCCGCAATCGAATCCGCGGCCGACTCGATCGCGATTCGCTACAACCCGACCGGCGAACCGGCAGATCAGCGCGAACTCACCTACACGGAGCTGGACCAGGCGTCATCGCGACTGGCACGGGAACTGATCGACCGGGGCGTCGGCCCCGGCGACGTCGTTGCCGTCGGGTTCACCCGCTCGATCGAATCGGTGCTGGCCATATGGGCCGTCGCCAAGACCGGTGCGGCCTACGTGCCGGTCGACCCGACCCTGCCGCCGGAGCGCAGCGCCTACCTCGTCACCGACTCCGGGGCGGTGCTCGGACTCACCGACTCGACGCATCGCTCGCGGTTCGGCACCGAGATCTGCTGGCTCGAGATCGACGATCCACAGCACCGGGAGCGGATCGCGGCACGACCCGCACATCCGATCTCCTATGTCGATCGGGTGGGCACACCGACCGAACAGCATCCGGCCTACGTCATCTACACCTCCGGCTCCACCGGTCGCCCGAAGGGCGTCGTGGTGACCCACGCGGGCCTTGCGATGCTTGTCGATGCTCAGCGAGAGCGCTACGCGGTCGACGGCGATTCGCGAGTGCTGCATGTTTGTTCACCCAACTTCGACGTTTCGGTGCTCGAGCTGCTGCTCGCCTTCAGCACCGGCGCGACGCTCGTGGTGTCTCCGCCGACGGTGTTCGGCGGCGCCGAACTCGCCGACCTGCTACGTCGTGAGCGTGTCACGCACATGCTGATCACGCCCGCGGCGCTGGAGTCGGTTGATCCGGCCGGACTCGACACATTGCGGGTCGTGGTCGTCGCGGGTGATGCGTTCGGTCCCGGACTGGTCGAGCGGTGGGCGGTCGCCGGGCGGTCCTTCTACAACGCTTACGGGCCCACCGAGGTCACCATTCTCGCCACCGGTAGCACCGAGTTGGTGCCTCGGCAGCCGATCACCATCGGTAGCGCCCTGCCCGGTGTCGGCGCGGTGGTGCTGGATTCGCGGTTGCGGCCGGTACCCGCCGACGTGATCGGCGAGCTCTCGGCCCCGCGCTTGCGCAGGGCTACCTGGGGCGGGCGGCGCTCACGGCGGACGATTCGTGGCGAATCCGTTCGGCGGGGAAGCCGGTACCCCTGGCGTGCGGATGTATCGCACCGGCGATCTGGTCCGGCGCCGCGTGGCAGATGGCGCGATCGAATATGTGGGACGCTCGGATTTCCAGGTCAAGATCCGCGGCTTCCGTATCGAACTCGGTGAGATCGACGCCGCACTGACCGATCACCCCGATATCGAATACGCCGCGACTCTCGGCAAGACCGCGCCCTCCGGCGCTACCGTATTGGTCTCCTATGTGCTTCCGCGCAGCGGCATTTCCATCGATACCGGAGAACTCCTCCGCTTCGTGGGCTCGACGCTGCCCGGTCATATGGTGCCGTCCGCGATCGTTGTGCTCGACGCGATCCCGTTGTCCGCCAATGGAAAGCTCGATCGGCAGGCGTTGCCCGCGCCGGTATTCGAGGCGGCGGTATCGCGTGCCCCAGTGGGCGCCATGGAATCTCGACTCGCCGAGTTGTATGCCCAGGTGCTCGGTGTGCGAGTCGGGGCGGAGGACTCGTTCTTCGCCGCCGGTGGCGACAGCATCCTATCGATCCAGCTGGTATCGCGGGCCCGTGCGGCAGGGATAGTGTTCACCCCCCAGGATGTGTTCGAGCAGCGCACCGTGGCCGGGCTCGCGCGGGTCGCGGTGATCGGTGCCGAACCCGCGCCGAGGCTCGCGGAGTTGCCCGGCGGCGGTGTCGGGGAGATTCCGCTGACACCGATGCTCGCCGCCCACCTCGTCGGTGGGCGGTCGTTCGGCCGGTTCACCCAGCACCTGGTGCTGGCCCTGCCCGAGCATATCGACCGGGCTGGTTTGGTGGACACGCTCGCCGCTGTGTTGGACCACCACGACATGCTGCGCGCACGGGTGTGGTCCGCCGATGGGCGATGGCAGGTACAAACCCTGCCGCCGGGTGCGGTGGACGTGGAAGCGCTGCTCACTCGTATCGACGTTCCGGCCGGTCTGGAGATCGACGCGCTACGCGGAATCACCAGTGCGGCAATGGATTCCGCGCTCGACACGCTCGACCCGGCGTCGGCCCGAATGATCGCATGCACCTGGCTGTCCCGACCGGACGGCCGGGACGCACTGATCATCGCCGCGCATCACTACGTGATCGATGGCGTGTCGTGGCGCATTCTGATCTCGGACTTGGTGACCGCGTGGGTGCAACGCGACGGTGGGCACGGGATCGCCCTGCCCGGTGTCGGCACGTCGTTCCGGCGGTGGGCGCACGGTCTGGTCGAGGCCGCCACCGCCGCGGACCGTATCGCCGAGCTGCCGTACTGGCGGCAGAATCTGACCGTCGCCGATCCGCTGCTGGGCGCGCGGGTACTGGACCCGGTCGTCGACACCACGGCAACGGTGCGGCATTTCACCGTCACGGTGCCGGCCGAGATCACCCGTGCGGTGTTGACCGAGTTGCCGACGCTGTATCGGAGCGGCGTCAACGACGGCCTCCTCGCCGCATTGGCGCTGGCGGTGCGCTCATGGCGGGCCAAGAGAGGGGTCGAAGCCGCGGCGACGCGGATTCGGCTCGAGGGACACGGTCGTGAAGAAGCCGTAGTCACCGGTGCCGACCTGAATCGCACTGTCGGCTGGTTCACCACCATGTACCCGGTGGTGCTGGATCTGTCCGGCATCGACGCCGATGCCGTATGGAACGACGCCGAGGTCACCGCGGCGATGCTCAAGAGGGTGAAGGAACAGCTGCTCGCGGTGCCGGATAAGGGCATCGGCTTCGGCATGCTGCGGTATCTCAATACCGATACCGCGGGCGCGCTCGGCGGTGCACTGGGCCAGATCGGTTTCAACTATCTCGGTCGGATTTCCGCGGGCGACATACCCGAGGGCCTGACGGATCGGAGTTGGCTGCCGACCGCCGACTGGGGCACCGCGGAAGCCGACCAGGATCGGGCGATGCCCGCACCCGCCGTGGTGGATATCAATGCGATCGTGACCGATACCGATGCGGGCGCGCAGATGAATGCGTCGTTCGCGTACGCGTCCGAGATCCTCGACGAAGCCGCCGTGCGGGAGCTGGCCGAGTGCTGGGTGTCCGCACTGACCATGCTCGCCGGACATGTCCACGATCCGGCGGCCGGTGGACTGACGCCGTCGGATGTTCCGCTCGTGCGGATCACCCAGGACGAACTCGATATCTAGCAGCGGGAGCACCCGGGTCTGGTCGATGTCCTGCCGCTGTCGCCCCTGCAGCTCGGATTGCTTTTCCTGACACAGCTTTCGACCGCCTTACCGGCGATCTGGATATCGCCGCGCTGGAACAGGCCCTCACCGATGTCGTTGTGCGCCATGAGATCCTGCGAACCATCTATCCGCAGCCACGGCTGGGCGACTCGGGCGCGGCGGATCCGGAGCAGGTCGTCCTGCCTCCCGAACACCCCGCCGTGCCGCGGCTCATGGTCCGGACCATCGGTGTGGCCGAGGTGGAATCGGCTGTACTGAAACTGGTTTCGACGGCATTCGACGTAACTGCCGAGGTGCCCGTCCGCGCCGTACTGTTCCGGGTCGCGGACACCGAATTCGTGCTGGCCATGGTCGTCGATCACATCTGTGGTGATGGCTATTCCGGTAGCCCACTCACTCGTGATCTGGCATCGGCATATGCGGCTCGTACGCTGGGGCATGCGCCTGATTGGTCGCCGTTGTCCGTGCAGTACGCCGATTACACGGTATGGCAACATGCGTTGCTCGGCAGTGCGGACCAGCCGGGGTCACTGGCGGCCGAGCAGATCGCCTACTGGCGGCAAGCCCTCGCCGACCTGCCGGATCAGCTGGAGTTGCCGAGAGATCGGCCGCGCCCGGCGGTCCAGTCGTTCGCCGGCGGCCGAGTGGATCTGCGCATCGATGCGCGTACCCATGCGGCGCTGGCAGGGCTGGCACGGGCCGAGGGCGCGACGCTGTTCATGGTTGTGCATACGGCGCTGGCCGTGTTGCTGGCCCGATTGTCGGGCACCGACGATATCGCCATCGGCACACCGATAGCGGGTCGCGGTGAGGCGGTGCTCGATGATCTTATCGGCATGTTCGTCAACACCCTGGTGTTCCGTACCCCGGTGGACCCCGGTGCGAGTTTTGCGGAATTGCTTGCGCGGCAACGCGATATCGACCTCCAAGCGTTCGCCCATGCCGACGTGCCGTTCGAGCGGTTGGTCGAAGTGCTGAATCCGGCGCGCTCGACGTGAGTCGACGGTGCGAAGTTTCGTGGACCGGTTCGTGCGGCTACTCGAGGCCGTGATCGCGGATCCGCAGGTCCCAATCGGTGCGATCGATCTGCTCGCGACCGAAGAAAGTGCACGGATCCTCACGACGTGGAACGACACCGCCCACCAGGTGAATACGGCCGCCACATTGGTGTCGCTGCTGGACGAGACTGTCGCCGGCACACCGGAGGCCACGGCGCTGGTCGCCGCCGACGGCACTCGGATAACCTACGGTGAGCTCGATGGACGCGTGAACAAGGTTGCGCGGTACTTGATTTCGTTGGGTGTGGGCCCGGAGTCGCGGGTGGCATTGGCCATTCGACGTTCGGTTGATCTGGTCGTCGCGATGTACGCGGTGAGCAAGGCCGGTGGTGTGTACGTGCCGGTCGATCCGGATCAACCCGCGCAGCGGACCGACTACATTCTGGGAACGGTGGCACCGATTTGTGTCCTGACGAATGCCGATGCGGGCTTCGGAACCTCCGCCGCGCCGGTGGTGCCGATGGATCGACTGGACCTGTCCACGGTTGGCGCGGCTCCGATCACCGACACAGAGCGGATCGCACCGTTGCGCGCCGAACACACGGCCTATGTGATCTTCACATCGGGTTCCACGGGTCACCCCAAGGGGGTCGCGGTCTCACACGGTGCGATTGTCAATCAATTGCTCTGGAAGACAGCGCAATTCGGGTTGACCGTCGATGACGCGGTGTTGTTGAAGACGGCGGCGACGTTCGA
>FTJU01243434.1_pt1 | contig 26025 bp, 27 predicted proteins | sample 1658961 | NCBI WGS metagenome assembly FTJU01 (sample SAMEA3914878, study PRJEB12502) | metagenome | biome: forest; material: soil | place: USA | collected 2012-03-12 | depth 0.3 m | reverse complement strand
CCACCACCCCCGCCTGACCCGCTTTACCCCGTCGAAAGGAATACATGAGATGACCAGCACCTTGCTTTCGCAACGCGCTCGCACCCAGCTCTACATCGCCGGCGAGTACGTTGACGGCACCAGCGGCCGCACCGCCGACATCGTCAGCCCGGTGACCGGCGAGACCATCGCAACGCTGCCGGTCCCGGGCCGCGACGACTTGGACCGCGCCGTAACCGCCGCGCGTCTGGCGCAGGAGCAGTGGCGCCGGATGGGCGTGTGGCAGCGCGCCGAGATCTGTCACCGCGTCGGTGATCTGCTGTCCGCGCGGATCGACGAGCTGGCCCGGATCCAGACCCTCGAGCAGGGCAAGCCGCTCGCGGAATCCGTTGCAGACCTGGAGGAAGCGGCCAAGCTGTTCCACCTGCACGCCGAAGACGCGGTGCGCCTGCACGGCGAGACACTGCCGTCCAACGATCCGCAGAAGCGGATGTGGACCTTCTACCAGGCGGTTGGCACCTGGGCCATCGTGGTGCCGTGGAACTTCCCGGTGCTGATGTTCACCGAGTTCGCCGCGCCGGGCCTGGCCACCGGCAACGCCCTCGTGGTCAAACCGCCGACCCACACCTCCCTAGCCCTGCTCACCGCCGTCGAGATCCTCGAAGAAGCGGGCGTGCCCAAGGGCCTGGTGAGCGTGCTGCCGGGTGAGGGAGACTTCGGCGCCGAACTGGTCACCCACCCTGGGATCGACGCGATCGGGTTCATCGGCTCCTCGGCCACCGCGGAAAAGATCGTGCGCTCCGCCGGACTCAAGCGCGCCATCATCGAGGCCTCCGGCAACGGCCCGCTGATCGTGCTCGACGACGCCAACATCGAAGCAGCCGCGCTGGCGGCGGTGCGCGGCGCCTACTACAACGCCGGGCAGGTGTGCTGCGCGACCGGCCGGGTCCTGGTGCACGCCGACGTCCACGCCGAATTCGTCGCCGCCACCCTGAAGGCTTCCGAGGAGGCCGTGCTGGGTGATCCCTTCGCCGGCACGACGACTCTCGGCCCGATGAACAACGCGGCCACCGCGGCCAAGGTCGACATCCATCTGGAGGAGGCCCGCGCCCGCGGCTTCGACATCCGCACCGGCGGCGGCCGCAGCTCCGGCTACCCGACCGACCTGTACTACGAGTTCACCGTGGTCGACAATGTCGCGCCGGACAGCTTGCTCAACCGGCAGGAGACATTCGGTCCGGTGCTGCCGATCATCACCGCGACCAGCGACGAAGAACTGCTGCGGCTGGCCAACGACGACGCCCTTGGTCTGCAATCGGGGGTGTTCACCTCCGACATGAACCGCGCCTACCACTTCGTGGAGAACCTGCGCACCGGACAGGTGATCGTCAACGACAGCAACGGTTTCTGGGACATCAACATGCCCTTCGGCGGGGTCGGCGGCAAGCGCACCGGGTGGGGCCGCATCGGCGGGGTGCACACCCTGATCGACATGAGCGACCTGCGTACCGGAGTGCTGCACCTGGGCCGATGACCGCCGGCCGAGCACCCGCTGGCGGGCCGGTACGCTCGCACATCGTGGACATCGTCGACGATATGGATGATCTGGACCGGCGCATCATCGCCGCGCTCCAGCTCGATGGTCGCCGCACCTTCTCCAATCTCGCCGACGAGCTGGGCATCCCGGCGTCTTCGGTCCGCTACCGGACCAAACGTCTCGAAGACGCCGGGATCCTCCAGATCGTCGGGATCGCCAATCCGCTGGCCATCGGATTCGACCGGCTTGCCATGATCGGGGTACGAGTGCGCGCGGGCCGAGCCCGCGAGGTCTGCGAGGCACTCGCCGCGCTCCCGGAAACCAGCTACGTGGTGATGACAAGCGGCCGATTCGACGTGATGGTCGAAGTCATCTGCCGCGACGTCGCACACTTCGTCGATGTGGTCGAGCACCACATCGGCGCGCTGGAGAGTGTCGTGTCGACCGAGTCACTGTTCGTGCTCGAAGTGCACAAGTTGGCCTACGGGTGGGGCGTTCCCGGCGTGGAGTCCGGTTTCGCGCCGGACACGGTCACTGAATAGCCCCTCCCCCGCAAACACCCGCCGAGCCCGCCAGGGCACCGACGCTATCTGCGGCGACTCGGAATCGGCCCGCAGATCCGGGAGAACACGGCCCTGCCGTCCTGGCCCACCACGCAAACGTGGTGCGCCGCCTTGCCGACATCGATTCCGGCCCAAACCTTTTCACGGACCTCCACTTGGCCCGACCTCCCACTCTCACAACTCGACCCCGCGGACGACCCCGCCAGCATCTCCATAAACAGCGACTGAGCACACAGATTTCAATCAGCGGCCAAGGCGTCCAGAACGACCGGGCGGCCACTCCTGCGAAACCACCCAACGGCAAGCAGCCATCAGCCACACCCCGCATCCAGGACATCCAGCCCTGAACACCTACAACCTTATGGAGCGTTCATGACCGAACCCACCTACCGCTTGGCGCAAAAGCGGCACCTCAACTCCGTGATCCCGGGCCCACGTTCGCTGGAACTCACCGCGCGACGCCGCACCGCGGTGGCGGCAGGCGTCGGCTCGTCGGTCCCCGTGTACGCGGCCGACGCCGACGGCGGCGTGATCGTCGATGTGGACGGCAACTCGCTGATCGACCTCGGATCCGGCATCGCGGTCACCAGCGTCGGCGCCTCCCATCCCGGGGTCACCGCCGCAGTGGCTGAGCAGGCGGCGCGGTTCACCCACACTTGCTTCATGGTCACCCCATACGAGGGGTATGTCCATGTCGCTGAACAACTCTCGATGATCACCCCGGGCGAGCACGAGAAGCGGTCGGTGCTGTTCAACTCCGGCGCCGAGGCAGTGGAGAACGCGGTCAAGATCGCCCGGTTGGCCACCGGCCGGTCGGCGGTCGTCGCCTTCGACCACGCCTACCACGGTCGCACCAACTTGACCATGGCGCTGACCGCGAAGAACGTGCCGTACAAATCCCACTTCGGACCGTTCGCCCCGGAGATCTACCGGATGCCGGGCTCCTACCCCTACCGCGACGAATCGGGTCTCACCGGTGAGCAGGCCGCAGAGCGCGCCATCTCCCGGATCGAGAAGCAGATCGGCACCGACTCGCTCGCCGCCATCATCTATGAACCCATCCAGGGCGAGGGTGGATTCATCGTTCCCGCACCGGGATTCCTGCCGACTCTGGCAGCATGGGCGCGCAGCAACGGCGTGGTGTTCATCGCCGACGAGGTGCAGACCGGTTTCGCGCGCACCGGCGACTGGTTCGCCTGCGATCACGAAGGCGTCGTGCCCGACCTGATCACCATGGCCAAAGGCATCGCCGGTGGTATGCCGCTGGCCGCCGTCACCGGCCGCGCCGAGCTGCTGGACGCGGTGCACGCCGGCGGCCTCGGCGGCACCTACGGCGGCAACCCGGTCGCCTGCGCGGCGGCCCTGGCCACCATCGAGGCCATGCGGGACCTGAAACTGCCGGCCCGCGCCCGCCGGATCGAGACCCTGGTCGTGCCGCGCCTGCAACGTCTCGCCGCCGAAGTCCCGACAATCGGCGATGTCCGCGGCCGCGGCGCCATGCTGGCCATCGAACTGGTCCGGCCGGGCACCGACACGCCGAATCCAGAATTGACCAAAGCCGTTGCCGAGGAACTGATCTCCCAAGGCGTACTGATCCTGACCTGCGGCACCTACGGCAACGTCATCCGGCTGCTGCCGCCGTTGGTGATCGGCGACGAGCTGCTCTCCGAAGCACTCGACGTCCTCGAAGCCGTACTCCGCACCCGCAGCTGACCACCTCCGGTCATCCGACATCGACAGGAACACACCGTGATCCAGCTCGACGCGCTCCTCGCTGTACTGCCACCTCGCTGTGGATCGGTAACACCCCGGTCCCGGCCAGCGGGGCGGCTACCTTCCCGGTCTACGACCCGGCCACCGGCCAGGTGCTGTGCGAGGTCGCCGACGCGACCCCGCCGACGGCGCGGCCGCGCTGGACTCGGCCGCTGCCGCCCAACCCGGCTGGGCCGCGACCCGGCCCGGGAACGTTCCCGGATCCTGCGCCGCGCCTGGGAACTCATCATTGAACGCCGCGCCGAATTCGCCCGGCTGGTGACCCTGGAGATGGGCAAGCCGTTGGCCGAAAGCCAGGGTGAGGTCGACTACGGTGCGGAGTTCCTGCGCTGGTTCTCCGAGGAAGCGGTTCGCATCAACGGCCGCTACACCGAATTTCCGTCCGGGCGCGGACGCATCCTGGTCACCAAGGAACCAGTCGGCCCGACCCTGGCCATCACCCCATGGAATTTCCCGCTGGCCAAGGGAACTCGCAAGGTCGGCCCCGCCTTCGCCGCCGGCTGCACCGTCGTGGTCAAGCCAGCGCAGGAGACACCGTTGACCATGCTGTTGCTCGCCGAGGTCTTCCGCGACGCCGGGTTGCCCGATGGCGTGCTGTTGGTACTGCCGACAACATCCGCGGCTGCGCTCACCACTCCCCTACTCGCCGACCCCCGGCTGCGCAAGCTCACCTTCACCGGTTCCACCGAGGTCGGCCGGACCTTGCTCGCCCAGGCCGCCGGCCGGGTGCTGCGCACTTCCATGGAACTCGGCGGCAACGCCCCCTTCGTGGTGTTCGACGACGCCGATATCGACGCAGCCGTCGAAGGCGCTATGGCCGCCAAGATGCGCAACACCGGTGAGGCCTGCACCGCGGCCAACCGCTTCCACGTCGACAACCGCGTCCGCGAGCAGTTCACCGCCGAACTGACCACCCGCATGGGGCGCTGCGGATCGGTCCCGGAGACGCCGACGGCACCCATGTCGGTCCGCTGATCAGCGACAAACAACGCCGAAGTGTCGCCGAAGTCGTCACCGATGCCGTGGACAAGGGTGCGGTCGTCCGCGCCGGCGGCGACAGCGTCGGCGACACAGGTTGGTTCTACACCCCCACCGTGCTCACCGACGTCCCGCCCGATGCCCGCATCCTCACCGAAGAGGTGTTCGGCCCGGTGGCCGCGATCACCGGATTCGACGGTGGAGCCGAAGGCATCGCCGCCGCCAACAACACCGAATACGGCCTGGCCGCATACATCTACACCGAATCCCTCGACCGTGCCCTGCGGGTGTCGCGGGCACTGGAGTCCGGGATGGTCGGCGTCAACCGTGGCGTCATCTCCGACGTCGCCGCCCCGTTCGGGGTGTCAAGGAATCCGGGCTCGGCCGTGAGGCCGGCAGCGAGGGCATCGACGAATACCTGGAGACCAAGTACATCGCTCTGCCGTAACGTCGACAACGCTGAGTAGCACCTCATGGCGAAGATGATTCGAGGAGGGCATATGCGCAAGCTCGTCTCACATGTCGCTTTCTGCATTCTCGACCGCCTCGCCAACATGCCGAACACCGTGGCCGAAACAGTCGAGGACATCGCCTACTTCGTCCAAGACGCCGACTCGGGCTCACCGAGCTCACGCGTGCCATCGACGTATGGGACCACCTGCTCGGCGCCGACGCGATTACCGAGAAGGACGTGGCACTCGCTGGAAATCGGTCGATGGGCATTCGTAAAGAACATCGATGACGCCCGCTGGCTGCAGATGACCGCAGCCACCCTCGAGGTGACACTCGGACGGATCGACCATCAGACATCGGTCGCCAACAGGCTCGCTCGCGTACATGCGACTGATGACAGCTGCGCCATATTCATCGCCCTACTCGACAACACTGACGACACCTGGGATCGCCCATACATCGCAGGACAAGCCATCGACATGCTGCGCGCCTGGCAGCAGACAGTTCGACCTGTTGAACACCCCGCCCCGAGGGCTTCGCCCGGACCACCCTCGGCCAGCACACCGAGTCCGGCGCCCTTGGGCCTACATCAGTAGCAACGGAAAGGTATTGATGATGGAGTGCGCGGCCACCAACGCCCATGCATTGCGATACCGCGCCCAGAGATACCCAGCGAACAGGGCGTAGGTACCTTGGAACGCCACGATGGCCCCTATTGTCAGAGGCAGTCCGGTCAGTACGGCCGAACCCTGTCCATGCGTCGGAAGGTGCAGCCAGGCAAACAGCAACGCGCCGAGCACGATTCCCGGCCAGCGGCCGAACAGGACCTCCAGCCGAGTCTGCAACATGACACGGTAGAACACTTCCTCGCAGATGTTGGCGGTGAACACGGTCACCGTGGCACCGATGACAAGCGCCACCGGATCCGGGTAGTCCTCCGCACTCGGGAGCGGACCAGAGAACGGCCCGACCAGACTGAGGTAGCCGAAGATCAGCAACGCGGGAATCGGTGCGAGCCAGCGCCACCATTGCCGCGGCCACCAGTGGTGCACCCTGTGCGGTTTCGATGCGTCATGCGCCGTGTGGAACGCTCTGAATGCAAACCAGGGCAGAAGCAGGAAGAATACCGGCTTGCCGAGGGCCCATATGCCCCGCACGATGTCGCTGGACGTGCCAGCGGCGATGAGCACAAACAATATCAACGGCATCAGCACCGCCACGGCCGCGACTACCGCAGTCTCTCGGATCAGCCCATCCCGGTCTCCGACAACCTCTGGCGCGAGCCTGGACGCGCGCGGCGGCACAAGCCGTACCAGCAGCAAGCCCGCGACGACCGGCAACAACGCGCCCGCTAGCGGCAACCGATCATCGGAGTCCGTGGACGGCATGATCGAGTCGTGCCCAGTGAGAAGCAGGCCGACCACTGCGACGAAGAACACCGCCAGCCCACCCGTGAGAATCAATCCGCCCTTGGTCTTCACGCCCTGGAGGAGGGTGGGCAATCCGGCCGCTGGGGTCTGACGAGCGCTCGCGACGCTCGTCGCATCGTCGCTCACCTCCAGGCCCTGTGCCACAGACCTCTCGCCTGCGGCGCCGGCAGCATCCCAACCTTCAGATCTGGACAATGAGCAGGCTCCTTCGATGTGTTGTTACGGTCCCGCTTCAGCCTGGGTGACACGACAATCGAGACGCAACCTCCGAAAGTAGGACCGGCTGGGCATGCATCGGCAACCTAGTGCTCGTCACCGACACACTGGACGCGGGAGACTGTCGCCGCCCTGCCCACTGCGTAGCACCAGGAGCGCCGAATTCGGTAGGCGCCGAGTGAGGTCGGCACTCCGAATCACGGCTGACCCAAAGCGATCGGCTCGCAAGCGCTGAACAGATCCAGGCAGAAGGCTGGACGCTAGCAATGTGACCGTTCAGGTACGCGTCTCGTCCAGGGCGGTCCCAATACCAACGAGTGTCCACGAAGTTCAGCGGCAAGTTCGAGTCGAGACGTCCCTGGCACCATTCCCACGAGACGAACGCTGGCAGCAGGTTCGCCCCCTCATTTGTATCACTATATGAGACAACAGTTTTATGTCCTGGACGGTTCTCGATCATGCCTTGTAGAGTATCTCATCTGTAGAGATTCATATCCTAATATGCGAGATAGTCGATGAGCCGGGGCCCACTACACCGAGCTTCCGCCGTCCGGGATTCCGACCAGTGATCCACAGCAACGCGCCTTTGACCATCGAAGGACGACGGTGGCGCCGCTACGCTGACGTCGGACTACTGGACAGGTCGTCCACCCCGCGCCGGCAGCCGGCCGCCACACCACCGGAAATCGTCGCGCAGATCGAGATCTGGCGGCGGGAACAAAAGTGGTCCGCGTCCCGAATCACGTTCGAACTCAACGAGACCGGCGCTCAGATCAGTCGCCGCACAGTCACCCCGATCATGAGCCGCCTCGGATTGAACCAGCGCAGATTCATCGACCCACTGAATTGACAGCACCACGGTTGAGTCCAGCAGAGTGGTGTACGACCAGACGCCAGCAAAGTCTGAGCGTGTCGTAGCCGGATACAGGACGGTCACCGCGTGATCGGTCAAGAGACCTACTGTGGACACCAGGAATGCTGGCACGCATTCGAAAATGTCGTCGCCGCAGGCGCCCACGCTCCTCGCGCCCCGATCGCCAGCGCGCACCACCCTGTCCCGGAATGGCGTCAGCTCATGGCATCGTTGCGCAGCTACGAATGCTGGTACGTCGGCCGATAACGAAAAAACTCCGGCACCGACAACATTGGCCAGCTTTGCACCACATCGAATGCTTCCTGTTACGTCGAATCGTCTTGCGGCCCCGCCGAATCGGGCCATTTCCTGACCTCGGGAATGTCGATGGAATCCCGGGTGTCGTCATCACCGACACCCTTGTCACTCTTCGAACTTACAAACGAGGCGGCCGCATCCTCGATATCCCCGTCGGTCGTGAGCTCGACTTGCACCCAGCGACCGTGCGGAAGTTCGCCAACTCGATGACGGTGGACCCGCTGATCGCCAAGAACCAGAACCGCTCGAGCATCCTCGACGGCTATGTCGACCAGGCCGTGCCGGTCGGGTTCGAAACTGCATGTGGGCGAGTGTGATCCCCGGCGGGAGATGTTGACCGGGTCAACGCTTGGGGCTGTGGTGGCGATCTCAGGCTGCCGAAATCACTTGGAATGCAGGATATTGCACCGAAATGCACGTGCGATCGTGTAGTGCAAGACGCCGATGATCAATGGCCCCAATGTGTTACGGACCCGCCTCTCATCCGTCCCGTGCGGATGCACCCGCCACGCCAGCGCAACCGTAGCCTCAGGAATCGGCGGAACATCGGCTGAACGCAACGCGCGTAATTCCCAATACCGTTGACGGACATCGCACTTCAGTAGGCAGCCACCACTCTCGCACGCATCCGCCGCCCGACTTCGCCACCGCGGTCAGGACCCACGCGACATTGAATAATCATCAAGCCCTTAGGATTCCACTCATGACGCGTCCTGGAAGTTGGCCCGAGCCCGCGGGTGAAAGACCCGTCCGGGTAAACACCGGAGTGCCCGGTAGCAGGCGCCGATTCGTCGGAGAGATCCGGCGGGATGAGCGGGGTGTCGAGAGCCTCGTCGGCGGGAGCAAGCACGTGGGCCGTAGCGTCGAGCGAACCCTGCAGCCTCGTCGAATCCACAACGGGGGAGCCGAGCCGGTCTTCCCCGTGCGGATGTGGGGCACCCATCCGGCCTCTAAGCCACCCGCTTAGTGCCCGGATTTCGCCAACCACACGCACAAATCAGCAGCTCAGAGACCTGCAACCCTGCCGGGCAACGATCTGTGAGCCGAGTCGGGTATCACCCGAAAAATTACCGAACAGTCTCTGGCTATCAAGCTCGAAATCTTGGACTTCGCATGCAGGACATCATGTACCGACTTCCCCACTCCGCATCGGTCACCACGCCGCTGACGCTGCACCCATTCGCCGGCACCAACGTGTGGCGGTTGATCCAACTCAGGGCGGCCACGCATCCGGACCGACCGGCCATCATCTGGCACCCTCCGGCCGGCACCGTCACCACGCTCAGCTACGGCGACCTGGAACGGCATGCGGCCGCCGTCGCCGCTGGGATGGCTGGCCGGGGCGTACGCGCCGGCGACCGGATCCTCATCCACCTGGACAACTGCCCTGAACTGCTGTTCACGTGGTTCGCCTGCGCCGCGATCGGCGCGGTGGCGGTGACCGTCAACCCCGGCTCCACCGTCGAGGAGCTGCGCTACTTCATCGGGCACTCCGCACCGGTCGCCGCGGTGACCCAGCCCCGGGGCGCCGGCGTGCTCGCCGCCGCCGCTCCGAAACTGCGCTGGACCGCGGTGACCGACCATGACGGCGGCGTCCAGGCCGCCGATGGTGCCCTGCCGAGCCCCAGCGACTCCTTCCAGGCCCTGCTCGGCGACCCCAACGACCTGGTGCCCGTGGCACCCGACCCGCTGGCGCCGATGAACGTGCAGTACACCTCGGGTACGACCGCGCGGCCCAAAGGTGTGGTGTGGACCCACGCCAACGCGCTCTGGGCGGCCCGAGTCAACGCGCTCCACCACGGGCTGCGGGCCGACGACTGCCATCTGGTGTACCAACCGCTGTTCCATGCCAATGCGCTGGGCGGCGCCACCCTGCCCAGTCTCTGGGTGGGCGGCCGGATCGTACTGACCCCCAAGTGGTCTACCAGCCGATTCTGGGACATCTCGCTTCGCCACCGGTGTACCTGGCTGCTGCTGATGGGGCTGTCGGCCCGGGCGCTGGAGGGGCTGGAGGTGCCTGCGGGACATAGTTATCGGCGGTTCGGGTTCGGTTTCTCCGACGCGCCATGGGACCGGCGGTTGGGAGTGCGGACCGTGGGCGGGTGGGGCATGACCGAGACCGTGGCCCACGCCATCGTCGGCGACCCGTACCTGCCCAACCGTCCACTGGCGATCGGCCGGCCCGCCCCGGAGTACCAGGTCGCGGTCGTGGACGAGGAGGGGCGCCCGGTGGGCCCGGAGGAGACCGGCCACCTGCTGGTTCGTGGCATACCAGGGCTGTCGCTGTTCGCCGGCTACCTCGACGACGAATCGGCCACCGCGGCCAGTTTCGACGAAGACGGCTGGTTCCGGACCGAGGATCTGGTGCGGCCGCATACCGACGGGCACGTCTCCTTCGTCGATCGGGCCAAGGACATGTTGCGGATCGGTGCCCAGAACGTGGCGGCCTCCGAGATCGAACGAGTGCTCCTCCAGGACGGTGGAGTAGTAGAGGCCGCGGTGGTCGGGCGGGCCGACGAGAAGTTGGACGAGGTAGCGGTCGCGTTCGTCCGGGCGGCTGGCCATGAGCCGGGACTGGCCGAGCGACTGGTTGCCCGGTGCCGGACGGCACTGTCCGACTTCAAGGTTCCCCGCGAGGTCTACGTCGTGGACGAACTACCGAGATCCACTATGAACAAGATCAACAAAATGGCGCTGCGTGCGGTCGCCGCACCCGACGCCGACCGGACCCTGGCCGCGGCCGGCTGGCTGGCGGCTGCGGCGGCGGCGGATCTGTCGGGGGACGCGCGGTGAACCCGACGGAGTCCGGCCAGCAGGCGCTGGTCTGCCCCACCCGCCCCACAGCGTCGACTGAACTGGCCACGACCCCCACCGCGGTCCCGAACCGCCAGGACGCCGTGCGTTTCTGGCACCAGACCAAGTGGGTCACCTTCGACCCCCGATCCGTACTCCAGAGCCCTCGGGTCACCGGCAGACTCTTTCCCCTGGTGACCGTGGACGAACTGCCCCTGGACCGTCGAACCGGTCTGACCCAGACCATCGACTTCCAGGCGATCGGCAGCCAGGCGAGCGCCGACGCGGCGGTCTTCGTGCACAGCCTCCAGAGCCAGCTCTCGAAGCTCGAGGACCCGGCCCGCCGGATCTTCGAGGTCATGGCGGCCGGTCGCTACCGGGCCGGCAGCGTCGGCGAGACCGCGTTCCTGGACAACTGGCCGCTCTGGCGAGACCGACTCACCCGAGCCGTCCAGACCCAGACCCCGGTCTCGATCCTGCTGCCGTCCTTCCCCTTCAAGGCTCCGAATCCGCTCAAGACCCAACGCCGGCTACCTGACATGGCCGAACTGCTCTGCCTGGCCCGGCTTTTCGAGATCACCGAGGCCATCCGCCTGGTGCACCCACCCGGTGCCGTCGTGCGCATCCTCTCCGAGGGTCGGATCTACGGCCCGCTCTTCGAAGTCAGCGCACACGAGGCCGAGCTGTACCGGTCGGAGCTGCAAAGGATGATCGAACTGCTCGGAGCGGGCCACGCTCTGCGGCTGGTGGACATCGAGGACGACGTGATCCTCCCGTGGCGCGCGGAGTTCGACGCGCTGCGTCAGGCACTCGAACCGGAACTGCGGACCTGGTGGGAGGCGAACACCGACGATGAGCACCGGCGCTACCTGGTCCGCAACCTGGTGGCCAGCGTCCACCTGCCAAAGGAGACCGCCCAACTGTTCACCAGCGTGCTCAACACCGCGCTGACCGACGAGGCACTGACCGAGGCCGCTCACGGCCTGTCGCGGATCCGTGCCAGCGTCGAACGTCGAGCTGACCAGGCCGCCTTCACTTACACCCTGCTGCTCAGCACCCTACGGATTACCCGGGTGATGGATCGGTACGACCCGTACGCGATCAGGGCCACCGTGCACCCCAAACCGGGCCAGTGGGGTATTCACCTGGTCAACAAGCGCACTAGCCTCTACCCGTGGCACGGAGTCGCGGTCCGCAAGGTCAGCGGCTCCTGGCGGATCCGCACCGAGTTGGACGCCATGCGACAGGGCGCCGTACCGGTCTACGCGGACACGAGTCCACTGCCGTTCTACTACCAGGAACGGTGAGCGTGGCCAGCCGCGCCGACACCGGCGACCGACCACCGACCCGGCTGATCGCCTTCGACCTGGATGGCACGCTCACTCGGGGACCGACCTGCCTGGAGGCCGCGGTCACCAGGTACGGCCTCGCCGACCAACTGGTCCACTGGCGACAGGCCCGCACCGACCAGGAGCGCGCCACCACCCGGGTCCAGGCGTGGCGTGAGCTGGTCCACCGCGCCGGCCCCGACCACACCGCCGCGCTCGCGACCATCCCACTGGCCCCCGGTGCGACAGAGGGCATCGCCGAGCTCCGGAAAGCCGGACTGCGGACAGTGATCGTCTCGTTGGCCTTCGCCCCGCACGTGGCGTACTTCGCGCGTCGGCTCGGGGTGGATGCCTGGATCGCTACCGAGCCCGCCGAGGACGGCCCGTTCCGGCACGTCTTCCCCACGACTAAACCCCTGCTGCTGGCCGAGCACGCCGCGGCCCTCGGCCTGACCACCGGCCAGCTCGCGGCAGTCGGTGACACGCCTGACGACATCCCGATGCTGCGCTCGGTGGGAGTATCGGTCTACATCGGTTCCGGTCCCACCGAGGGGTTCACCCCCACCCACTGGCTGCGGGCCGGGCACCTCGAGCAGATCGCCCGGATTCTCCTAGCGCCGGGAAAGGGTTGACGAGTGGTTCCGGCGACGCCGCGCCTCGTGAAGTGATGCAGTAGACGAGATTCCAGCCGATGGGCGTTGGTCACCGTCCGCGAAGAAGTGGCCTTCGGCATTGCCGGCGAAGGCACTTCAGCCGGGTGCTGAGCAGGTTTGCGCCCGCGTAGGTGATCGACGCCGGCCACGGATACGGTGGCGAAGTGCCGGGATGATGACGAATCCGCTCTGCGTTCAGCCGGTCGTTCAGCGATCGAGGAAGGCGTGCCCGCTGCTCACGATGTGGCCCTCCCACTCCGTGCATGAGACCAGGTGAGATTGCGTAGAACGGTATGGGCGGCATAGACGAGGGCCGCGCCCGGGGCCGTGGTTCTGCCGATCTCGCGCCGCAGCTGCTCGCCGATTTCGGACTCGGCCCTGGGCCACGCCATGAGATCCCAGTCGGTGGTGACCAGATCGTAGCTCGCGTCGCCGTCTCGGCAGCCCTGCCAATCCAGTACGGCGGTAATCCGCCCGTCGACCGTCAGGAGATTGGCGGGCCCGAAGTCGAAGTGCACCACATCATTCGGGATTTGCCGCGGCACCGTGGCATCCAGTGCCTGCTCGCGTAGCCGCGTCAGCAGCCGCTCGACCGGGCCCGTGCAGCCGTCCAGCACCGACGGGCGGCACAGCGGGCTACGGTCCCGCAACTATGCCGTCGGTGAGGAACTCCCACCAGTCCCAGCCGGCGCCCAGGCACGCACCGCGCTGCGTCCGCACGACATCGATCAGCGGCCGCAGCGTGTCCTCGGTGAGTTCATCGACGGGGCTACCCTCGGCGAATTCCTGTAGTTCGAACAAGGATTCGCCCGGCTGCGACTTCCTCGGGTACGGGGCAGCCACGCTGCCGCATGCGTGCCAGTCGGCGGGTGGCCGGCGGTTACCGGACACAACAACAGGCCGTATGGTCGGATCGTGAGTGCAGAGCGTCGGCCATTGGTGTTTCTGGGTCTGGTTGCGGTGTCGTCGATTCCGCTGTTCGTGCTGGGCGCGGTCGCCGGCGGCATGCGGGTGGGTGCGCTGTATCTGCCGCCGAGCGCGGTAATGTTCGTGCTGCCGGTCATCGTCGCCACGGCGCTGACCCGGTGGCATTCGGACGGAGCGGCCGCAGCGGGGTTGCTGAAGCGTGCGGTGGATCGGCCCGCGGCGCCGCTGCGCTGGTATGCGCTCGCGGTGCTGCTGATGCCGGTGATCGCCGTGGTGTCCACTGCGTGGGCACGCTGGGCGGAACAGCCCGCGGCGGCACTGCCGCTGTCACTCACCGCGGTACCGGTTCTGCTCGTGGTCTTCGCGATCGCGGCGACCTGTGAGGAACTGGGCTGGACCGCATATGCCACCGAGCCGTTGCGGCAGCGCTTGGGCATGCTGCGGACCGGGTTGGGGCTGGGTGTGTATTGGGCCGCCTGGCATCTGATTCCGCTGCTGCAGGCCGGGCACCCGGCGACCTGGATCGCGGGCTGGTTTCTCGGCACTGTCGCACTTCGCGTCCTCATCGTCTGGCTGCACGTCCGAACCGGACACGGAGTGAGTGCCGCGATCCTGATGCACGCTATGGCCAACGTGATCGACGCCTACACCCCGGGGTTGGACCGGCCGATCAGCACGATCACCACCGGTGTGGTCACGGCCGCGGTGGCCGCTGCCGTGGTGTGTTTCGGGTGGCTACGGGCCCGTGGCCAACGATCGTGTGAAAACCACCGTGGTGAGCGTGTCCAGGCCCAGCGTAATGGCGGGCTCGCGTAATCAACACCCGCGCGGCGCACGTCGGCCCGATGCCCGCCGACACCGAGGCCGCGGACAACAGCCATTCTGGCTCGTCCACGAGGGCGCGACAGCACGGCGGGCCGACCGAGGAGATCGGATGCCCGCGCACACCGGCTGTTGACCAGATGACACCGACAACCACGGCAGGGGCCGATGCCGCGCTATGTCGAGATCGAGACATCCTGCAGGTGCAACCGAGCCGGTGTCGACCTTACGGGCATCCGCGTGGACGTAGCCACCTCCGCCGATGCCGCTCCCATCACAACCGATGCACCGGCGAGGAAGGAATCCATATGGCCATCAACAAGATCCAGTTCGAGGTACAAGTCCAATACAGTCGCCCCCGCCGCTGGCGCCTCGCAGGCATCCTCCCCATTATGGGACGTGTCCGGATCATTCCTCGTGTTGACGACGCGCCACTGACCGAGCTGATCGACAGATTCGAGCTCCACGCAGGCATGCAACCCGCAGGCGGTACGTACGGCGGTATCGTCCCTGCGTTCGCCCGGTCTCTCCGAATAGACGACCACTTTCGCGGAAAGTCCGTTATGGCAACGGGATTGAGTACACCTCTGCTCGTGTGCGAATGCGGGGAGTGGGGTTGCTGGCCGCTGCTGGCCGAAATCACCATCACTCAGGACGTTGTGATCTGGGATCGCTTCGGCCACCCCCGCGGTTCGGAGCGGGACTATGGCGCGTTCGGTCCATTCCGGTTCGACCGCGGCCAGTACGATGACGCGTTGCGAGATCTGAGTACGCCGACCAGCTCCGACCTTCCGTGAACACGCCTGAACGACACAACTCACACGACGCATTCGGCAATGCACGCACACAGGGCCTGCTCATCGCTCCGCCGCTGTCCCGCGACGAGATCGAACCCCATCTGCGATCCCGATCGAGTGGCCGCAGGCGTCGTCGAGATCCCAGCCTGGCCGTGCGCATCGCGCGCCACGGTTGAACGACGCATACCAGCGGGAAACGGCGCCAGGCCGACCGGAATCAGGAGGCCGATCGTGATGGTTCCTCCAGTGACGATCACGGGCGCGCCCTTGCCATACGATGGCCGACACCATTGCGCCACATGGAATCTCGAGCAACGCTACGATCAGGACGTAGCTCGCGAAGGGTGGATCTGTGTCGGCTGAGTCCATAACGTTGTCATTCGTGGGCACCGGAACCCCAAGGGACAAGCGTCCTTTCGAATCGCGTGACAACTCGATTATGTCCTGGATACGATCCCCGACAGCATCTTCGGGACCCGCGACTGATCGCGGGACGGTGGGCACCTGTGTGGTGGTCGCCTTTTCCGGAGCCCGAGCAATAGTGCCTGCACGGTTCCGACCAGCGAGAGATATGAATGCAGAAGAGGGAGCAGGAGTTCCTCGAGCTTCGAGACCACCTGGTGTTCGCCCAAGAGGTCGCCTGGGTGGCGCAGTTCGACGTCGACGAGATCGAACCGCTGACCACGTGATCCGGCACGCATGGGATATCGACCATCCGGTACGCCGGGCAGATGGCTGCGGTCGCGGCCAGGATCTAGGGAGACGCCGATGACCATCCCTCACCCCTCGACGCTGGCCGGCCTGTTGGTCGGGCACGCCCGAGACCGCGGCGGATGCCGTGCGATCAGCGCGCCTGCGGGGTCGCAGACCTATGCGGAGTTCGCCGGGGACGTGGCGCGAATCGCGGACCGGCTGCACGCTGCCGGTCTACGCCGGGGAGACCGGATGGCGGTACTCGCGCACAACGACTTGGCCTACGTCCAGCTCGTCTACGCCGCCTCCTGGGCCGGTATTGTGCTGGTCGGTCTGAACTGGCGGCTGACGGCGGCCGAGCTTCGGGCTGTTCTGGAGGACTGCAACCCGTCCCTGCTCTTCGCCGACCAAGAGTTGGCATCGGGGTTGGACCCACGGTGCCCGGTGGTCCGGCTGGACGGACCCGAAGGCTCCGACTTCGAGCGCTGGTATGCCGCAGGGGATTCCGGCTACGCGCCGGATGCCGATCAAACCGACGAGTCCCTCGTGCTGCTGGCCTACACGACCGGTACCACCGGCGAGCCCAAGGGCATTCAGCTGGTCGAGCGAAATCTGCGAGAGATGGCCCAGCAGGCGGCGGCAGCCTGGGCGCTGCACCCGGAGATGAGGTACATGGCCTGCCTGCCGATGTTTCGTATGAGCGGAATGAGCTCGGTGACGTGTTGCGTGCATCTGGGTGGCGAGGTGGTCATCCCGTCGGGGACCTCGGTCGCCGCGATCGCCGGCGCCGTCGAGGACCGACGTGTCACCCACACCAGCCTGGTGCCGACCCTGCTGTCCAGTCTGGTTGCCGAGAACGCCGCCGAGGCCTTCGACCTGTCCAGTCTCGAGGTGATCATCTACGGCTCCGCGCCCTCGAGCAGCTCGCTGATCGACGAGGCGATGGAGATGCTGCCGCAGACCGGCTTTTCGCAGGGTTACGGCTTGACCGAAACCTGTGCCGGGGTGGCGGTCGCGCCGGTCTTGCGCCGGGGGGAGGTCGACCGGCATCCCGGTAGCGTTGGCCGCATCCACCCCAACTGCGAGTGCCGGATCGTCGATATTTCCACCGGTCGCGACGTCGGCACCGGTGAGGACGGCGAGATCTGGCTCCGGACGCCGCAACTGACCATTGGGTATTGGAACAAACCCGCGGAGACCGCGGCCGCGATATCCGCCGACGGCTGGTTCCGTACCGGCGATATCGGGATGATCGACAATGACGGATTCCTCTACGTCCACGACCGGCTCAAGAACATGATCATCGTGGGCGGCGAGAACGTCTACTCGGTCGAGGTCGAGAACGCGATCGGCGCGCACCCTGCGGTGCTCGAGGCCGCCGTCGTCGGCGTACCCCACCCGCACTGGGGTGAGACCGTGAAAGCGGTCGTGGTGCTGCGCCGCAGTCAGGAGCTCGACGAGACGGAACTGCTCGGCTGGCTCGAAGGTCGGCTTGCCCATTATAAGCGCCCGAGGATCGTCGAGTTCGTCGGTGCTCTCCCCAAGGCAGGCAGCGGCGAGATCCTGAAACGTGAACTCAGATACGGCAAGGGCTGACATGCCCGAAGTGGCTGCCGCAGACTCGGTGGAGGTCCGCGACAGCCTGGTGCCGGCAACGGACACGACATTGCACCCACCCGGAAACCCGAATTCCGGGGGCGCTCACCGCAAGAGTCTGGACGGTTCGCTGGAAGCCTTTCTCCGGCAGCTGAATACGGAGTACATCGATCTGCTGTACCGGCAGGTATGGGATCTTACGACATCGGTCGAGGAAATCCTTTGTGGCATGGACGATCTCGTCCAGCAGGGCAGGATCCCGTGCGTGGCGATCTGCAACGCCCCGGCGCAGATGTCGAGCATGCAGGCAATCGCCGACCTGGCGGCTGGTCGGTGTGATCCCGTATTCGCCGCACAGGCCGACCTTTCGATGATCCGCCATCCACCTCGGTCGGCTCGTGCCGATATCACGCAGTCTTGATGGTGCCGCCGTCGATAACGAAGTCGGAAACGACGAAGGTGATCAGTGCCGCTACCTCGTCCGGCTCGGAGATCCGGCCGGAAGCGAAATTGAAGTTGTGAACGAGGCTCTCCAGCGACTCGGCAGGGGAATGTCCCTGCGCGACTGCGACATTGACGGTATAAACGAGACACGCTAGCAGCGCCGCAGGGAAATGCCTCTGCGCAGCTGCGACATTGACGGTATGAATGAGACTCGCCAGCAGCTCCGCAGCGAATGTCACTGCGCGGCTATGACATTGACGGTATGAACGAGACTCGCCAGTAGCTTGGCAGGGGAATGTCACTGCGCAGCTATGACATTGGCTCCGAAGCTCTCCGCATCACGCCACAGAGGGTTATCAACCAGTACGCGGGGATGATATCCGAACGACGGAGCTAAAGGCGGTGGAGTACACCGAAATACGTTGTACCAAGGTCTCTTTCGGTCTAATCGGCACGCCGCTGGCATCCCTGACTTCTCGCTGGAAGCGATCATCGAAACGTCTTTTCATCAGCGTCCACGCGACGATTGTGCGAGGATGAATCCCATGACTGAAGAACGGTTCGAAGTCCAACGGGAGATCGCGGCACAGCCGGCCGAGATCTTCGCCCTGCTGTGCTCACCCGAAGGGCATGTGTCGATCGACAGCACAGGCATGCTGCAATCCGCAGAAGGCGAATTCATCACCGCGGTCGGAGATGAATTCGTCGTGCATATGGACCGTGAATCGCTCAATGACTTTCCCGCGATGGGAAAGTACGACGTCACGGTGACCATCACCGCATTCGAACAGGACGCCCATATCGCGTGGACAGTCGGCCGCGAGGGCCAGGTGCCGATCGAACACCGCTACGGCTACCGCCTGGAACCCGGCGAGATCGGCACCTCGGTGACGTCGTACTACGACTGGAGCCAGATCCCAGCGACCTACCGCGACATGGGAATCTTCCCGATTCTTCCCGAATCCGTGCTGCGGGCCTCGCTCGGCCTGCTCGCCAGGACCGTGGAGAAGAAGTAGGCGATCCGCCAGGCTGGTGGGCATCGCCAGCAGGTGCCCACCGACGCCCACCAGCACGGACGCTCAGTAGCTGAATGGTTCGATCCCAGTGATACGCATGGGGTACATCGCGGTGGATTCAGGGGTATTCGGACCGCCCAACGCGCCACAGATCATCGAACCGTTCACTGCCGGTGCACAACTCGGCGATGATGCAGCAGATCCGGGTCTTCGGGACACCTGGCCCGCGCCTGCGGAGGCCACTCATGCAATGAGCAGCGCAATACACGGCAGTGAAACTCTTTGAAAACCTTAGGATTTCAGACCTGCGTCCCTCGATCGGGTCGGTAGTCGTTTTGAAGGTGCCGCGCTACTTGGTTACGACAATGACGGTTCCACTGTCCAGGTCCACCGGCCGGCCATGAAAGTCGCCCGCGAATGCCACGTGGCCAAATCCGGCTTCGTAGATCGCTGTCTCGAGTTGTGGACGGGTATACATGTGGAGCCGACACTGTCGAGACCATCCAGGGCGCGTCCAGTGGAGGTTGAGTTCCTGGGTGGTCCAATCATATCGAGCGTGACCAACGAGATCGGACCGTTGAACCAGCTGCGTACTGATCAATTCGCTACCGTTGCGTACACGATGCTCGAAGTATTCGAGAGTTTCGATTTCCATGACGAGCTTGCCCCCGGGCACGAGAACGTCGGCCCAGGCCGCGAGGGCGGCAAGGTCTTCCTCGCGGGTGTCGAAGAAGCCGAAGCTGGTCCACAGGTTCAGAATTGCATCGTATGGACCTGCGGGTGGCGTTCGCATATCTGTCAGGACGAAGGTGCAGTCAGGATATCGACGGCGGGCGTCGTCGAGTTGTTTCGGCGAGTTATCTATACCGACTACGCGATAGCCGCGCCGACTGAGTGGTCCGGCGTGACGGCCGAAACCGCAAGGGACATCGAGTATTCGCGCTCCGAGGGGCAATTGGAGCAAGGCGACAATCGCCTCGATCTCGCTCTCGGTGTCATCGTATCTACCTAGGATGGTGAATGTTTCGCGGAAACCTTCGTCGAAGAATTCATCTGCCCAGTTTTCTCGGGTGATGTGTCCGGAAGTGGTCATCATGACCGGCCGGAAAAGTCTGTGACCCGAGATGAGCCACGGCGTAACGGCGGGATCGTGCCACTGTCCTTCGGGACGATCTTCTCCACCGTCATACCGAGAGCGTGACCCACCACGTCGAGCGGGTCGGCGGGTTCCGATGACGGAGTGTGACGTATGCCCGAGGTCGGGTTCGTCGGCTGCTCGATCGAAATCTTCATCGCTGATTCCTCGAAAGCTGGACGGCCGTATTGCAATTCATGGCTGTAGAAACAGTGCGGTCGGTCCACGCGAGTGGTGCGCTGTCGAGCCGCCACCGGACGCACGTACGGCCGGATAGTTGCCGCCGGGGCGTAGCTCCCCCGGCAGGGGGAGCTACGCCGAACGGATCAATTCTTGCAGTTGCCTACGGGTGCGAGCGGCGGTGGTGCCGGCCCTGCGACGAGAGCAGCGATCCCATTCAGGATCGATTCCACGAGCCACCTCCTTTCAGTTGCGCAAGCATGAATCGGGGGCCGAGGCGCGGATATGCGCTTCGGCTACCACCAAGCGCGGATCACTTCTGGTCGAGATCGACCAACTTGCAGACACACAGCGTTACCGTGTGGGCGAGAATGCCGCCGAAATAGCGGGTGCAGAACTCCGCGTACCCGACCGGATCGCACTGGTGCGCATGCCACGCCGAGTCCACTTCCAGATCGTCGGGCAGGTAGTTGCCCTGCATGCCGCTGGCCCGGAAGCGCTCGAGCGACCGCTGGTAGCGGGCTACTCGATCGTCGATCTGCTCCTCGGTCAACGCCGTGGAGCCCGGCCAGAACAAGTGGCCCCAGCGCAGGTTCTCCTTGAGATGTGTCGTGTCGAAATCCGCAGCAGGTACTTCGGTTTCAGCCGATACGGCCGCGATACTCGTCGTCATAGCCCGAACCCTCGATTCGCTTAGAACTTCACCATGTCGGCCGACAAGTCTCCAGAACTGCTGGAGTAATCAAAGTTTGGTGTGTGCCAGATCACCAGTCAAGAGGGTAAGTCCTCCCATTTCTGGGAGAGACCATGCATGAACCTGTTTGCGACTCAATCGATTTGACCTACCAGCCAGAGCACAGGCGGGAACTCGTAGCTCGCCGGCACCTCCGGAGTCATCCAGGCCCTCGACGTCGCCGATGTCGACATCGGGCCGGGCTGGATCCGGCTCTGGGGCAAGGGCGTCAAGGAACGCGCCCTCCCGCTCGACGGCGACCTGGCCCGCATGATCCAGGGCTAGCTGCTGGCCGAGCGACCCGAATCAGCTTCGGCGCGTTTGTTTCTGGTCGCGAAGGGCCCGCACCGAGGGCAGCCGCTCACCCGCCGGGTTGCGAACGATCTTCCGCTATCACCGGCAGCTGTCCGGTGTCACGGCCGGGCATCCACACGCGTTGGGGCATTCGTTCGGCACCGCGCTGGCCGAGGCCGGGGTCGATCTGTCGGGTCATGCAGGCACTGCTCGGGCACACCCATGTCGACACCACCGCCCGAAGCGCGGTCGCCGCGGCTTGCGGCCGCGGCCGTAGCTCCGTCGCCGAGGCCGACCATGCCGCAGCAGCGACCCGCGCCGCCGCCGCGGTGGCTACGCCCTCGACCCACCTATTTCGATACATGTTCGGCTATATCCAGCCGACGACTCGTTCGTGTCACCTGAGGCGTGTGCTTGGTGTACAACACCAGGGAGATCTGACGACGTGGCGTTGCCACGTCCGAGCCGCGGCTGACCCGCACGATGCAGACTAGGACCGACCATGACCGGAGACGGCCCGCGCACGAGCAGCGCACCGGAATTTCTAGCCGATTATCCCGAGTACACCACGACGACAATGCTCGATGACCTGCGGGCCACCGAGTACGCATATCTGGACCGCAATCAGGATGTCTATCTCGACTACACCGGCGCAGGGCTGGCCGCGACGGCCCAACACCAGGCGCATGGCGAGTGGATCTCCGCTGGCTGCCACGGCAATCCGCATTCGGACAATCCGACCTCACGTGCGGCGACGGCCAGGGTCGAGACTGCTCGGGCTGCCGTGCTCGCCCATTTCAACGCTTCACCGCAGGACTACACCGTGATCTTCACGGCGAACGCCACGGCTGCTTGTCGATTGGTCGGCGAGGCATATCCCTTCAACCGAGCAACCCGCTTCGTCCTGACTGCTGACAACCATAATTCGGTCAATGGCATTCGAGAATTCGCCCGGTCCAGGCGGGCTCGAACGGAATACATCCCGATTACAGGTTCCGAACTTCGCGTGACCGGGTCTGCCGTACGCACCGCGCTGCAGCGCCGTACGGTGCGGGAATCAGTCTCGATGGCCGCGCTGATCGGACGAGATAGCAGCCGCGGGTTGTTCGCCTATCCGGCACAGAGCAATTTCACCGGTGTTCAGCATTCGCTCGAATGGGTCGATCTCGCACACGAGCACGGCTTCGATGTACTGCTGGACGCCGCCGCCTATCTGCCGACAAATGAGCTGGACCTCGCCTCCGTTCGAGCCGATTTCGTACCCGTGAGCTGGTATAAGCTTTTCGGTTATCCGACGGGAGTCGGTTGTCTGATCGCCCGCCACGACGCGTTGGCCAGACTGCGGCGGCCCTGGTTCTCTGGCGGCACCATCCAGGCCGCCAGCGTGCAGGGGGGTTGGCACACGCCGGCGGCAGGATGGGCCGAATTCGAGGATGGCACCGTGAATTTCCTCGCCATACCGGATATCGAATATGGTCTCAAATGGCTGCACGGGGTCGGCATCGATGTGATCAATCGGCGTACCCGCTGCCTGACCGGATGGCTTCTGGATCGGCTGCTGTCGCTCGAGCACGACAACGGTGCTCCCATGGTCCGAATCTATGGGCCGCGGAATACGATCAATCGCGGTGCGACGATCGCGTTGAATATCCTCGACCCCTTCGGGGCGATCATCGACGAGCGTCAGGTAGCACGAGAATCCTCGGCGGCAGGACTGTCGTTGCGCACGGGCTGCTTCTGCAATCCCGGCTCCGGCGAAGCTGCCTTCGACATCGGCCGCCCATCATCGCTTCGTTCGTTCCGAAAGCCGGCTCTCACGATCGATGCGTATATCACCGAACTCGGCCTGCCCATCGGCGGTGCGCTCCGCGTCTCGTTCGGAATCGCCTCGAATTTTCAGGATGCCCAGCGATTCGTCGAATTCGTCGACACCACCTACCGCAACCGTCGGTGCGAGACGCAGAATCTCCCGCCGCGCGAGCATTGCTGAGCTGTGCGCATCTTCGCACCGAACCGACAACCCACACCATTCGAGAGACACTCGACCGATGACCAATTGAATGGCATCAGCCCCGCCCGTCGTTGTCGGATTCTTCCCTGACCAGGTTTCGACCGTGTATGGATTGTCCTGTGAATCACTGCTGGTCATGCTGGGCTCGACGAAACGAGGAAAGCCGCAGTGGATCTCGCCGCCATGATCCATTCACCGACGACACCGATCGGTTGCTCGGCCGGCCCAGCCGCGAGGATGCCGAGCTGCTGGTTAACACCATCGTCGAACAGACCGGCTCTGTCGCAACCGAATTGGTGCCCGGACGGACAGCCTGGACGAGGCCTGCCGCACGACGCTGGAGTTGACCTGCTGATCGCGCACGTGGGTACCAGTGCAGCACAGGCGATTTCGGTCATATGCCAGCTGCCGGAGGACATCCTTGCCGTTCGTGTGACTCGGGCGAGCCGATAACGGCCTGCATCCCGCGACCCGAGCGCATCGAGCCCGAGCAGGTGGTGATCGCCCGCGCCGACGTCGCAGTCCGCGGCACGCCCAACGACGGCTGTCGAAAATGGATTGGGGCAGCCGACTGCGGTCGCTCTGCGCGAACGTGCGCGTTTTCGGACGGGAGCCGCGTTCGAGTAGGAAAAGTGTACAGCAAGCTGTGACGGGACTCACAGGCGAGTTGCGCTTTCGCATCGACCGGGGAAAGTGTTGCGCTATTCGCGTCCGAAATGCGTTGGCACAAAAGGAATCATCGATGAACGTGAATTCGGAAGCGCAATGTCTTTCGAAATAGTTTGATGCCCGATAGTCTGACGTGCATGATTCTCGATCCCCGCACCAACACCATCGACGGTGTCCTGCGCCGCTCGGCGGCGAAGGTCCCCGACCGTGCCGCCGTAACGTTCGAAGGCCGGTCACACACCTACCGCGAACTCGACGCCACGGTGAGCCGGGCGGCCGCGCGTCTGCTCGCGCTGGGCCTGGCCCCCGGTGATAGGGTCGCGGCCTACGGCACCAATTCCGACGCCTATGTGATCGGCTTTCTCGCCTGTGCCCGTGCGGGTTTGGTGCACGTGCCGGTGAACTACGCGCTGCGCGGGGACGAGCTGACCTATCTGCTGTCCCAATCGGGTGCCCGGGCGGTGCTGGCCGACCCTGCTCTCATGTCGAATCTGGACGCAGTGCGCGGTGATCTCACCGCGCTCGAGCATGTGGTGGTGCTGCGCGACGCGCAGGACTCACTGCTGGCGGTCGCTGTGACCGGCGAGGTGTCCGATCCGGTCCCACAAGTGGCCGCAACCGATTTGGCCCAGCTGCTCTACACCTCGGGTACGACGTCGAAACCCAAGGGCGCCATGATGACCCATGAGGGGCTTGTCCACGAATACGTCTCCTCGGTCATCGCACTGGACCTCACCGCCGACGACAATCCCCTCATCGCCATGCCGCTATATCACTCGGCCGGCATGCATGTGTTCACACTCCCCTACCTATCAGTGGGCGCGACCGTGAATCTGATGGCCGCACCGGATATTCCGGAAATTCTGCGCCGGATCGAGGACGACCGAATCGGATCGCTGTTCCTCGCTCCCACGGTGTGGGTGCCACTGTCGAATCACCCTGATCTCGCCCTCCGCGACCTGTCCTCGCTGCGCAAAGCTCAGTACGGTGCCTCGATCATGCCGGTGACGGTGCTGAACAGACTTAGGGAACGCTACCCCGATCTGGGTTTCTACAACTGTTTCGGGCAATCCGAAATCGGCCCCCTGGCCACCGTGCTGCGCCCCGAAGAACATGTCGATCGGCCCTCGTCGTGCGGGCACCCGGTGTTCTTCGTGGAGACCAGAGTCGTCGATACCGAGGGCCACGACGTCGCCGACGGCGAGCCCGGCGAAGTCCTCTACCGATCACCGCAGCTGTGCCGGGGCTATTGGGACAATCCGGAGGCGACCGCAGAAGCGTTCCGCGACGGCTGGTTTCACTCCGGCGACCTCGTCACGCGCGATGCGCAGGGGTTCATCACCGTGGTCGACCGGATCAAGGACGTCATCAATACCGGCGGCATCCTGGTCGCCTCCCGCGAGGTCGAAGACACTCTCTACACCCACCCGGCCGTTGCGGAGGTCGCGGTCATCGGCACACCCGATGAGAAATGGATCGAGGCCGTCACCGCCGTCGTGGTGCTCCGCGACGGGCACACGGCAAGCGCGGACGAATTGATAAGGCACACCAAGGATCTGATAGCGCCATTCAAAGTTCCCAAGAAGATCCGATTCCTCGGCTCACTGCCCCGGAATCAGAGCGGCAAACTACTCAAACGTGAACTACGGAAACCATTCACAACACCATAGACGATTTCGAGGCCGCCACTCGAGAGAGTGTCGGCCCCGAAAACAGAAGCGCTGGAACGCAATTCCTTCGCTACAAGCCGGTGCTGTGGCGTGACTTCATTCTCCGAATCCATTGCGCGATGGCCGCGACGGCCGAGAACATCGCCGTCGCACCGGCCCATAGT
>FTJU01002286.1_pt3 | contig 26136 bp, 23 predicted proteins | sample 1658961 | NCBI WGS metagenome assembly FTJU01 (sample SAMEA3914878, study PRJEB12502) | metagenome | biome: forest; material: soil | place: USA | collected 2012-03-12 | depth 0.3 m | reverse complement strand
CGTTCGATGTAGACGAACTCGTCGGCGTTAACCCGCACTTCATTGCTGAAACTGACAGTCAGCTTGCCGTCCTGAGCGTCCTTGATCGCGCTGGCCAGCGGACCCGCAGACTGTGACGTCGTATCGCTACTCATCGTTGATCTTCCTCCCCTGCGCTCTTCGGTTTTGAACCAACCGAAGGTACGCACAAGTCTAGAGGGTGGCAGGTATCGCTGGAACGATCTGCTCCGCCAGACGCTTAGCGATGTCACAAGAGTGCTGGGAGGCAGTCAGTTTGGCCGAAGGCGGGTTGCTGATACTGAGCTCGAGGCTTCCGCCCTTCATCTCAACGATCAGGATGCAGTGCTCATGCTGATCCGTATGATCATCGCTTGGGCGATAGGTAAGTGCCTCCCGCCCAACGACATTGAGATCCTCGGCGACGGTGTACTGACTGTTTGCGCGCACCATTGCCAGGGTGACGTTGGTAGTATCGATCGAGCCGAAGTAACCGTTGGACTGAACCCAGCCGCATCCGCGCCACTTGATGCCACCGGGCCTATCTGTGTTGTCGGGCCCTCCGTTCTTCAGCTTCTCCGACTGAATAAGACTCTGCGGGAGGTCTTTACACGCGTCAAACCCCGCTGGCACATCCGCCGCGATGGTCGGCGTCGCCGACGCACTATTCGTGCTGCCCTTCGACTCCCCACCGGAATTGCACGCCGAAATCAGCATGATCAGCCCCGCGCCGAGGACTGCACCCCGGACCACACCGCTCCAGCAGGCCATCTCGTCCTCTCGCACCGGTGCCGTCCCAGAACATGGGGCCGGACCGGCTACCCCGCCCCCGCAAGCTCGTCTCGACCGTACCGGCCAGGTCACCAGCACGCAAAGGCGTCGGTGATTCCGGCAGAGTGGGGCTCTGCAGGGCTGCACACGCGGACAACGATGACGCTCGATACGACACCGAAGTCGCTTCGGATGCCGCCATCGTCAGCTGAATCGATGCACGTCCACCAACCGTCGCCGACGCGCGGGAGTGGAGCTATGAGACAGAAAAAAACCCCAGGCGACGAAAAGCGCCTGAGGTTCATTCGGTTTCGTGTGTCGACCGCCGATCAGGCGCGATCGAACTCGCCTTCTTTGACTCCTGCCGCGAAGGCATCCCACTCCGCAGGACTGAAGACCAGCGCCGGACCGGTGCGATCCTTGGAGTCGCGCACGCCAACCATGCCCCCGTTGAGGTGTGCAACCTCTACGCACGCCTGGGCGTCCCGGCTGCGACTGGACTTGAACCACTTCGCCCCGGATAGGTCGATGCTCACCCTTCGTACTCCCTTGCTATCTGGGCCACCAGTTCCCTGGATTTCCCCTCATCCAACGCGACACGCCGTATGCCCGCAAGCCCGGAGCAGTACTGGCGAATCTCGGTCTCGCGTTCCAGGTAGAGGGCACCCGTGTATCCATCCACGTATACCACTGGGGGCTCCGACAAGTACACGGTCGGGTGTTCGGGGAACTCCAGCAACACAAAGCTCCCTATCTGCAGACCGATATGCATACCTGCGCTGAGTGGCACAACGCGAATCGACACGTTGGGCAAGTGGCTCGACTCCTCGAGATGACGGAGCTGCCGACCCATAACCGCTGGGCCACCAATTGGGTAGCGCAGGCTTGACTCGCACAGCAGAACGTCAAGAGTGAAGTTCTGGCTATCCCTCCGCAGCCGTGCTTGCCGTCGAATCGTCAACTCCACGTTGCGTTCCACTTCGGTCGGGCTGGCCTGTGGCTGCAGCGCCCATACGCCAGCGCGTCGGTAATCGGCGGTCTGGAGGAGACCCGGCATCAGAGTTAGCTGGAAAGTCGTCAACTGCCGGGCGAATTCCTCAAGGCCGATGAACAGTGCGAAGTCTCCCGGGAATGCATCGTCGTACGGGTGCCACCAGTTCGTCTGCTCCGCCAGCTCGACGAGACCGACGAGCACCTTCACCTCGTCCGACGCCGCCGCATACAGTTGACAAAGCGCCTGCACGTAGACCTCTTTCAGCTTCGGTCCCTGTTGTCCGGTTTCGATGCGCCACAACGTCTGCACCGAGACTCGGATCGCCTGCGCAGCAACCTTCGGCGGTACACCCGCCCCTTCGCGCAACCGCTTCAGTGCGCGGCCGAGCATGCGACGCGGCAGAGTGGAACCCGTTGAACCCATGGACATTCCTTAGCCTCGCTATCGAGTGATGTCGGTTTGGAATCAGTTTGCCCCTCGCCGTGGAATTTTGGAACAAACGCAGTCAATTCCCCTGCTGAAACATTCCACGGGCTTCCTGAAGAGCGTACTACTGGTATCACCCCGGTAGCCGGGAATTGCCCGCATCTCGGTGAATTTCTGTGCCACAGAAACGATCTCGGCATCAGCTACTGGACATTCCAGATCCGCACACCCACGTTCGGAGTATCCGCATGCACGGTCTGCCAGTAACCAACCACAGCGAATTGCCCGTGATGACAATCGAATACGCCCACGAGATCATGCAGCGCCACCTGGACTGCGCAGCGTCGATGTGCCCGGTCAAGGCGCAGGCGAAGAAGCGGCTGATCGAGGCAGGGCGGTTGGTCCCGGCTGATGTTCCGCACCATGGCTTCTGATATGGCCGCCGATCGCATCGAGCACCGGGGTCCGAGCAATGCGATGGCACCGGCGCAGATGCATCGGGAGATCTCCCGCGATCTACACGCCGACTGCACGGTAGGGACGTGTGAGATGTTGCGCGGCTGTTGGACCCGCTTGATCGAGACGGGACATCCGCACCCCACCGATTCGCCCGCCGACTGCCCGACCTGCACCAAACCCTCAGCCTGACAACAGATCTCCGATACTAGACAACCAAGGGGTGCCGCCGAATGCCCGCTCAGATCGTCGTGCTCACCACTCTCCTTTACGGAGTGTGGCTGGTCTATGCCGTGGCAAAACTTCACGCCGATTCGGGCGTGGAGAACACCGGTCAGGAGGGCCGGTGACCACCCGAAACCCGAACCGCCGCCGATCACGAGCGGTGGACCGCGATTCGGAACTGCCGCAACGTGATCCGTTCATCGGTCCGCCGGCCGTCTACAGCGGCGCACCAGCCGATGTGGTCGAACGGTTCGCGGACGCGGTCCGCGAATGGGCAGATCAGCCCGTGCCCACACAGTCGTCCCGGTGCCGGGGTGGCGCATCCCCCGGCACCGGGCGTGCCAACGGTCCTTTGCAACCGCACCGCCGGGTCGATGCCGTGTTCCCCATCGAAACATCGACCGCCCCGCCGAACCACCCGGTCGGTGGCGGCTGCTCCTCGGCGGCGGGTGCTCACAAATACGCGATCAGAAGGGACAGTACGGAATGAGCCCGGATATGGATATCTGCCAGCAGTACACGCCGTGGCGATCCACATCCGCCGATGCTGATGAGAGAACGCCGAAAGCCGCCCGCTTCGAACGGACCAATGGGCCGGAGCGCGTGATCGAGACTCGTTGTCACGCCGAGCAGCTGGACTATCGCTATTTCGTTGATCCCCAAACCGCCGGCGGCGCCCGGCCCTGACATGCAGACCTTGCTGGATGTACTGGATGGGCTGACCGACCCCGGTGCCGATGCCGCGGCACTCGCCGCACGGCTCACACCGACAGCCGCACCCCACGATGCAAGGCAGCGATGAGGCCGCGTCCGACCGCGCTGGGTTGGATAGACCCGATGGTCACCGAAATGCCGGAATGGGATGCCGCGCAGGTGCGGCGGCTGGCGCGGCGACTCGGCTACGCGCTCGTATGGCCGCCGGAGATCACGCTGCTGCCGCTGGTCGACCAGGTTCGGGGTGCGGATGTGGATGCGGTGATCACGCCGTCACCGCTGCATCTGGATGTGCTGATGTTGCATGCGGTGATGTGTGTCGCGGAGGTCGAAACTGCAACTCCGCGAATGTCTTTCGCTCGGTGGACCGCGTTCTCGGGTCGGCGGCAGGGATGATGAATTGGAGCACGGCCGGGCTGGTGCTGGCGGCTGGTGTGCCGTTGGCGGTGTTGGTGTGGGCGGTGTGCTGGCCGGTGCGGGTGTCACAGCGTGAGCCCAAGCGCAGGTGGCGCGGAAGTAAATAGCAAAGACACACCAGTGGGGCGTTCAGCGATTCCCGGCCCGATTTTGCTCGACCGCGGCCACGAAATCCGGGTGCGCGGAAACGATCAGCTGGTCGGCTGTTTCGTTCATCCAGACATCGGCGAAATAGCGGGAGCGACTCCACGACAGCATCGCCACCAGCAACGCGATCGGCATGCATCCGGGAACAATCACGAAAGTTAAAGGTAGATAGAGCGATTCGAGTTCGAGCGCCCGTGCGATGAGGACGGCCGCGATTGCCAGTGGTATCGCCAACAGTGCCAGCAGCGCGATTCGACGGAAGCGCCGGACCTCGTGGAGGCAGAACTCGCAGGCCGGGCAGTCGAAGCGGACGCGCGCCAAGACGGGTTCCCGCCGCCTGGGTTTCATGGAGCGCAACATGGCTCGCGGTGTCGGCAACTCCGATAGTGGGCCACTGGAATTGACTGCGCAGGAACGGGTCTCACTGGCGGTTAGACCGTGTTCACTGCACAACCCCGGCATCGGCTCGGTGAGAACGAGCTCCGTCGGTGCCGTCGCGAGAGTCGGCGTCCAATCCGGGTTGACCTCAGTGTCGAAGACCACCTGCGCCCGAGTCACTGCAGCCATCCGCGCTGCTGGCGGGCCCGGAAGTATTCGTCGTCCTCGTCCTCGTCATCGGTCGCGGTTACGATGCGATCGCGGTTGGGTTTGCGAGTGCCCGGGATGATGACGTTCCCGGCCGGCGCCGGCCGATCCGCGGGAGGGGGCGGCGGCTGGTCAGACGGCCGCTGGTCCGCTAGTGGTTCAGACCGGAGTCGCACTAACTCGGCTTCACCCTGGGCGGCCAGCCGGTGCCGTTCTCCCTCCGGCATGTCCGCGAATCGCTGCATGGCGGCGGGCAACGTGCGATCGAGCACCCGATTGAATGCCTCGCTGTGCATCAATTCGCGTGCGCTGCCCTTGCCTTCGAGAACACCGCGCAGCTGCTGCTTCAATTGCGGATCGGTGGCGGTATCCATAAGCACCCGAATCGCCCGGGACAGTTGGCGCGAGGCCCCGAGATCGCCGTGGGCCAGATCATGAATCGGCTCGGGCGCGTTCATTCAGGCTCCAGGATGGTCGTAGGTGGCGGTGGGCAGGCTCGGCATATCGGCGGACTCGACCACCGCGACCACGCCGAAACCGACCCCAGCTATGGCCTCGAGTGCGACATACGCGGCATTGAACTTCTCGACCAACATGCCCCATTGAGCGATCACCTTCGCCGTGGTCGCGGTGGCGGCGGCGACCAGGGCCGCCGTTGCGACAATTCCGACGCCGGTGAGCGCGGAGGCCTCGGCCGCGGCCCACTCGATCACCGCCATGGCGCCCCAGTCCAACAAGGTTTGCAAAGCATTACTCATGGCGGTGGAGAGGTGGTACGCCGTCGACGCGAAGCGGTTGATCTCGGTCGCCATCTCCTTCAATGGCTCGACCTGCGCGGAAATGGCTGTCGAGAGATTCGTGAAATAGGCTTGGGCGCTGGTCGCCGCGTTACCGTCCCACGTCGCGTCGACAGTAGTCGCGGCGGACTTGACCGATTCGGAGAAGCTCGCGCTGTAGGAAGCCAGGTTTTCCACCGCCTTACCCGCCTTCTCCAGGGCCTCCCAATCACCGGAGATCTTGGTGGTGAGCCACTTCAGCGGGTCTGTCCCGAGGACGTTTTCGCACCACTTACAAGCCCAGTATGTCGGCGAAATGGCGTTCGAGGTGATGAGGAACTCGAAACTGTCGTTGAGTGGGTCCTCGAGGGAAGGTTCCGTCAGGTGCTCGGACGGCGTCTTGGTCATCAGTTGCTGCCCGTAAGGTACGTGCGGTCCAACTCGTCGGCGCGCGCGTGGTCGGTGGTCCGGTAAACCTGTGCGACCTTGGTCAATTCGGTCGCCGCAGCCTCGGCGAGGGTGCCGAGGGTGGCGTAATTGGGCTTCAGCTTGTCGTGCGCCTCGGCAATGGCGCTCAGCCCGGTCCGGATGAGCCCGCCGTCGCCCCACACGGTGTTGTCCAAGACCAACCACTTGTCCAGATAGGTCGCGACATTCGCATTGGCCTCGGCCAGCGTCTTCAAAGCCGCGGCGAACGCGTCTACTTCGGCTGGATCGACTTTGAAAGTCTCCGACATCGGACCTCCCCTCTCGGCCGTGCGCCGGCCGCTCTACACCGAAGCACCTTCACACAAAATGCCTGCTCAGCGCAACTTCGCCGATATCTCGGGCGGCGGCGCGTGGCAACCGTCCCGACTGCGGTGGGCAAAGAACTCGCCGGTAGAACGGGAATGATTGCGTCGCAGCCGATTCCGGATGGATCGCCGATCGGATTGGTGCTGGTGCCGCAGCGGGCAGCGGAGATGAACGCTTCAGCGCTGCAGTCGGAACTGGTATACCGATCGGTCTGGTCAGAACCCGCGACGTGATCACCGTCGACGACGAGAACACCTACGCAAGTTCGCATTTCGGCTTCCAAATCACGACTCTGCAGCGGAAGGCATCAGTAGGATCAGGAAACTGTCACGGGGGTGAACGAGGGGGCTTGATGGGGCTGTTGTCTGCGAACTGGCGCGACTGGTACCGCTTCCGTCACCGGGAGGAGTGCTTCCAGTCCGGTATTCCGTACGAGGTGTACGTCGCCAAGGTTCTCGCCCGATTCCACGATGACTTCATCAATCCTGCCCCGACCGGGACGCTCGGCGACGGCGGATGCGACGGGATCGCCGAGGCAGGCACCATCGCCTACGCCTGCTACGGGCAACGGCCGGGACGGGACGCCGAAAACGAGCTGGCGAAAAAGATCCGCAAGGACTTCGACCGCGCCCACAACCAGTGGGCCACGTTCTGCACTTGGCGGTTCGTGACCAACGCACCCGTCGGGCCCAAAGCCTCGGCGGTCTTCGTCGACCTTCAGCAGACCCATCAAGCACATCCGGTGCGCCCATTGCGGATTCGCGTCTTCGATACGGACAAGCTGTGGACCGAGGTGGTGAGCAAGCTGGACGTCGACGTGCTGAACGAGTTGTTCCCTGGAGTGCCCGGTGCCGCGAACGTCGAGTTGCAGGATCTCATCCCGCTCCTCGACAAGCTCGGCACCACAGGCTCCACCCCTTACAGCGCGGGCAAGATCCGACCGGTCCCACCCGACAAGATGGAGTTCAACGAACTCCCTGAAAGTAGTCGTGTCGAGTTCAACAGTGGCCGCCTGCTCGCGCCCCGTATCGATGACTGGTATGCAGGCGCTTCCGACCCGGCACTCTCCGACACCCATGGCGAACGCTTCCGCGCGTTGTACAGGGAAGCCCGAGCTGTGACGACAGAGCCGGCCGAGATCCTGGAGCGGCTCTATGTGGCAGTTGCCGGATCGGACGTGCGCATGGATGCCACGCGGGCCAACGCGGCCTACGCCGTAGTGTCGTACTTCTTCGATTCATGCCATATCTTCGAGGAACCGCCCAGCTCGGTTTCGGTATCCGGTGAGGAGGTGCCCAGTGCTGTTGCCCACTAAGGGAGTTTCGGCCGACCGTGCCTTGATCACGATCGGCGCCGACCTTCTGGAGGAGCTCCGCGACCCGCTATCGGTTTCCGCGCTCTGGGAGCGCTACAGCAAACGGCAAAGATCCACGAAGAACGCTGGGCGAATCACGTTCGACTGGTTCTCACTGTCCCTCGCTGCCCTCTACGCAATGGGACTCATCGATACATCGCCCGACGGCTACCTGCGGCGGGCATATGTTCCTCAGTAAGCTCACGTGCTCGGACTCGCGGTTCAAGCCCCTGACCTTCCGCCCAGGTCTCAACATTCTCGTCGCGGAGCGAACTGAGGCCTCCGACCAAGGAGAGAGTCGCAACAGCAGCGGCAAGACCAGTTTCGTGAAGATCCTTCGATACCTGGTCGGTGGCGAACTGCCGCCGGAGTTCAAGTCGGCCCACCTCGAACAGCACGTGTTCACCGCCCACCTGGCCCTACCCGTTCCCGATAACCCGGAACCACCATCCGCGATGGTCACCCGTGCAGTCCAGGCAGGAAGCCGGGTGCGAATTCTCGGTTGGGCGGGGGCACCTCTCAACCCCGAGTTCCGGGCGGACGAATGGAAGGGCCTGCAGGCAAGACACCTGTTCCACATCCCCTCGGACGCCGAGCGGCCGACCACCGGTCAACTGTGGGCACAGCTGATTCGCACCTCCTTCGGCAAACCGGTCAAAGGCTTTCATGCGGAGTCGGATTGGGAATCGGGTGTGCGGCTCGGCTTCATGCTCGGCCTCTCTCCGGAGATACTCGGCAAGGCTGGCGAACTCGATCGTCTCGACAAGCAAGGCAAAGCGATTCGCAAAGCAGTCAAGGAAGGAGCCTTCAGCCACCTGTCACTCGACGAATCCGACCTGCGGGCTCGACTCGCTATCGCGCGTCGGCGCCGCGACCGTATGCAGGAAGACCTGAACGGCTTCCGAGTAGACGAACAATACGGCGAGCACCAGCGCGCAGCCGACCGCCTCACCAGCGACATCGAGAAGCTCAACAACGAAGGCCTCGTGTTGCAGCGCCGAACGCGGGAGCTCGAGCAGACACTGCGCGACGAGGTCACTGCCACCTCCAGCAGCGAGCTGACCGAGAAGGTCAAACGGGTCTACGCCGAAATCGGTCTCGTGCTGCCGGACTCGGTAACGCATCGCTATTCCGAGGTTGCCGCCTTCCATGAATCGGTGGTCCGGAACCGACGGATGTTCCTGCAACAGGAACTCGAGTCAGCCCGATCTCGTCTGTCCGCCATCGAACGCGAGCGTCATGGATTGGACCAGCAGCGCGCCCAAGTGATTCGCCTGCTTCGCGAAACCGTCGCGCTGGATACCTTCCTCAGCGCGCAACGCGACCTCGCCACACTCGAAGCCGACGTCGCCGACATCGAACGCCGTCTCGACGCGGCCCAATCGATCAGCTCGATCAACGACACGATCAAGATCAAGACAGCTGAGCTGGTCGCCGCGGTGCGGACCGAAACTCAGGAACGAGCAGATCAGCTGGACGAATCGATCTTGCTGTTCAACGAACTGGGCGCGGAGATCTACTCGGACCGTGAGGCTTCGCTGTATGTCGCACCATCCTCGAAAGGGATTCTCAAGGTCGAGCCTCGAATCTCGGGTGACGCGAGCTCCGGGGTGCGAAGCGTCGAGACATTCATGCTCGACCTGGTCTGCACGCTCGCCGCGATCAAGGCGGGGCGAGGACCGCGAATCCTCGTCCACGACAGCCACTTATTCGATGCGATCGACTCACGTCAGGTGGCATCCTGCCTGAACATCGGAGCCCGGCTCGCCGACGAACACGGATTCCAATACATCGTGGCGCTCAACTCCGACTTTCTCGATAGCGTCGAAGCGCAGAGCGACGGGGCTTTCGACGCCGGGCCCTACATTCTCGACCAGCGATTGACCGATGAGACAGACACCGGCGGGTTGTTCGGCTTCCGTTTCGATTAGTTTCAAGTGCATCTGATCGTGAACGCCCGACCTCACACAATCGACGACAAAGTCACCACCCCGAGCGGTGACGTTCATGTCAACCGATACTCGCGATCACCGAAGTCCGCGATCACGTTCAGCTTTCCGCCCAGGGCTCGCACATAGGCCCGCAAGGTCGCCAGAGTGACGCCCTCCAGCTCGCCACGCTCCAGCGCGCTGACCCGAGGCTGGCTGACTCCCATGGCCGCCGCCAGTTCGGTCTGCGAACGGTCCTGGTCGGCCCTGACCTGCGCGAGGTGCCAGGCGCGAACGTGATCACTGACGATCTGACTCGCTTGGCCCACTTCTTCCTCGGTGAGGTCCAGCTCCGTCAGTAGCTGATCGACTCCTTCGTACGACGGCCACTCCGCCGGGCCGACAGAATTCGCCATCATGCCCTTCCCTTCTTTGTCTGCAACGCGGACAAGTACTCGTCGTATCGCGACTCCGCCAGCGGAATCGCCCATCTGTACCACTCTTGCCAACGACCTGACTTGTCTCCGCCGACCAATAGCACCATCTGCCGCTCGAGATCGAACACGAAGAGCACTCTGACCTCGGTGGCACCACTGCTCGGCGGTCGCAGCTCCTTTAGATTGTGCAGCGCGCTGTGCTTAACGCGGTCCACGAGCGGCCGCCCCTCATCGGGACCGCGGCCGGTCAGTACCTGCTGCAATGCAGCGCCGATCAACGCCGCTGTATCACGATCAGACTTGCGAACCTCATGCAACCACTCCCTCACCTCAGGATGGACGACAAGCCGCCAGCTCGACATACAGCAAGTATAACGAATTCATTATGGACAGCAACTGGCGCGGGGCCGGAGAAGGCGGGTCAGTTGCCTCCAATAGCGCGGAGCACCCCGCCAGCCGTCTGTCCGCTTCCAAGGCCCAATCATCTATCAGGCGACTGACATCCACGTGCGATGCCTTGAATCTAGCTGTCTGGACAAGAGGACCGATCAGCGCTCACGTTCGGCGCCACGTCGGCGGTTGTCCAAGTCTCAGACCGCCGCCCATCGCTCAGTTTCGATGGCACCCGCATTCGGGCAGAACCGGGTCACCAGCTCGCGCAGCTCCTGCTGAACCGTTCGACAGGATGCGGAACAACGTCAGGTCCTGCCCCACAGATCGCCCAGCAGATCATCCATGACCGATTCCTCGTGGACGGCTTGGCCGGCGCGTTCCATTTCTTGTTGCAGACCGGGCTCCCACGGCGTCGTCACCGGGCGACCGTTGAGCGGGATACGGGGTATGCCCGCGGCTACTGCGCGCAGATAGTCCCCGACGCCCATCCGCCAGGGTTCGGCACCGACAGCGATGAGGCGGCCGGCGATCGCCACGCCGGGCCAGTCGAAATCTCCGTGGTATCGGAGGCGGACTCGTTCGGCGAGAAGCTGTCCGGCTGACGACGGGTTTCCGCTGAAACACACTGCGGGCCGATCGATACCGGACTCGGCGATGCGCTGCAGCACCTGCGGGTTCTCACATCCGCTGACGATCGTGGTAGCTGGAACCAGCTCGCGCGGTGCGACTGAAAGCTCAGCCAACGTCAGGTGGCTGATCAGGCCAAGATCCGCACGAGCCTGCATCATCCGGGACCAAGGGTCATTGCCTGGAGGCCGGAACCCCCAGGTGAGGACCGTCCCCGAGATCCTGTCCACCGACACACCGACCTGCTCCCACAGTTCGATGCGATCGCGGGGTGTCTGGGGATCCGCGGTATCGAGTGCGAAACCCAAGCCCCGCAAAGCAATCCGACCCGCGAGCTGATCCGGGTCGAGCGCGTGCGCGGTGCCGCCGACAGTATTCGCCAGCTCACCGAACATTCGCCGGGACCGTGGATCGGCCAACACGATCGCGAGCGCCCGTGCCGCAATATCGAACTCGGCTACTGCACGACTGCCAGCGCGAACCAGCAGCGTGGACTGATGCAACCATTCGACCCATGACCGTGCCCACTCGGACGCGCCGAAACCATTGCCGGACAACGACCTTTCGACATCGTCCCACAATTGCTGCAACGTATCGCCGCGCGCCAGCCGCTCCGACGGACGATCTCGCAACGGACCGCCGGTGAGTTGGGCGACAACCGGAGCCAACCCACTGCGGGCAGCACTGTTCCGTAGCGCCTCGTCGAGTTCGTTCAGTCGCAGGCGTCGGCGGCCGACCACTATGCGCTGGCCGAGCAGACCTGAGAGCCGCTGCGCGGCATCATCATCCAAGTCGACCGTGACCGTCCCCGCGATCTTGTGCCCGGTGATCTCCAACCGTTTGCGCACCCGGATCCACAGGTCCGCCAACGCTGGGTCAGCCAGATACTGCCGAGTCTTCTCCGGCATGGTCATGCGGGTCGCACCACCTGCATGAAGGTCTTCTTCCGCCCATTCCATTGGATCCAGGTGGGGATCACAGCGCTACCACCGATCCGGCGGATCTCGTAGATGTCGAGTGCGGGCACCTCCGGCACAGTCCCCCACAGTGCGTGCCCGGTCATCACGAAATCGATGTCTAGGCGCACCAACAACCCCATCAGCTCACCGATCGCCCGCTCGTCGACCTTGGCGAAGGCGTCATCGAGCAGGACCAAACGCAACGCTTGATCACTCGCCGGCAGACCCGACAGGAATCCGTCGGCGGCGGCGAACAACGTCACATAGGACACGAATCGCGTCTCACCTTGGGATATCTTGGCGCGCTTCGAGATTCGACGACGCTGGTTGGGCTCGGGCCCGACGATGGTGACCTCGACGGAGTGCCACGCGCGATAGTCGAGGGCGGCCCGCAGATGCGCCGTGTAGCCGACCGACGAGTCGGCAGCGTGCAGCTGTTCCACACGGCGGCGGATCAGACCGACGAGCTCGTCATCTGCTTCCTCGGAACGAACGGCGTCGTTGGTCTTGACGAGTTCGATCAGACGCTGCAGCTCAGGGTCGGTGGTGTCGAGGGACCAGGCGATCGACACACCGATGCCATGACTGGTCCGGCTACCGGAAAGGCTGGTATCCATCGCTTTCATCAGCGCATCGGATTGCTCGACCCGGCGACGGAGCTCGTCGGCGACACCACCGAGAACGAACTCGGTGAACACTCGCCGCTCTCGCTCGGACAACGCGGCCCGGCCCTGCTCGTCACGACGGATCAGGTAATCGAGCACCGCTGTGCAATCGTGGTGCTCCTCCGCACCCTCGATGTGCACGAGGTAGACATCCGATTCGACATGGTGGGTGACATCGAGCTGCCCGCTCACCCCCGTCTCGAAACGCCGCAACGCAGCGATCAGCTGATTGAGCCCGACCGGCTTCGACACCTTCCACGCCGTTCGGGCCGCGCGAATCACCCGACGGATGCGCTCCCGATCCGTGGTATCCGCGATCCGCTCCACGGCGGCCTCGGAAGCGGCAGCCGCCAAGCCTGGCAACCGGAGGCGGGTATCGAAAGCGACTCCAGCAATCCGCATCTCGTCGATACAGGTCCGAACATTGGCAGCCGCGAGGTCGCGATCATGTTCGGCCAAAGCGCATTTCGAGATGAGATCGGTTTGCTTACGACCGAGCTCACCGAGCTTGTCCTTGGTTTTTGCATGTGCTCGTTTGCTGCGTCCGAGCTCGTCATGAAGCTGCTGCACCGAAAGATCCAGCGCCGCATGGCGAGCGGCGACGTCGTTGGCTTCCTGCACCCAATCTCGACGCCGAGCCTCCGCGGCAAACTCCGCGTTCTCCCGTCGAGTGCGTGCCTCAGCGAATTGCTCAGGCGTGCCGACAAGCCGGTCGGCCGCATCGGTCACCTCCCCGAACGCCTTTCGCAGGTCCCGGCAGGACTGCTCGGCAGTTGTGCAATGTTTCTCGATCGCCGCTAGTTGATCGGCCGCAACGGGGAGACCCGCACTATCGCACTGCCTGCTATGGGTCTGGAATTCTGTGCTCCACGCTTCCCGAGCGGTGGTTGCCGTGCGTCGTTGCGAGTGTGCCGTGGCTTCGGCATCGGCCGCATCGCGGTCGGCGAGCCGCGCGGCCTGCCGCTGCAGATCGAGCTCGCGCGTGCGTGGCGCAGTTGCCAGGTGTGCATCGAGTTCGACACGGTGCCGGTCGATCTCGGATTGTGCAGTCTCGCGATTCGTGGCCGCGGTAGCGAGATCATCGAGTCGGCTTTCGATCTGCGCAAGTTCTGCCGCACGGTTCGCGGCGCGCGCCGCAGCGCCGATATGGAGCGCTGCGGGTTGCGTGTGGCGACCGGCTAGGACTCCGTTTCGCCAGCTGCCATCGGTGTCGACCGTGGTCCGACTGTCGAGATCGTGCAGGCCGACCCTGGCCAGAATCGATGTGATCACGTCAGCTGGTACATCGGCTGCCGGATCGGGACGCAGTGCCTCCGATAATGGCGAACGGGCGGGTATGTCGTCCGTGGTCAGCAGAATCTGTCCGTCTTCGGCCCGAACCGTAGCGTCCAGAGCGATTGTCGCCGTGAGTAGGCCGGAAGCAAGAAGAGCCGCTTCGATTCCAGCGCGCTGCTCGGAAGTGAGATGTGGTTCGAAGTCGACCGCCGCCCACAGCGGGACCCCCGAGTGAACGTGATGCCACGAACTGGTCGGAGGTTCGGGGTCGTGCTCGGCCAGCAGGTCGTTGCGACGCGCTTCGAGCTCGACGCGGCAGAGATCATCGGCTCGCTGTTCGTCAACCAGAGTACGGCTCCGGACAGCCAGATCCTCCCTGACCGGTATGGCAGCACGCTCAGGTGCGGCCTCGAGTTCGGCCAGGACGTCATCGGACTCGGAATCACCACAGAGCGCTTCGAGGTCGACAGCCAGCACCTCCGATAGTGCCGCCGGCCACACTGCGCCTGGAATGATCCGCGTGGTATGCGGCGACGAAACCCATTCCCGCCAGCGCCGATTCAGCTCGATGGCCAGTTCGTCACGCACCTGCGCGCTTGTCGTCGCAGCAGCCCTGCGGGTTTCAGCGGTCTGCGCCGCCTGCTCGGCGCGACTCTCCTGATCCAGCACCCGAGCCAACACCGTGTCCAGCCGGCGCGCCTCGGCTGTTCGACGCTCGACGAGGCGACCACGTTGGAGCGCCGCCTCCGCACAACGGCTCGCCGATCCAGCCGCATGCGACAGATTAGACGGCTCCAGCGTCCACGCAGGCAGGATCGGTCGAGTGATCGAGACCGGCGGCCCATCCAACGAGTCCGTCACCACGGCCGTCACCCCACCGACAGTCGTCCGATCGAAACCGAGGGCGTCTGGCAGTTCGCCAGCGGTCAGGCCGACGTCGGACAACCGGTCCTTCGCGATGCTCAACTGTGCCTTAGCGGCATCGACCGCAGCGTCGATCGCGGCCACACCGCGCTCGACGGACTCGACGAGCTGCTGCTCATCCCTGCGCGCCTGATCTGCTCCGCCCAACGCCGTGTCAGCGAATTTGCGCAGCACTGCGACGTGCTCGTCCCGCAACTTCAGGTCGTCAGCCTCCGCGAGTTCGGGACGATCGCTGAGGACCTCGATAGCGCCCTGCAAGGTGTCCAGCTCTTCGGTCAGCTCACCGATCGTCTGATCGACCCTGGCCTTCTCCTCGGCGAGCTCGACGACCGCGGCGATCCGTGCCTCATGCGCGCCAACAGCCGTGTCGACCGCGTCGAGCGCCGCTTCCAGTGCCGCAGCACCGGCAGTGAGTGTCGTTGCGGCATACCGCCGGTACACATCGTGGAATTCCCGCATGTAGTCCAGCGTTTCCGACAGTCGCTGTTGAGCCAGCCTGGTCTCGGACAAATCGTCGAGTCGGTCACCGGCGGCTTCCAGCATCTGCTCACTCAGCGGAGGCAGCGCATCGGACAAAATCTGCGGCAGCTTGCCCTCGTCGATGCGGTTACCGACATCCGGGGACCGCAAGGTGTGGAGCAACTGCATCAGGCCAGTGAACCGGTCGCGACCGGACTCTCCGTGCAGGCCGAACACCTTCGCGCGGACGGCCTCCCGATGCTGCTCGGCATCGCCGAGCCGATGCGCCCCGACCAGCTCGGCGAGTTGATCACGGGCCAGTGGATCCCGATTGTCCGCGACAAGTTTCAGGTCGTGTCCGACGCGCCGCTCGGTGGTGAAGTAGTGGACTTCACTGCGCCTGGCGGAAGCGCTGTATCGAATGTGCGCGCCCAGAGTGAGATGCTCGCCGGGGCGAGTCAGTTCGAGCCAGAGGTAGCCCACCCGATTCGTCTGGTTCCCGATACCGGTGTGCATGAGTTCGTCGAGGCTCACCTTTTGTGAGCCGGTCGCATCCATGCGACGGCGGTCGGCGTCGAGCAGGAACGGCAGAAGCATCTCCAGCGCCCTCGACTTGCCGGAGCCGTTCGAGCCGCGCAAGATCAGACGGCCACCGGACAGCGTGAACTCGGTGTCGATGTAGTGCCAGACATTCACCATGCCCGCACGAGACAGCCGCCAGCGATTCTCGAAGTGCTTCGAACCCACGGTGGTCATCGAAATCTCCTCATTCGAAAGTCAGCTGGTTGCCGCCGGATCTGGGTTGTGGCCGGTAGCGAGCAGCGGCGGCATTCAGCACGAGCGCGTCAGGTGTCGGCTCGGCCAACCGCAACGTCGTCAGCAGCGCCACAGTGTCGTCGCGCAATGTCCCTGGCGCATCGGCATATTCGGATCGCCAGGCGCGCCCGTATGCGCGAACCAGTTCGGCGAGCACAGAGTCGACCACTGGCCAAGCGAATTCCATGCTGCCGGTGACGTCGTCCGTCAGGTCGAGCAGCGCGCCGATCAGGAGCAATGCGGCCTGCTTGACACTTCCCGTCCCCGGGAACTCGATATCCGACAACGAACCGGCCGGGTCGTATCCGAGGGCTCCCTCTGCTCGGACCTCGAGCACCAAACCGAATGCCTCACCCAGCATTCGAGTCAATTCGGATCGCTCACGGGACAGCACATCAAGCTCGTCGGGATCGAGATCGGACCGCAGGACGACCGGCTCCTCAACCAATCGGCGCCGCAGCCTGCGACGAGGCGCGTCGGGTTGTGGGGTCAGCAGATCGCGGCGGTCAGCCCCTGAGCCGATCGACCGTGTCAGCAGGTGCGGTAGTAATGGGCGGCAGATCGTCAGCAGCGCCTCCTCTGCCGACTCACCCCACTGTGCGACCGTGCCGTCCACCTCGGTCAGTACTCCCCACTCGAGAAGCACCGCCAGCGCGGCGACCAGCAGTCGACGATCGGCGAGACTGTCCGACAACGGGATCTCTTGCTGCGCTGCATCGGTGCGGATCTGGGTGACAAGCGCCGACACCAGGATCTGCTCGCCCACCCCCGGAGCCAACAGTGCGCCGCAGGCCAGTACGAGGAGCGTGTAGCCCCTGGCACCGAACGGTGTCCCGTTGCGGCGATATACAACTCGCTCCGTGGCACTGTGTTCCGGCGGCAACTTGGCCAGTCGCGCGAAACTCGCCTCCACCTCGAGGTGGTATCCGACAGTGGTAGCGAACAGCTTTCGGAGGGTCATCGCATGCTTGCGGATAATCGCCATCGACTCCGGAGCTCGCGCGGCAGTGACGATCGGTGTTCGCAGCAGGATCCGCGCGGCCTCACGGACCTCGGCGGCATCCTGTCTGCTGGTGGCGAGAGTTCTGTCCGAATTGGTCATTGCGCTTGCTCCCATGGAATTTGGTCGGCCGGACTGCACCTGAGCTGATACCCGTGCACGACCAAGGATCCGTCGGTCGAGGTGACTGTCGTCGAACCTCCGGGTACCGCGTGCAGAATCACGCCGAGATCCTGATTCGTGATGGAGGCAGACACTGCCGGATCCGGTGCTGTCGCAAGCAGGCGGGCAAGTTCGTCGAGCAGCACGGTCCGGGCGTGTGGTGACAGGTGGGCGCCGTCGAGCTGTCCTGCGGCGGAGAGTTCAGTGGCCACCTGAGCATTGCGCTCTGCTTCAGCACGGACAGCGGCCTCGACTATCGCCCGGTCGGTGCTGATATCGGGTACCCGGGCCGACCGCCCCTTTGCGGCCCGGGTACCTCTCTGCCGCAGCGAAACCGGCACATCAATGGGGTCCGCGGCCACCCATGAAGTCATCGGTCCGATCCTGGGGTCGGGTTCTTCCGGCCCGAGTGACAGGTGCCGAGTCGACCAGGCCCCGAACGCCGCGGCGAATATCCGATGGGCTTCGCGGTCTCCGGACTGGTTGAGCCAACCCGCCAGTCGCAGCAGATCGGCACGCCGGGAAAAACCCGTCGAGGACGAGTGGAGCATCCGCTTGGCATTGACCAGCAGCTGGCCCAGCGCCTGACCGGCCGCAGCACGCAGCTGTGCCGGGCCCGAGTCCTGACCGGAGCCGGTGTACCACTGCTGCAGTTGCTCCCAGTCCGAACGGCTACGACCGCCCGCACGTTCTACTGCCGCGAGGTCGCCCAGCTCGAGCCTCGGCACCGAATCCAGCACGGCCAGAATCTCATCCAGATTCCGCGACACCGATGTCAGCCGGTCAGCGATCAAGGGGGCATGCCGATTCACATCCGCGGTGATCACGTCGACATAGTCCAGCAGCAGCCCCTTGAACTGTGCGTACTCCGCGCCGTGCAGGTCGAAGCGACTCAACACACCGGCCAGGTACGCATAGAAGTCCGTGACACTGGCGGTGAAGAGCCGCTGATTGTTGAAGATCGTCGTCACGATGCCGGCCAACCGGTCGGCCCGATCCGAAGACATCGGGAGCTGCACGGTGTCCATGACCTCTGCCAGCGATTCGGCGATCTCGCCGAGTAGTTCCCGCGCAACCTCACGTGCGCCGTCGGCGGCTTCCATGATTTCCACCGCGCTGCGATGCACCCGGCCGCCGAGACTCGACACTTGATACCTCGAACGCGCCCGCAGGTAGTCCTGCACAGTGGTCACCCGGGCATCGCGCAGCGAGGGTACCAAATTTCCCCAACGCACCAGCTGTCGGCACCGAGACTCGACGACATCCGCATCGAGCAGCAAGCCGTCGCGACCAAGTTGCTCGGCCACAGTGGCCGCAGACATATCCGCCAACAGCGACGCGGTGAATCGCGTCATGATGGCGACGTATTCGATTCGCTCATCCGCGGCGAGGTAGCGGAAGAGATCGAGGTGCGCAGGTGTAGAGCTCGGCATGGCATACCTAGTTCAGGTGAGGCGCTGTCGGCGTCACGGTAGATGGGACCACCGACAGACAACGGAAATTCAATTGTCGTTCAGCTCCGCCCGGCAGTGCTCGCAGTCTTGACAGCGACGCGCTGCGCGGCCAGTCTCCTTGGATGTCACCGGATGTCGGCGGTTCTCCGCAGCGGCGGCCGCACCGGTCGGCGCCGATCACCGGTGAACCGTTCGGCCACACACAGCCGTTTGCCGGTAGCCGCGATCCGATCGGCATTGCGCCGAACCAGGATTCGGCTTCGAGGTATCGGTCGCCGCGCTAGGGTGTCGAGACACCAATTGGGAGTGACGGGTTGGTGCCGTCGCTCCAGATAGCCGGGCCGGGGTCCATTCCAAGCATGCACTGAAGCCGAGACAGCTACCGCTCGCTTGACTCGGATGTCCATCGCTCCCCCAACACCTGCCTGAATGGTTTCACCCAGACTAGGCATCCTTGAAAACATCGTCAATCGTTGTATTGGCAACGGTGTCGTGTTACCGTCCCGATGAACCCAAGACCCTGGGTCGCATAACCGCAGGGTCGGGATCGCCCGGTCGACTAACATCCGAAAGACGTGGCGGGCACCTGACGAACCACAGGTCAGATTCCTTTTTCCACAACGCGCCGGCCGAACAGCCGGATGACATTCGAGGAGCACACGTGGGGGCCCTGCTTCCGACTCTGCAAGCCGAGCGGCTGCGGGAGGGTTTGACCGACTATCTGACGACAACCTTCGCCCTGACCGACCCGGACACGCAGGGCGCCCTCACCGACTTCATCGGCCATCCCAGGGACGGCCTGTTCAAGGGCCCCTATGTCCGCCTTCGGCTTCCCTTCTCCCCTGCCCGTGGCAACTGGGGAATGCACCTGGACTGGTGGCCGAAGTACTTCGAGCCGTATGGGCACCAGGCAGCGGCGTTCGAACGGTTGTCGACCAAATTCCAGCGGCGGCCCCAGCCCACGTTGGTCACCACGGGCACCGGCTCGGGTAAGACCGAGTCGTTCCTGATCCCGATCCTCGATCACGTGCTGCGAGCCGAGAAGGCCGGAGTCGTGGGGATGAAGGCGCTGATCATCTATCCGATGAACGCCCTGGCCAACGACCAGGAGCAGCGACTGGCGAAGATGATCACCGGGCATCCCGAGCTGTCGGGTATCACCGCCGGCCTCTATACCGGCGAGCAGTCCTCAGGTGGGCGAACGCTGGTGTCGGAGGCGGGTCTCATCACCGACCGACGACTGATGCACGATTCACCGCCCGACATCCTGCTCACCAACTACAAGATGCTCGACCACATGTTGTTGCGGTCGGATCGGGCGGCGCTGTGGCGGCAGTCGGCGGATTCGCTGCAGTACGTAGTTCTCGACGAATTCCACACCTACGACGGTGCGCAGGGCACTGATGTGGCAATGCTGTTGCGGCGGCTCGGGTTGACGATCAAAGCGCATTGGACATCGGGATCGCCGGTCGGCGAGGAGGACCGGAAGCGCCCGCTGGGCAAGATCACCCCGGTGGCGACGTCGGCCACGCTCGGATCCAAGGACTCTTCGCCGGAGACAATGCTGGCGTTCGCGAAAACCGTGTTCGGAGAAACGTTCGACGAAGACACCCTCATCGGGGAAACACGACTCTCGATCGAGGACTGGCTGGCAGCGCGCAGCCACGCGCTGGACCGGACATTCTCACCGATCGAGCCAGTGATCGCGGACGCAGTCGAGGAACTGAACAAGGTTGCGGCACAGGCTCCGACAAACAAGCGGCTGACGGCTTCGGTGCTGGCCACGTTGTTCCGCCAGACCTCCGACATCGACGACACCTTCGAACGTGCTGCCGCGAGCTTGAACCGGCTCGAGGAGACCGAGATGCTCGACCTGGTCAAGCGGCACGGCACCGTCGCACGGCTGCTGCGCAACGCGCTCGACGTTCGCTCGATCGAAAACCTTGCGGTGACAGCGCTGCCGGCGCACACCGGCGAGCGGGGTCTCGCACGAGGACAAGCGCAGCGGGAGCGGTACCTCGGATATCTGCTCGCCGCACTGTCGCACCTGCGGGCCGAAGTCGGTCGTTCGGCGCTCAATGTCGATGTGCACCTGTGGCTTCGGGAATTGTCGCGGATCGACCGGGCGGCCATGGTGACTCCGCTGTTCCGATGGTCCGACGACGGGAAGCTCGACGATGCGACAACCGACTACTACCCGTCACTGTATTGCCGGCACTGCGGGCGGTCGGGATGGGGAGTGCGGCTGGCGCCGACCGGCAGCACGCTCGATTCCAGCGATGACGACATCCGCGGCTATCACGCGACCGGCGAACCGAGGTTCCGTGCGTTGATCTCGGCGCCGACCGAGGCCGAAATCGACAACGCCGTAGACGGATTGCAGTGGTTCCGGGTCGATGATCGCGAGATCGTCGACAAGCGGCCCGACGCCGACAGCGCAGACCTGCTCGATGGACGGGTGCTACCGGTGCTGTACCTGAGCGGCCCCGAAGCCGACGAGAACTCGAAGAAGGACCTGTGTCCGGCATGCGGCGCCGAGGACGGGATCAGGTTCCTGGGCAGTGCCATCGCCACCCAGCTGTCAGTGGCACTATCGAACCTCTTCGGTGATGCGCGCCTCGACGACGCCGAGAAGAAGGCACTGATCTTCACCGACAGTGTGCAGGACGCCGCACACCGGGCGGGGTTCGTCCAGGCACGGTCGCACACGCTCAGCCTGCGCTCGACATTGCGGAATGCACTGGGCGACCGGGTGCGCGGGTCACAGACATTGACGCTGTCGGAGCTGTGCGCCGCCGTGCTCGAACGTGCTGGTGAGGACCCGAATCGGCGCTACCGGCTGTTGCCTCCCGACATCGTCGAGCACGACGCGTTCACCGCGTACTGGCAGCCGGACCGGCCCGCTGCGCTGCGCCGCAAAGCGGCCAAGAATGTGGCGCGGCGCGTCCAGTTCGACATCGACCTCGAATTCGGTCTGCAGTCGCGGTTGGGGCGCACCCTCGAGCTGACCGGCAGTGTGGTCGCCGAGGTGGATCTCGGTTCACCGCAACGGGTTGCGCAGCTCGGCGCTGCTGCGCTCGAACGCACCGAGCACCAGCTCGCGTTCTCCGCACCGGACTCCGATGCGGTAACCCAGTGGGTGCGCGGCGTCGCCGAACGCATGCGAACACGTGGCGCGGTCTCGCACGAATGGCTGACGAAGTACGTACAGCGCGATGCCAACCGTCGGTGGGTCTGGGGTGGTCGGCCCAAAGGCCAAGGCATGCCGGCATTTCCGAAGGGTCGGCCTGCCCCGGCGTTCCCGGCCGTAGGTGGCCGCACAATCCCGGAGGGGTTCGACCCCATCACCGCAGCCACGTCCTGGTATGCGCGATGGGCGGCGCAATGCGTGAATGTGTCGCCACACGAAGGTGGTTTTCTCGCTCGGGCGCTGTTCGACGTGCTCGCCGAGGAACGGATCGTCACAACGGCGAGCACCGAGAAATCGCTCACCGCCTACCAATTGACCCACGACTCGATCCTCGTCGGGATTCCCGATGCTGGCGGGCTCGCGGACATGCGGTATCTGCTGGTCTGCGATGTCTGCCAGACCCCGACACCGGGCAGCGCCAGCGTCGTCGACCAGCTCGACGGCGCGCCCTGCCTGCTTACCCGCTGCCCCGGCAAGCTGACTCGGGCGGCCAAGCACGACAACTTCTATCGCAGTCTCTACGACAGCTCGGAAATGAAGCGGGTCGTCGCCCGGGAACACACCTCGCTGCTCCCGACGAAGACCCGCCTGGAGTACGAGACCAAGTTCAAGACCACAGCCACCGACCCGGCCGCACCGAACGTGCTCGTCGCCACGCCCACCCTGGAGATGGGTATCGATATCGGTGACCTGTCCACCGTCATGCTCGGCTCGATGCCGCGCACGGTGTCGTCGTACCTGCAACGAGTCGGCCGCGCCGGACGTCTCACCGGCAACTCCCTGGCCCTCGCGTTCGTGCGTGGCCGCGGCGAGCATCTGCCCAAGCTCGGCGACCCGACCTCGGTGATCCAGGGTGAGGTCCGACCGCCTGCCACCTTCCTCACCGCCGAAGAGATCCTGCAGCGCCAATACATCGCGCACATCGTCGACCGGCTGTCCCGGAAGGCCGGCGCGGAGGACCTGGGTAGCGCCGAAAAGGTCCTGGCGAGCTTCGACGAGGGGACCTGGATGGGCACCCTTGTCGAAACCGCCGACGAGGACGCCGATCTGCTCCTCGACGAATTTCTCGCCCAATTCGGTGACACCCTCGGCGAAATTGCCGCGGCCAACCTGCGAACCTGGGCCACGCCACCCGGTCTGGGCGACCACAGCGGGCTCGGAGTGCTGCTGCGCGAAGCGGTGCACCGCTGGAACCGCGATGTCAACGAACTGCGCCACCGGCGTACCGCCGTAGACGCCGCCATCCCCGAATTCGAGCAGCGAGCCAACTCACCCGCCGCGACCGACGACGACAAACGCGACCTCCGCACGGCACGCGGCACACTGAAACTGCTGTCCCGGAGCATCAACGATCTCACCACCGAGCACTGGGTCGGCGTGCTCGAACGCTACGGAGTGCTGCCCAACTACACGCTGCTCGACGATGCGGTCACCCTGGATGTCGGCATCACCTGGATCGACCCCGATACCAACGAATACGCCAATGACACAGCCAGTTACCGGCGCGGTTCTCGGGTCGCATTGACCGAGCTCGCGCCGGGCGCCACGTTTTACGCGCAGGGACTCGCCGTGGAGATCGACGCCGTCGACCTCGGCGCGGGCGAGTCTGCCATTCACACTTGGCGGGTGTGCCCGTCGTGCGGGTGGACCGGGATCAGCCATGCCACGGACGAGAGCCCACCGCCGATCCAGTGCCCCCGCTGCCACACCTCGGCCATCGCCGATGTGAGCCAACAGTTGCAGGTGGTCGAGATGACGAAGGTATCCGCCGAAGTCCGCCGCGACGAGTCAGCAATCACCGACATCCGCGACGAACGGCGCAAGGAGTCCTTCACCGTCCTCACCGCCGCCGACATCAACCCCGACAACATCACCAAACGCTGGTTCGTCGCCGAACAGGACTTCGGCGCGGAGTATTTGCGCCGCATGGATATTCGCTGGATCAACATGGGACGGCGGAACTCTCAGGGCAGCAAACGCACCATCGCGGGCAATACGACAACCGGTGGGTTGTTCCGGGTGTGCTCAGGATGCGGACAGCTCGACAAGATCGCCGGACAGAATCAACCGCACGAGCACCGCAGCTGGTGCAAGTACCGGAAAGCCGACGACGAGAAGCATGTTCGCGAGATCGCGCTCGCCCGGACCCTGCGGACGCAGGCGGTGCTGCTGCACCTGCCGAGTTGGCTCGAATACGACTCGTTCGCCCATCCGAGCCTGAGCGCCGCGATCCTGCTCGGGCTGCGTCAGGTGATCGGTGGCTCACCGGAACATCTCGATGTCGCCACCATCACCGACGCACTACACGCGCCGAACCAGCGTGCTCTGCTCATCCACGACACCGTGCCCGGCGGCACCGGGTACCTGGCCGACTTCGCCAATCCGGCCCAGGTGTGGGCAGTGCTGGCCGCGGCACGGGAGGCGGTCAAGAACTGCGACTGCACCGACCGGCTGGCCTGTCACAAATGTCTGTTGCCATTCGCACCGCCGCGGGAACTGGACAAGGTTTCGCGGATCACCGCGGCCAAGGTGCTCGATGACCTGCTCGCCTGCCAAGGCGGTGAACCGGATGCGGACAGCTGGTTGGCGTCGATCACCGAGGAGACGCCGGAGAAACGTCTCGGCAGTGAGGAGTCGCCGCTGGAGCGGGAGTTCTACCGTGCTTTCACCGAACGCCTGACCACCATGGGAGCCACGATCGTCGAGAAACCGGGCACCTATGGCCCGACGGCGACGATCAAGCTGCCGGGCACGAAGATCCGGACGTGGCAGCTCGAGCCCCAGGTGCTGATGGGTAACAGCCAGCCCGATTTCCAGCTCCGCACCGCCGACCCCGACATCCCGATCATCGCGCTCTTCGCCGACGGACGCCGGTTCCACGCGGTGCCCGGAAAGAACCGGGTCACCGACGATGCCCGGAAGCGGGAAATCCTGCGGTCTGGCGGGGTGCTGGTGTGGTCGTTCAGCCACGACGATCTGCTGCGGTTCACGGGCGCCCAGCCGGTGCAGCCGTCCTGGTACACCGACAAGCTCGCCAAGTTCACCCTCAACCACGGAAATCTGCGGCCCGCGCTTTTCAAACTGCTGCACGCCGACCCGATCACCCAGCTGATCGAGTTCATGCTCAACCCGGATCGGGAGGATTGGAACGCCGTCGGGCACTGGCTGCCACTGATGTTCATGTTCAACGGCCGGGTACACGGCGACGGTGACGCCATCGCCGGCTGGGCGCTGGATCTCATCGAGGGCAACGGATCACAGATCGCCGCAGGTGAATACGCGTGCTGGTCCTACACCGACGGACCACTGACCCTCACCGCCGCATTGCGCAAGGACAAGAAGGTTCTCGACGCAGTTCTCGCCCTGGACGACCGCGACGACACGCTCGAACTGCGCGAGGGTCACGCTTGGAAGGAATGGCTGCGCCTGGCCAATTGGTTCGGCCTCGCCGACCACGTGGTCACCACCCGCAGCCTGCTGGCGGCCGACAGCACCGTGCCCGAGCGTGGTCCCGACTCCACCGGCGCCGGACTCACTCCCGAATGGCAGGCTCTCTACGACGACACCATTTCCGACGCCGAACGCGAACTCGTCCTCGGTCTGGCCGCGATGGGGGCGCCGGTACCGGAGCTCGGTGTGGAAACCGATCGCGGTGACGTCATCGACATCGGTTGGGCGGATGCCCGTATCGGGGTGCTCCTCGAAAGCCCCGAAGCGACCCCTACGATGACCGAGCAGGGCTGGACGATCTGCCCGGCTGATCCGGCACAGCTCGTCGAAGCGCTGAAGACGAACGGGGTGATGTGATGGCGCACATCGTCATGACCAGTACGAGCAAGTCCGGCGTCGAACTCGAGCGGGCTGTCCAGCGCCGGGTCTACGACTTCCTCGACACCGTCCAGAACGACGAACCGACCGCTGCCCGGCTCATCGAGACCGTCGTCGGCGCGCGCGACGAACGTGTCCGGCTCGGGCGGATCGGCTTGGGCCACAGCGCGATCCTTTTCCAGGTCGTACCTGCCAAGGGCGAAGGCTCCTACGTTTACGTAGGGGCATGGCAGGATACTGCGGCCGCAGAGTTGGCCCCCCGCGCCGAACTGCAAGTCAACCCGGTCAACGGGGTACTCGATCTGGTGGTGCACGAGGCGGGTGCGGAGATCGTTCCCGCTGTCACCACAACAGCTCCGCAA
>FTJU01002298.1_pt3 | contig 26179 bp, 29 predicted proteins | sample 1658961 | NCBI WGS metagenome assembly FTJU01 (sample SAMEA3914878, study PRJEB12502) | metagenome | biome: forest; material: soil | place: USA | collected 2012-03-12 | depth 0.3 m | reverse complement strand
GGCGGGCGGGCTGGTGGCCCTGGCCGTGCTGGGCAGCGCGACCACCGTGCTGTGGATCGCGGTCTGCTGGGGCCTGATGCAGCTCTGCGTCGGCGCGATGACCGCGCCGCTGAGCGCGGTCATCCCGGACAGCGCGCCGGTCGAGAAGCGGGGCTTGGTCTCCGCATTGGGCGGCATCGGGATGTTCGTCGGCGCGCTGGCTGGCGTGGCGGTCGCCGCGGCCTTCGGCGATCGTCTGCCGACCGGCTACCTCACGCTCGGCGGACTGCTAGCGGTCGGCTGCGCGTTATGCGCTGCGCTGGCTGGTGAGCGGCCCGGCACGCGGCCGGCAGGCGCGGGGCTGCAATGGAGACTGCCGCGCGTGGCGGACCACCCCGACTTCGCGTGGGCGTTCCTGGCGCGGTTTCTCATCGTGCTGGGCTACCAGGCGCTGCTGTCCTACCTGCACTACATCCTGACCGACTACATCGGACTGTCCGTATCGGAGGCGAACGCGGCCATGCCCACGCTGGCGGCGGTGGTGACGATCGCGGTGCTGGCCGGCCTGCTCCCGGTTGCGATCCTCTCCGACAGGATGGGCCGACGGAAGGTTTTCGTCGTGGTGGCCTCGCTGGTCATCGCCGGCAGCGCGGCTATCCCTCTGGTTTGGCCGACCCTCAGCGGGCTGTACATGTCGCTGGCCATCGCTGGGGTGGGAATCGGTGGCTACGCCGCGGTCGACCAGGCGCTGATGACCCAGGTACTGCCGAGGGCCGAGGACTCCGGCCGGGATCTCGGTCTGCTCAACATCGCGAACAACGGCGCGCAGGTGCTGGCCCCGCTGGCCGCTTCGCTGGTCATTGCCTTCTGCGGCGGCTACCCAGTGCTGTACGCCTCCGCCATCGTGCTTGCCGTACTCGGCGCTGTGGCGATCGTCCCTATCAAGAGTGTGCGCTGATCTGAAGGAAGCCCCTATGCCCAACAAGCGCAGAATCCGCCGAGTGGTAACCGTTCTGCTCGCGGCCGTGTTCGCTGGGACACCGGCCACCGCGCCGGCCGTCGCAGCCCCGGCCGGGATCCCAACCCCAGAACAGGATTCCTTCTACGCCCCGCCGGCAGAACTGCCTGCGGAACCCGGCGCGGTCATCCGTTCGCGGACGGTCACCGACCTGGATTTCCTGACTCCGCTGCCAGCGCACGCCTGGCAGGTGCTGTACCGCTCCACCTCGGCGCTGGGGCAGCCCGTCGCGCTGTCGGGGACGGTGCTGGTGCCCACCACCCCGTGGACGGCGGGGCCGCGCCCCCTGGTCACCTTCGCCTTCGGTGGGCACGGCTTCGCCCCGCACTGCGCGCCCTCATACAAGATGCGCACCGACACCGAGGACCAGCTGGACTTCATCAAGCTGGCGCTGGCCCAGGGGTGGGCGGTGGTGGCGACCGACTATGAGCGGCTTGGCACCCCTGGGCCACACACACTCGGCGCGGGGCCTTCCGAGGGGCACGCGGTGCTGGACGCCGCCAGGGCCGCGCAGCGGCTCAGCGACGCCGGGCTGCGGCGGGACGCGCCGGTGGGGATCGCAGGCTACTCCCAGGGCGGGCAGGCCAGCGCGTGGGCGGCCGAGCTCCAGCCCTCCTATGCCCCCGAACTGGATGTGCGCGGCACGAGCAGCGGTGGGGTGATGGCTGATGTCGGTGAGATGGCCAAGACATTGGACGGCGGGCTGGCCTCCGGCATGGAGCTGGCTGTCCTGGTCGGGCACGGCAGCGCGTACCCCGACCTGGACCTCGACGGAGTCCTCAACGACGCGGGCAGAAGTATGGCCGCCAGACTGAGTTCCTCATGCCTGCTGGAACTGGAGCTGGAGTACTCGTTCCGCCGGCTCGACGACTTCACCACGGTCGGCGACCTGCTGAACACCCCGCTGTGGCGGGCCCGGCTGGACCAGGACGTGCTCGGACGGAACACACCACGCGCGCCGATCATGATCTACATCGGCACGCTGGACGAGGTCGTCCCTGTCCCGCGCGCCGAGCAGCTTTACCACGACTACTGTGCCCGCGGCATTCCCGTCACGTGGCGGCTGATGCCGCTGCTGAACCACAGGTCCGCCGACCGGATCGGCGCGCACGGCGCAGTGGACTGGCTGGCCGACCGATTCGCCGGTGCGCCGGTGGACAACTCATGTGACAAATAAGTGGAGGTCTTAGCGCGCGTTCGCGCGATTCGACGATGTGCTCACCTCCGTGCACAGCGACGCTGAGAACGTGCCGATGGCACCCCGCTATCCCGGGCGTCTACTCACGAACTTGGTCGCGCATCGTAGTGCCGACAGGTCGATCACCTGGGTCGTTTCGACTCGAAATCCGCGCCCTCGGAGAGCATTTCCAAGAGCTCGTGCGCTTTTCCCATGATCTGCAACGGCTTGCGGTTCTTCGCCAGCTCGAGTTTGTCGAATCGTGTGGCGACGGCCCGATTGTGTTTGAGCTGGTTGATTCCGCGCTCGACCGCGTTGCGGTCCTGGTAGACGGTGGTGTCAAACGCGGGTGGCCGGCCACCGGCCGACCCGCGGTTGCGGCGGTGGCCGGCTTGGTCTGCGGGGACTGGGATGGTCGCGCGGATGCGGCGCCTCCGCAGGTATGCGCGGGGACGAGCAGGTCCTCGTGCGGGTCAAAGCGGCAGGCATCAACCCCGGTGAGGCAGCCATCCGAACCGGCGCGATGGCTGACATCTTTCCCTCGACCTTTCCGTCCGGGCAGGGCAGCGATCTCGCCGGGGTTGTCGCGGAAGTCGGCGTCGGAGTCGATCGATTCTCCGTCGGCGACGAGGTGATCGGGTTCTCCGAGAAGCGGGCCGCCCAGGCCGAGTTGGTCCTGGTCGACGTCGACAACCTCACACCCAAACCGAACGACGTCCCTTGGGAGGTGGCTGGCGGCCTGTTCGTCGCCGGCGTGACGGCATGGGGGGCAGTACATTCCGTGCAACCCGACAAGGGGGAGACCGTTGTCGTCTCCGCAGCAGCCGGAGGAGTCGGCTCGCTCGCCGTTCAGCTCGCGCGCCGTGCTGGAGCCACGGTCATCGGCCTGGCGAGCCAGCACAACCACGAATGGCTGCAAAGCCACGGCGTGATCCCGGTCGTATACGGTGACGGCGTCATCGACCGGATCAAGGCCGCCGCGCCTCGCGGCATCGATGCCTTCATCGACACCCACGGCGGCGGGTACGTCGAACTGGCCCTTGCCCTTGGCGTCGCGGTCGCGCGGATCGACACCATCGCCGATTTCGCCGCGGCCGCGAAGTACGGAGTCAAGACCGAACCCGGAACCAACGCCAGGCCGGGCGCCGAGGTACTCGCCGAACTGGCTGCCCTGATCGCCGAGGGACACCTCGAAGTCCCGATCGCCAACGTCTACCCGTTGACACACGTCCGCCAGGCCTACACCGAACTCGAACGCCGACACACCCACGGCAAAATCGTGCTCGAGCCCTAACCCCACCAACACAATGGCGGATGTTCGGTAATCTGACGGCCGTGCGTTACGAAGTCCACCGGACCCGGTGCCTGGAAGCGTTCCCTGTCGGGTGATCGCAAAACTGCAGCCACTGACATGGCGTGTGATCGTGGGTGAGGGCGTCGGACATCTCGATGGGGGCGTCGAGCAGGACTGGTTGGATGACGAACTGCCGTTCGAATTCCGCAGACCGAATGCGGTTTTCTTCGCCATTGGCCCCTACTGAGCCGGAGTCGTGCGAGCCGATCTGCACCGACTGCGCCGGGTTTCGCACCGACTACCGGTGCTCCCGCTGCGGATGCGAGGACAAGCTTCATGCCCGTCGTCTCTGCGCTCGCTGCCCGCCCGGTCGTCGCCGACGTTCTCGGCCACCACCACGTCACTACAACCAAACTCGCGACCGAAGCCGCGGCCACCTGGAGCCGCGACGTCACCGCACCCCGGTTCCGGTCACCCGCCGGCTGGAAACCATCGACAACCCGCGACCGTTGAATACGCGATCGCACCAGTCGGCGACCCCAAGCCGGGTCAGAACTCGAGCTGAAGCGCGATGACCGCGTATGGAGGGCATTCGGCGTGTGTTTCGGTCAATGACGGTCTGGACCACTGTTGGGGTTGCCGTGGTGTGCGGCCCATTCATGGGCAAGGATCGACATCACCGTTGCATCGATCCATCGGTCCTCGTAACGCAGCGACTCCCGCAGGGTGCCCTCCTCGCGGAAGCCCACCTTCTCATAGGCACGCCGCGCCCGGGGGTTGAAGTCGTACACCTCCAGCGAAATGCGGTGAAGCAGAAGCTCTTCGAAGCCGTACCCGACAAGCATCCGGGTGGCCTCGGTGCCCAGCCCACGCCCCTGTCCAGTCGGGCCCACCAGTATCCGGAAGTTGCAACTGCGGTTGCCCGGATCGTATTGGTTCAGCACTGCCTCGCCCACGCACTGTCCGGTGGCTCGTTCGACGACCGCGAGATCTATTCGATCAGGCTGGTCTGCCCGCGTCAGATACCACTGACGAATCCGGCCGTACTCCGATGGCTGAATCGGAGCGCGGGCCGCCAGCGCATCGTGCACGCTGCCAGTGAGCCTACGAATGTCCGGATCGCCCAACGCCTCGACGATGGCTGGCAGGTCACTATCCGAAAAGGTGCGTAGCTCGACGTTCGAGCTTCGCAGGGTGGGTTTGACGGTGAATGGTTGTGACACCTGGTCGATTATGACTCGAACGCGCTGTTCTCGCCCAGACCCTTGGTCCCGAAGCCAACCGTTGCCAGGGCACGGAATCCAAAATCGGTCGGGGTTCAGACGTGGTCTGCCGGCCTTTGCTGGTGAGGGTGGTCAGGGCGGCGAGGTGAGCGCGATAGGCGGTTCGGCCTTCGGAGCTGAGGGCGAGCCAGGTTTCTCGGTTTGTGCCCCACATAGCCTTTGGTGACTTCGAGGTATCTAGCGTTCTCGAGCGTGGTCATGGCCTTGCACAGGGTCGACTTGTTGAGATCACACAGTCCGGTCCTCCAGGAAAGGATCCGCGGTCGCTCCAGCATGAACCAGATCCACACGCCCAAGACTGCGCTGGACGCCACTCGTATCCATCCCCCCGGACAGCAGTCGCATGACCGATCAACGGCGCCGCCAGGATCACGAGCAGCAACGCGATAGTTTGCTTCCACTCCGCCATCGGGAGCGGGACAACGCCGCGGGCATTCGCCGCAACCGACGGCCCTGCCGACCTTGGGCGCACCCGCGCGCATATCGGCCATGATCCGGGTCCGCAGGTCTGGATCGTCCGACTCGACGAACGAGGCGGCCGTGATCGCCCATGCCATGGGGCGGTAAAGGCATGCCAGGCCGATGCGGTAGAGCAGTAGAACCGACTTGTATTGCGCGGGATAGATCCTCTTGTGCGCCAAGGCATCCAGCGCGACAACCCTGGTGATCCGACCGGGAAGAAGTCGCGCGGCTTCGATGCAGATGAGTGCACCCATCGAGTGACCGACCAAACTCACCGAGCCTGCAGCGGTGGCGGCGACGTCGGCGGCGAATCGCTGGATGGTGTACGGACCTGTGGCCGCGGCGGATTCGCAGTGTCCGGCAAGGTCGATGAAGATCACCCGGAACCGCGAGGACAGCTCGGTCATCACCGCATTCAGTGCTGGCGGCGACACACCCAACCATGGACCAGCACGATAGTGTCGCCGCACGCACCGGCTGTGCTGTATCTGATGGCACCGAATGGTGTGGGAAATGATAGCGATTCGGCACTCGAGACTAGGCCCTGTTCTGTCGCATGGGATCGTCGCCCGAGCGTGCAGCCGATCGCCGCCCCAGGCGTTCATGTTTTCCGGCAGCGGCGAGAGGGTCAGGAAGAGACGGTCTCGATCACCGGCAGCCATGACACGGCGTTGGGCTTGAATGACTGGTGCACCGGTACCAGCGCGCCGACTCACCGGGAAACGTGATGTCCGAGTGGCGCAGTGTTGCCCGCCACTGGTTCATGTCACATGGACTTCCCTTGGGGGCCATTGCGTTTCATCCTTTCGTTCGAAACATCGCGTCCGAACGTTTGCTCCGCGCCGCACGTCAGGTGTCGAATGTCGCGAAGAGGGTGTTGAGGCCTTCGGCCAGGAGCGGGTGGGTGAAGATCGCGTCGGCCATGGTGGTGTGAGTGAGCTTGCCCAGCATGGCGACTTGGATCGCGGTCATGATCTCGCCGCCCTCGCTGCCGAGGATTGCGCAGCCCAGGATCTGTCCGTCGTCCGCGTCGACGAGAACCTTCATGAAGCCGCGGGTCTCTCCGGTCTCGATGGCGCGGATGACGGCATTCATCGGGAGTTTCGCGACGCGGATCGCGCGCCCGTGTGTTCTGGCTTCGCGTTCGGTCATACCGACGCGGCCGAGTTGGGGGTCGATGAACACCGTGTACGGGACGAGACGGTCTCGCGTGCTTGCCTTTTCGTTCTCGATGAGGTTGGCGTGCAGGATGCGGTAATCGTCGTAGGACGAGTGGGTGAATGCCGGGCTTCCGGTGACATCGCCCATGGCGTAGATGCCGGGAACGCTGGTCTGCAGGTACTCGTCCACCTCGATGAAGCCGCGATCGTCGAGCCGGATGCCTGCTGCTTCAGGAGCGAGCGCGCCGGTATTCGGTATTCGGCCGATTGCCGCGAGCAGGTGTGAGCCGTCGATCTGTCGTTCACCGTCCGCTGTACGAACAGTCAGCCGCACGCCCCGGCCGGCCTGCTCGACCCGGGTCGGTGCCGAGCAGGTCGAGACGGTGATGCCGTCTTCGCGCAGGATCGCGGCGACTTCGTCGGAGACGTCCTCGTCCTCGATCGTCAGCAGTCGCTCCGCCCGCTGAACGATGGTGACCTCGCTGCCGAATCGCCGGAACATCTGCCCGAATTCCAGCCCGATATAGCCTCCGCCGAGGATGATCAGATGCTCCGGGAGCTCGTCCAGCTCCATGATCGATGTGGAGTCGAGCACGGGCGCCTCGTTCGCGCCAGGGATGGTGAGCGGTCGGGGCCGGGTGCCGGTGTCCAACACGACGACCGGCGCGCGGAGTTGCCGTGTTCCGCCGTCGGACAAGGTGATCTCGACCGTCTCGGGCCCGGTGAAATGCGCCTCGCCCGCGATCACCTCGGGTCCTTGCGGTGTCAGGCGGCTCGCATAGTTCCGCCGCGCGCCGACGACCATGGCTCGTTTGCGTTCGCGCACCGCGGCCAGATCCACCGACACCGCGTCGATGTGCACGCCGTACTCGGCGGCGCGCCGAGCCTGGTAGGCCAAGCGCGCGCTGGCGACCATCGTCTTGGTCGGGGTGCACCCGGAATTGACGCAGACGCCGCCGAATTGATCGCGCTCGACGAGCGCCACTTTCCGGTTCGCCGCGGCCAGCTCGAGGGGAAGGAACCGGCCGCCCTGGCTAGTTCCGATCACGATCGCGTCGTATTTCTCGTCGGCCATTGCGTTTTCTCCTCGTTCCTTCTTCGGCATGTGGCACCGGCAGTCGGATTCATCTGGCTGTGACCGGGAGTAGAACTCAAATTGAGTCTCATGGTAGGTAGTGTCCGCGGAAGGTGCCGAGCCGCAGCACGGAAGCCGTGGACAACCCGAGCATCCGCAATCGCTCGGACGGAATCCACCGGCACAGCGATCACCTGGGACGCGGTGGATCGCACCGAAATCCGGTAAGGAAAGGAAATGCGTATGGCGACAATCGGTTTCGTCGGTCTTGGGCTATAGGGTGCTGCTGACCGACGTCTATTTCAGCGATTTTCCCGAGGCCGGCATTCGGATCTTCCGGATCGACCGGGGGCCGGATCGAGAAGGACGTACGAAACCCACACAGCTGAGCCGCATCTCGATACCGAAGGCGGTAGGTTCGGGATCCGCCCGGTGCTCACACGGCGGTTCGCCCGCCATCCACTGGTAGTACGGCACCGTGTATGAAGCCGGCGCGGTCGCCGGCCAGAAAAGCGATGGCCTCGGCGATCTCTTCAGGGGCTCCGGGACGTCCCGCCGGGCCCTGTGCGGCCAGTTGGTCGAGGGCCTCACCCCACGCTGCGGTGCCTTCCGTGCGGGTCGGTCCAGGGCTGACGGCATTGACCCGCACCCCACGCGGACCGTATTCGGCTGCCCAGGACTTGGTCAGCAACACCAGGGCCGCCTTGCTGGCACCATACAGGCCTTCGTCGACGGTCCCGAGTTCGGCGACCATCGTGGTCAGATTGATGATCGCGCCACCGCCGCGTTCGGCCATTCTCGGCGCCAACTCGGCGACCAAGAAGTACGGCACCTTGACATTGAGCCCGAACACCGCGTCGAAATCTGCTTCCGTCATCTGCTCGGTCGGGCCGTACGGGAAGATACCGGCGTTGTTGACCAGGACGTCGACCCGGCCGAGCTGTTCGACCGCACGCCCGGCGAGCGTCCGCGCCGACGCCGCATCGCGCAGGTCCGCAGCGATGAACTCCGCACTCCCGCCCGCAGCGCCGATCGCCTCGACCACGTCGTTGCCGCGTTGCTGATCACGGCCGGACACGGCCACACGCGCGCCGAGCCGCGCCAGTTCCATCGCTGCTGCCCGACCGATCCCACTTGTGCCGCCGGTCACCAACGCAGAGACACCGGACAATTCGCTCGCCATTCCTCGCCTCCCTGTCGCGAATGCGCATCTAGTGCGTGCGATAGAGCCGTGTGAGCTCTTCGGTGGGCACTGGTGGCGGGATGTCGCCTGCACCCAGGGCCACCTCGATGTAGCTGGCATCGTTGTGTGCTGCAGCCTTTTTCAGGGCGTTGTCCAGGTCGCCGACCGTGGCGACTCGGGCGGTGTACCACGTGTCACAGCCGAACGCGGCGGGGAGTTGGTGATAGCTCCACGCGGCAAGATCGTTGAATTCGTGGCCGGGTTGGGCGGAGAGGACTTCCTCAACGCCGAACTTGGTGTTGTTCAGCACGATGATGATGGGTTGGGCGCCGTAGCGGCCCATTGATCCAATATCGTTGGCGCTGAGCTGGTGGGAGCCGTCGCCGGTGATGAGGATGGTTCGGCGGTCGGGGGCAGCGAGGGCGGCGCCGAACGCGGCGGGTGTAGCCCAGCCGATCGACCCCCACAACGTCTGGTTGTGGTAGACGGCGCCGTCGGGGAAGCGCAGCGCGGCGACGCCGGGGACGCATAGGCCTGTTTCGGCGATCACGATGTCGTCTTCGCGCAGGAACTGTTGCAGGCGTGGGTACAGCGTCTCGGACGAGATGTGGTCGGAGACGGCGCCGCGCACCTCAACAGGGCGTGGCGGGGGGACGGGACCGAGGTCCCGGTGCGGGAGGGCCGTGGTGAGTCGGGTGATGACGTCGGCCAGGCTGACCGGGCCGTAGGTTTGAGTGCCGATCCGGACGTGGTCGGTGTCGACGATGACAACCTTTGCCGGGTCGAGTTCGTCGGTCCACCCTCCGGTGTTGAAGTCGGACAAGACAGTCCCGCCGAGGTCGAGCACGAGGTCGGCGCCTTCGACGGCCTCGCGTACTCCGGGCCCGGAGGTGACGCCACTGTAGATACCGAGGAATCCGGGCGTCGACTCGGAGATGACAGCCTTGTCCATCACGGTGGTGGCATACCGCAGTCCCGTCTCGGCCAGCATCGCCGACAATTGGGCCTGCAGGCCGTATCGGGCGATCGTGTATGCGGGCAGCACGACCTGCGAGCCCGCAGCGGAGAAACGCTCGAGGATCGCGTCCATCGCCGCGTCGAGCACACTCGGGTCGCTGGCCGGCTGCGGCACCTGCGCCAGCGGCACCCCGGCCACTGGGGCGCCGCTCACCGGAAGTAGGCCGAGGTCCTGGGCGAGGCAGATGTAGGCGGGCCTGCGCTGTGCGAGGGCCGCATCGATGACGCGCTCCATCTCTGCGACGGCGTTCTGCGGAGTCAGGTTTGTCGAGGCGCATGCAGCGAACGCCGACAGCTGTTCGAACTGACCGAATACGCCGTCGCCGAAGGTGTGATGGGTGATCGCGCCGGCGCGTTGGAGTTTGGTGCTGGGCAGGCCGACGAGATGGAAAACCGGCACTCGTTCGGCCTTGGAGCCCATCACCCCGTTGAGGGCGCTCAGCTCGCCGACCGCGTAGGTGGTGGACAAGATAGCCGCGCCGCGCACCCGCGCGTAGCCGTCCGCGGCATAGGCGGCATTGAGTTCGTTTGCGTTGCCGATCCACCTGACGTCGGGGCTGGCCTCGATCGCGTCGTCGAAGGAGAATGCGTAGTCGCCTGGCACCCCGAACGTGTGCTCGATCCCCAGGGCCGCGAGTCGGCGGACCACGTATTCGGCGACCGTGGGCGTCTGTGCGGAGTGAGATCGTGTCTGTGCTGCCATATGCGCTCCTCGGTTGGGTACTCCTCCACGACCGACAATGACGAATGTGGCAATTGCCACCTACTAGGATCACCCGCCAGCAACAACAAGGCAACCAGCTGTTCGCAGCTGATGCAATGCCGCAGGCGCCTGCGTTCCGGGATGGGCCCGGTGTCGAGGACGGTGTCGAGCCAGGTGGACAGAATTCCGGAGAGGTCGGGGTCGGTTTCGCGAAGTTGCTTGGCGCGAGGGAGGTTTCGGGTGCGTTTGATGACGGTGCGATGGTATTCGCGGACCTTGTCGGCGTCGGGGTTGCAGTGTGCAATGGCGTCGGCGAGGGCGATGTCGTCCTTGAACATGGCTCCTGATACCGGGCCCCAGTCGGTGGAGTCGCCGTCGCCCAGATCGCACGGATCCGGGCCGCCCGGGTACTCGGCGTCGACCGGGTCGCGCCCGTCGCTGACGCGCCCGCCGCACAAGCCATCGACGAGTTCGTGCTCTTGACCGAGGATCCAGCCCAGGCCGCTGACGAGCTGTGCCGATCAACCGATGGACGCGGCGTGGACACCGTCTACGACGCGGTCGGCGGCGTTACTACCCCTGCTGCTTTGGCGTCGCTGGCCCTACGTGGATGCCTGGTGGTGATCAGCGCGATCGGCACCCGCACCGTCGAGATCGACCTGATCGATCTCTACCACCGCGAGCTCCGAATCCATGGCGTCGACAGCCGCAAACTCGACCTGGCAGCCTCGGCCCAGCGGCTCGACCTGCTCACGCCGTACTTCGAAAAACGGACAGTTCCGGCCCCTGCCCATCGGACGCACCTTCGGCCTCGACGACGGACGCGACGCCTACCGCGCAGTGGCCGACCGTGTCCCCGGACAAGTGGTCATCAGCCCGTGACCGAGCCCTGCGCAATCAAAAGCAGTCGGTGCATCTGATCCACCTCGAGCCCTGCGGAATCCGCGAATTGCCCGCGCTTCGAAAATGCCACCCGGCACGACCGAGTAGTGTCCAACACAAGGTGAGGTCGATGACATGCCGATCGAGGAGGTCCGTATGTCGACAGCTTTTCCGAACGAGTCGTTGGAGTATCGCGAAGCGCGTGACGCGCTGCTGCAACGGGAGTTCGATCTGCAGCGGCTGATGGAGGCCGTCGCGGCGCAACGGACAACACTGCCGCCCGGCGGCGAGGTCCCCGAAGATTATGTGTTCGACCGAATCGGCGACGACGGCAGTGCCACGACGGTGCGTATGTCCGAGCTGTTCGGCGACAGCGAGACATTGATGCTTTATCACTACATGTTCCCGCGCCATTCGAGGGATGATCGGCCGAAACCGACAATGGGTATCTTCTCGGAATTACCCGCCGATGAAGGTCCGTGTCCATCGTGCACTGCGCTGATCGACATGTGGGACGGGACGACGCCCCATTTCGACGGTTCGGGTGGCAATTTGGCCATCGTCGCGAAGGCCCCGATCGAGCGGGTAACGGCGTATGCGCAGGACAGGGGATGGCGACACATCAGGGTGCTGTCCGCAGCGAACTGTGATTTTCGCCGTGACTACGGCGGCGACGGCGCCGACGGCCAGCCTGTACCGTTGCTGACCGTCTTCAAACGCTCGCCGGATGGCCCGATACGGCTGCACTGGGCAAGCGAACTTCTTTTCGCACCACCGGATGCTCCGGGGCAGGACTCGGGGCACCTCGACATCGTCGAGCCGCTCTGGACACTGTTCGATTTGGCCACAATGCCGCGGTTCCGGCGATGGCGGATCGGACACTTGCCGGCGAACTGGTGACGACGCCAAGCGGCCCGTACAGCACAGGAAACCTCTGGCGAGGAGGCAACGCATGAGAACCTACACGGTCGGCTACATCATCGGCAGTCTGTCCAAGGAATCCATCAACCGGACCCTGTCCAAGGCCCTGATCCGGCTGGTGTCACCGCAATTGACGTTCACCGAGATTCCGATCTGCCGCTGTACAGTCGGGACTACGATGTCGACTACCCGCCGCAGGGCCGGGCACTCACGGCGGCCATCACCGCCGTCGACGCAGTTCTTTTCGTGACGCCGAAATCCAACCGCTCGATCCCGGGGGTGCTCGAGAACGCCATCGACTGGGCCAGTCGCCCGTGGGGCGACAACTCGTTCACCCTCAAGCCGTCCGCTGTCATCGGCGCCTCGCCGGGCAAGATCGGCACGGCGATTGCTCAGCTCAGTCTGCGCAGTGTCCTGGGCTACTTCGCCGGAGGCCTACATCCAGTTCCACCCAGACGTCTTCACCCCGGACGGCGATGTCCTCGACGATTCGACGAAGCGGTTCCTCACCGGGTTCATGGCGGATTTCGCCACCTTTATCGCCCGCATCCACAGCACGGTCCCCCTCGCCCCGCCGACCGGCCCTCCGCTCGCACCTGGCCGGTCCGGCTGCCGGTCGGTCAGCCTGTACACCTGCCCGGTGTACCGGCTAGGACAACTGACGGATCTCGGTGACGATGGTGTAGAGCTCGATGATGACGCCGTCCCTGGTCCGGGCGATATCCATGCCACTGATGACCGGTGGTTGGCCGGCAGGGCCGTACCCGAATCCGAGGTGGCCGATGTCATCGAGCTCCGACGCCGGGCCTGCGGGCCGGAAGACCCAGTCCGGCTTCTCGGCACGTAACTCTGCGGCACGGCGCTCGAGTTCCTTGCGTCCGTGGATGATTCGGTCCGGCTCATGCCACACCACATCTTCGGAATAAGTCGTGGCGATAACCGCGGCCCGACGATCCGCATCGGGCTCATCGAAGACCTCGAGCAAGTTGCTTCGCATGAGCCCGGCAGGGGAACTTGTCATGACGAGTCCTTCCGTGCGCAGTGATCGACATGCGGTCACTGCGGCGGGTCGCTTGCCGGCTCTGCCCGGGTGGCCGCTCCGCCGTGGGTAACCTACCGGTTCTCTCGCGCCCTGTGAACTGTGCCAGACATCCCGTAGATCAGGACGATGTGCACAAACCCGGTTACCCAGCGAGCGGGTGTTTCCACCGCACCGGAAATTGCACGGATCCGGCGGCGTTTTCTTCTGTCCTACACATTGTTTCGCGCCATGAAACTCCGGACGTCACCGGATTCGGGATCGGCGAACACGATGTCGTCGGGGCGACGCCGAGGCACGTCGACGGACAATACGACGAAGGGATGTGTGGTGATTCTCGGGAATCCGTGGATCTGCGTGCGTGCGAAGCGAAGAAACATCCCGGGACCGGCGCGGCTTTCCGTACCGGCGAGATGAAATATCCCTTCGCCGCTGACCACGTACAGGTGTTCATCGCAGTCGTTGTGGTAATGCAACGGAAGGGTGCGATAGATCCGGAAGATCCGGCTGCTGGCCTCGGGAAAGTCGCTGAAATAAACGTCGGTCAGCATCGACTCGGACGTCTCGGGCAGCTTGCCGATCTCGGCGAATAAATCGAAGATCTGCCGAGAATTGTCCGTTTGAGGCACAAAATCACCGCTCATTGCAATCCTTTCCTGCCCCGCCCGGTCTTTCATCTACCTCGTGTGGCCGACTTTCGGTCGCTCTGTGGCGGGTTGGTGTTCGGCCTGTCTGGCGCGTACTGCTTGTTCGACTCGGTCACCGAGATCGGTGTCGATGTTGCGCAGGTACTCGAACGCCCTCGTGAGCACGGGTTCACTCACTCCGTCGAGCAGGTGCGCGACGATGTTGTGGACGAGTCGTGTCCTCGCGTTGTCGTCGAGGACCGTCCGGACCATGGTGCGAGCCTGTCCCCAGTCGTCGTCGTCCGCGCGCAGTGTGTAGGCGGTTCGGACGATCTCGCCGTCGGTGTACCAACTCGCGGTCGGTCCCGCAGCAGCGGGATCGGCGTGCGGTCCGCCCTTCGAGTTGGGCACGTACACCGGATCGCCCGGGTTCTGGTGGCGCATGGCGCCGTCTTTCGCCCATGATCGGACCTCGGTGGCGTGTGGCGAATTGACCGGTAGTTCTTTGTAGTTGATCCCTATCCGGTGCCGGTGCGCGTCGGCATAGGAGAACCAGCGCCCGAGCAGCATCTTGTCGGGGCTGGGGCCCGTTCCGGGTACTGCGTTGCTCGGTTCGAACGCAGCTTCTTCGATATCGGTGAAGTAGTTGGCCGGGTTACGGTTCAAGGTCATCTTGCCGACCTCGATCAGCGGATAATCGCCGTGCGGCCATACCTTGGTGAGATCGAAGGGGTTGTAGCGGTAGGTCTTCGCGTCGTCGAATGGCATGATCTGCATTTTCAGAGTCCAGCTCGGATACTCACCGTGTTCGATCGCCTGCCATAGATCACGCTGGTGGTAGTCGATGTCGATCGAGATCATATGATCGGCTTCGTCCTGGGTGAGGAATTTGATGCCCTGATCGGTCTTGAAGTGGTATTTGACCCAGAACCGTGCGCCTGCAGCGTTGATCCACATGTAGGTGTGGCTGGAGTATCCATTCATGTACCGGAAGGTGGCCGGAATGCCGCGATCTCCCATCAGCCAGGTCACCTGATGTGCGGATTCCGGTGACAGGGTCCAGAAATCCCATTGCATGTCGTTGTCGCGCAGATTGTTGTCGGCGCGGCGCTTCTGTGACCGGATGAAGTCCTGAAATTTCATCGGATCCCGCACGAAAAAGACGGGTGTATTATTGCCGACCAGATCGAAATTGCCCTGCTCGGTATAGAATTTCACAGCGAAGCCCCGCAGATCTCGCACGGTATCGGGATATCCTTGCTCGCCGGCGACAGCGGAGAATCGCGCCAACACTTCCGTCTGCTTTCCGGGCTGGAACACATCGGCCGCGGTGTAGGCACTGACATTGCGGGTAACTTCGAACGTGCCGAATGCCCCGGCGCCTTTGGCGTGTGGTTGCCGTTCCGGCAGGCGCTCGCGATTGAATGCCGCCATTTTTTCGATCAGATACGCGTCGTTCAGCAGGATCGGGCCATCCGGGCCAACTGTCAAGGAATGGTCGTCGCTCGGTGCCGGAATTCCGGCGGCATCGGTTGTGTAGGTTGGCTTGGACATCTTTCTCCTTTCCACGGGCGTGGTGCCGCGGCCTCGAGGAACCGCTCTGCAACTTCGGCGAGCGTGGCGGTCGCGGGCCGCACCGTCGGCGAGTGAACCGGAGCTCTACCTCGTCGGCGCCGCCGGTCAGCCGAGTCGTCGGTAGGTGCCGAACACGGCACAGCGCAAGATCCGGTGGCGAGCACAAGTAGATTGCTCGTGTCAAAAACAAAACGTATACCAAAGCGCGACGGTGTTTGTCGCTGAAATGCGAGCGCCGGATCGACTTCACGGCAATCTACGGATCGACACCACGAAGCAGTCCACCGTCCGCCACGACCAACCATCCGTCTTGTGCAATTCGATCATGTCTGCGGAAACCTTTCAACCCCGGCAACCCGCCGGCGCCGACACGCCACCGGACGGTCGCCACCACGCCGCATTATGCTTTTGTAGTTCTATATTGAAGTATTACGGGGCACAAGAGGATCGAAGTATAAGGCGACAACGGGCGCGGGTTGTGTTCTCTAGTGGCTCATCGCCGTCATGATCAGGTCGCTGACGGCCTGCGGTTTGGAGACCGCGACCGCGTGGGAGGCAGGGATCTCGATGGTGTGGGCGGCGGCGCGTTCGGCCATAAACCGCTGCGCTTGCACAGGGATGCTCTTGTCCTGCGTGGTGACCAGCGCGAAGGTGGGGATGGTTTTCCACGCTGCCGCAGATGCCGGTTCCTGCAGGGCCGCGAGGGCGACCGGCCGTTGAGTTACGGCCATCAACTCGGCGGTCATGTCAGGCACGTCGGCCGCGAACTGCCGGTGGAATTCTTCCTGTCGGATAAAGGTTCGGTGCCTGTGCTCGCGTCAGCAAGCGGGTAGAGCCCGGCGCGGGTGGTCGCAGCAAGAGTGGACCCGGGGGACATGTCGGTCAACTGCAGCGCGCTTTCGCCTTGGTCGGGAATGAATGCGGCGACGTAGACGAGCGCTGTGACGTTGGGGTTCGCTGCGCCCGCCACGGTGATGACGCTGCCGCCATAGGAGTGGCCGACGAGAACGCACGGCCTCTCGATGGTCTGCAGGACCGACGCTACGTAGGCGGCATCGCTGTCGAGGCCGCGCAGCGGGGTGGCGGCGGCAACGACGGAATACCCCCGCGCACTTAGCCGTTGGATGACTCCGTTCCAGTTGGAGGAATCGGCGAACGCGCCGCGGACCAGCACTACGGTCGCCGGTGCGGGAGGTTTGATCGGGTCGGTACTCATGAGTGATGTTCGACTCCGAGTCGTTCTGTGAGTGTGCTGGCGGACGAGAATGCCGAGGCTCAGGTGACTATTCGGGCCACGGGCTGGATTCGATGACCTCGACGAAATCGGTGCGGGTGAAACCGGGTAGGAAATGGGCGAGGACGTCCGCGTTGACGGTTCCGAAGGTGGTCTCGGGCCGATCACCGAAACCGTGGGTGAACGCGGCAAGGATCTGCTTCTTGAAGTCGGGACGCGGATGAGCTGCGGTGACCGCTTGGATGTCGCCGGGGTCCAAGTCGTGGTAGCCGATGCCGAGGACGTCGGTTTCGACCCCCGCGGTCACCAGTGCGATCTCGGGTTCCATGTGCTCGGGTATGCCGGGCGTGGTGTGCAGTGCGATGGCGGTCCACACCCGTTGTGCCGCGTCGTCGTCGATCCCATGGGCAGTGAGGAATCGGCGGGCTTCGTCGGCGCCGTCGACTTCGAAGCGCTGGGTGATGGTGCGATAGGTGTCGGTCAGGCCCAGATCGTGGAACATCGCGCCGACATACAGCAGTTCGGCATCGGGCTTGAGCCCGCGCCGCTGCCCCTGCAGCATCCCGAATAGATACACGCGCCGGGAATGGTGGAACAGCAACGGCGGCGCACTACTACGAACCAGTTCGGTGGCTTCGGACACCAGTCGGCTGTCGGGGATCGCAACTCCTGCGATGTGCTCGGTCATGACAATGCTCCTGTGAACGGAATCTGTTGATATGTCGTGGGAGTGATATGTCGCGGAGCTGAAAGCGGGAGGGCCGATCAACCAAGACGCGGACGGCGTAGCGACTGCCAATGCGGCGACCGCACAGGAGGTACTGCCCGCGCTCCGGACGCTCTGTCGGTGCGGCACCCTTGTGACGAGACTCGGCCGATCAACGGCCCCGATCGCCGGAATCCGGGGGCGGATGCTGATGATCGAACCCGGAGGACACTCAGCACCAGCATATGGCCAGGGCTGGACCAAGGGAAAGCACGTGAGTGAGGGCCAGTGACGCGAGATCCGATCAGCCAGAAATCTCGTCGGTCACACCGTGGCAGGAGCAGAAGACGGCACGACGCGCGACCGAAGATGCCGCGACGCGCGAGGATTGGCGGCCAGCATCCCCACCGAGCTGGTGACCTGCCGCGAGTACACAACCGGTACATCGGCCGCACGGGCCGCCGGGCTTCGTCGTTGATCGTCGACTCGCCGGAGACCGGACGGCCGATGTAGGTGTTTTCGTATTGCTGGCGGATTTTGAGCGTTGAACGAGTGCGGATCCGTTCGGCTGTTCTTATTGCCGTCTTGCAGTAGAGTTAGCTGCGTGTTCGCTAATGACGGCTGGCGTCACTGGCACATGCCGAACTCGCGTTCCGAATGCTGGACACGCACGTCCGAGGGAACAGCTCTCGGGTTGTCCCTATTGTTCGTATGGGGTATCCAGCCCGAGAGGACGGAAATGAACAACTCTCATTCGATCCGCTGATCACCGGCGCCTGCATCCCCATGGACAGCGGTGAGTATTCACTGACTGTCGGTCCCGTCGGCCCGATTCTCGTGCGGGACTTCTCTCTGATCGAGTAGATGGCGGACTTCAACCGGGAGCGTATCCCGCAGCGTCAGCCACATGCCAAGGGGGTTGAGATCATTCGCGGAAGGAATCCTGTCATGACGAGTACCGCACGCGACCGGGCCGACCGGCTCGACCTCGTCAATCGGCTGAGGTCCTCCTTCCAGGACCTCCCGGATGCTCCGTACGAGTTGTCGAACGATCGTATCGAGGCATACCTGAAGACCTCGCACGACGTCGGTGGCCTGCGGGATGCGCCGATCGAGTTCATCGAGAAGGAGGGCGAGCACTGGGAGCACAACACTTACGTGACCGCTGAGGTGCTCGGGTGGCGGGGTATCTGGCTGTCGGAGGAGCGCCGGCGCCTGCACAACGTCGACCTCGGCCGCGCGATGTACTTCGGGTTGCCTTACTATGGCCGATGGTTGCTGGGCGTCACGCGAGTGCTGATCGATAAGCACTTGGTCTCGCTGACCGAGCTCACCGCCAGGTACAACGAGGTGAAGGTCCGTGTCGCCGATCTGGCGCCACACGAACTGCTCGAGCCGAAGCCGCGCAGCATCGCCGACGGCAAGGACATCCCCCGCAACAGACATCACGTGCACGCGGTCGGCAAGGGTGACCCGCAGGTGTACGCCGGCCAAGCACCTCCGGCCCAGTTCGCGGTCGGTGACGCGGTGCGGGTCCGCGACGAGCAGGCGCTGTTCTACACCCGCACCCAGGAGTTCGTCCGCGGCGCCGTCGGCGAGATCGCGACGATTGCCTACGAGGCGCCGGCCGCCGAGGACGAGGCGTTCGACTACGAAGCCATCGGTTCACCTCCGCCCGAGTGGTTCTACATCGTCCGCTTCACCATGACCGAGCTCTGGCCGGACTACACCGGCGAAGAGACCGATACTCTGCAGACCGAATTACCCGAGCGCTGGCTCCAGGCCGTTTGAGACGCGAAACTCCGCCTCCCGGAAAGGCTTCACGAACCGATGTCGACGATTGGACACCAGCACGATCACCGTCCGCCCGCACCCATGGTCGAGGAGGTGTCCGATTTCGAGGTCCTGGAGGTCGCGGTCCGCGAACTCTGCCTCGAGAAGGGCATCTTCACTGCGGAGGACCATCGCGCGTTCACCGAGTTCGCCGAGCGTATCGGGCCCCTGCCCGCCGCGAAGCTCGTCGCCAAGTGCTGGCTCGACGAGGAGTTCAAACGTTCCGCGCTCGCCCACCCGATCGAGGCATGCAAGGCGGTAGGGGTCGACTGGCTGCAACCCACGGGTTTCGGGACACCGAGCGACTTCACCGCACTGCACATTCTCGAGGACACCCCGACGTTGCACCACGTTGTCGTCTGCACGCTCTGCTCCTGTTACCCGCGGCCACTGCTCGGCAACTCGCCCGAGTGGTACCGCACGCCCAACTACCGGCGCCGGGTGGTGCGGTACCCGCGCGATGTCCTTGCCGAGTTCGGCACCTACCTGCCCGCCGGCGTCGAGATCCGCATCGAGGACTCCAACCAGAAGCACCGCTTCATGGTGCTGCCTATGCGTCCGGAGGGCACCGAGAACTGGTCCGAGGACGAACTGACGCAGATCGTCACGCGCGACTGCTTGATCGGCGTCGCCCTGCCCAAGCCCGGCGTGAGCGCCAACGTCACGGCCAACCGGGTCCGCGAAGCGCAGCGAGGAGGGCGCTGACATGGCAGGCACGGGCAAGCAGAACCGGTTCGTCGCGAGAGTCGATTCATCCTTGCTGACCACCCGCGTCGAGGTGCTCGAAGAACTCGCCTCTCGCCGTGAACACCTGTGGTCGGCGCTGAGCCGGAAGTGGTCGGTCAACAATCCCGTACCGCCATGGAAGAGCAGTCTCGACGGGATGTGTGACGCACTCGACGACGTCTCCTTCGCGCAACCCGGAACGGCCTTGTCGTTCGAGGAGCGCCGCAACGAAGAAGACGCCTTGTCCCAGGAGCGGTATACCGACTTGCCGTTCCCCGAGAGTCAGCTGGTCGCGTTGACCCATTCACTCATCTGGCGGGGCGTCATCGACGAGGACGCGCTGCGCGATCGCATGGTGACGGTGCGGCATCGCCTCGAGACCTGACATCGGCCGGAATCTCCAGGGGCCGGGCCGGCGCCCATTCTGCGAATACTCGAAGATCTGCCGAGAATTGTCCGTTCGAGGCACGAAATCAAACGGCGATGGTATCGCGGGACTCGCGGGCCAGGTCGACGATCTCGTCCAGTTGCAGATGCAGGTCCCGGAAACGGTGACCGACCGCGTTCCAGTGCGCTTGTTTGCCGTTGAGGTGCAACGCGATCAGATCGACCAGGACGCTCTGTAGATGCCCGGCGAGCTTGGCCGAGGCGCGGAATCGGGCGGGGGATTGCACGGTTGTAATGATGTTCTCCTAGAACTAGTCGAAATTGATACCGGGCCAAGATGTTTCGAGGCTTGCTGCGCTCGAGACGGTGTCGTCGAGGAAGTCGGGGTCCACGGCGGCGTATTCGTCGAGGAGGTGCTGTCCGCCATCGCATCTGCGGCCAGGGCCGGACCGATCGTGATTACCGGGACGTCCGTTCCGGGTCGATCTCGGTGAGATCCTCCTCGGTGAGCCGGAGATCGGCGCCGGCGATGATCGGGTCGACCTGATCGGGTCGTCGGTAGCCGGTGATCGCGGCGTCCACTGCGGGATTGCTCAGCGTCCACGCGACCGCGACGGCGCCGGGCGTGAGGCCGTAACGGTCGGCGACCGTGCGCAGCCGCTGCGTGGTCGCAAGATGGTGCGACAGTTGCGGTTCGGTGAAGCGGGCGTCGTGCGCGCGCCAGTCGTTGTCGGGCAAGCTCGCGGCCCGCTCGCGGGTCATCGCGCCGGTCAGCAACCCCGATCCCATCGGTGAGTAGACGATGACTCCGATGCCGGTCTGCTCGGCGTAGGGCAGAACCTGGGTCTCGGCGACCCGGTCGACCAGCGAGTAGGGCGGCTGCAGGGTTTCGACCGGTGCGATCGAGGCGATGCGGCGCAACTGGTCGACATCGAAGTTGGATACCCCGATATGCCGGACGATGCCCTGTTCCTTCAATTCCGCCAGTGCGGCCCAGCCTTCCTCGATCTCCGAATCCGGGTCGGGCCAATGGATCTGGTACAGGTCGATGGCATCCACACCGAGCCGCTCCCGGCTGGCCTCGGCCTCCCGGAGCACCGACTCCCGGTGCAGGTTGTGCCGCACGTGCCCGGTGCCGTCGTCGAGCAACGAGCACTTGGTGAACACGAACGGGCGCGCCCCGCTGTCCCGCAGGGCCGCGCCGACCACCTGCTCGGATCGGCCGAAACCGTAGGCGGCCGCGGTGTCGATCCAGTTGATGCCCGCCTCGAGTGCGTGCTGAATGGTCGCGATGGACTCGGAATCCTGCTGTGGACCCCACCCGAACTCCCATTCACCGCCTCCGATGGCCCACGCGCCGAAGCCGACGCGAGTGATCTGCATGCCGGTCGAGCCCAGTTCCGTGGTGGTCAAGGCATGGGTTGTCATATGTCCTCCTGGGGTGATCGGTGAATCTGCGAAGTCCGGGCAGCTCGTCCGCGACGAGGGTCAGGGTTCGTGCCGGAGCTGCGGCCGGTGATCGTGGTGTCGGTTCGAGGCCGGATGCCGTCCAGGACGATGTCGACGATGTCCTCGACGAAGGTCTGGTCGAGCGGGGCGTGGCCGTGCATCAGTCGGTGGTAGATGGGGCCGTAGAGCAGGTCCAGGACGGTTTCGGTGCGTGTGCGGGCGGGGATTTCGCCTCGGGCGATGGCCTCCTGCAGGATCAGGCGTCCGTGTTCGCGGCGCTGGTCGAGGAAGCGTGCGCGGTAGGTGAGTGCGAAACCAGGGTCGGTGAGCACCTGGACCAGCAGGCCGGCGATGACTCGTCCGTAGGGGCGTCGGGTGACCAATTCTGTCCACGGCCACAACAGGTTTCGCAGATCATCGCGTAGCGATCCGGTATCGGGAGGTGCGGGAACGGACTCCCATTTCCGGTACAGGGCGTCCATGGCGAGGGGTTCCTTGCCGGGCCACCAGCGATAGATGGTGGCCTTGCTGACTCCGGCCGCCGCTGCCACCAGGTCCATGTTCATGGCGGTGACACCGTGCTCGAGCAGGGAGTCCATCGCCGCGTCCAGGATCGCCTCGCGGGCTTTCTCGTTGCGCGGCCGACCTCGGCGCGCCGTCGCGGGGGCATCGGTCACCATCGGCTCCCGCTGGGGTCGCCAATCGCCGGTATCCGGCCGTGCAGGGCCGCGTACAGCCGGGCCAGATCCCGGTTCGCGTACCCGTGGTCCACGGCCAGGTCCACGGCCTCGGAGACGACCGCGGCGGTGGCCATGTGTATTCCGAGACCGGCCGCGGTGTCGGTCGCGAGACGCAGGTCCTTGCGCATGGCGCGCATATCGAACCACGAGCGCTGGGGTAGGTGCAGGGCCATCGGCGCGCGTGTCTGTTGTGCGGGTGATCCGATGGGGCTGTCGGTCATCACCGAGGCAGCCTGAGCGGGGTCGATCGCCGCCTTTTCCGCCAGGGGGCCGACGGTGCTCATGTCGACGACGATCTGCCCGTGGCGCAGTCCGGCCAGGATGCCGTCGGGGCCTTCGTGGACCGCCCGCAAGGCCGTGTCGTCGGACACCACGGTGAAAATGATGTCGACCGGACGGGTAACATGCCGTGGCGTCTCGCGCCAGATCATGCCGCGCGAGACGAGACCGGCGGCTTTCTCGGGCGTGCGGTTGGTACCGCACACCGTGTTGCCGACGAGCAGACGGCGCACGCAGCGGCTACCCATACCCCCCAGACCGACGAAACCTATTGTCGCCATACGTATTTCCTTTCCATCCTGGATACCGGTGCGATCTTGTGTGTATCGGGTGATCGCTGCTGTGTCGGCGGCTCCGACCGTGGCTCGGATCGCCCCGGGCTTCTGCGCCCCGGGTGTCGACACCTCCGCCAATTACGATACTGCGAGTTTTGTATATCGCCAGGCGTGATACGTGAATGTAACCCTGCGGTCGCCGTTGTAACCGTGCTGCAACTGCAGACATAGGTTGCTCTGAGCATGAGCCAACCCGGCGCGCCTACCCGTCTCTTATATGAGCCTGTCAGTTTCGGAAAGGTGGGCATCATGCCCGATACGACGAACTTCGACACGATCGGCGCCGAGGTGCGATCCGGGGACCCGGTGCACGAAGCCGCTCGCAGACTCGCCGTCGAGGCGATCGGCACGTTCTTCGTGGTCTGCGCCGTCGGCGCTACCGCGCGCAGCGGAACTGTGCTGGCGCCGCTGGCCGCCGGAGTCGTACTGATGGTGATGGTGCACGCGGACGAGCGCGTATCCGGCGGCCATTACGACCCGCAGTCACCTTCGCGGTACTCGTGCGCGGCCGGATCCGGCCCGGCACTGCCTGCGGCTACTGGCTCACGCAAGTGATGGCCGGCCGGGTCGCCGCACTGATGTTCCGATGGTCGTCGGCTCGGGCCCACCGCATCAACTCGACCCCACCGGTCGTGTGCTGGCGGACTCGCTCACGGTGGAATTCCTGTTCACCTTCGCCCGGCCTACGTGGTGCTCAATGTCACCGCCGGTGGGCCGCGTTTTCCCAACCCGTGCCAGAGCCTGGCGATCGGATCCACCGTCGCCGCGGGAGCAATCGTCGTTGGCGGGATATCCGGTGACGCCTTCAATCCGGCCGTGGTCCTCGGCGCGATCACGATGAACCTGTTCGCGCCTGCCACCCTGCTCTACCTCTCCACCCAACTCGACGGTGCCGCACTCGCAGGCCTGGTGTTCCGATGGCTCCACCCTCGTGACACCTGACCTGCCTGCACATGGGCAGCCGACCGATGACCAGATAATCCAGGCTGCCTCGCTATCGAATGGTCCAGATTTGGCGTTCGGTCTGCGTCAGGCCGTCCGACGGCTGGATGAGGCGGTGTGCGGTTCGCGCCATCCACAGCCAGGTGACGCGCGGGTCGCTCGAACCGAAATCCCGTTTCCGGCTGTAGTCTTTGCCAGTCGACCTGCTCGGATGCATCGCGAAATCTCTGCGACAGGACGGAGCGACATGTCAAGTGAGCAATCATCGGATGATCGTTCTCAGGAACCGTCGTCGGTGAATCGCCGGACCGCCTTCGGCGCGGGTGCCGCGGCCCTGGGCGGCGCGGCACTCGGGGCGGGCCTGACAGCGGCCGCAGCATGTGCCGAGACGACGCCGAACGCGCTACCGAGTGCGAGTGACCTCGACGCCAATCTCAACACCTCACCACATCTGTTCCACCTCACCGCGGCCGATACGGACCGTTACGACGGCGGCACACTGCAAGGCGCGCACGAACAGAACTTCCCGGTGCTCGCAGGGCAGAACGGCGCGGCGTACTTCGTACGACTCGACCCCGGCGGCGTCCGCGAACCGCACTGGCATCCCACCGCGTGGGAACTGAACTACCACATCTCCGGCACCGCGAAATGGACATTGCTTGGCACCCACCCCGACGGCAGTTACCACACCGACGTGTTCGAAGCGCACGCGGGAGATCTGGTCTTCGCTCCGCAGGGGTTCTTCCACTACTTCGAGAACGCAAGCGCTACAGCGCCACTGGAACTGCTCATCGTCTTCAACACCAGCGCCCCCGAGATGAGCGACGACATCGGCCTGCTCGGCGCCCTGAACTCGATCCCACGCGAAGTGACCGCCACGGTGCTCGGCGTTCCCGTTTCCGCGCTCGCCGATATCCCCAGCGACATCAAACCCGTCGTCGTCACCAAACGCCACTGAGGCGGTCCGCATCGCATCGAGCAGTCCCCGGGCAGCCGCACGAGGGACGCGGCCATCGTCCGGACGGTCTAGTCACCAGTCATTCTCCCCATAAGGTCCCCTCGATACGAGTTATCGACGATCGCGGGGTGGTTCGTGAGAGGCAAGCCTCAGCGGTTAGCTGATCAGCTTCAGCGCTGAGGTCCTGCGCGAGGCTCGTTGCGACATGATCGCCAACGAAAACAAGACGTCGGCCAGTTTGGTTGGTGTCCGGTACGGATTTGAACCCCCACGCTTCTGACCCGCGTGAATGCCACAACGGACTTATTCAACCAGCAAATAACAGCAGCTCAGCATGCTGCAGATTGTGTCCGGAGGGGGTATCGACCAGTACGCCAACCTCCTCCAACACCGAAAACTACTGGTCATCGGCAAATAGCGGTGGTGTGACGGTTATGGTCCGGTGTACGCAGGTTCGTGCCCCCGACGGGGCGCTACAAGGATGGGACCGGTTCTGTCCGGCGGTTTCCTGGGGAACGCTGATAATCCAAGAAGCGTTCGCGCACTTGGGATGAGGGATCGTTCTGCCCAGGAGCGGGACCTAGCGGGAATCACGACACATCACGAACTCCTGAGTGGGGGTCAGGGGTTCGAGTCCCCTTAGCTCCACCGAAATAGCAGGTCAGGCCCGGTCTTAGACCGGGCCTGACCTTTTCTATTGGACCTGGCCCCCCGTTTACCCCCCGGTTTGGCCCCGAAATGGTGTTGATGATGGTTCTGCCGTCGTGCTGCCAGCGGAACGGTGGGACCTGATCCGGGTGTAAGTCCGGGACCGGGAGTCATTGTGGCAGTCGGGTAGATCGGCCAGTGCCTGTAGCGCGCCTTCGTACCAGGCGTGGACGGCCAGCCAGAGATAGGTCGGTGTCCTTCCTCGGCTTCCATTTCCTGGTCCCTGTGGATCGCGAAGGAGCTCAAGGAACTGCGTGAGCAGAACGCGAGGTTGAAGCGGCTGCTGGCGGACGCGGAGCTGGAGAAGGACGCGCTGCGGGAGATCGCGAAGGGAAATTTTAGGCCCGGCCAGCAAGCGGCGGGCTGTTGACATGCTCAAACAGGTGATGGGCATGTCGGAGCGGTTCGCCTGCAAGGTGGTTGGGCTGCATCGGTCCACGTATCGGCGGCTGCCGGGCGCGCAGACTCCCGCCGATCCGGATGCCGGG
>FTJU01000445.1_pt4 | contig 26448 bp, 30 predicted proteins | sample 1658961 | NCBI WGS metagenome assembly FTJU01 (sample SAMEA3914878, study PRJEB12502) | metagenome | biome: forest; material: soil | place: USA | collected 2012-03-12 | depth 0.3 m | reverse complement strand
AAGTGCTGGATCACCAACGGCGGCAAGTCTTCCTGGTACACCGTCATGGCGGTGACCGACGCGGACAAGGGTGCCAACGGCATCTCCGCATTCCTGGTGCACAAGGATGACGAGGGCTTCGTGGTCGGCCCGCTCGAGCACAAGCTCGGCATCAAGGGCTCGCCGACCGCCGAACTGTACTTCGAGAACTGCCGAGTGCCGGGTGACCGCATCATCGGCGCGCCGGGCACCGGCTTCAAGACCGCGCTGCAGACCCTCGACCACACCCGTCCGACCATCGGAGCCCAGGCCGTCGGCATCGCACAGGGCGCGCTGGACGCCGCGATCGAGTACACCAAGGGCCGTAAGCAGTTCGGCACCGCGATCGCCGACTTCCAGAACACCCAGTTCATGCTCGCCGATATGGCGATGAAGATCGAGGCCGCTCGTCTCATGGTCTACACCTCCGCGGCCCGCGCCGAGCGCGGCGAGAAGAACCTCGGCTTCATCTCCGCCGCCGCCAAGTGCTTTGCCTCCGATGTGGCCATGGAAGTCACCACCAACGCCGTGCAACTCTTCGGCGGCGCCGGCTACACCACCGACTTCCCGGTGGAGCGCATGATGCGTGACGCCAAGATCACTCAGATCTACGAGGGCACCAACCAGATCCAGCGCGTCGTCATGTCGCGCGCGCTGCTGCGGGGCTGATAGCGCATCCAGACCGGGTGTTCACGCCGCTGCGTCGAGTGGTTCGAACACCCGGCTGGGTATAGATGTCGTGGTGTATCGCAAGGGACGCGACGTACGCCGGTCAAGCGACCAGATCGGCGTATTCGCGGTGCTCGCCGATGTACTTCTCGACGTACCAGCAGGTCGGGATGACGGCGAAGCCCTCGGCGCGCGACTCCTGCAGCGCGTACTCGACCACCTGGGCGGCCACGCCGCGACCGCGGAACTCCGGGAAGGTCATGGTGTGGTGGAAGTCCCGTAGTTTCGGATCTTCGCGTTCGGCGTAGTCGGCGTACCCGGCCAGGATGTCGTCTAGATAGATCTCGAATCGGGTATCGGCGACATTGTGCTCGAGCCTGGTGGTCATGATCGGGGCAACTCCTCAGCGGCCGGGAATGTTCCTACAGAATCGCGCCTGGGTTGAGGATGCCTCGCGGATCGAGGGCATCCTTGATCCGGCGCGTGAGAGCCATCACATCGGGTCCGAGTTGATCGGGCAGCCACACCTTCTTCAATCGGCCCACTCCGTGTTCGCCGGTAATGGTGCCGCCGAGTTCGATGGCCAGATCCATGATCTCGCCGAAGGCGCGGTGCGCGCGTTCGGTCATATCCGCGTCGGCTGGATCGTGCACGATGAGGGGATGGGTATTTCCGTCCCCGGCGTGCGCGATCACCGAAACCAGGACGTCATTGCGTGCTCCGATGGCGGCGATACCGTTGACCAGATCGGCGAGCCGCGGCACCGGAACACCGACATCCTCGAGCAGTAGCGACCCGATCTTCTCCACCGCCGGAATGGCGAAACGCCGTGCGGCGGTGAAGGCTTCGCCTTCCATCTGATCTTCGGTATGGAAAACTTCCGTGGCACCGACCTTTTCGCAGATGCCTGCCATGACTTCGGCTTCGTGCCTGGCGAATTCGCCCGGCGCGTCGGAGCGGGCGACCAGCAGCGCGGCGGCCTCGCGATTCAGCCCCATCCGCATCTCGTCCTCGACCGCATTGATCGCGACGGCATCCATGAACTCGAGCATGGCGGGCCGCAGGGTGCCCGTGATGCCGAGGATGGCCTCGGTGGCGGCGGTCAGCGTCGCGAAGGTCGCGACCATGGTGGACTGCGGCGGTTGTGCGGGCAGCAGTCGCAGGGTGAGTTCGGTGATCACCCCGAGCGTGCCCTCGCTGCCGACAAACATCTTGGTCAGCGACAGGCCCGCCGCATCCTTGAGCCGTGGTCCGCCGAGCCGCACGACCGTGCCGTCGGCGAGCACTACCTCCATACCGAGCACGTAATCGGATGTCACCCCGTATTTCACACAGCACAGGCCGCCCGCATTGGTGGCCGCGTTGCCGCCGATCGAGCAGATTTCGAAGGAAGACGGGTCCGGTGGGTACCACAGGCCGTGCTCGGCGACCGCACGTTTGACCTCCGCATTGAGCAGACCGGGCTGAACAACTGCGGTGCGGGTGACCGGGTCGACAGTGATCGCGCGCATGCGTTCGGTGCTGAGCACGATGCCGCCGTCGACGGCTGTCGCACCACCGGACAGTCCGGATCCGGCCCCGCGTGGCACCACCGCGACATTGTGTTCGTGCGCCCACCGCAATGTTGCCGCGACATCATCGGTCCCGGTCGCGCGGACCACGGCCAGCGGTGTACCGGCGCCCGGATCGCGCGCCCAGTCCTGTCGATAGCCCGCCATCAGGTCGGCATCGGTGAGTATCGCACCGTCGGGCAGGCGGGAGATCAGGTCATGCAGGTCCACAAGCTCACGCTATACGGCAGGTGTGGGCCAGGGGAGCTGCCGACTGTAACAGCCGCGCGTCCGGTTCTCCCTGGAGGTTGCTACAACGCCGAGCCCGACGCGATGTGGGTCGGTCCAGTGGTGCGGGGTTCGTCCGCCGATAAGAATTCGGGCAAGGCGCCCATTCGGGGCGCTTTCCCGATTCCGTCAGGTGCGCAGGCGTACCGAGGAGGTCTCATGCAGGTCGAGTCGCCGGATTACCGCGATCTGGTCGGCGCCGTATTCTCTTACGAATTCGTCGACGGGGGCATCGACCCGGATTCGCTGCGCCGTATTCACACAGGCGAAATCACCGAGTGGATCACCGCACTGGATCGTTCGGGCATGTTCGGCAAGACCGTGATCGCCACCTTGTCCGAGCAGTGGCAAAGCAACCCCCGACTGCTGCTCGACACGCTTCTCGACGAGGTCGACGACGTCAGCCGCCGCCGCTGCCTCGTCGCCTGGTCCGCTCTGGACAGTCGTTCACCTCTCACGCAGATCAGCTGAGCAAGCGGGTTCCACCTGATCTTGTTTCCTGGACGATCACTTGGTGGACACCTGCCGCTGGCATGCTGGCGGCGTGACGAGCACCGAGTACCTGGTGGCGGGCTTCTCCCGCTGGTGCGAGGCTGTTGTCGCGCGGCTGCCGTCGGGGTTGAATCGCCTTGTCGCCCCGACATTTCTGGGTTTCGCGCTGATCAACGGCTTCACCTTCGGCATCGATCTGGCCCTGCTCACGGTGCTGCACGGCTGGTTGGGACTGCCCGTATGGCTGTCGGTCACGGTGGCCTATATCTGTGCGTTCGGACTCAGCTTCGTGCTGAATCGCACATTCAACTTCCACTCCCACGCACCGGTCGGCAGGCAGGCGGTGGTGTACGTGGTGGTGGTCGTGATCAACTATCTCGCCTTCATCCTCGGCATCGGCGGCGGACTGGCCGCGCTGGGGTTGGAATACCACCTCTCGCGGCTGCTGGCGGGCGCATGCGAGGCGGTCTATATGTACAGCGCGATGCGCTGGGTGGTGTTCCGCCGCCGCGACACCGTCATCATGTCCCCGTCGGCCTGATCATTCGTCCGGGAACGGCAACAACTCGGCGAACCACTATCCGCACCCCTATTTTCGGTTCGCCTACCGCAAGATCTCGATATCGTCGCCGTCGACCACGACGACATCGTTGTCGGTGAGCGCCCAGTGCGGGATCCCCGCGGCTCGATAGCGGGCCGCCAGTACTTCGGACGCACCGTCCGGATCGGTCGCCGAGTCCAGATGCGCCACAATGCGATGGTCGACCAACCCCAGTCCGTCCCATAGTGGTTCGATGCCGCACGCCGGTTCGACCTCGGCGGGATCATCGGTTGACTCGAGACCGTGCAGATCCGGAGTCAGCAGACAGGCGCCCGCGCTGTACCCGGCGTACACCAGCGCGTCGGCGGCGAGCAGCTTCGGCAGCACGAAATCGGCTCCGCTGCGGGCGAATTGGGCGCGCAATACGAAGGTATTGCCGCCGCGCACCCAGACCAGTGGATATTTCGCCAGAGTGGCTTCCAGTTCGGTTGCACGCCCGACGAATTCGCGCAGATCCAGGACGTCGGGGGCGTAGCCGAGTTTGCGCAGCGGGGTCACGTCACTGGTGACCGCACTTGCCCAGGCCGCAGGCCAGGCGTCACAGGCGTTGGGAATCACCGCGACTCGGCCCGGCATGCCGACGAGTGCGGCGAGCCGGTCGTAGTGTGCGCCGAATCGGTAGCTGGACAGGAAAAGTCGCACTGTGGCTCAGATGGTGAAGGCCAGACTGCGCACCAGTCGGTTGCCGAGTTCCGTGTCGCCGGAGATGGTGAATTCGCGTTCGTGCACATCCGCGGTCGTGCGTCCGCCGCGCAGCCGGGCGAAAAGGCCGGAGCCCATCCGAACCACCACGGTGGCGGGCGCGTCCAGTGCCTCGACGATATTGGCGCGGCCGTCCACTGCGACGTGCAGTGTCTGCGGTAACGGGCCGGTCAGCTCGAAGGTGACGCGTGCTCCGTCCGGCGCCCCCGCACCCTTCGCCACTGCCCGCCCGATGGTGGCGGTGAGTTGGCCGAAGGCCCGCGCGGCCCGCGGCCCGCCCTCGTCGACGGAAACGCCGAGTCCGTCGGCGATATCCAGTTCGTGCATCCAGCAGTCGAACAGCCGCACCCGCATGAACTGGCCGTAGCTGACCTTGCCGATCGGCGATACGGTCTCGGCCTGCCATTCGGCGTCACCGAAGGATGCCAGCGCCGCGCGCCTGCGCTCGGTGATATCGCGGTACAGCTCGAGCAGTCGCTTACCCGACAGCGGCCGCAGCCGGTCGACCCAGATCTCGTTGAGTACGCCGGTCTCGTTGCGCACGTGCGGCAGTGTCTTCACATCGGTTTTCGGCCGGGTCGGATCGTGTGCGGGCGGGTGCTCACCGAGCAGCCAGGATTCGGTGCCGACCACGTGTGCGACCACATCGAACAGCGACCAGCCCGGCAGCGGAGACGGTGTGCGCCAACGCTCTTCGTCGAGATCGGCGACGAGAGTCGCGATCGCCTCCCACTGTTCGGACAGCAGGCCGATCAGCTCGGTCCGGTCCTGGGTCGGGTCGGTCATCCTTTGGATCCTTTCTCGGCGCTGGTCTCGTCTTCGTTTTCCAATGCCGATATTCCGGCGCGGATGGCGGCCGCGGTGGTCTGCGGATCGCGCGGGCGCCGCAGCAGCAGTCCGGCGGCCATGCTCAGCTTGTCGCCGTGCCGGCGCGGTATCACGTGCAGGTGGATGTGCGGGACCGTCTGGAAAGCCGCGGTGCCGTCATTGAGGACTAGATGCGCACCATCCGCGGCCAGGTCGCTGCGTCTGATGGCCAGCGCGAGCCGGTGTCCGGCTCGGAAAATATGTGCTCCCACTTCGGCGTCCAGATCCGCCAGTTCGGATGCGTGTCGTTTCGGGATGACCAGGGTGTGGCCGCGGGCGATCGGGCGGATATCCAGGAACGCGCAGAGCGTGTCGTCCTCGTAGACCTTGGTCGCCGGGGCCTGTCCCGCCGCGATGCGGCAGAAGACGCAGTCGTTCACACCGCCGACCATACGGCGTACGACCCGCGGGCAACAGACTCGGCGTCACCACGTCACTATCCGGCGTATTGCATCGCACCAACCGGGATTTGAACCTGGCGTCGGTCGCGAATCCGAGATAACGGCGGAATCCGGCCGCAGCGTGTGACGACGATCTCAGCTACGCTCACCGCGAGCGGGGTAAAGTTGCGAGAATTTGGACGAACTTACCCAGAAGTAACATCGTCCGGCCCGTCGACCGGTTGCTTGAAGCTCAGCCAGAGAAGGAAGTCTGACAGGTGGAGACAACGCAGAGTGTGGGCGATGAGTCGCCGCGCGGAGCGCGTGTGGGAGTCGTTCGCGAGTCGAACGCGGGCGAGCGGCGTGTCGCTTTGGTGCCGAAGATCATTCCGAGCCTGCTGAAGCAGGGGGTCGAGGTGGTGGTCGAGGCGGGTGCCGGGGTCGGGGCGCTCATTCCGGACGCGGCCTACGAGGATGCGGGCGCGAGTATCGGTGATCCGTGGTCGGCCGATGTCGTGGTGAAGGTCGCCGCGCCCAGTGCCGCCGAGGTGGCGAGGCTGAGCAGCGGGCAGACCTTGATCGGTTTCCTCGCGCCGCGCGATGCCGAGAACCAGATTCCCGCGCTGAAGGCCGCCGGTGTACAGGCTTTTGCCGTGGAGGCGATTCCGCGTATTTCGCGGGCTCAGGTGATGGACGCGCTGTCCTCGCAGGCGAATGTGGCCGGTTATAAGGCGGTGTTGCTGGCCGCGTCGGAGTCGACGCGGTTCTTCCCGATGCTGACCACCGCGGCGGGCACGGTGAAGCCGGCGACCGTGCTGGTGCTCGGTGTCGGTGTCGCGGGGCTTCAGGCCCTGGCCACGGCCAAGCGTCTGGGGGGTCGCACCACCGGGTACGACGTGCGGCCTGAGGTGGCCGATCAGGTGCGGTCGGTCGGGGCGCAGTGGCTGAATCTGGGTATCGATGCCGCGGGTGAGGGCGGGTATGCCCGTGAGCTGACCGATGCGGAGAAGGCCGAGCAGCAGCAGGCGCTCGAGGATGCGATCAAGGGTTTCGACGTGGTGATCACCACCGCGTTGGTGCCGGGTCGTCCCGCGCCGCGCCTGGTGACCGCCGCGGCGGTGGAGGGTATGAAGCCGGGCAGTGTGATCGTGGATCTCGCCGGTGAGACCGGCGGCAACTGCGAGCTGACCGAACCGGGTGAGATCGTGGTCCGCCATGGGGTGACGATTGCCGCGCCGTTGAATCTGCCCGCGACGATGCCCGAGCATGCCTCGGAGCTGTACTCGAAGAACATCGCGGCACTGTTGGAGTTGATGCTGGTCGATGGGAAGCTCGCGCCCGATTTCGGCGACCAGGTGTTGGCGGATTCTTGTGTAACCCGTGAGCCGGACACGCCGGCCGAGGCGACCGAGGCGACGGTGACGACCCAGGCGAAGGTGGAGAACTGATGTATACCGAACTGCTGGCGAACATCGCGATCCTGGTGTTGTCAGGGTTCGTCGGGTTCGCCGTCATCTCCAAGGTCCCGAACACGCTGCATACGCCGTTGATGTCGGGTACCAACGCTATTCACGGCATCGTGGTGCTGGGTGCGTTGGTAACTCTGGGCAATGTAGAGGACCCCTCGATCCTGACCCAGATCATCCTGTTCGTCGCGGTTGTGTTCGGAACCCTGAATGTCATCGGTGGTTTCGTGGTGACCGACCGCATGCTGGGCATGTTCAAGACCAAAAAGGCCGCACCGGTGAAGGCTGTCACAGCGGAGCGATCGGAGAGAGCAGCGTGACGCATACCTTCGACAATGTGACCTATCTGGTCAATGGGCTCTACATCATCGCGTTCGGCATGTTCATCTACGGTCTGATGGGCCTGACCGGGCCGAAGACCGCCGTGCGCGGCAATCTCATCGCCGCCGCGGGCATGGTGATCGCCGTGGTGGCCACGCTGATTTCGATCCGCCACACCTCGAACTGGATCCTGATCGTCGCCGGTTTGGTCGTGGGTGTGGTGTTGGGTGTGCCGCCCGCGAAATACACGAAGATGACCGCGATGCCGCAGCTGGTTGCCGCGTTCAACGGTGTCGGTGGTGGCACGGTCGCGTTGATCGCGTGGTCGGAATTCATCAATTCCCAGGGCTTCTCGCATTTCGATGAACAACCCACCGTGCATATCGTGATCGGGTCGCTGTTCGCGGCGATAATCGGGTCGGTGTCGTTCTGGGGTTCTTTGATCGCGTTCGGCAAACTGCAGGAGATCCTGCCCGGACGCCCGATCGGGATCGGCAAACTCCAGCAGCCGTTGAATCTGGCTTTGCTGGTGGGGGCGATTGCGGCGGCGGTGGTGATCGGGATCGGTGCCACCACCGACGGTGTGCCCCAGTACTGGATGATCGCGGTCCTGGTCCTGGCCGGTGTCCTCGGGTTGATGGTGGTGCTACCCATCGGCGGCGCGGACATGCCGGTGGTCATCTCGCTGTTGAACGCGTTGACCGGTTTGTCCGCGGCCGCCGCGGGTTTGGCGCTCAACAACACCGCCATGATCGTGGCGGGCATGATCGTCGGTGCGTCGGGCACCATCCTCACCAATTTGATGGCCAAGGCCATGAACCGCTCCATTCCCGCCATCGTCGCCGGTGGCTTCGGTGGCGGTGGCGCCGCACCCGGTGCCGGTGCTGGTGAGCACAAGCAGGCCAAGGCCACCTCGGCCGCGGACGCCGCGATCCAGATGGCCTACGCCAACCAGGTCATCGTGGTCCCCGGTTACGGCATGGCCGTGGCCCAGGCCCAGCACGCGGTCAAGGAAATGGCGTCCCTGCTGGAAGCCAAGGGTGTCGAGGTCAAATACGCCATCCACCCCGTCGCCGGCCGTATGCCCGGGCACATGAACGTGCTGTTGGCCGAGGCCGAGGTCTCCTACGACGCGCTCAAGGAGATGGACGACATCAACGGCGAATTCGCCCGCACCGATGTGGCGTTGGTCATCGGTGCCAACGACGTCACCAACCCCGCCGCCCGCGAGGACTCCTCGTCCCCGATCTACGGCATGCCCGTGTTGAACGTCGACCAAGCCAAGAGCGTGATCGTGCTCAAACGCTCCATGAACAGCGGATTCGCCGGTATCGACAACCCACTGTTCTACGCCGACCACACCTCGATGCTCTTCGGCGACGCCAAGAAATCAGTCGGAGCCGTCACCGAAGAACTCAAGGCACTGTAAGTAGCTCGGCGCGAAAGCCCGCTTCCGTTCGCGGAAGCGGGCTTTCGTTATCCCAGGTGCCGTTCACGCGCTTCGATCGCGTCCTTGGCCTGCCGAAGGCCGCTACCCGTGAGGTCGCGATAGAGCTTGATCGCATGAATCTTCTTGCCCTGCCGAATGAGTTCGTCGATTTCGCCATAGGGCGTCGCCGGATCCGGGCTCGGCAGTCCGAGGTGCTTTATGACCATGTCCAGCTTGCGTTCGAGCTGATCGATCCGCCGCTCGAGCCTGTTGTTGTCGAACATCTCTCGAACTTACCCATCCGGCGCTATTCGCTCGGACTGTGCAGGGCATCCGTGACGAGGCAGAGCAGCCGATCGGGTTGATCCGGATCGGTGCCGTGTCGTGCCGCCAGGGCGATTCCCGCGACCAGTTGGACCACATCGTCGACGGTGACATCGGTGCGGATGCCGCCAGCGCGCTGTGCCCTGGTGAGCAGAGCCGCCCCAGATCGGTGGATGGCCTGCTGGCAGTCGAGACCCAGGTCGACCGGCCCGGCCAGGACGGCGCCGCCGAGGCCCTGGTCGGTCCGAGCGTGCATGAGTAGGGCGCGCAGCCATGCGGTGAGTGCAGCGGCCGGCTCGTCGGAGCCCAGTTCTTCGGCGCGGCCGCAGAGCTTTTCGATCCGCTCGCTCAGCACGGCCGCCTGCAGTGCCTGCCGGTTGGGGAAGTGCCGGTAGAGGGTGCCGGGGCCGACGCCGGCGCGGCGGGCGATGTCATTGAGCGAGGCATCCGGACCCTCCTCGGCGAACGCCGCCGTCGCCGCCGCGAGCACACGTTCGTAGTTCCGCCGAGCGTCGACTCGCATACGTACCCCTTGTTAACCGGAGAAGTTCTCCGCTATCGTACCGGCAGGGAACCGGAGAACTTCTCCGCTTTAGTGTTGGGAGCCCGATCATGGTGGAGTACGAACTCGGCAGCGTCGGCATCTGGACCTTCGCATTCGACGGACAACCGGTGGGGCGGGTGCGCGAGGCCGCCGCCGAGATCGAGGAATTGGGTTACGGCGCGCTCTGGTTCGGCGAAGCATTCGGACGCGATACGGTCGGGCAGGCGTGGCTATTGCTCGGGGCGACCGAGCGGATGGTGGTCGCCGCGGGCATTGCCAATGTGGCACTGCGTGATCCGATCGCCATGGCCACCGCCGAGCGCGCACTCGGCGCGGCGTTCCCGGGTCGCTATCTGCTGGGACTCGGCGGTCATCGGGTCGGCGGTCGACCCATAGAGTTCGGTGGCTTCACGATTCCGTCCGGCGGCAAGCCGCTGGCGCTGATGCGTGGCTATCTTGATGCGATGGATGCCGTTCCGCAGTACGGGCCGCCGCCGGACCCGGCACCACGCCGGGTGCTTGCCGCGCTCGGGCCCAAGATGCTGGCATTGGCCGCCGAGCGGACCTGGGGTGCGCATCCCTATCACGCGCCGGTCGAGCACACCGCCGAGGCGCGGCGGATCATCGGACCGGAGGCATTTCTGGGAGTCGAGCAGGTCGTCGTCCTCGATGCCGATCGGGCCCGAGCCCGGGAGGTGGCCGAGGCGAATATCGGGGCCTATCTCGACTCAGCGCCGCATCAGGTGGCCAATCTGCGCCGCCTCGGTTTCGGGGACGCGGACATCACCGGTCGCCCGAGTTCGCGGCTGGTGGATTCGATTGTGGCGTACGGGGATACCGATGTTATCGGCGAGCGCGTTCGGCAGCATTTGGATGCGGGGGCCGATCACGTGTGTCTGCAGGTGCTGACCGCGGATCCGGCGGAGCTACCGCTGCGGCAATGGCGTGAGCTCGCCGCGCTTACCCAGGATTCGTTAAGCGTCTGATCACGCTACTTCTGTTGTGGCGCCACCGCATTCGCGTAGCGGCAGCAGAACAGGACGGCGACGAGGGGGACGACCATGGCGGTGGTGAGTGGGACCAGGGCGGTCAGCCAGCCGATGACGGAGGGACCGGCGAGCAGGCCGAGGTAACCGAGGCTGAATACTCGCGACATATCGGTGGCCGCCGTGGTAGAGCCGAGATTGCCTGCGGCGGTGAATACTTGCGGGATGCCGCCGGAGAGACCGAGCCCGCACAGCGCCCAGCCGAGGAGCGTCAGCGGCACCCAGCCCGAAGCCATGATCAGGACCAACCCGAATGCGGCGAGCAAGGCGCCGTAGCGGACGATGGCGACGCTGCCGAAGGCGCCGGCGACGCGGTCCGCGGTGAATCTGCCCGCGGTCATGGTGCAGGAGAATGCGCCGAATGCCAGTGCGGCGGTGGCATCCTCGACGTCGAGGTGGTCGCGGACCTGCAGGGCACTCCAGTCGGCGGCGACGCCCTCGGTGAGGAGTAGGGCGAAGGCGATCGCGGCCAGCGCCAGGACTTTTCGGGAGCGGTTCGCCGGCGTGGTCGGCGGGGCTGTTCCGGCATCTTGCGACGTCGTATCGGAGTCGCCACCCCGGTCCTCCGGAATGTGATCGTGTACATACCCGTTGCCCTTCGAAGGTGGGTCCGGGTTCGGTTCTTGCGCAATCGATCCGGTGTCGGAAAGTAGACGGGGTACGAGCGCGGCGGTAATCGCCAACCCGGTCACCGCTGCGAGCGACAAGCTCAGGCGCACATCCCATCCCGCGCGCTGAGCGGCCGCACCCAGCAGTGAGCCGAGGAATCCTCCGCCGGAGAACAGGGCGTGGAACGCCGACATGATCGGTCGGTCATAAACCCGCTCGACATGCACCGCTTGGGTATTCATCGAAACGTCCAGCGCGCCATTGCCGAAACCGAAGCAGGCCAATGCGATCGCCAGGCCGATCGGCCCGGTCGCGAGTCCTGGTCCGAGCACGGATATCGAGGTGATCGCCGCGGCGGCCGCGACCACGGTCCGACTGCCGAGGCGGTCGGCGAGCGGGCCCGCGATGCGCATGCCGACTATGCCGGCACCGGCGAGCATGAGAATGAACATGCCCAGCGTGGAATGCGCGATCCCGGTCCGGTCGGTAATGGCCGGGATATGCACGACCCACATGGCCAGCAGGAAACCGTTGAGTGCGAACACCACGAATACCGCGGCGCGTGCTACCCGGGTCTGCGGATCGATCGTCGTGGTCGCCACCGATTCGACGGTACCGCCTCGCGCGCGATTTCGTGGCCGCACGGGGGGCCGGTCCGGGACATCATCGGCCGAGGGCCCGGCTCCGCGGATCTCGCCGTTGAGATCCACGTCCGTGCGGCGGTCTATTCCATAAAACCATCTACTCGCTCGAGATGTTCCACACACCGGCGGCTGCCGTCTCATCGGCGTAATCGCGGAAATCTTTCGGTTCCCGACCGAGAGCGCGCAGCACCCCGTCCGCGGTCTTGGAGTTTCTGCCGTCCAGTACCGTGCCGAACAGGTAGTCGAGCAGGCTGACGACGTCGGCGGGCAGTTGGTACTCGGTCAGTGCCGCAACGAAATCCGTGCGGGAGATCGGGATGAAGGCGATGTCGCGTCCGGTCGCGGTGGAGATCTCAGCGACGGCCTCGGCGAACGTCAACGACCTGGGGCCGGTCAGTTCGTAGAGTTCGCCGCTGTGCCCGTCCTCGGTCAACGCGGCCACCGCGACATCGGCGATATCGTCGGCGTGCACGAACGGTTCCGGCACATCGCCATTGGGCAGCGCCACCTCGCCCGCGAGCACATACTCCAGGAATGCGCCTTCGCTGAAGTTCTGCGCGAAGAAGCTGCAGCGCACGATGGTCCAGTCCAGGCCCGAGCCCTGCACGATCTGCTCACACGCCACGGCCTCCGGTTCGCCGCGTCCGGACAGCAGTACGAGCTTGCGCACACCGTTGACCTTGGCCGCGTGGGTAAAGGCGCGGATGGTCTCGGGCGCACTGGGCACCGCCAGATCGGGCTGGAAGGCGATGTACACCGCGTCCACACCGAACAGCGCCGGTGCCCAGGTACTGCGGTCGGCCCAGTCGAAGGGGAGTTCGGCCGTGCGGGAACCGATCCGGACCGAATGACCGGTCTGCCGGAGTCGGGTCGCGACGCGGCTGCCGGTCTTGCCGGTACCGCCGGTGACGAGGATGAGGGGCTGCTGGGAGGTGCTGTTTGTCATGCTTCCAGTACATAGGCTCGGCCGGCCACGAAACATAGTTCAGCGACTCATGATCATGCGTCACCGTCTACAGTTTGTGCTGTGGATGCGCTCGCCAGTCTGCTCGAAGGTCCACGCGCCCGAGGTGCGTTCATCATGTGTTCGCTGCTCGATCCGCCGTGGTCGCTGCGCATCCAGGACCGGGCGCCGCTGACGGTGGTATCGATCACCCGCGGCGAGGCCTGGATCATGACCGACGCGGTGGGCAGTAAGCCGCGGCAATTGAGCGCGGGCGATATCGCGATCTTCCGCGGACCCGATCCATATACGGTCGCCGACGATCCGGCCACCGCACCGCAGATCTTCATCGATCCAGGCAATGTCACCAAGACGGCCGATGGTGAAATCCTCTGCGAGACATTGAGCCTCGGTGTACGCCAGTGGGGAACCGGTGTGAATGGCGCAACCGTGATGGTGACAGGAACATATGAGTCCGCGGGCGCGGCCAGCCAGCGACTGCTGCGTGCCCTGCCGTCTGTGATCATCTCGCGGCGCGGCGATTTCGATACCCGGCTGCTCGACATCCTGGTCGACGAGGCCACCAAGGATGAGCCCGCGCAAGGCGTGGTACTGGACCGGCTGCTCGATATGGTGCTGATCGCGGCCCTGCGCGCCTGGTTCGCTCGCAGTGACGCGCCCGCCTGGTACCACGCCTACAGCGATCCGCTGGTCGGCAAGGCCCTGCGGCTGTTGCAGCACAATCCGGCGCACGGCTGGACGGTCGCCAGTCTCGCGGAGGCGGTCGGGGTTTCGCGGGCGGCACTGGCGCGGCGATTCACCGATCTGGTCGGTGAGCCGCCGATGTCGTTCCTCACCGAATGGCGCCTGGCCCTGGCCGCCGATCTGCTGCAGGAATCCGATGCCACCATCGAATCCATTGCCCGACAGGTCGGCTACGGCAGTGCGTTCGCACTGAGTACCGCATTCAAACGGCACTTCGGCGTGAGTCCACGCGACCACCGGCAGGGGAGCACCCCGGCTGAGCTATCGTCGGCCGGGTGACGCAGCAGTATCCGGTCCTCTGGCCGATGCCGACCCGCTGGGCCGATAACGACCACTACGGACACGTGAACAACGTGACGTACTACTCGTACTTCGACACCGCTGTCAACGCCTGGCTCATGCGCGCCACCGGCACGGATATCCGCGAACTGCCCGCCCTCGGCGTGGTCGCCCAGACCTCCTGCCAGTACCACGGCTCCCTGAGCTTCCCCGACCAACTCCAGGTCGGCCTGCGCATCTCCCGCCTCGGCCGCTCCAGCATCACCTACGACCTGGCCATCTTCCGCGACGCCGACGACGTGCTGGAACTGGCCGCCACCGGCACCTTCGTCCATGTCTACGTGGACAACGAGACCCGCGAACCGGTAGAAATTCCCGAAATAATCCGCACCGCCGCCACCGCGCTGGTCACTGACTGAACGCGCCGGGCGATGTCGGCGCAGAAGACGTTGTGCGACACTGTTTCCACGGCTGATCAGCGCGTATTGACGGCTGCCGTGCACCAGGAAGAGGACTGGTATGTCGCGCGGTGTCTCGAGGTCGACGTAGCCAGTCAGGGCCAGACGATTGAGGAGGCGCTGACCAATCTCCGCGAAGCGGTCGCTCTCTATCTCGCCGAGGCACCGGAGCCTCAGCTAACCGCCACGCCATTGGTGACTTCTTTCCGGGTCCCCGGCACGGCGGCGTGAGCCCGGCCCTGTCGGACCTTTCGGTGCGGAAGGTCGTGCGGGTCTTGGAGTCGGTCGGCTTCGAACGTGTGCGAACGGCGGGCAGTCATGCCGTCCAGCGTTGCGAAGACGGCAGAACCGTGGTCGTACGCTGCATGGCACAGTCGGGCGCGGCACACCGGCCTCGATCCTCCGGCAGTCCAAGATGACGGCCACCGAATTCCTCAACCTGCGCTCAGCCCGCAGCCTTTGGTGGTCCAGGCTCCGATTGCACTGGAGGTCAAGGGTATGCGCCGAGTCAGGCTCGTAGCGAGCGATCGGTGGCAGCCAGGCGATGCAGCAGCGGTGCCGTGCGCGGGCCGACGAATTGCTGCATCACCAACGCCATATTGGTGCGTTCCACGCCAGGAATCTTCAATATCTGCCCGGCGATCCGGTAGAGGTCGTCCGCGTCCTGCGCCACCACCCGGACGGTGAGATCGGTCAGTCCGGTCATGCCGCACACTTCGGTCACCTCCGGCACCTGGGCGAGTTCGGCGACCACCGAATCCAAACGATGCTGATCGACGACGACGGCGACGAAGGCTGCCAGCGGGTAGCCCAGGGCCTGTGGTTGCACGCGACGTTCGAAGCTGGCGAGCACACCGCTCGCCTCCCAGCGCGACAACCGCGCCTGCACGGTATTGCGGGACAACCCGAGCCGGGTCGCCAGCTCGACGCCGGTCGCGCGTGGGTTGGCGACCAGCTCGAGCAACAGCCGCGCATCGGTGGCGTCCAGGGTCACGTCGGCTGGTTCTCTACTGGTCATACGACGCAGTATGACATCAGATCGCCGGTCAGATTTGGGCATACTGCTTACTCGCGTATCGATCACTTGCGCACATCGCCTACTCGTGGATGCTATGTGATATAGGGCACACCAGCCCGGTGTCCGTAGTCAGGAGGCGATCCCGAATGACGAGTAAATCCGACTATCCGATTCAGTTGGTACAACCCGACGGCCGCCGCGTATTCGACCGAGAACACGCCGCGCTGATCGCCGACATCGGGCCCGCACAGCTGCGTGCGATGTACACGGACCTGGTCGTCACGCGTCGGATCGACACCGAGGCAACCGCCCTGCAACGTCAGGGCCAGCTCGGACTGTGGGCGCCGATGATCGGACAGGAAGCCGCTCAGGTCGGCTCGGCATACGCACTGCGCCCCGACGACTACGTCTTCTGCAGCTACCGTGAGCACGCCGTCGCCTACTGCCGCGGCGTCCATCCCACCGAACTCACCCGGATGTGGCGCGGTGTCGCGCACTCCTGCTGGGATCCCCAAGCGGTCAACATGACCAACCCGAACATCATCGTCGGCTCGCAGGGCCTGCACGCGACCGGTTACGCCTACGCCGCGCACCTCGACGGCGCCGAGATCGCGACCATCGCCTACTTCGGTGACGGCGCCTCGAGTCAGGGCGATCTCGCCGAGGGATTGGGCTTCGCTGCGAGTTGGAGCGCGCCGGTTGTCTTCTTCTGCCAGAACAACCACTGGGCGATCAGTTCTCCTGTCCGGATCCAGAGCGCGACCCCGATCGCGCGGCGCGCGTACGGGTACGGCATTCCCGGACTCCAAGTCGACGGCAACGATGTGCTTGCCGTTCTCGCAGTCACCAGGCAGGCCGTCGCCCGCGCCCGCACCGGCGGCGGACCGTCGTTCATCGAGGCGCTCACCTACCGGATGGGCCCGCACACCACCGCCGACGATCCCACCCGCTACCGCTCCGCCGCCGAGACCGAGGAGTGGGCGCGCCGCGATCCGATCGCACGGCTGCGCAGACTGCTGGAGCGAGAGGAGCTGTGGGACACGGCATTCGAGCGTCACGTCGATGCCCGCGCCGATGAAGTCGCGGCCCAGGTGCGTACCGCGACCATCGATATGCCGGATCCCGCACCGACACAGCTGTTCGATCACGTCTATGCCACCCCGCATCCGCTGATCACCCAGGAGCGGAGCGAGTACGCGGCGTATCTGGCCGGCGATCCCGACGAGGCCACCGCGCGACCGGAAGGAGTCCCCGCATGATCACGACCTTCGCCGCGGCGCTCAATGCCGGGCTGCGACGGGCCATGGACGACGATCCGAAAGTCGTACTGATGGGGGAGGATATCGGACGTCTCGGCGGCGTCTTCCGGGTAACCGATACGCTGCAAAAGGATTTCGGGAACAACCGCGTCATCGATACGCCGCTGGCCGAATCAGGCATTGTCGGAACGGCTTTCGGTATGGCACTGCGCGGCTACCGCCCGGTCTGTGAGATTCAATTCGACGGTTTCGTCTATCCGGCCTTCGACCAGATCGTTTCGCATGTCGCCAAGATCCACTACCGCACGCAGGGAAAGGTGATCGCGCCCATCACGATTCGCATTCCATTCGGCGGCGGAATCGGTTCGGTGGAGCACCACTCGGAGTCCCCCGAGGCATATTTCACCCATACCGCGGGACTACGCGTGGTGACGCCGAGTAATCCCGCCGACGCGTATTTCATGATCCGCCAGGCGATCGCGCTCGATGATCCGGTGATCTTCTTCGAGCCCAAGCGGCGCTATTGGGATAAGGCCGAGGTCGATTTCGATGCCGAGGCCATGCCGCTGGACCGGGCCCGCGTCCGCGTCAGCGGCACCGATGCCACCGTCGTCGCCTACGGCGGCACCGTGGCCTCTGCCATTGCCGCCGCGAAAATCGCCGCCGAGGAAGGGCATTCGCTCGAGGTGGTCGATCTGCGCAGTTTGTCGCCGATCGATTTCGATACGATCGCGGCCTCGGTGGCCAAGACCGGCAGGTTGATCGTGACGCACGAAGCGCCGGTCTTCGGCGGGCTCGGCGCCGAGATCGCCGCGCGGATCACCGAACGCTGCTTCTACCACCTGGAGGCGCCGGTACTGCGCGTCGGTGGCTTCGACATCCCCTACCCCCCGGCTAAGCTCGAAAAGTACCACCTGCCGGATCCGGACCGCATCCTCGCCGCGGTCGATCGCTCACTCGCCGCCTGACCGCTCACTGAGAGGTGCTCCAGTGGAAGATCGTGCTCCCGAGGAAGATCAGCGCAATATCCTCGAGTTCCGGCTGCCCGATCTCGGCGAGGGACTGACCGATGCGGAGTTGGTGTCGTGGTCGGTGGATGTCGGTGACACGGTGCGGCTGAATCAGACGATCGCGGACGTGGAGACGGCCAAGGCAGTGGTGTCGCTGCCGTCGCCGTTTTCGGGCACGGTGGTCGAATTGCTCGCGCAGCCCGGTGAGACGATTGCGGTGGGAGCGCCGCTGATCCGGGTGCGCAATGATCTGGCGGTCGCGTCCGCACAGGAAACCGCGAACGAGCGGACTTCGGTGCTGGTCGGATACGGGCCCGAGGGGGAGCCGGTGTCTCGGCGGCGCCGGTCGGCGGCAGAATCACCTGTGCCGCAGCCGAATTCGATGATCGCGCCGGTCGAGTCGGGATCGGGACGGGCCGCGGCGACCCCGGGGGCGCGCAAACTCGCCAAGGAACTCGGCATCGATCTCTGGTACGTCGCGGGCTCAGGCCCCGACGGTGCGGTCACGGTCGAGGACGTGCGCGGTGCGGTTCCGGTATCGCAGCCGCGTACGGCGGTGACCCACACCGACGGCCCGCCCGTGCCACCGACACCATCGGTCACCGATTCGGATGCGGGTCTCAGCCGTCCCGCATCCCGCGAGGAACGCACGCCGATCAGCGGTATCCGCAAACGCACCGCGGCCGCCATGCTTGCGAGCGCGCGCACCATCCCACAGGCCAGCACCTTCGTCACCGTCGACTGCACCGCATCGATGGAACTACTCGACCACCTGCGCACCACCAAATCCTTCGAGGGGTTGGTCCTGACGCCGCTGGTCTTGGTCGCCAAGTCCGTACTCGCCGCGCTCGCGGAGTATCCCGGTATCAATGCCTTCTGGGACGAGGCGAATCAGGAGATCGTCACCAAACACTACGTGAATCTCGGCATCGCGGTCGCCACCGAGCGCGGCCTGCTGGTGCCCAATCTCAAGGAAGCCCAGGCATTGAGCCTGCGCGAGCTGTGCCGGGAAATCGGCTGGCTCGCCGAGACCGCGCGTTCGGGCGGCGCCACCCCGACCGACCTGCGCGGCGGCACCTTCACCATCACCAATGTCGGCGTGTTCGGTGTCGATGTCGGTGTTCCGTTGGTCAATCCGGGTGAGGCCGCGATTCTGTGTCTCGGCTCGATTCGTCAGCGTCCGTGGGTATTCCGTGGCGAGCTAGCTGTCCGGTGGGTCACCACCCTCGGCGTCGGTTTCGACCATCGGATGATCGATGGTGAGCTGGCGTCGCGCTTCCTCGTGACCGTTGCCGGATTGCTCGAGGATCCGCTCACACTCTTGAGCCGGATGTAGTCACACCTCCGGGTCGCCGTAGTGCGCGGCGATGTCCTTCGAGCCGCTCCAACGGCTATAGGTGGGCGACTGTGGCCAACCTTCGGGCGAGTCCTGCCATTCCTCCTGCCGCCCGTACGGCAATACGTCGATCAGCGCGAAGCTGTGACTGAGCTGCTCGGTGCCGCGGCCGTTGGTGTGCCAGGTGCGATAGACCGTATCGCCGTCGCGCAGGAATACGTTGACCGCGAATCCGCCGCCGGCCGGAGCGCCGACATCGGCGCCGAATGGACTGTTCGCCGTGGAATACCAGGCCATTTTGTTGCCGACCCGCCGCTTGTACGCGAGTGCCTCATCGATCGGTCCCTGGGTGACGATGACGAACCGGGCATCGTAGTTGTCCAGGAACTCCAACCGGGTGAATTGCGAGGTGAACCCGGTACAACCACCGCATTGCCACGTCTGGTCCGGGAACCACATGTGGTTGTAGACGATCAGCTGTGACTTGCCGTCGAAGATATCCGCCAGCCGGACCGCTCCCGCCTCCCCTTCGAGGATGTATTCCGGCATCTCGACCATCGGCAGGCGGCGCCGCTGCGCGGCGATCGCATCGAGTTCTCGCGTCGCCGCCTTCTCCCGGATACGCAGCTCGTCGAGTTGACGTTGCCAGGTATCGGCATCGACAACGGTTGGCAGGGCATTCATCAGGATCCTCCCAGATCAGGTTGCGTTTGCAGATATAGACGCCGACCGGCGGACAGACTCATCGGTCGCCGGAAAAACCGTGAACTCTCCGAGATGCAGCCGTTACTACCCTTGGCACCATTTTCGGAACATACTGGTATATCCGCTGGTCATCGCATGAGAACCGCAGTTGGGCATCAACGGAAGCGGAGGGCAAAGCATGACGATTCTGCTCCAGGTACTCGAGCAGAGCTTCACGCCGACTACGCCGTGGGAGCGGCGCAAATTCACCTTCGTCAATGCCGACAAGATCGTCGGCATGCGGCTGGACGGACAGTCCGGCGTATGGCTGGACCTGTCGCGCCCCGGTGAATCGCAGCGCCTGGCCCGAACCTTGGACCCACATGAAGCGGTCACGTTCCTGCTCAACACCTTCGCGAAGATCGCCGAGTGCGAGGAGCGCGGGGGTTCCTGGCTGATCGGGCACGATGGCGCGCATCCGGAGTCCATTTCGGCAACCAGATTCCCGCCGCGGGCGAGTGAAGTCGCCGATGACGAACTGCTGGCTCGCGCCTGGCTCTGAGTCCTGACCGGCTCCGAGGCGTTTCAGCTGGTTTCTACGAATGTCGGCCCACACGGGTACATCTGGGGCCATGCGTGCCGACATCCGACGATGGTTGCCTGCCCTGCTCGGGGCGGTGCTGTTCGCACTGCCCGGATGTATCGAGACGGGCGGCGAATCGGTCGCGCCCGCACCGGGCCCGCCCAGCCGGGTTCAGCTCGAACAATTGCTCGCCTCGGTGCGGGTGGTTGCGGTGCGGGGACATCCGGGCGGTTATGAGCGCGGTTGTCGGGAGGGACAGCGATGCGTCTTCGGGCCGTCATGGACCGATGACCACGATGGTCCCGGCGGACACGACGGCTGCGACACCCGCAACAACGTGCTGAGTGCACAGTTGACCGGGGTGCGCTTCCGATCCGGTACCGGCGACTGTGTGGTCACCGCGGGCACGCTCGACGATCCGTACACCGGCAAGCGGATCACTTTCAGCAAGGCCGATGCGGGCGATATCCAGATCGACCACGTCTATCCGTTGGCCGCGGCCTGGGATATGGGCGCGGCGCGATGGCCGCTCGAGCGGCGGGTGCGTTTCGCCAACGATATCGATGTGAATCTGCTGGCCACCGCGGCGAATGCCAACCACGACAAGGGGGACGGCACGCCGTCCGAATGGCTGCCGCCCGCGCATACCAACCATTGCTTCTACGCGGGCAAATACTTGACAGTGGCGGTCCAGTACGACCTACCGGTGACCGCCGCGGACAATGCCGTGCTCAACGATATTGCCCGCTCCTGCCGGTAGCGACCGGAATTCGGCTACGGCCCGGTGGCGACCGGGCGTTTCGGGTCGTTCGACCATTGCGACCACGAGCCGGGATACAGAGCCGCCTCGATACCGACGACGGCGAGCGCGGCGACCTGGTGGGCCGCGGTCACACCGGAGCCGCAGTAGACCGCGACCGGCCCGGACCCGAATGCGGCGAAGCGATCCCGCAAGGTCTCGACGCCGCGGAACCGGCCGTCGGTGTCGAGGTTCTCCGTGGTCGGTGCGCTGATCGCGCCCGGAATGTGGCCTGCCTGCGGATCGACCGGCTCCACCTCGCCGCGGTAGCGCTCGCCCGCGCGCGCGTCGAGCAGGACGCCGGACCATTTGGCGGCCGCATCGGCATCGATGACCGGCAGCTGACCCGGACGCACTTCGACATCACCGAGTTCGGGATCGGGCTCCTCACCGGTCGCGATCGCACCACCCGCACTGGTCCACGCGGGCAGACCGCCGTCGAGAATCCGCACATCCGCGATGCCGGCCCAGCGCAGCAGCCACCAGGCCCTTGCCGCCGCGAGGCCACCGGTCGCGTCGTAGACGACCACCGGATCGCCGGTCCGCAGACCCCAGCTGCGCGCGCATTTTTCCAGCTGCGCGGGATCGGGCAACGGATGGCGCCCGCGTGCCGGTGACGGCGGTGCGGCCAATTCGGTCTCCAGATCGACGAAGACCGCGCCCGGGATGTGTCCGTCCAGATAATGCTGTGGGCCGTCCGGATCACCGAGTGCCCAACGCACATCGAGTAGATGAACCCGCTTGTCCGCCAATACTTCCCGAAGTTCATCCGCCGAGATCAGTACCGCGCTCAACAACGCTCTGTTCCGCCTCTCCGAGTATTCGGGCCCTACTGATAAAGAGCCGCCATGCCTGGGTACAGGTCCTACCTCATGTGCCACATCGGTTTTGGACGTACCCGGTGAGTTGCCCGGGTATTCGACGAATCAGATGGCACGTCCGCGTTCGAATGGGATGTGGTTTCGGCGATTCACCCTAGCCGGATGGCGCGGAATTCAGTCCAGTTTCCGGCGACTGGCTGTGACAACTGGACTGCTGACCGGGGAGGATTCCAGAAATGTCCAGGCTTTTCCCGGCACTCGCCGACACTCCCGCACCCGTCCATCGTGAGGCGCGGCTGGCGCAGCCGGTCGGGGCCGGTGTTGTCACGGCGCTGGTCGGATTCACCAGCTCATTCGCGGTGGTGCTGAGCGGTTTGACGGCGGTCGGGGCGACCTCGGCACAGGCGGCGTCGGGACTGCTCGCACTCTGCCTCACCCAGGCCGTGGGGATGATGCTGCTGAGCTATCGGTACCGATTGCCGATCACACTGGCCTGGTCGACCCCGGGGGCGGCACTGCTCGCCAGCACCGGTGTGGTCGCCGGTGGCTGGGCCGCGGCCGTCGGGGCGTTCGCGGTTACCGGTGTGCTGATCGTGATCACCGGACTATGGCAGCGGCTCGGCAACCTGGTGGCCGCGATTCCGGTGGAGATCGCGCAGGCCATGCTCGCCGGTGTGTTGCTGCCGCTGTGTCTCGCACCGGTGAAGGCCGTGCAGGCCAGCCCGGCGGTGGTGCTGCCGGTGATCGCGGTGTGGCTGGTGCTGCAGCGATTCGCCAAGCGCTGGGCCGTGATCGCGGCCTTCGCGACCGCGGCGATCGGGGCGGGTATCAGTATCGCGGTGCAGCACGGGCAGCTCGACCTGGTGGCGATGCGACCCTCGCTCGAACTGACCGTGCCGCACTGGACTTGGCAGGCGATGATCGGTATCGCCATTCCGCTCTATATCGTCACCATGGGCTCCCAGAACATTCCCGGCACCGCCGTGATGAAGTCCTTCGATTACCGAATCCCTTGGCGCGCTTCGATGTCTGTCACCGGTATCGGCACCGTACTCGGCGCACCGGCGGGCGGCCACGCGATCAATCTGGCCGCGATCAGCGCCGCGCTTTCGGCCGCCCCCGCCGCGCATCCGGATCCGAAACGCCGCTGGATCGCGGCCTGCACCGCGGGTGCCTCGTATCTGATCCTCGCCCTCGGCTCGGCGGCGCTGGTCACGCTGATCGCCACCGCGCCCAAGGGCACGCTGGAAACCGTTGCGGGCCTTGCCCTGCTGGCCACGCTCGCGGCCGCCGTCGCCGGTGCCATGAAGTCCGAACAGCATCGCGAGGCCGGCGTTGTCACGTTCCTGATCGCGGCCTCCGGTGTCGGGTTCCTCGGCATCGGCGCGGCCTTCTGGGCCCTGGTCGTTGGTCTTGTCGTGCGCAAGGTACTCACGCACCGCCAGTAGTTGTCGGTACCCATCGTTACACTGCGCCGCATGAAAGCAATTGGTACGTTCTCTGTCGCCGCCTTCACCCCAACCGATGTCGTGCCGGATCCGGCCATCACCACCGCGCTGCCGGTCGGCGTCGCGCAGATCGAGAAGGAGTACGCGGGCGAGATTACCGGCCGGTCCGCGACCCTGTTCACCGCCGCGTTCGACCAGGCGACGGGTGCGGGCGCGTATGTCGCGATGGAATCCTTCGAAGGCGCGCTGCACGGTCGCACCGGCAGTTTCAACTTCGCGCATTCGGCGATCACCCACGGCACCGACCGCACCGCCGAATTCTTCACCATCGTGCCGACCAGCGGCACCGGTGAGCTGGCCGGTATCACCGGTACCGGCGGTCTCAACGTCGACAGCGACGGTGCGCACCACATCTGGTTCGAATACGAATTCGACTGAGCGGGGCCAGACGGGACGGCCGCAGTCATTGTCGGACCCGCCTGATTGGATGGGGTGATGCTGCACGGTCTGTGGTCGCCGGGATCGGGCTTGCTGCTCTGGCAGGAGGCTCCGGTCGTCGCGCTACCCGAACCGCTGGCCGGGGTACTGGCGGCGTCGAGGTTCCGGCATCGGGCACAAGTGCTGGTCAACGGGTCGCAGGAGGCGACCGAGCAGGTCAGGGCGCATGCGATGGTGCCCGCGACGGCCGCCGTCGCCTTGCGACAGCGGCTGCCGGCCGATGCGGTTTCGGGCGATCTACGGTTTCTCGCGCATGTGGCGCACGGGGTCGAGCGGTGGGTGCGGGCCGGCCGGGTGGCGCCAGAATTGCGCCGCGACGACGGGCAGTGGTGGGTGCGCTGGCGGCTGGTCGGTGGCGAGCGGCAGCGTGCATGGCTCGCGGAATTGGCGGTGGCCATGCCGCCCGCACTGCGCGTCGCGGGGAAGCCGGGCATGTTGCTCGAGGATATGGTGACCGAACTCGCCGATCCGATCGTCCGGGAGCTGCTGGATCCACCACCGTCGGCGCATCCGCTGGTGGCCGCACTCATCGATGACGTCGCCCTGGATGGCGGCAGCCATCAACTGGCCGAGGCGCTGGAACGCTGGCGGGCGAGTCTGACCGGGGACGAGCCCGAGTTGGTGCTGCGGCTGCTGGAGCCCGAGGGCGATATCGCGCTCGGCGAGGCCGATACCGATGCCGATCACGTGGTGGCGCTCTGGCGACTGCAGGTCTGTCTGCGCGCCGATGGTGAAGCACCGAATCCGGTTCCGCTGCTCGGTGATCCGGTGCTGGTCCGAACCGCGATAGAGAAGCTGGGGGAGGCGACGCGGGCCTATCCGCGCCTGCGCGACCTGCCGAACGATCCGCAGTCGATGGACCTGCTGTTGCCGACCGAGGTGGTCGCGGATCTGGTCGCACACGGTGCGCATGCGCTGCAGGCGGCAGGGGTGCGGCTGTTACTGCCGCGGGCCTGGAATGTCAGCGCACCCACCATGCGGCTACGCGTGGAGAGTGCGGTTCCCGCCGCCGAAAGCACCGTTGGCATGCGCGGACTCGTCTCCTACCGTTGGGAACTCGCCCTCGGCGATACCGTGCTGACCAAGGCCGAAATGGAAAGGCTGGTCCGCTCGAAATCGGATCTGGTGCAGTTGCGCGGGGAATGGGTGCAGGCCGACCACAAGGTGCTGGCCGCCGCGGCCCGCTATGTCGCCGCCCATCTCGACGACTCGGAAATCACCTTTGCCGATCTGGTCGGCGAACTCGTCACCGGCCATGTCGAGAAGGTGCCGATCACCGAGGTCAGCGCAACCGGTTGGGCCGCGGACCTTTTGGACCGGACTCGCGAGCCGGTACCGGTGATTGCACCGGTCGGGTTGAAGGCGCAGTTGCGGCCATATCAGGAGCGTGGGTTGGCATGGCTCGCCACCATGAGCCGGTATGGCGTCGGCGGAATTCTGGCCGACGACATGGGCCTGGGGAAAACCGTGCAGGTGTTGGCCCTGCTTGTGCATGAGCGCGAGGGCACTGACGGAGCTGGACCGACGCTGCTCGTGTGCCCCATGTCGGTCGTCGGCAACTGGCAGCGCGAGGCCCAGCGATTCGCCCCTGATCTGCGGGTATCGGTGCACCACGGTGCCGGCCGCGCAGCGGGTACGGAACTGGACGAAGCCGTCGCGAATGCGGATCTGGTGATCACCACTTACTCGCTCTTGGCCAGGGACGCCGCCGAGTTGGCGCGCCAGCAGTGGGATCGGGTGGTGCTCGACGAGGCACAGCACATCAAGAACGCGGGGACCAGACAGGCGAAGGCGGCGCGGGCACTGTCCGCTCGGCATCGGTTGGCGCTCACCGGGACTCCAGTGGAGAACCGTCTCGAGGAATTGCGCTCGATTTTGGATTTCACGATGCCGAAGGTGCTCGGTAGCGCACAGACATTCCGTGCCCGGTTCGCTGTCCCCATCGAGCGCGATCACGACGAGAACGCCATCAGCCGGTTGCGCACCGTTACACAGCCGTTCGTATTGCGCCGGGTGAAGACCGATCCCGCCGTCATCAGCGATCTGCCGGAGAAGCTGGAGATGACGGTGCGCGCGAACCTGACCGTCGAACAGGCGGCGCTGTACCAGGCGGTCGTCGACGACATGCTGGCCAAACTGAAGGACGCGAAAGGGATGGCGCGCAAGGGCGCCGTACTCGGTGCGCTGACCCGGCTCAAACAGGTCTGCAACCATCCCGCGCATTTCCTCGGCGACGGCTCCGGTGTGCTGCACCGCGGCGGTCACCGCTCCGGCAAGCTCGCCCTGGTGGAGGACGTGCTCGAGGCAGTGCTGGCGGACGGTGAGAAGGCATTGCTGTTCACCCAGTTCCGTGAATTCGGCGATCTCATCGCGCCCTATCTGGCCGAGCGCTTCGGCGCGGCGATCCCGCTCCTGCACGGTGGCGTGCGGAAGAAGCAGCGCGACAGCATGGTCGAGCGCTTCCAGGAGCCGCATGGTCCACCGCTGATGTTGTTGTCGCTCAAGGCGGGTGGCACCGGGTTGAATCTCACGGCCGCCAATCATGTTGTGCACCTGGATCGTTGGTGGAACCCCGCGGTCGAGAACCAGGCCACCGA
>FTJU01010084.1_pt1 | contig 26496 bp, 25 predicted proteins | sample 1658961 | NCBI WGS metagenome assembly FTJU01 (sample SAMEA3914878, study PRJEB12502) | metagenome | biome: forest; material: soil | place: USA | collected 2012-03-12 | depth 0.3 m | reverse complement strand
CGATGACGGCGGCGATGGTGGCACGGCGCAGCACCACATCCCAGTCCTCGGTGACATCCAGCGCGGTGACGAAGACGCCCGCGCCCTGACGGCTGTCGAGCACCCCTTTACCGGCCAATTCGCGAATCGCCTCGCGCAGCGTCGAGCGGCCGACGCCGAGTTGTGCGGCAAGGGTCGTTTCACCCGGAAGGCGGTGTCCCAGTGGCCATTCCCCGTTCCGGATACGGGTGAGCAGCAGTTCCGCCGCCTGGGCCGCGAGGGGATGCCGACGTACCTGGGAGACCATCCAAACCTCTCTACTTGTCTGAGGACTTGTGTATAGTCTAGCAACCATGCGCACCACGCTTCTGCTTAGCTGCCACGGCGGGGCCTGAAGACCGGCCGCCCGCCGTGGGGCTTCGTCGTGGCCGGTCACTGTCATCCGTAATGGCCGCGAAGGCCAGGAAGCAGCAATCATGACCATCTTTCCCAGCATTGCCACGCCCGTGGGTGCTGTTGCGCATGCCGCACCGGCATGGAACAGACAGCGGCATTCGCAGATGCCGTCGGATCGCTATCGCAGTGTCTTCGATCGTGTGGAAGTTCCGCTTGCCGAACGTAATTGGCCAGATGCCAGGCTCACCAACGCACCGCTGTGGGTGCCGGTCGATCTGCGCGACGGCAATCAGGCACTGGCCGAACCCATGGATCCGGTGCGCAAGCAACGGTTCTTCGAACTGCTCGTTGCCATGGGCTACAAGGAGATCGAGGTCGGCTATCCGTCGGCATCACAGACCGATTTCGATTTCGTCCGACTGATCGCGCGGACCGATATCGCGGCGGAGGATGTCACGATCGTGGTGTTCACCCCGGCCCGACGTGATCTCATCGAGCGTACGGTGGAATCGGTGCGCGGCATCCGCAACGAGGTCGTCATCCACATGTACACCGCAACGGCGCCGGTGTGGCGAAATGTGGTGCTGGGCAAGGATACCGGCGAACTGCGCGAACTGATCCTATCCGGTGGCCGTGACGTCCTGAAATTCGCTGGTGAATTGCCGAATGTGCGGTTCGAATTCTCGCCCGAGGTATTCAACCTGACCGAACCGGATTTGGTGCTCGACATCTGCGACCGCATGACGACCTTGTGGGAGGCCACCCCGCAGCGACCGGTAATCCTGAATCTGCCTGCCACAGTGGAGGTTGCGACACCGAATGTATATGCGGACCAGATCGAATACATGCACAAGAATCTGGCACGGCGTGACAGCGTAATCCTGTCCGTGCATCCGCACAATGACCGCGGTACCGGTATCGCATGCGCGGAACTGGCGGTACTTGCCGGCGCGCAACGCGTGGAGGGCTGCGTCTTCGGCAATGGCGAACGCACCGGCAATGTCGATATCGCCACCCTGGCGTTGAATCTGCATGCGCAAGGGATCGACCCGATGATCGACTTCTCCGATATCGACGAGATCCGCAGGACCGTCGAGTACTGCACGCGCATGCCGATCCACGAAAGGCATCCGTACGTAGGCGATCTCGTGCATACCGCCTTCTCCGGCACTCATCAGGACGCGATCAAGAAGGGGATGGCCGAACATCGGGATCGGGCGGCCGCGGCCGGCGTCGGCGAACGCGAACTCGATTGGCATGTCCCGTACTTGCCGATCGATCCAACCGATATCGGGCGCAGTTATGACGCCGTAATCCGGGTGAATTCTCAGTCCGGCAAGGGCGGTATCGCGTACTTGCTGGAGTCCGAATACGGCCTGGAACTGCCGCGTCGACTCCAGATCGATTTCGCGCGACATGTGCAGGCACGCACCGACGGCACCGGTCTGGAGATCACCGCGGCCGAACTGTACGAGCTGTTCGCGGCGACCTATCTGAACGCCGGAGTGACGTCGGTGGCGTTGACGAAATGGCGTACGGCCGACATGTACACCGAGGTCACGCTGAGCATCGATGGTGTCGCCGAACACACCGAATGTCATAATGTCGGTCCGGTCGAGGCAGTGACCGCGGCGCTGGCCAGGGCGGGCTATCCGGTCGAGGTGCTCGGCCTGACCCAGCAGTCGATCGGGGCGGGCAATGACGGGACCGCGATCACCTATCTCGAATACCGTGTCGGTGACCGGACCGGATGGGCCTGCGGACGCAGCGAGTCGGTCCTCACCGCGTCGCTGGCTGCCGTCATCCGAGCCGCGAACGCGATAGTCTCCTAGCGGTCGCGATTACGACATCTCGATCGAATTGCCTGGGGACAGCGGCCGCGCATGAAAAGGTATGCAGCGTGGTGCGTCACGTGACAGGGAACCTCCCCGCTGAGGTGACGAGCTTCGTCGGTCGTGGCGCTGAGGTCGCCGCGGCGCGCAGGCTGCTGTCCAGCACGCGGGTGCTCACCCTGACCAGCCCGGGCGGCGTCGGGAAGTACCCGGCTCAGCCGTCGGGTGGGGGGCGGTGCGCCGCGCCTTTCCCGACGGCGTCTGGCTGGTCGAGGTGGCTCATGTGCACGACGGGGACTCGGTTAATTCCCGGATACTCGCCTCCGGAACCCGACGCCGCAGATCGGTCTCCGCGGCTCGCTCCCGGATTGCCAGCAGCAGATCCCGAATCTGATCGAGCACTTTATCGCGCCCGGACGACGCCATAGCTGTGACGCTATGGCCGTCGGGGCAGCGCGTCGGGAACGAGTCCCGGTGATCGGAACAATCGGAGGTAGCGGTTTATACCGCGTGCAGTAAATTCGAATCGGCGGCGGTCTCGTACGGGTCCGGACCCCAGCGGTAACCGTAGCCGCGGATATTCGTGATCAATCCGGGGCGGTCCAATTTCGCGCGCAACGAAGCCATATGGACATATAGTTTCCGCGATACCGCCAGCTTCGAGTCGCCCCAGACGCAGTCCATCAATTGCTCACGGCTGACCGCGATCCCGGGTCGCTCGACCAAGACTCGCAGCAACTCGAACTCCAGCCGGGTGAGCGGGACGAGTTTCCCGGCGACCTCTACGCGTCGTGCTGCCAGATCTACGCGAACGTCCTCGTTGGTCACCGTTTTACCCCGGGCGATACGGCCAACGCCGACCCGACGCGTGACCGCGTCCAGCCGCGCGGCCAATTCACCGATGCGTGCGGGTTTGACGAGATAGTCGTCGGCCCCGCTGTGCAGTCCGAGCACAATCGAACGCTCATCGGCGTGTTCGCCGAGAATCACCACCGGGACCGAGCTGACCTCGCGCAATTTGCGCAACACCTGCAGCCCGTCCATATCCGGCAAGCCCATATCGAGGATAACGGCGTGATAGCCATGATGCGCTAGGAGCAGGTCGGCCCCGCGATGCTTGCGCTCCACCTGATGACCGTGCAGTTCGAGTCCCTGTGCCAGGGCTTCGTCGCCATCGGCGTCATCGTCGATCATGATCAGCCGCATCCGTCTCCTTCCCATATGATCCGCCGAAGTGCAGCGAACTTGCATGGTTGCCGCCGATGCACCCGCACGCAAAGTTATTCCCTTGCCACCCTTGGGAAACCGTGTTCCCGGCACGTCTTGCGCGCGGGACGGGAATTCACATGGAATCCGTGGTGGCAAAAACGTGAGAAGCGCGACCATCAGTTCCACCTGATCTTGATCGATTTCCCGCGCGACCGGTGAGTTTGCGGGGGAGGTTCGTCTGAGGTGATGGAGTGGATATGGCGTAGATGTGATGACGGACACCGAGGTGCGGCGGCGATCGAGGCGGAGCGGGGTCTATTTATCGAGCGTAGAGCGCCTGGCGGGTATTTTCGTACGCCGCTCGGATTTGCCTTCCGATCGCGCCACCGTCGCCGTGCGCGCGGACCTCGGCGATGGTACGCGCGGGCCAACTCGGCGGCTGCGCGGTGCCGCTGAGGGCCCACGCCGCTTGTCGGGCGGCCCCGAGTGCGACGTATTCATTCGGCTCCGGCACCGTGACCGTGAGCCCGAAGATCTGGGCGGCGAGTTCGGCGACCAAAGCGGAGCGCGCCGCACCACCGATGAGCAGCACGCGCTGGATCGGGATTCCGGCGGTGCGCAGGTGGTCGAGGGCGTCGGCCATATTGCAGAGCATGCCCTCGACGGCGGCGCGCGCAATGTGGCTGGGGCGCAAGGTTTCCGGCCGTAGACCGTGCAGACTTCCGGTGGCGTGCGGCAGATTCGGGGTGCGTTCCCCGGACAGGTAGGGCAGCATGACCACGCCATCGGAACCCGGCGGTGCCTGGCGCGCAAGGGTTTCCAGGCCGGTGCTGTCGACGCCGAGTAGTGCGGCGGTCGAGTCCAGTACGCGAGCGGCGTTGAGCGTGCAGGCCAGCGGCAGGAATGCACCGGTCGCGTCGGCGAATCCGGCAATGGCTCCGGTGGCATCGGCGCTGGGTGCGGCGGCGCGGGTGTAAGCCGTGCCGCTGGTGCCGAGTGAGATGACGACATCGCCGTCCGCGATGCCCAAACCCAGTGCAGCACCGGCATTGTCGCCGGTACCGGCTGCGACGAGTGCGCCGCCGGCTGTGCGGCCGACGGGTTCGGCGGGGCCGGCGACACGAGGGAGTTCCGGTGTTCGTCCTCGGAAGGCATGGGCGATCAGGTCCTGGCGATACCGGCCGGTCGCGGGCGACCAGTAGCCGGTGCCCGAGGCATCGCCGCGATCGGTGGTCGGTTCGATGGTGGGATCCGACGGTCCACCTCGTAGCCGCCAGGTCAGATAGTCGTGCGGCAGCAGTACTCGGTGGGTGCGGTCGGCAGCCTCGGGTTCGTGATCGGCCAGCCACCGCAGCTTGGCGATGGTGAACGCGGCCAGCGGCACGCTACCGACGGCATCGGCCCAGACCTGTGGGCCGCCGAGTTCGGTGATCAACTCTTCGGCCGCAGCTGCGGATCGGACGTCGTTCCACAGCAACGCATCCCGCACCGGCCGACCATCGGCGTCCAGTGCGACCAACCCGTGCTGCTGGCCCGCGATCGCGACCGCATCTGCCCGATCCAACAACCCCTCGCCCGCAGCGCACAGAGCCCGCCACCAGGATTGGGCGGGCACCGCGGTCCCGTCCGGGTGTGGGGCGCGCGCCTCGTCCAGAATCTCGCCGGTATCCGCATCGCACAGGACGACCTTGCACGACTGGGTGGAGCTGTCCACCCCCGCGACGGTGGCCATCAGGCACCCGGCCTGAGCTGGATTTTACGGCCGATGCCCGCGCGGAAGGTCTGGAGCGCATCGGTGAATTCGGCCAATCCGAAGCTGTGGGTGATCATGGTGTCCGCAGCGATCACGCCCTTGCTCATGAGCTCCACGGCGCGGCCGAAACTGTGCAGCACTGCCATCGAACCCACAATGGTGATCTCGTCGTTGTAGATCCGGAACGGTGAAATCGACGCGGTCGCCGCGCCCGGCGCCACCCCGAACTGCTGGAACACCCCGCCCCTGCGCACCCGGCCGAGTCCGTCCTCGATGGCGGCGATCGCGCCCGTACAGTCGATAACCACTTCCCAGCCCGCCGGACGGTCGAATTCGTCGGCGGTGGTCGCGGTGGCATCCGCGCCGAGCTCGAGTGCCACCCCGAGGCGCGCGGTATTGATGTCGACCACCGCTACCGACGCGGCCCCGGCGATCCGCGCCAACTGCAACATCAGCAGCCCCATGGTGCCCGCGCCGTACAGCAGATAGTGCGCGCCGAGCCTATGCGGCAGTACATCGAACGCATGGACCGCACACGACAACGGTTCGACGAGCGCACCGTGCGCGGTCGAGAGCGTCTCGGGCAGTCGATAGCAATTCGCGGCGGGCACCGCGACGTATTCGGCCATCGCACCGTCGACGGTGTCGCCGATCGCGCCCCAGCGTTCGCAGAGATTCCCGCGCCCGATCGCGCAGTAGTGACACGCGCCGCAGAACAACGACGGGTCCACCGCGACGGCATCGTCGATCCGCATACCATCGACGCCGGTACCCAGCGCCACCACCGAACCGGCGAACTCGTGACCAGGCACGATCGGATACGGTGTCGGCGGGAATTCGCCATTGGCAATATGCACATCGGTGCCGCAGATCCCCACCGCATCCACCCGCACCACGACCTCACCGGGTCCGGGGGCCGGATCCGGCAGGTTCTGTACGGCGAATATTCCAGGCGTCTCGATCACGATCGCGCGCATAGCACTACCTTGCACCCGAAGCCCGGCGCAGTGTCGCATTTCGCCCCGCCGTCTCGTGGATTTCCGGATGAGGCAGACTGGCGCGGTGAACGACGACCTGGACCGGCATGCCGATGTGCACGCCCGCACGGGCGACGGAACCACACTGCCCGCCCTGACGGACCCACTGCTGGACGATCTGCTGCGCGAACCGTCCGCCGCGAAATATCCGGCGATCGTGGTGGAACGCGGCGAACAGGTCTACATCCAGGCTCGCCTGCTCCCCGACGGCGTATACGAGCTCGAGCACCGCGCTACCGGATCGGACGAGTCCTTTCAGATGTACACCCCCGATGCCGAGCTCGTGCGCGATGTCATGTGGGCGTGGATCGACGAAGACGCTTGGTGGCGTGACGGTGTCGGGTGGTATCGCGTAGATCCGGCGGTCGCGGAATTGGAAGCCGCCCGCCGCGAATTGTCCGATCTGCTGGACGGACTTTCGGTCATGGACGGCATCGAGTCGGCGATGGACGATGCGTTGAACCGCGCGGACGAGCTACTCGCCATGCCGCTGCCGGATGACGACGAGCTAGACAGAGCTTAGGTGGCTCTGGTACCACAGCGCCGTCGTCGCGATATCGGCGTCCGTCAGCGGTCGATAGGTGCCGTTGTCGTGCCAGCCGAGCGCCTGGATCGTCACGCGCAACTCTTGCCGGAAGCAGATCGGATCGCGAATATGCCAGCGGTACATGCCGAATCGCTGATGCGGCTGGTAGATCTCATCGGGCGGCAAGACCTGGTGCAGGCCCAGATAGGGTGTCGAATACGTGCGGTAGGCGCCGTCGAGATCGAAATTCCATGCGCCACCGAAGTAATCCTCGGTGCCGGTGCCGCACAGGGTCGGATGGGTGGTGTCGCCGTCGAGGTAGAACTTCAGCTCGCCTTCACCCCACCAGCCCGGTGCGCCAGGCCGAATTGCCAGGAAGGTGCCGACGTATCGGCCGGGACCAGGTACCGCGTCGACAATTGTGTGGACCGCGGGTGCGCCGAGTGGCGTGCTGTGGCGCCGTAGCGCGTGCAGATATCCGGCGGACTCGGGGACATGCTCCTCGGTATAGGTGATTTGGTAGTAGACCGGCACCGCACGGTCACTACCATTGTGCAGTGTGATTCTGGCATGCTCACGAAAAGGCATGGGCCAGAAGCTGTTCAAGCCTCCTGCGGGCGCGACTACCACCATCTCGGACTGTACAAGCGCCAGTTCGTCCCAGCCGTTGCAGAAGAAATCACCGAGTGGTAGGTCGATCGATGGCTCGGTTTCGTCGTCCCAGTAGATTCGCAGTGTGAGCAGCCGCAGCACCGCGCGGTCGGTGGTGAGCCAGCAGTGGCGCAGCACACCGGAGTCGGAAATGTCTGCGAGCGTTGCGGTTTCGCCCACACCGAGGTGAATAGACGGCGAGACTTTCCAGTCGGGGCCGAGCAGCCGCGCGGCATGTGCGCCGGTGCCGGTCGGATTCTCCGCACTGATAGAGCGGGTCCGGGTGGCGTCGAGCTGCCACAGTTCTGATGCCGATCCCGGGACGGTCACAGTCCCGGCCGGCCGTAGCGGTCGGTGGCGGCGCCGTCGCCCCGATCGATCAGTACGATATGGCTGTTCGCGACGAAATTGTTTCGGGTCACGGTCATCTTCGGCATCAAGGTCCTCGCAATAGCTGTCCTGTGTGCAGCCCTGCATCGTCGCATAGGCCGCGGGTTTACGGGAGATGAGCGGATCGGTGCTGCTCCGCCGCCAGAAAATGTGCGATATCCGAGGTGGATTCGTACAACTCGCGGTAGCGCCGGTAATACGACGCATAGGTCGCGCCACGATCCGCATCGGGCTCCACCACGCCGACGACCGGATTCCAGCTCGCGGTATCGACGCCGACGGCCTCGGCCGCGAGCAGTGCGTCACCTAGGCTGGCGCCGACGGTATCGGCCGGTAGTTGCTGCGGCAGGCCGGTCACATCGCTGACGATCTGGGTCCACAGCCCACCCTTCGTCCCGCCGCCGACCGCGACCAGCCGTCGCGCCTGGCCGTCCGCCGCCATGGCTTCGAGATTGTGGCGCACGCCGTAGGCGATGCCCTCGAGCACGGCCCGGTACAGCTCGGCACGACCGTGCCCGAGGGTGAGGCCCGCGACGATGCCCCGGGCATCCGGATCGAACAGCGGTGTGCGCTCGCCCGCGAAGTACGGGAGTGCGAGCAGGCCGCGACTTCCCGCCGGAACCTCGGCGGCCTCGGCCACCAGGTCGGCGAAGTCGCCGCCGACGAGTTTGCGCAGCCAATCGGTGACCGCGCCGGAGGTCGCCATGCCCGCCGCCGCTGTGTAGGTGTCGGGCCAGGCGCCGCAGGTGAGCCAGAGGCCGGGGTGTGGCCGCGGATCGGACAGCACCTGCACGAGGAACATGGTGGTGCCGTACATGATCATCGCGTCGCCGGGGGCTCGGACACCGACGCTGGCGGCCTCGGCCCAGGCGTCGATGGTTCCGGTGGTGACCGGTAGCCCGGCGGGGAGCCCCGTCGCCGCCGCGGCGGCCACACTGACGTTGCCGACAACCTCAGTGGGCCAAGCCAATTCGGGCAGCTCCAGACCGGGCGCGACAGTTGTGGCCCAGTCGTGCGCCCAATCTCGTCGGCGCAGGTCATACATCGGGACGCACTGGCTGGCCGATTGATGGTCGAGCACGTAGCGTCCGGTAAGCCGGTGCACCAGAAATGAACTCGCCATCAACAGCAGCTCGGTACCCGCCGCGACCTGCGGCTCGTGCCGGGCCAGCCAGCGCAGTTTGGGACCGACGGCCTGGCTGGTCAAGGGCGAACCGCCGCGCGCGAGTACCGCGCCCGCGCCGAATTCCTGGTTCAATTCGGCGATTTCGGTGGTTGCCCTGGTGTCGACGCCATAGAGGATGGCCGGACGCAGTGGATTCCCGGCGGCGTCGGCGGGCAGCAGGCACGGGCCGATGCCGGATACCGCCAGTGCGTCGAGAGTCGCACCGTCGGACGCCTCGAGGAGTTCGCGGATGATCGCGTGGAATTCCGCCCACCAAATGCGCTCGGCATCATGTTCGACCCAGCCCGGCTGTGGCGTCGAAACACCATGCGTCCGTTCTGATTTGGCGATAATGGAGCCGTCCGAACGGGCCAGGACGCCCTTGGAGCTGGCGGTCCCGATATCGACGCCGAGGAATGCGCTCGTCATCGGGTGAACTCGTCGAGGGTGATATCGAGGAGGTCGCAGGCGGTCCGGATGGTGGCCCGATGGTCGCCGGGAACCGCGTGAATATGGTTGGCACCGAAGCGGGACAGGAAGTCTTCGGCATGTGCGTCCAACCGGGCGAAGGCATGCGGCCATTCCCAGGTGGACCGCTTCATCAGCTGTTCATTGGTCGCCTGGTCATAGGTCTCGAAATCGCCCAGCATCAACTGCATTCGATAGTCGCCGTCCTTGCGGGTGAGGCGGGCCAGGGTCATCCGGCCGGGCGCGGCCAGATGGTGCACCGACGCACCACCCGCCGGGAAGAAGAACACCTCCGGGTAGAGGTGTACATTGGCGAGATTTTCGGCCGGCTCGTCGCTGCGGGCGGCGAACCAGGTGGCGTGCTGGCCGGAGTTACACAGATCCCAGATATCGCGGTCGGCGTGATAGTGCCGGACATCGGCGAAAAGCACCGGGGTATCGGCGATCTGCTGTAGCAGCCGCATCGTGAGTGCGCCGTCCATATCTGCTTCGGTCGCACACACATGGGGTTGTTTGGGGCCGTTCCAATCGTAGGGGTCATTGAGGAAGGCCTCGGTGATATCCATGGTGGCGAAGTACTGGGTGAGTTCGGGCTGCCCCTTGATACCCGAGAAGTCCAGCCGCCATTCGTCGATCAACTCGCGCACGGCCAGATATGAGCGAATCTGGCGTTCCAGCAATTCGGGAGTGAGCTTCACGCCGTCGTAGTGCACACCGGCGGTGTTGCGCTCCAACCACTCTCGCGCACCCTTCGCCTCGCCGGCATCGGCCTGCTCGGCGCGGCGGACGATCTCCCACTGGTCGATCTCCTCGACATCGATGCCGAACATGCGTTGCCACTGATCGGTATTGGCGACAGCCGTATTCATCCCCATCGGCCGTCCGCCGAAGCGTCCGAAAGTGCTGCCACGCAAGCTAGACACGGCGGCGGCCGCGGTCGCCCGACTACCGATGGCCTCGATCAGCTCGGTATCGGCGGGATCGCCCCACAACCGGGTGTGCGCCCGGCCGATCTGATCCAGCGCACCACCCGCGGCCAGCATGCCGACCATGCCCGGTTGCGCCGGATCGATATTGGACAGCAGCAGCAGCGGACCCGCTGTCGCACCCGCGGCCAGCATGGTGAAATGCGGGAACGCCCAGACCGCGTAGTGCAGCACCGTGAGATCCACACCGGCGGCGGCCACTTCGCGTGCCACCGATCCCGCCAGTGCGTTCGTACTGATCGGCGCCGCGCCGCGGACAACTTCGTGCCCCGCTGCTCGCAACGCGGCGACCAGCCGATCCTCGGTCGACTCGATGAACTCCGCGATCCCGGCGTGCACGTAATCACGTCCGTCGGACATGCTCATGACACCGATCCGCGCCATCCCGACCGCCTCCCAACGCGCTGGCCCCCGCCAGGATTATCTGCCGAAGGGGACCGCCCGTGGTCGGCTTCGGGCGTGCGGGGCCGAGGTCGTTATCCGCCGGTGACCGTGCGGTCGAGCAATTCGGCGGTGATCGCATCGAGTCGCCGGGCGCGGTCCGGATCGAAGTCCGTGCCGGTCAAGGCGAGTCGCGTGCGGCGCCGAAAGGCGGCAACGGGTTCGGTCGGCGGACGGTGCGCTACGTGCGGAATTGATCGGTGCTCTGCTGCTCGGTCTGGGAGTGATGTGCACGGTGGTCGGTGCGCCCGCGGTCTCGGAAGCGTCGTCGAGCAGACCAGAGTGCTGGTGGCCGCCATGGTGCGAACGCTCAGCGGGGAACGGTGACCGGGGTGGGGAAGTTCAGCGGGGCGAGGTGGACCCCGCCCTGGGCCCAGCCCGCGCTGGTGATCCACCAGCGGTCGTTGTCTCGCACGAGTTCGGCGGCGTGGGCGCCGATATGTCCGACCTTGTCGCCGATATGGAACCAGAACGGGTTGTCGCTGCGGAATACATCGGTCCCGAGATAGTGCGGGCGCGGACCGATGAACAGGTACCACCAACCGCCATGGTTCACCACGAACGGTGATTCGGTATTGCCCGCCTCGGTGCCGCTGCTGGGGTCGGTGTATGCGATGTGGCGCGCACCCCAGTGCAGGAGATCGCCGCTGGTGCGATACGCGACGATATGGTGTCCGCCGCTCGGTGTGCTGGTGGCGCAGTAATACATGACCCATTTCTCGCCGATGCGCAAGACCATCGGATCCCTCGCGTCGTAGCCGTCGCCGAACAGCGGCCCCGCGCGGCTGCGGGTCCAGCGGAACAGGTCGGTCGAGGTGGCGAGATTGATGGTGGCGCCGGTGCGATCGGCACCGCCGCCCGCGTAGAACATGTAGTAGCGGCCGTCGACGCCGACGACATGCGGTGCCCACAGATGCGTCTCGCCGTAGTGGGGATCGACGGTCAGAACCGACGGCCGCTTGGTCCACGGCCCGTGCAGCTCGGGTGCGGTGGCATGCGCGAATTCGGTTTCGTCGAAGGGGGCGGCGGGTTCGGGATGGGTGATGCCGAAGAGGTGCCAGCCGCCGGATTCGTCACGGACGACGGTGTGGTCGTTGATGTACCACGGGTGCGCTTCGCTGGGGTCGTAGATCCGCGTGAACACGCCCGCTTCGACTACCTCACGCGTTGCCATACAGCCCATGATGACGTGCGCGGATCTCGCCGAGATGAGGTCCGAGAACTGCCGCACAGATTTCGGCCATCAGCGGTGGTCGTTCGCAGCGGCCGCTTGCCGCGCACCCAGCGCATGACAAGGGCGCATCGGGCCCAGCCCTCCGAACGCCCGGCAATTGGCGCAATCCCGCAGCGAACACTGCGGGCAACCCGATTCCAGCCTGCCGTCCGCCCCGGGTTCGGCATACCGGCCATCTCGGTCAGCAGGATGCGCCGAGCTCGTCGCTCGCGGTGCGCGGCGGCCATCGGCGCAGGTCAGGCGTATGGCTCGGCGATTTCGCGGAGTCGAGGGCCCGGCCGGCCGACGAATCGGGCCCAGGTTCCACATAGCCCGCGCATAGTGGCGCCCTGGTGCCGCGGCGGCCTGGTCTGACGGTCACCGACTATGCAATACCGCGACCACATCGTCCTGCGCGGTCAGGACATCGCTGTCGCTCGATCTGCGCGGCCGGGTCCGGTGAGTCCTCGGCGGCCCAGACAATGGCCCCGATCATGCGCGGCATATCCGCCGCCTCGGCCGTCGCCGCGACGGTCCCGGACTGCTGCGCGCGGTCAATAGAGCAGTGCCGAAAGTCTCAGCGTGCCAAGCGGATACCAAATCCGTGCCACCATCGATGGCGGAATTCAGGATCGCGGTGCAGAGTCCGCGGAAGCTGCGCGCGTGCGCGATTGCCGCGCGCAGCCAGGCGGTGAGCGCCCGGTCGCTATCCGGCTCGTCCATCAGGTCGCGGCCCAACTGGGCCAGTCCGCCGAGGACCGCCTCGATGAGGTCGAGGCGGGTCGGGAAATGTCGGTAGAGCGTGCCACTGGCGACATCCGCGCGGCGGGCGATGTCGTCGAGGGAAGCGTCGGCACCGTATTCGGCGCGACAATTGCCGCCCCGATACTGCTGCACCGGGGCGCGGCGCGCGCCTTGTCGAGACAGTGCTGACTCAGGAGGTCAACGCTTCCGTCATCGTCCGAGCGATATCGACGGTGGCGGTAGTGAATTCGTCGCGTTCGGACTTGGTCGTCGATGCCAGCAGCGGCCCCGATTGGACCTCGTACGCTGCTCTACCCGTCGCGTCGAAAACCGGTGCGGCGAGGTAACTCAGCGGGAGTTCGGCGTCGGAGTCGAGTTCGGCCTCGGTGAACGGCCGCGAAGTGAGAAACGCGAGGCGGCGCAGGGCTCGGGTACGCAGGTGCGGCTGCACGAGCTCGGTCCCCATCGCACTCAGCAAGTCGGCGAGCAGTTCGACCGTGCCCGCGTCGTCGCTCCGTGGCCGGAACAGGACAACGCCACGATCACGCACCAGTGTGAGCAACCCGCTCGCGATGCGGCGGTCCGAGTTGGGTGCGGTGGCCAGCCAGGTGTTCTGTTCGGCCGCCGAACGCCACGGCATGACGCTGGCACCGGCCGGAAACTGCATCGGGATCCGGTGGCCGACGGGAATGCCCGGGACGACGCGTTCGCGGCCGTGGCGCACATCGAGCACGGTGAGATGATCGGGTTCGATGCGACTCAATGTCGCACCGTAGCCGGTGCGAACGGTGAGTTCGGCGAGGATATCGCCGAGCACGTGCGGCAGTGCGGGACCATGCAGATTCGCCAGCGTCGGTCCGAGACCGTAGCCGCGGCTCGTGTCGCGCCGTACCCAGCCCGCCGAATCCAGTTCGGCCAGGATTGCGGTGGCGGTCGCGCGGGCGATATCGAGGCGGTCCGCGATACCCGCGACGCTGATCGGCTCCGGTGTCGCGGCAAGCAGCGACACGATATCGATGACGCGGCGCGTCGGCGGGGACGGGGACCGGTCGGACATGTGCAACCTCTTGTGCGGTCTAACGGGACAGCTCTACGATGACGAATATTACGACAGTTGCGGTCGAATATTCGACGGTGGGAGTTCGCATGATCCTGGACAGATTCCGAATCGACGGACAGGTCGCCGTCGTCACCGGCGCGGGCCGCGGCCTCGGCGCCGCGATCGCGGTGGCCTTCGCGGAAGCGGGCGCGGATGTCGTCATCGCATCCCGTACCAAGAGTCAGCTGGACGAGGTCGCCGAGCAGGTGGCGGCCTCGGGTCGCCAGGCCCATGTGGTGCCCGCGGATCTCAGTGATATCGAGGCGACCGCCGGACTGGCCGCCACGGCCGTCGAACGCTTCGGGCGGCTCGATATCGTGGTCAACAATGTCGGCGGTGCGCTGCCGTGCCCACTGCTCGACACGACGCCGGACGCGCTGGTGGAGGCATTCAACTTCAATGTGACCAATGCGCACGTGCTGGTTCGCTCGGCGGTGCCCAAGATCCTCGAAACCGCCGGTGGCGGTTCGATTCTCAATATCACCTCGACCATGGGCCGCCTTCCTGGCCGTGCCTTCGTCTCCTACGGAACGGCGAAAGCGGCCTTGGCGCACTACACCAAATTGGCGGCGATGGATCTGAATCCGCGCATCCGGGTGAATGCCATTGCGCCCGGCTCGATTCTGACCTCCGCATTGGAGATCGTGGTGGGCAATGATGCGATGCGCACCGAGCTGGAGGCCAAGACGCCGCTGCACCGCATCGGCGAGCCCGAGGATATCGCGGCTGCCGCACTGTATTTGGTGTCGCCCGCCGGAAAGTATGTCACCGGCAAGGTGCTCGAACCCGACGGTGGCCTGATCGCACCGAATCTCGATCTCCCGCTTCCGGATCTGTCATGAGCTACCGCGTAGTCCAATGGGGCACCGGGAATGTCGGTGCCCACGCGCTGGCGGGTGTGATCGCGAATCCGGAGCTCGAGCTGGTCGGGGTGTGGGTATCGGGGGCGAAGAAAGACGGGCTCGATGCGGGAACCATTGCCGGACTGGATCATTCGGTCGGCATCGCCGCGACAACCGATGCCGAGGCGATCCTTGCCGCGAAACCCGATTGCGTGGTCTACTGCTCGATGACCGACAATCGTCTGCTGGAGGCGGTCGAGGACCTGCGCAGATTGCTCAGCGCGGGCATCAATGTGGTGGCGTGTGCGCCGGTATTCTTCCAGTACCCGTACGGCGTCCTGCCCGATGAACTGTTGAAGCCGATCCAAGAGGCTGCGGCACAAGGTAATTCGTCGCTGTGGGTCAATGGCATCGATCCCGGCTTTGCCAATGACCTGCTGCCGCTCGCGCTCGCGGGCACCTGCCTACGCATCGATCAACTGCGGTGTCTGGAGATCGTCGACTACGCCAGCTACGACAACCGTGAGGTCATGTTCGACATCATGGGGTTCGGTAAACAGATGGACGAAATCCCGATGTTACTGCAGCCCGGGGTGTTATCGCTCGCGTGGGGCGGCACCGTGCGGCAGCTGGCGGCGGGCATCGGCGTCATCCTCGACACTGTCACCCAGACCTACGAACGCATACCGGCCCCTGAATCGTTCGATATCGCCACCGGCCATATCGCCGAAGGTACCGCTGCCGCATTGCGTTTCGAGGTTCGCGGTATGATCGGTGACGAACCCGTGACCGTCCTCGAACACGTCACACGGCTACGTCCGGATCTGTGTCCCGACTGGCCGCAACCCGCTCACCACGAGGGCTCCTACCGCGTCGAGATCACCGGCGAGCCGAGCTACGCCATGGACCTGGTCACCTCGAGCCGCAACGGTGACCACAACCACGCCACCCTGCTGGCCACTGCCATGCGCATCGTCAATGCCGTCCCGGCCGTGGTCGAGGCGGCGCCGGGTATCCTCACGGCACTCGACCTGCCCCTCATCACAGCGCCCGCCACCCGACCCGTCTGACCGCCGGATTCGCACTCCGGCAGTGTGCGAATCCGGCGGGGGTCGTGGGCTGAGGCCGCCAGGGCGCGGTCCACGTCTGCGGCGCTGGAATTCAGCGGGCGCAGGCAAGAGCATGCACGCACCTGCGCCGCCGGTGGGGTCCCGGTCGAGTGCCACCCGAAAACAGTGGCCTCGAATCCGGCGCCCGCTGCCCTATTTCTGTGTCGCCCACATATTGCTCAGCAGTTGGTAGCTGGGAGTATCGGCGAGGGCCTGCATCGATTCGTAGATGCGCTGGTAACTGGTCGAGGTGATGCGCCAGCGACCGTCGGGATCGAGTCGGTAGGTATCGGCGTAGTAGCCCGCGCCGCGGATGAGGATGCCGTATTCGGTAGCGATCACGGTGTCCTCGAAAGCCCATGAGCCCGCTGCGGTATCGCCGTCTACGGTGATCTCCGGATGGTTCGCGATATGGGTGGTGACCACGGCGGGGCCGAGGTTCTCGCGCATGAATGCGGTGACGGCGTAGCGGCCGTCGAGGGTCAGCGGTTCACCGAGGGCGTGGGTCCCGTAGCGACCGGCGATGTCGACCGCGAGGGTATCCCCGAAGTCGTCCCATTGCTTGAGATCGAGGGTCCGGAAGTAGCGATATTTGAGCTGGCGAACGGCTTCGATGGCGGCGAGATCCATCCGTTCAGCTTGGCATTTGCCGGAGCCCCAGACAAGAACCTGTTCTATTTTCTTAGTTTCGATTAGGAATATTCCGGTTCGCCATGCAGATATGTGGGACATGCTGCGGGCTGCGGATAACCGGTTCCGGCTACCGAGAAGATCCGTAGCGATCTTCGTAGTTTCCGGGATTCGGCGCTGTCGGCGCGACGGCACTGTGATTGGGGACACAAGATGGGTATGCCGAAACTTGACATGCCTAATCGAAATACTTCTAAGCTGTATGAGCTACACAATGGAGGTGCGCCATGACGGTCGAGGTGCTGACCGGTCCGGAATCCGACGAGCTGTTATCGGGTCCGGTTCGTCCGACCACTCGACCCGCACAGCCGCCGGTTTCCATGATCGAGCGAATGACGCTGATCCTAGATGCTTTCGACGGTTCGACACCGATTCTGACGCTGCTCGGTTTGGCCGAGCGAACCGGCCTGCCGCGGTCCACCGTGCACCGCATCCTGGACCAGATGATCCGGCTGCGCTGGCTGGCGCACGCACCCGGCGGCTACCGCCTCGGCCTGCGTCCGCTGGAACTCGGTGGACTGGCCGCCGACCACAATGAGATTCGCGATGCGGTGAGTCCACTGCTGCACGAGCTGTCACAGCGGACCGGCATGGTGGGCCACCTCGGAGTGCTGGACGGATGCGAGGTGCTGTACCTGGACAAGACGGGCGGCCGCTACACCGCGAGCATTCCGACCCGCCTCGGCGGCCGCATGCCTGCGCACAGTACGGCACTGGGCAAGGCGATGCTGGCCTCGCTGGAGCCGAGCGTTATCGAGACCTCCTTCCGGGACCGATTGCCGCAATTGACGCCGCGGACCATTTGCGACCGGCCGGAACTGCACCGCGAGCTGACGCGGATCCGGCATCGGCAGGGAATCGCCGTGGACAACCAGGAGTCGGTGCCCGGGATCGCCTGTGTCGCGGTGCCCATCCGGGGGCGCGCGGCGGCCGTGGGCGCGTTGTCACTGTCCGGCCAAATCGGCGGGGATCGAACGGCTTTGGATACCGCGCGTTTGGCGCGGGTGCTGGTCGAGGTTGCGCACGAGGCGGGGCGGGCGCTGTTTCCGCGGCACGCTCGGTGGCGGTGATCCGGGTCTGTCGTGGGGCCGTTGTGGTTGGGCGTGACATGTGGGTGCGGTGGCCAGGGAAGTCATCCGTGGTTTTCTCTGCGAGGTGGTCCGCAGATACGCGACCGCCCGCTTCGAGTGCGGGGTCAGTGCGGGATCGAGTCGATGATCGCGCGTGCGCCTTGACGCAGCAGGTCCGCGCCGACGAAGAAGCCGAGGGCGCTCGGGTCCTCCGGGACGCCCCAGTGTTTGGCGTCCAGCCATTGGCTGCCATCGAGGTTGAAGACCTTGCCGTGCAAGGTGAGTCGTCCGGTTGGGTCGGTCGTCGCATGTCCGGCGATCGGGGAGTTGCAGTGGCCTTGCAGCGCGTGCAGCATCGCGCGCTCGGCATCCGCATGACGATGGGTGGCCGCATCGTCCACGCGCGTACCCAGATCGAGTAGTTGGCTGTCGTCGTCGCGGCACTGCAGTGCGATGACGCCGGCCCCGATCGGCGGGCACATGGTGTCCAGGTCCAGGGTTTCGGTGATCCGGTGTGCCTGGTCGACACGGTGCAAACCGGAGACGGCCGCGATCAGTACATCGACATGGCCCGCTTCGAGGCGCACAAGTCGGGTATTGACGTTGCCGCGCAACGGTTTCACCGCCAGGTGTGGATAATGCAACCGCAGTTGCGCGGTCCGGCGCACCGAGCTGGTTCCGACGACCGTGCCCTCGGGGAGTTCGGCCAGCGGTGCGCCGGTGCGGGAGATCACCGCATCGTGCACGTCCTCGCGCGGCAGATAACCCGCGAAGGCCAATCCGTCGGGCACCGGGATATCCCCGGGAATGTCCTTGAGGCAGTGCACCGCCAGATCCGCCTCGTCATCGAGCAGAGCCCGATCGATCTCTTTGACGAAGGCGCCCTTACCGCCGAGCTTCGACAGATCGCCCATCCACCGATCGCCCGCAGTGGTTACTTTGACCAGCTCGCTCTCGACCCCGAGCCCGGCCAACAGCCCGGCAACTTGTTCGGCCTGAGCCAATGCCATCGGACTCGATCGAGTGGCGATCCGAATAATGCGCGTACGCGACATGGCGGCGAGACTACTCCCGGCCCCCGATCACAGGGGGACTGGGCCATCACCCCCGCAACGGAACATCTTTCACGCGATCACAGCGGTCCGCTCCGCGCCGGATTGCCGCCCCCGCAGGCGGGTCGGCAGTGGTTCGGGCCAGACGCATGTCGACGGTGTCGTGAACCATGTCGGCGATGCGTGCGGTGTCTTCGTGGTCCGGTTGCGTAACCAGTGCACCAGAGTGGCGCAATCTCACGGTTATCACGGTGTCGCATCAGTGCTGTACCGGGCGGTCTCGGAGTCACACGATAGTCATTCCGAGACCGTATGGTCGGATCCGGCAAGATCGTTCCCCGAGTAGGAGGCGACACCGTATGCCGAAGTATCTGTGGCGGGTCAGCTACTCGCAGGAAGGCGCGCGCGGTCTGATCGCGCAGGGCGGCAGCGCCCGTCAGGCGGCAATCACGGAGATGGTCGAGAGCGTGGGCGGGCACGTGGATGTCTGCTATTTCGCCTTCGGCGAGGATGATCTGTTCGTGATCGGTGACGTTCCGAACGAGGTCGCGGCCGCGGCGCTGGCCATTCGCACCGCGGCCGCCGGTGGGGCGATATCGCATACGGTCGCCCTGTTGACCCCGGAGCAGATCGACGAAGCGGTCGCCCGGAAAGTGACCTATCAACCGCCGGCGGTCGCGAAGTAGGCGCCGTCGCCAGGTCCCATTGAGCGAGTGGCGTCGTCGACCCGAGTCCCACTCGGTGCGGCAGATTCCCTCCGGGGTGTTGTCGTAATACCCGGAATATGCCTAAGCGGTATAGTCCGATCGTGACCGAAGCGACATCTCCGGCGGGTGTCGGGGTTCCCGATCTGCCGACGACGAGCTGGGCCGTGCTCGGCATGCTCTCGCACGCCGACGAACTCTCCGGCTACGACCTGAAGAAGTGGGCCGACTGGAGCCTCCAGTTCTTCTATTGGAGCCCATCGTTCAGTCAGATCTACGCCGAGCTCAAACGCCTCGAGAAATACGGTTACGCCACGTCGCGCACGGTGCTGCAGGACGACGGTGTGCGCGGTAAGCGCATGTACGCCATTACCGAGAGCGGTCGCGCGGCCGCGGCGCAGTGGGTGAACCACGCACCGGTAGAGGCGCCAGTGCTCAAACACAGCGTCATGTTGCGCGCCTGGCTCGGGCATCTCGCCGAACCGGACCGATTGCGCGAAATCCTCACCGAGCACATCGGCTACGCGGAGCGGATGCGCAAACTAGCCGAGGTCGATGCCGAGGGTGCCGACGAGAATCCGGATTGGGCCTATCCGGGCGCGGTATTGCGTTGGTGTATAAGGCATTACGAGGCCGAGCGCGATTTCGCCGAGGAACTGCTGGCCGACGTGGAGAAACTCGCGGCGAAAACCGCGCCGAAGAAGTCCGCGAAGGGGAAGGGGCGGCACGCTTCCTGAGTTCGGCCACTGAACAGGGGGGCGGGGAATCGGATTGCTGAACAAGTTGTGTGCGTACGAATTACAGGATCGTCGCGCCCATACCGTCGAAGCGAACCTCGCACTCGGGTTGCCAGTCGATGCCCGTGGGTATGCGGCGGGTGTGCAGGTGTTCACCGGTATCCGGTCGGTTCGGCTGCTCAGCAACAACCCGGCTGAACAGGCAGACCTGGAACAGTGTGAGGTCGCAGTGGTGCGGCGGCTATCGATGCAGGCGATGCCGACTGAACACAACATTCGCTACCTGCGTGCCAAGTGCGAAAGGATGGATCATCAACTTTCGGGTCTGGACGCCGAACCGGCAAGGGCCACCTCGTAGTAACGGATGTTTTCCGATCGACATCGTCGAATGCTGGCTATTTGCCATGAGATTGCCGACATGTTCATGTTTCACTGCGGAGATTTTCCGTTCGAGTCATGCGGCGCGGGTCGGCCTGCTTTCCTGATGGAGTCAGGATGGAGAGTCCGCGAGTAGGGTGAGCCGGAAGTCGGGGACAGCGGTGCACCGAATACCGAACGAACACCAGTACTTCCGCTTCGGGTGGCTGTGGTTGTCCGTTGCCGTCATGCTGACCGCGGTGGCGGCCGTGGTCTGGATCGCCAGACCCCAGCAACAGTCGTCCTGTGCGGCGAGACATTCGGTTCCGGATACCGGGAACGCACCTTCGCGAATGATGGTGGCGAGCAGCAGTACCGGCATTGCCAACTGGCATACGGTGGATATGTCGCCACCCACACGGCTGGGGGAGGCGCGATACTACTCGTTCGGTCCCGGTGCCGCGTGTTCGTTTGCCGGACTGCCGACGAACGGCTTCTATGCGGGCGTCTCCAACCGGGAGTACGGTCACGCCGATCTGTGCGGTGCGTACCTCGATGTGCACGGTCCGCGCGGTGATGTCCGGGTGCTCATCGCCGACCGCTGTCCGGGATGCGCCCCGGGACAACTGGATTTGAGTACGGCCGCCTTCGAACAGATCGCGGATCGGTCCGTCGGCGTCGCGCAGATCCGCTACTCCGTGGTCCGCGATCCACTTCCCGCACCCGAGCTGATTTACGAGCTGAAGCCGGACTCCTCGCCCTCCTGGCTGGCCATGCTGGTAACCGGATCGGGTAATCCGATCCAGCGGATCGCATTACGGTCGGCGGCGGCCGGGCCTTGGCATGAGCTCGATCGCGGCATGGACAACTACTGGACGATCAGCGGCGCCGGACCGGGACCGTTCTCGGCACAGGTGACCGATGTCCACGGGCATCAGGTGGAGATCACCGGAATCTCTCTGGAACAGGGCGAGCGGTACACCGGTTCGAGCCTCTACACCGAGCCTGTCCCGAAACCGCCGCCCGCGCCGACGACGGACATCACGGCCGCGCAACTGCCGTCCAATATCGCCGGGACGGGCTGTAAGGCCTGACGGTCAACCGAGTTTCGTCGCGAGGGCCCGTCCGGCGGTGCGGCCCGAGAAAATACAGCCACCGAGGAAGGTGCCCTCCAATGCGTTATAGCCGTGCACACCGCCGCCGCCGAATCCGGCGACCTCGCCGGCGGCATACAGTCCGGGCAGCGGAGTGCCGTCCGGGCGCATCACCTGCGAATCCAGATTGGTCTGCAGTCCACCTAGGGTTTTGCGGGTCAAGATATTGAGCCGCACCGCGATCAACGGCCCATGCGCCGGATCGAGGATGCGGTGCGGTTTCGCGACCCGACCTGCCTTATCGCCGAAGTACCGGCGCGCGTTGCTGATCGCCATCAGCTGCGCGTCCTTGGAGTACTTATTGGCGATATCACGGTCGCGGGCGATGATCTGTTGCTCCAACTCGTCGTGGTCCAGCTGCGGGCCGCGCGCGATCTTGTTCATGCCATCGACCAACTCGCGCAGGGTATTCGCGACCACGAAGTCGACCCCGTGCTGTTTGAACGCCTCGATCGGACCGGGCGCACCCTTGGCCACCCGGCTCTCGAGGGTGAGCTTGAGATTCTTGCCGGTGATATCCGGATTCTGCTCCGAGCCCGAGAGCGCGAACTCTTTCTCGATGATCGACTGGGTGAGCACGAACCAGGAGTAGTCGTAGCCGGTGGCCAGGATCTCCTTCATGGTCGAATTGGTATCGAAGCCCGGAAAGCACGGTGCAGGCAAACGCTTTCCATTGGCGTCGAACCACATCGAGGACGGGCCGGGAATGATCCGGATGGCGTGGTCGGGCCAGATCGGATTCCAGTTGATAATGCCTTCGGTGTAGTGCCACATGCGGTCGCGGTTGACGATGGCACAGCCCGCGGCCTCGGAGATGCCGAGCATCCGCCCATCCACGTGTGCGGGAACACCGGAGATCATGGTCTCCGGTGCCGGACCGAGCCGCTCGGTGGGCCAATTGCGGCGGATCAGCTCGTGATTGTGGCCGATACCGCCGGAGGTCACGATTACGGCCTTGGCGCGGAATTCGAAGCTGTCCACCATATTTCGCGAGGAAGCGCGCCCGCGTTCCAGATCGGTCGGTTCGAGCACACTGCCGCGCACGCCGACTACCGCGCCGTCCTCTACGACCAACTCGTCGACCCGGTGCCGGAAACTGAAACCGACCAGCCCCCGGCGTTCACCCTCGAGCACCGGCTCCTGAAACACCCGCACCACCTCGGGCCCGGTACCCCAGGTGAGGTGGAAGCGCGGCACCGAATTGCCGTGCCCATCGGCGAAGGCGCCACCGCGCTCGGCCCAACCGACCAGCGGCGTCACTCGTAGACCCAATTCGTGCAGATAATTGCGCTTTTCGGTGGTCGCGAAGCGCACATAGGCGCGCGCCCACTGGCGAGCCCAGTAGTCCTGGTCCTCACGATCGAAACCCGCGGAACCGAGCCAATCCTGTAGTGCCAGTTCGTAGGAGTCCTTGATGCCGAGGCGGCGCTGTTCCGGACTGTCCACGAAGAACAGTCCGCCGAGCGACCAAAACGCCTGGCCGCCGAGGTTATTGCGATTCTCCTGGTCCAGCACATGCACCCTGCGACCGGCCTTGACCAGTTCGTGGGTCGCCACGAGCCCGGCCAAGCCCGCACCGACGACGATGACATCTGCCTGTTGCGTGAATTCGGGACTGGGCTCGCTCATGGTCATCCTTTGGTTTCGGTGCTGTAGGCCAGCACGAGGTGGTAGAAAAGGTCGGCGCGGCGGGTGCGCACTTTGCGGCTGCGTGGTTCCATCAGCACCTGAACGGCGGTGCCGTCGTGCACCGCGACCAGCGCCTGACCGAGTGTGGCGGGGTCCGGTACCGTCCGGCCCACGCGGGCCAATGCGGCGACGATCGTCGGCATCAGCGCCGCGACGATCGCCTCCTCACGTTCGGCCATCACCTTCCGCAGGCCGGGCGTCCGCAGTGCGTGCGAGGTGAACTCGGCGGTAATGCGGAACCAGTCCTCATCGATCGGCATGGCGCGGTCCAGGCGCTCGACCGCGGCGCGGATATCGGCGCCGCCCTCGACCGAGACGCTGTCGAGAGTAGCGCGGACCCCGGCGATCATGGCGGCCGATCGCTGCTCCCACATGGCCAGGAACAACTCGTCGAGCGAGGTGAAGTTGGAGTAGAAGGCACCCCGGGTGAATCCGGCCCGTTCGCAGACGCGCTCGACCGAGGCGCGGCCGAAGCCCTCCTCGGCGAAGACCTGATATGCGGCGGTGAGCAACCGTTTGCGGGTCTCGGTGCGCCGGCGGGTCACCCGGCGCACCGGGGTATCCGCATCGGTGGTCGATGTCAACGTGCACCTCCTCGAGCATCCGGTCCATTAGATACAGAACTGTATTCGATACGTAAATGTATCAGAAGGTCGACTCACCTTCGGCGCAACGGTGGACGTGCACGGTCGGCGTGGATAATCCGAAGAGGCCGTTCCCCCTGTCGGCGAGGAGTGATCGGTATGAACGCGAATGCGGCGAATACGGGCATGACCGGCTGGCGGGTGCGGCGGCCGGGGCCGATCGATGCCGGACCGCTCGACTTCGTTCGCGAGGTGGTGCCCGAACCCGCGGTCGGTGAACTCTTGGTGCGGGTACTGGCCTGCGGGGTCTGTCGCACCGACCTGCATGTCGCCGAGGGGGATCTGGCGGTGCATCGGCCCGGTGTGGTGCCGGGACACGAGGTGGTCGGGGAGGTGGTGGCGCAGGGCCCGGCCACGACGTCGGGATCCGCTGGGGCACCTGATTCTTCGGCTCCCGCTTTCGCGGTCGGTGATCGCGTCGGCATCGCCTGGTTGCGCCACACCTGTGGCAGGTGCCGGTATTGCCGGCGCGGCGCGGAGAATCTCTGCCCGAATTCGGAGTACACAGGTTGGGACGCGGATGGGGGATACGCCGAATATGCCACTGTCCCAGCGGCTTACGCGCATCGGCTGCCCTCCGGATACAGCGATATGGAAACCGCGCCGTTGCTGTGTGCCGGGATCATCGGCTATCGGGCGCTGCAGCGTGCCGATCTGCCCCGGGGCGGACGACTCGGGATCTACGGCTTCGGCGGCAGCGCGCACATCGCCGCGCAGGTGGCGCTGGCGGGCGGTGCCGAGGTGCATGTGATGACCAGGGATGCGGCCGCACGCGAGTTGGCTGCCGATCTCGGTGCCGCCTCCGTGCAGGGGGCGGCGGATCGCCCTCCGGTGCAATTGGATTCGGCGATCTTGTTCGCGCCGGTCGGCGAGTTGGTGTTGCCCGCGCTGGCAGCGCTCGACCGCGGCGGTGTCCTCGCCATCGCGGGTATCCATCTCAGCGATATTCCCGCGCTGAACTATCAGCGCCATCTGTTCCAGGAGCGCGAGATTCGCTCGGTGACTGCCAACACCCGCGCCGACGCGCGCGAATTCCTCGCGCTGGCGGGCGAACACCGTATACATGTGACCGCAACGGGGTACTCCCTCGGTACAGCAGATCGAGCTCTCGCGGATCTCGCACACGGACGTTTCACCGGCGCAGCGGTTCTCATCCCTTAGGCGCCTGAATCACCCTGCGCGCGAACGGTTTCCAGGACACGATTCAGCGCTGAACCGGTCTCGCTTCAGCTGAGTTGCTTGACGCAACTCTCTACTGTCCTTACCTTCGCGGATATAGCCGAGTGTCAGTTGTCACTGACAATAGTCACCGGCTTCTCACAACGGCGTGAGAGGTGATCACGATGGAAATCCGGAAGGTAAGAGTATTCGAGAAGTGGCGGCTGGCATGGGTATTCGCTGTGCTACTGCTCGTCGCCGCGCCGGGGATGGTGACCGGTATCGGCGCGCAAGCACGGGCGGATTGTGCCGCGGTCGATGTGGTCGTCGCCAGAGGCACCACGGAACCTGGATGGCTCGGCTCCGTCGTCGGCGATCCGCTGTATGACACACTGCTGCACGCACTTCCGGTGAGTAGCAGTGTTTACCGGGTGGATTATCCCGCCGACCTGCTCGATCCGTCTTCGCTCAGGCGCGGCACCCAGGACATGACCGACCATGTCATTCGGCAGTCGCAAATGTGCCCGGATCAGCAGTTCATCCTGGTCGGCTACTCGCAGGGCGCGGCCGTCGTGCACGGTATCGTCGGCACCGGCATCGTGGCCGCGTCGCCCGGGATCTACACGCTCCCAGGCGGTCTCGAATGGAAGGTGTCCGCGGTCCTGCTGTTCGGCGACCCCCTCCGGATGATCGGCTGGGGCGTTCCCGGCAACTACGCCTGGAAGACCGCCGATTACTGCACCGGTGGTGATCCGATCTGCGATGGCGGCATCGACCCGAACCAGCACACGAACTACGGCTGGGCGTTCTGGCCGGCCGCGGATTTCGCGGCGGGCCGGGTATAACCGGGAAATCCACGCGGCGGGGTCGAGCACCGGCCCCGCCGTCGGTGTGTTCGTGTGAGATTCATGCCGATGGCACTCGGGCATGAAAGAGTCGGAATATGAGAGCGCACCGCCGCAGCAGCATGATTATCGCGGGACTTGTGAGCATCGCCCTGGTGGCGGGGTGCGGTACCGCATCGCAGGGCGGTCACACCACCCCGACCGCACCGGGGGTGATCCCACTCATCTCGACCGACGATCTGCGTGGCGCGCGGTCGGACGAGATACATCTGTTCGGCCTCAACGATTTCCACGGCAATCTGCAACCACCCGGGGGTTCGACCGGCAAGATCGCCGGATACGACGCGGGCGGTGCCGCCTACCTCGCCACCCACCTGGCTCGGTTGAAGAAGGCATATCCGGCCAGTGCGGTGGTGTCGGCCGGCGACAATATCGGCGCGAGCCCGCTTGTCTCCGGACTCTTCCACGACGAGCCGACCATCACTTTCCTGAATTCCATCGGCCTGGCCGCCTCCTCGGTGGGCAATCATGAATTCGATAACGGCGTTGTCGAATT
>FTJU01000187.1_pt3 | contig 26563 bp, 25 predicted proteins | sample 1658961 | NCBI WGS metagenome assembly FTJU01 (sample SAMEA3914878, study PRJEB12502) | metagenome | biome: forest; material: soil | place: USA | collected 2012-03-12 | depth 0.3 m | reverse complement strand
GGTGAAGGCCTGCTGCATGATCCGGCGATGGAACATGTGCTCGTCGAATTCCAGCAGCAACAGTCCGCGCCGGAAGAACGGACCGATGAAGTAGTCCCAGCCCTGGCCGAAATCGCGACGCCGCTTACCGAGCACCTCGTCGATCGCCTCCGGACCGCAGACCAGCACCCGATCCAATCCCAGCGACGAATTCAGCGATACCGGACCGTAGCGGCGGTACCGCTGCATCATTTCCGCCGGCCCCCAGCGCAGATAGTGCAAGCCCCGACCGAAATACGGAAGTCCGGCATCGCCGTGTACCGCGGTCGCGGTGCTCCCGCGCGGTGGTGAGGCCAGCACATACGGGCGCTCGGGCACGCGGCGCAGTAATCGGTCGATGAGGTGGTCGTCCGGGATCTCGATGAGTGCGGAATTCTCGGATTCGCACCGCACGCTGGGCTTTCCATGCCGGCCGCGAATATGGAAGACCCGGCGTCCTGCGACCATGACAAACCTCCCTGAACGACAGGATCTATCGTATTGTCTTTTTCACATTCGTTCGCTCGAAAAGAATCGGCACATCAGCAACCGGGATCTCGCCGTGACGGCCAGAACAGCGCCGACTACCGTAAGTCGGGTCAAGAACGTTCGAGGGGCCGCACCCCAGGTTTGAGGAGCACCGACGATGAGCACTCAGTCTGTCGAGGAGAACCATCGCCACCGGGTGGTGGTGATCGGCTCCGGATTCGGCGGCTTGTTCGGTACCAAGCACCTCAAGCACGCCGACGTCGATATCACGCTGATCTCCAAGACCTCGACCCACCTGTTCCAGCCGCTGCTCTACCAGGTCGCCACCGGCATCCTGTCGGTCGGTGAGATCGCTCCCGCGACCCGGTTGGTGCTGCGCAAGCAGAAGAACGCCCAGGTGCTGCTCGGCGATGTCATCGATATCGACCTCGAGCACAATACGGTCACCTCACAACTGCTCAACCAGAACACCGTCACCCGGTTCGACAGCCTGATCGTCGCGACCGGCGCCCAGCAGTCCTACTTCGGTAACGACCAGTTCGCCACCTACGCCCCTGGCATGAAGACCATCGACGACGCGCTCGAGCTACGCGCACGCATCCTGGGCGCATTCGAAGGAGCCGAACTGGCCCTCACCCAAGAACTGCGGGACCGGCTGCTCACCTTCGTGGTGATCGGCGCGGGACCAACCGGTGTCGAATTGGCCGGTCAGATCGCCGAACTGGCCGATCGCACCCTGGAGGGCACCTTCCACAACATCGATCCGCGCGATGCCAGGGTCATCCTGGTGGAGGGCGCGGGTGCGGTGCTGGGCCCGATGGGACCGAAGCTCGGTGGCAAGGCCAAGCGGCGACTGGAGAAGATGGGCGTGGAGATCCAGCTCAACGCTATGGTCACCAATGTCGACGCGCACGGTGTCACGGTGAAAGATGCCGACGGCACGGTGCGCCGCATCGAATCCTCATGCAAGGTATGGTCCGCCGGTGTGCAGGCCAGCCCGCTGGGCAAGATGCTCGCCGAGCGCTCCGACGGCACCGAGACCGACCGCGCGGGCCGCGTCATCGTCGAACCCGATCTGAGCATCAAGGGCCACCCGAATGTCTTCGTGGTCGGCGACCTGATGTCGGTACCGAATGTGCCCGGTCAGGCGCAGGGCGCGATCCAGGGCGCGACCTATGCGGCCACGCAGATCAAGGCCGGACTGAAGGGGCAGGCGCCACAGAACCGCAAGCCGTTCAAGTACTTCAACAAGGGCAGTATGGCGACGGTGTCGCGGTTCAGTGCCGTCTGCCAGGTCGGCAAGCTGGAATTCGGCGGATTCATCGCATGGCTGGCCTGGCTGGCACTGCACCTGTACTACCTGGTCGGCTACCGCAGCCGGATCATCACCGTCATCCAGTGGTTCGTAACCTTCCTCGGCCGCAGCCGCGGGCAGATGGCGGCCACCGAGCAGTGGGTCTTCGCCCGGCTCGCGGTAGAGGCGGTGCAGGCCGATCAGCAAGAGGCCGACGAACTCGCGGCCGCGCTGGGCGCGCCACCGGCGGAGAACGGGAGGGCCGGGCTCACCGAGAAGGCGGCCGACCGCAAGGTGGGCTGACGCGCCCTCGCGGGGGCGTCGGCGACCGATTCAGCGCCGAACCGGGGTGGGAACCTGACGACGTTGTCGGGTCCCCACCTCTCTCTTTCCCCCGCCTTGCCCATCGCTACACCGCGTCGGTCGCCGCAAAAACCCCGCTGTGACGGATAGCACATTTTGTGGCACCCGGGAAGCTATCGCGCATTGACGAGCAGCGGTCCGGTTCGAGTGGACAGGGTGCCGCACAGAGCGAGGCGGGCGGCGGGCCGCCACCAGACCATCTGTTTCCGTAGGTCGGTCGTCCGGATCGACCAGTTCACTGTCCAACGCCCTTGGTGCAGCAAGATGCTTGGCACGGTCGGGCTCCCTCACCTCGACCGGGCCACACATGATCTTCGGACCGGGACGGTCTCGGATGTCTGCCACCACTGGAGGTCTGGAAGCATCGATGCGATGGGATTCGATCAGGGCATCATGCGCGTCGTCTCGGCCGGGCGCACCGACGCGGTGACGCAGGTGATCCGGGGCATCGGTGACATCGGAATGCGCATCGAAGTGCTCGAAGCGGTCGCGCTGGCTGGTGTGTTGGCCGTGGTCGCGACGCGAAGCTGGCGGATCGGTGGTATCGCGGCGGCGAGTTTGTTGTCAGGCGATCTCATCGCGCATTGGTTGAAACAGGTGATCAGGCGACCACGACCTGGTGGGGACCTGACCATGTGGCCCGAAATCCACAGCTGGGCAATGCCCTCGACCCATGCCGCCGCCACCTCGGCACTGGCGATGGCCGTATTCCTGGCGGTGGACTGGCGATCGGATCGTATGCGCCGTGCGGCGGGCGCCGCGCTCGCCACCGCCGTGGTGTTCGTCGGTGGGTGCATGGTGTATCTCGGTGCGCACTGGCCGACCGATGTCTTGGCCGGTTGGCTGCTCGGCGCGGGCGTCGGGGCCACCATTGCATGGACAGCGGGCAACATGCGCCCGAATCGTGATATCGCCGGCGACTTCCCGTCGAACGTGCACGACACGCCCGGAGTGCGATGAGTTTCGGAGCCCTGCGCGGTCTGACTTCCTGAGGCCATATCGGTCTCTCGATTACGAGGAGGGCCGATGTCGCATAGCGAAGCAACGGGACCGCGTCGATCAACGGAGCATCCGACCTTCAAGCGGATGTCCGAGAGGGTGCGCACGACCCCGGATCCGATACTGAGCGCGGCTCGGCTGCGCGAGCTCTGCCTCGCGGCTGGAGCCGACGATGTGGGTTTCGTTCCGGTCGACGATCCGAGGGTGGCGGTCGAACTCGAGCATGCGCGCGAAATCCTGCCCTCCGCAAGCACATTCGTGGCGTTCTGTGTCCGGATGAACCGTGACAACCTGCGCAGCACCATGCGCAGCCTCGCCAATACCGAATTCAACCATGCCGACGACGAGACCAATGAGGTGTCGCGCCGCATCACCAGGGCCCTGCAGGATGCCGGGTACCGCGCCGTCTACCCCGCGCCCGGATATCCCATGGAAGTGGACAAGTTCCCGGGACGGATCTGGGTGATCGCACACAAGGTGGTGGCCGAGGCGGCCGGATTGGGCGTTATGGGTATCCACCGCAACGTCATTCACCCGAAGTTCGGCAATTTCATCCTGCTCGGCACGGTGGTCACCGATGCGGTGATCGACGAACCAAGCGCCGCACTGGATTTCAATCCGTGTCTGGAATGCAAGCTGTGCGTATCGGCCTGCCCGGTCGGCGCGATCACCAATGACGGTGGCTTCGATTTCCAAGCCTGCTATACCCACAACTACCGAGAGTTCATGGGTGGCTTCACCGATTGGGCCGAAACCGTCGCCGACAGCGATAGCGCCGAGGAGTACCGCGAGCGCGTCACCACCGGCGAATCGTTCTCGATGTGGCAGAGCCTGTCGTTCAAACCCAACTACAAGGCCGGGTACTGCATGGCCGTCTGCCCGGCCGGCGAGGATGTGATCGGCGCCTACCTCGACGATCGTAAAACCCACCTCGACGATGTGGTCCGTCCGCTGCAGAACAAGGCCGAACCCGTATACGTCCTGCCCGGATCGGCCGCCGAGGAACATGTCACGCGCCGATTCCCGAACAAGACACCGAAGCCGGTGAGCAATGGTTTCCCGGACGAGGTCAACGTCCTGCTCGATCAGATCGGACCGCGTCCGCGCCGGACACCGGGCGCATGACGATCACCAACGGAATGTGCGTTCCATGAAACGCTGCGCCTGTCCGCGCTTCAGATCAGTCCAGGCCCGGACACTCGGCGACCACCACGGTGCGATCTCGCGTGGCTTTGCGACCACGGCGTGACAGACCAGATTGGAGGCCTCATCGACGGTCAGCCCGGGAACGCGGCTGAAATCGGTCGGCGCGCTCATCCTGGTGTGCACGAGCGGCATATAGATGGAGGTCGTTGTGACCTTGTCGACGGCGATTTCCGCTGCGGCACTGCGCAACCAGACATCGAAAGCGGATTTGGAAGCGCCGTAGGCCGCCCACCGCGGGGCAGGCGGCATGAGCACCCCCCAGGTGGAGATATTGACGATATGGCCCTGTTTGCGTTCGCGCATACTCGGCAGCAGGGTGAGCAGCAGCCGGACCGGACCCAGGTAGTTCACATCGATGGTTCGCGTGAAGTCGTGGAAGCGGTCATAGGATTCGTCGATCGAGCGGCGAATCGACTTGCCCGCGTTATTGATCAGCACATCGACGTGGCCGTGCTCCGCCAGTAGGTCGCGCCCCAGTCTTTCGACGGCGTCCATATCGGTCATATCCGTCGGGTACGCGTGCGCGGTCCCGCCCTCGGCGGTGATTTCGGCCGCCACCTCTTCGAGCGCATCGACGGAGCGCGCCACCAGCAGCACGGTCCCACCGGCCGCGGCCAGTTTGCGCGCGCTCGCCTTGCCGATGCCGTGCGACGTGCCGGTCACCAGCACGATCCGGCCTTCGACCGCGCGACGCAGGGATTTCTCGCGCAGCCGTGCGGTTGGGTACAGCAGCCGGGACGCCACTCGCTCGGCCAGCGGACGGCCCTTGCTCGAAGCGGGAGTGTCGCTCACCTCTCGACTGTATGCGCCGACCTACCCTATTCGCGATCATTTGTCGAGGTAGGCAGGAGTTCGGGCAGATCCTGCCGGGGCAGGTAGGCCGCGATCCGCAACCCGTCCTCGGCACGGCGCACCAGGAAGTCGCTGTAGATGTCGAGGCAGTGTTCGCCGAGCAACAACGCCCACCGGGTCGAGGTCAGCCAACAGTGCCCACCCAGTTCGAAAGTGGTCTGCTCGACCAACCGGGTCCGCGGCACCGATCCCGCATCGAACTGGTCCGCCCGCGCTTGCGCTGCGGCCACGAACTCATCCCGGCTCACACAGCGACTCGATGTCGGCGTGGTCACCAGTATCACCGGTTCGAAAAGGTTTGGCAGCACGGCGAAATCCGATGCCGCGACGATCTCGTCGTAACTGCGGATGAAACCCTCGACAGAGGTGATGTCATGGGAGGTGATGTCATGCGAAATCATGACATCTAATTATATCGCGAATCGCATCCGAGCCGGGGTAGGCGCGCCCGTCAGCGCCGGGGTGCGAATGCGGCGACGGCCGCCATCACCACCAACAGCACGGCACCGACCGAGGTCGCCACATGCATTCCGGAGACGAAGGATTCGCGCGCGGAATCGATCAGCGCGGAATTGCCGCCCGCCTGCTGGATGGTCTCGCCGAGTGTGTCGGCATAGTCGCCACCTGACCGGAAGACCAGCGCCGCAACCGAGCCCAGCAGTGCCAGACCAAGCGCATTGCCCAATTCGAAACTCGTCTCGGAGATGCCGACCGCGGAACCGGCCCGCTCCGGCGGCACCGAGGACACCGCCACATCCGACACCAGGGTGAAGGCCAACCCGTAACCGATGCCCGCGATCGTGGATCCGGCCAGGTACCAACCGATTCCGCCGTCCACGCCGACACCGATCAGCATCACATTGCCGATGGCGGAGGCCAGCAGCGCCAGCACGAAGGTGGTACGCACCCCGAGCCGGTGCCCGGCCCGCGCACCACCCATCGAGCACACGAATACCGCGACCGCCATCGGGATCCCGAGCAACGCGGCCGCCAGTGGGTCACGTCCGGTTACCGATTGCAGGTAGATGCTGGTCAGATAACTCATCGCCGCGAGCGTCATCATCCCGACCAGGCTGGAGCCGATCGCGACCGAGAACTGCGCCCGCCGGAACAGTCGCAGATCCAGCAGCGGTTCGTCCAGCTGTCGCTGCCGCCGCACGAAGACCGCGAGCAGCACCACGCCGATGAGTCCGATTACCAGTGGCTCGACGTCGAACCCTTCGGCGGCGATCTGCTTCACCGCATACACCACGGGCAGAATGCCGCCGATCGACAGCAGCACACTCGGCATATCCAGCGGTCCGACTACACCGACTCGATGCTCCGGCAGTACGAACGGACCGAGAGCGAGCAGGATCAGCAGCACCGGAATATTGATCAGGAAGACCGAACCCCACCAGAAGTGGTGCAACAGCAAGCCGCCGATAATCGGACCGACCGCGGATCCGCCCGCGAAGAAGGCGGTCCACACACCGATCGCGGCGGCACGTTCACGGGCGTTCGGGAACAGGCTGGAGATCAGCGCCAGACTCGACGGCAGCAGCGTCGCGCCGGCCATACCCATCGCCGCCCGTGCGATGATCAGCACCGCGGTGCTCGGCGCGAAGGCCGCGAGGACCGAGGCAACGCCGAACACGGACGCACCGACGAGCAGAATATTGCGCCGCCCGATCCGGTCGCCGAGGTTGCCCATGGTGATCAACAGGCCCGCGATGAGGAAGCCGTAGATATCGAGAATCCACAGCTGCTGCGCGGCCGACGGGGCGAGATCGACGGTGAGCGTCGGCATGGCCAGAAACAACACCGAGATGTCCATCGACACCAGCAGCACCGGCAGCAGCAGTACCGCAAGACCGAGCCAAGCACGCCGTGAACCGGTCGACGCGGGCCGCGCGACCTCCACCTGAGTCATTTGATTCCTCTCCGCGTCGCGTACGCCGTACGCATCGTTCCGGGTACAGTGTACGCATGCGATCCCAAATCTGGAAGCGAGTCATGGGATGACCGAGGCGAAGCTCACCCGAGCGGCCATTGTCGACACCGCTATCACCCTCGCCGACGAGGCCGGCCTCGACGGATTGTCCATGCGACATATCGCCGAGCGGATGGGCGTCGGCGCCATGTCGCTGTACCGGCACGTCGCGAACAAGGACGAACTACTCGCCCTGATGACCGACGAAATCTCGGCGCGCAACCCGTATCCCCCGTCAGAGGGTAAGAACTGGACCTGGCGCGATCGGGTACGCATTGCCGCCGAGATCGATTGGGCGCTCTACCAGCGGCATCCGTGGGTGCTGCTGACCTTCGCGATGCCCCGTTACAGCTTCGGCCCGCAGGGTCTGGCCTGTTTCGCATGGCTGGTCGACGGGCTGCGCGAGCTGAATGTCTCGACCCGTGAGGCGTCCACCATGGCGTTCGCCGTGTGGAACTACATCTCTGGAGCCACACTGCCGCACGTCAGCGGTGCGCTGGTCGCGCGCAAGGGTATGAATCCGGAGGGCTCCAACGGACTGCGGGCACTGCTCGAAGGAAAATCACAACTGCCCATTCCTCCCGCGCTCGCCGATCTGAACGGCAGTGGTGTCAGTGATCTGACCTCGGAGGATCTGCTGTATATCGGATTATCCGCGCTCTGCGACGGATTCGAGGCACGGTGCTCGAATTCCACCAGCGCTTGACCTGAATGACACTTCAGGTTGCACGGTTGACTGGTTCGCCGACCAATAGGAGTCACCGTGCACGCCATCCGCCTACATACCTTCGGACCAGCCGAAAATCTGTGCTACGAAAGGGTTCCCGATCCGGTGCCCGGACCGGAGCAAGTGCGCATCCGAGTCGCGGTGGCGGGCGTGCATTTCGTCGATACCGCGTTGCGTCGCGGTATACCCGGGCCCTATCCACTGCCTACGCTGCCGACCATCCCGGGGCGCGAGGTCGGCGGAGCGGTGGATCGAATCGGGTCGGGTGTCGACGCGTCTTGGCTCGGCAAGCGGGTCGTCGCGCATCTCGGTCCGGTTCCCGGTGGCTATGCCGAGTTGGCCGTGACGGAAACCGCTCGGCTGCACGAAATTCCCTCGGATCTCGATCCGACGGAAGCGGTCGCCATCGTGGGTACCGGGCGGACGACCATGGGGATTTTATTGTTCACCGAACTCGGCCCCGACAGTGTCGTGGTCGTGACCGCCGCCGCGGGTGGCATCGGAACACTGCTGGTTCAACATGGGAAGAATGTCGGGGCGACCGTGGTCGGGCTGGCGGGCGGGCCCATGAAAGCCCAACTGGTGCAACGCAATGGCGCCGATATCGCGATCGACTACCTACGCCCCGACTGGCCCGAGCAAGTGCGGGCCCAGCTCGGTGACCGCAGAGCCACTGTGCTCTTCGACGGAGTCGGCGGCGAAATAAGCCGCGCCGCGATCGATCTGCTGGGCAAGGGTGGTCAGCATCTGATCTACGGCACCGCCGACGGTGCTCCACTGTCGCTTTCGGAGCCGGAACTGGCCAAGCGCGGAATCACTTCCGAGATGGTCGTCGGACCGCGCATGCTCGAGCGCGTCGGCGGCGATCTGCGCCCGCTGGAGGACAGGGCCATGGCCGAGGCCGCAGCCGGGCGGCTGCGGCCCGCGCTCCAGCGTTTCCCACTTGCCGAGGCGGCCGAGGCGCACCGCGCGTTGGAGACTCGCGACACCGTCGGCAAGGTGGTGCTTCAGGTGTAGGAGCGGTACCTCGGATCGTCCTCCTCGCGGCTCGGACACGGTCATTCACACAGATGCCGCTCAACTTCGAACACCGAAGGATCAATCGCCGCAGCCTCGTTCGCGCGACCATGCGTCCGTGCCGTATGAGATGCTCGATTTCAGCGACGCTCAGTCGGTGAACTCACCATTGACCACGGCGTAGGCGAAGCCATCCCAGCCCTTGCTGCCGACAGTCTGCAAGACGGTCGCGTCGAGGCTGGGTTCGGCGGCGAGCAACTCGACCAGATCGCGACTGGCCTGGACCGCCGGATCATCCGAATGCTCGTCGGCGACAGCGCCATTGCGCACGACGTTGTCGACGATGATCACCGAGCCTGGTCGGGTCAGGCGCAGCGCCCAGAGCACATAGTTCGAATTGTTGACCTTGTCCGCGTCGATGAATACCAGGTCGAATGGTTCCGGATCCTCCTCCGCCAGCACGGGCAGGCTGTCCAGGGCCGCACCGACGCGAATCTCGACCCGATCCCCGACCTCGGCCCGATCCAGATTCTCGTGCGCCACCCGTGCGTGCCTCGGTTCGAATTCCAGGGTGATGACCTTGCCGTCCTTCCCCACCGCCCGCGCCAGCCAGATCGTGCTGTAGCCGCCGAGCGTGCCGATCTCGAGCACCCGCCGGGCTGTGATCGACCGCGCTATCAAATGCAGGAACTTCCCCTGCGCGGGCGATACATCGATGGCGGGCAGTCCGGCCGCGACATTCGCGGCCAATGCCGTCGCGGTCGAATCCTCGCCTCCCACCAAAGAGTCCACGATGTAGCTGTCCACGTCGGCCCACTCGAACGTCGTCATGGCATGAAGTCTGCCACCGGATGTGGCAATACCGCCCGAAACCGGATGCCCACAATCGGATGACAGCGGCACCGGGCCGGACGCGCCGAAGCAGCACCCAAGCCATCCGGTCATCAAATGCCGCGGCCCGCGATGGCGCCGAGTGTGTCCTCGACGAATCCGGCTTCGTTCGAGGTGTCCGAATGCAGCGCCACCTGCACGCCCGCCGCATCGGCGACGGTGAGGCACGCATCGATCGCCGCGTGCGCGGAACCCCAGTCCTCGTGCAGCTTGAAACCCGCTGCGCCACCGCGCAATTGATCGCACATGGATTCCGCGCTGACGGTATTGCCTCTGCCGAGGCAAAACGATATTCATCGGCCACGTGTCAGTGGCCTCCAACATCCGGGCCAGATGCAGGATCCGGGCGTCACGGTGGTCGCCTCGCTGCCCTCGGCCGGACGGCGCCGCCGCCGATCAAGGTGGTGATGCCGCCGCCGAGCGCCTCGTCCATCAGCTACGGACAGATGAAGTGCATGAAAGTCGATGGCACCCGCGGTGAGGATGCGACCGTTACCCGGGATGTTCTCGGTATTCGGACCGACCATCAGATCCGGGTGTACCCCGTTCATGGTGTCCGGATTGGCCGCCTTGCCGATCGCGCGGATGCGGCTGTCGCGAATTCCGACGTCGGCCTCGACGATTCCCCAGCGATCGATGACGACCACGCCGGTGATCACGGTGTCGGAGGTGCCAAAGGCGCGGGTCGCGCGGGGTGGCGGTAATTCCGGCACGTCCGTTCCGGGGTGCCGATCAATCCCGACCGGGCAGGTTCTGCAGCCGCACCTGGCCGCGCGCGACGGTGCGACCCTCGTCGTCGGTCAGCACGACCTGCCACAGCTGCTGTAGGCGGCCACGGTGCAGCGGCGTCGCCTCGCCGAAGACCTTGCCCTCGCGCACCGAGCGCAGGAAGTCGGTGTTGTTGTTCACCCCGACCACGGTGCCGTTACTGCCCTGGGCGTGGTACCAGACCCCGCCGCCGACACTGGCCAGCGTCTCGACGATCGTGCAGTACACGCCGCCGTTGACCAGGCCTGCCAACTGCAGCAGCTGCGGACCCGCGGTCAGCTGGCCGCGCACCCGATCCGGCGTGACCTCGGTGAATTCGAGGCCGATCAGATCTGTGAAGGTGTTCTTGCTGAGCTCGGTCATCAGCTCGGGCGTCACGTCGGCAAGCGACTGGATCTGGGCAACATCCTGCTGTGTCATGCATTCACCTTGACACAGGGCATCCACACCCTCGCACGACGGCTACTACCCGGCCCCCGCTCGGCCGAGACAGAGCGGCGGGCTCCACACCCATGGAGCCCGCCGCGGCAGTGAATCGGGGGTTCACGGCAGCCCTCCGGAACGCCCGACCGATCCCAACGCCGAAATCATTATAGGTCAGGCTTACCTAAGTAAGCAACCACCGCGGCAGGCACCGACCACGCGCCGCACCAGCAGACCGCGCTCTTCCAGCGCCGACAGCAATCCCCTCGGGATGACCAGCGGTACGCGGCCATATGCCCAGGTATGACAAATGACACACCAGCTATCCAGTAGTTACGACGGGGTGTAGTACGCGTTCGTGTCGTTGAGTCCGTAAACTTAGGGAATGGCAGGACTTGGTGAACTCGAGAAGGCGGTCATGGACCAACTGTGGTCCAGCGACGAACCGCAGACCGTACGGCAGGTACACGAGGCTTTGGCCGCCCGCCGTGAGCTCGCGTACACCACGGTGATGACGGTGCTACAACGACTGGCGAAGAAGAATCTGGTGGTCCAGCGCCGCGACGACCGCGCCCACCGCTACGCGCCGGTGCACACCCGCGATGAACTGGTGGCCAGCTTGATGGTCGACGCATTGCAGCAGGCCGATGCGGCCGGTAGCCGCGCCGCGGCACTCGTGCACTTCGTCGAACAGGTCGGCCGGGACGATACGGCCGCGTTGCGGGAAGCACTCGCTAAGCTCGAGGCATCCGAAGATACTGCGCCGCCGAAGCAGTAGTCTTGGGATCCTGGCCTCACAACGAGGTGACGCCCTGGCCCCACAACGCAGTGAGCTGAGTCGATGAACGCAACCGCGCCGGTCTTCGCCGGTCTCGCTTTGCTTCTCGCGGGGCCTGCCCCAGCGCTGCTGAGCCGTGCGACCTGGCCGTACCGGACCCCGCGCGCCGCGCTGGTGTTATGGCAGGCCATCGCGCTCGCCGCCGTGCTCAGCGCCTTCGGCTCGGGTCTGGCCATCGCCGCGGAACTGCTCGTTCCCGGACCGGACGGTCGACCGACCACCTCCCCGGCCCGAGAGATCGACGCGCTCGGACTGCCGGTGTGGCTGGCCTATGTCTTCGTCTTCGCATTGACTTTGCTGGTCGGCGCGCGACTGATGTACGCGATTGTGCGCGTCGGCGTCCACACCCGTAGGCGCCGGGCGCGCCACCGCATGCTCGTCGATCTGCTCGACCAGAGCGGACCGCAGCGCCGCGCCGCCGATATCCGGGTGCTCGCCTCGACCGAACCGATCGCCTACTGTCTGCCGGGCCTACGCCAGCGGGTGGTGCTGAGCGAGGGCACGCTGACCAGCCTGCAGGATGCCGAGGTCACCGCCATCGTAAGCCACGAGCGCTCGCATCTGCGCGCCCGGCACGACCTGGTGCTCGAGGCATTCACCGCGGTGCACGAGGCCTTTCCCCGGGTGGTGCGCAGCAAGGCCGCACTCGGCTCGGTGAAACTGCTGATCGAACTGCTCGCCGACGACTCGGCGGTGAAGGTGACCGGCCCGAAGCCGCTGGCCCGCGCCCTGGTCGCATGCGCAAAATCCACCGCTCCGCAGGGCGCGCTCGCCGCGGGCGGTCCGACCACCTTGATCCGCATCCAGCGCCTGGGGGAACGGATCGGCGATTTTCGGGTCGCCTCGGCGGCGTATCTGGGGTCTGCGGCCATCCTGGTGGTCCCGACCATGGCCGTGGCGGTACCCTGGCTGGTCGAACTGGATCGACTGCTGCGTAACTGATTCCTCCGGTTCTCCCCGACACACCCGGTCCTACCGCATCCCGATGACCGGGCCCAACCATCTCGGCGGCACCACGCGTGCCCGGATCCGCCCGCGCCGAGACATGAAAGGCACACGACCCCGTTGACCTCCTCCACCCCTGCCACCACCTTCGCGGATCTGGGCCTACCCGCCGTGCTCGTCCAGGCACTGCGCCGCGACGGCATCGAGGCACCGTTCCCGATCCAGGCCGCGACCGCGACCGACGCGCTGGCGGGGAAGGATGTGCTCGGGCGCGGCCCCACCGGCTCCGGCAAGACCCTCGCCTTCGGACTGCCGATGCTCGCGCTGCTCACCGGCGGCCAGGCAAAGCCGGGCCGTCCGCGCGGTCTGGTGCTGGTGCCGACCCGCGAACTGGCGGCCCAAATCGAAAAGGCGCTGGACAATGCGGCATTGTCGCTCGGGCTGCGGATCGCCTCGGTGGTCGGCGGCGCACCGATCAAGCGACAGGCCGACCGGCTCGCGCGCGGTGTCGACCTGCTCATCGCCACGCCTGGGCGACTGGAGGATCTGATCAACCAGCGCTCCGCCGACCTGTCCGATGTGCGGATCACCGCACTGGACGAGGCCGACCACATGGCCGATATGGGCTTCCTGCCGCAGGTCACCAAGCTGCTCGACCGGACGCCGAGAGATGGTCAGCGCCTACTGTTTTCGGCCACCCTCGACGGTGAGGTCGACAAACTGGTCAAGCGTTACCTGCGCTCCCCCGTCACCCATTCCACCGCGCCGCCGTCGGCGTCGGTCGCGACGATGTCGCACCATCTGCTGTACCTGCGCAAGCCCGATAAGCGCGAAATCACCGCGCAGATCGCCGCCCGCGACGGGCTGACCATCATGTTCGTGCGCACCAAACACGGTGCGGACCGGCTCGCGAAACAACTGCGCGCGGTCGGCATCGCCGCGGGAGCGCTGCACGGCGGGAAGGCACAGAACAACCGGGTGCGGACGCTGGCCGCATTCGCCGACGGCACCACACCGGTGCTGGTGACCACCGATGTGGCCGCGCGCGGCATCCATGTGGACGGGATTTCCCTTGTCGTCCACGTGGATCCGCCCGCGGAATCCAAGGCGTACCTCCATCGCGCGGGCCGTACCGCCCGCGCCGGTGAGGACGGCGTCGTCGTCACGCTGGTCACCGAGGAGGAGCGCGCCGACGTCGAGAAGATGACCCGCAAGGCGGGCGTCGATATCGACGGCGTGCAGGTCCGTCCGGGTGATCGGCGGCTTATCCAGATCACCGGTGCGAGGCGGCCGTCGGGTGTGCCGATCGTCGCGGCGAACTCCGCGCTCGCGGTGGGTGACGAGGGTGAGCCGAAGGTCGGTAGGACAGGCCGCCGGTCGAGTGCGGGGTCCGGCCGTCGTGGTCGCGGGTCACGCTCGGGCGGTGCCGGTTCAGCTGGGGCCGCCGGGCGGTCGAGTGGTCGTGCCGGTGCGAAGAAGTCCTCGGGTGGTTCGCCCGACGCCACCGCGACGTCGAGCCGGTACGGTGTCGGAACTTCCGGTCGGGGGTCGACGGCTACCCCTGCCGCCGGCCGAAGCGCAGGCGCTGCAACCGCAGCTCCCGGCCGCGGCGCAGGCTCGGCGAAGACGGCTCCAGCCCGTACCGTGAACTCGGCATCGGCCGCGCCGGGTCGAACCGCCGGATCGGCGAAGGCGGCCACGGCACGCTCGGCCGGATCGGGGTCTACCGCGCGCGGCGCAACTGCCGGCCATGGCGCCGGGGCGGCTTCCGGTCGCAGCGCCGTGACCAGCGGCGACACCCCCGGGCGTACGCGTCGACGCGCCGGGCGGCCGCAGGGGGTATCGGGCGGCCGCAATCGCGGGGCAAACTGACGAGGTGGCGAACAATCAGGTGGGCGCGGTCGTCTGTGCACTGATCGCAGCATCGCTCTTCGCGGTGGCCGCGGTCGCACAGCAGCATGCGGCGGCCGCGGTTCCGGAGCACGAGTCGCTCATGCGTTCGCTACTTCGCAATCCGCGGTGGTGGGCCGGAATCGGTGGGGACACGGGCGGTTACGCAATGCAGGTCGCCGCACTGGCCATGGGTGCGGTGCTGCTCGTCCAACCAATCCTGGTGAGCATGCTGGTCTTCGCACTCCCGCTCTCCGCCCGGCTCAACCGTCGCCGCATCACCCCGCGCACCTGGGTGACCGCCATCGCCCTCGCCGCGGCCCTGGCCTGCTTCCTGATCGTCGGTGATCCGACCGAAGGCAATACCAGTGCGCCCCTGCGTGATTGGATCCTGCCGCTGGCTGCCCTACTCGGTCTGGCCGCAGTGGCCGTCGTCGTCGCCCTCGAAACCTCCGACCCGACCCGTCGAGCGCTCCTGTTCGGCGCCGTCGGCGGTGCCCTGTTCGGGCTGGCCGCCGCGCTCACCGAATACGTAACCGGACTCTTCGACGGCGGCCTCCTGCATGTGCTGGGCAGCTGGCAAACCTGGGCCCTGGTCGCCTCCGGCCTCATCGGTCTCTATCTCCAGCAGCGCGCCTTCCAATCCGGCCCACTCGTCGCATCGTTACCCGCGGTCACCATCACCGAACCCCTGGCCGCCGCCTTCATCGGCATCACCGTCCTCGACGAACGCCTCCGCACCGACCATCTCGGACTCGCTGTGATCATCGTCGCCGTAATCATCATGTGCGCGACCACGATCCAACTCTCGCGCGTCCAAGCCGATACGTAGCACAGGCGATCGAGATCAGGTGGAAACCATGGCGGCATCGGTGAGAAGGGCCGCCACCAGTTCCATCTGATCTTGATTCCGATGTCGCGCCCCACGTTTCGCGTGGGGTGGGCCAGAATACTGGATGACTGCATGGAAGTACGGCACACCGGTTAGAATCGGTCAAGTGCAGTTTCTCCCTGGTCATCAGCCGCCGTACGACCTGACCTACGACGACCTCTTCCTCGTCCCGAATCGGACGGATGTCGCGTCACGGTTCGATGTGGATCTGTCGACCGTAGACGGGTCCGGCACCACCATTCCCATTGTCGTCGCGAATATGACCGCGGTCGCCGGACGCCGGATGGCCGAAACGGTCGCCCGGCGCGGCGGTATCGTCGCACTCCCGCAGGATCTTCCGATCGCCGCGGCATCGGAAACCATCGCCTTCGTCAAGAGCCGCTCGCTCACCGCCGATACCCCGGTCACGCTGGATCCGGAGCGTTCGGTCTCCGAGGCCGTCGCGCTGATGCACAAACGCGCCCACGGTGCCGTGGTGGTCGTCGATGGCGGTAAGCCGGTCGGCGTGGTCACCGAGGCGTCCTGCGCCGATGTCGACCGGTTCGCCCGGCTGCGCGACGTGGCGGTCACCGATTTCGTGCAGGCACCGGCCAGCACCTCCCCGCGCGACCTGTTCGACCTGCTCGAGGCCAAGCACGCGCAGCTTGCCGTGCTCGTCGCCGAAGATGGCGGTCTCGCGGGCGTGATGACCCGCACCGGGGCCATCCGCGCCGGGATCTATCAGCCCAATGTCGACGCCGACAACCGGCTGCGCGTGGCCACCGCGGTCGGCATCAACGGCGACGTGGCGGCCAAGGCCAAGGCGCTCGTCGACGCCGGCGCGGACCTGCTCGTCATCGATACCGCACACGGCCACCAGGCCAAAATGCTCGAAACCCTCAGCGCCATCCACGATCTCGGACTCGGTGTGCCGCTGGTCGCGGGCAATGTGGTTTCCGCGGCGGGCACCCGTGATCTGACTGCGGCGGGCGCGGACATCATCAAGGTCGGTGTCGGCCCCGGCGCCATGTGCACCACCCGCATGATGACCGGCGTCGGCCGTCCGCAGTTCTCCGCGGTGTCCGAATGCGCCGCCGCCGCAAAGGAGCTCGGCGTGCACATCTGGGCCGACGGCGGTGTCCGGCACCCTCGCGACGTCGCGCTCGCACTGGCCGCGGGCGCATCCAATGTGATGATCGGCTCCTGGTTCGCCGGAACCTACGAATCCCCCGGCGACCTGCGCGTGGACCGTGACGGCAACGCGTATAAGGAGAGCTTCGGCATGGCCTCCAAGCGCGCCGTCGCCGCCCGCACCGCCACCGACAGCGGCTTCGACCGCGCCCGTAAGGCACTGTTCGAGGAAGGCATCTCCAGCTCGCGCATGCGTCTGGATCCAGAACGCCCCGGTGTCGAGGACCTCATCGACCACATCTGCTCTGGCGTACGCAGCGCCTGCACCTATGCCGGTGCCCGCACCCTCCCCGAGTTCCACGACAAGGCGGTCCTCGGTGTGCAATCGGCGGCAGGTTTCGCCGAAGGTCGTCCCCTTCCTTCGGGCTGGTAATCCCTGGTCAGTGACGGATAAAGACGGGGGCTTCCTGCCACACCGACGACAGCGGAGCGGATTTTACGAGCGAGGAGTTCGCGACCCCGTCTCCCGTCCGCGCGACGGCGCGGCCATCGACTCAGCCGAGTCGTCCACGAGCATGGCGACGACGTCGCGAGCCTCGACGACTCGGATGCGAGACACCAGGAGGCCCGCGAACTGCCGCGCCGCAGGCGCGGCCATCCAGCCCAGCCGGTAGCATAGGTGTTGCCGGATTCCGGCTTCACAACCATTTGCCGAGAGGAACAAGTTGTCACCCGCGTCCGAGGGCGCCGCACAGGAGGGCTCCTCTATCGAGCCGGGTGACAAACCCGGCGCTCTCCGTCCCACAGCCGCCCGATCCGATTCAGCTCATCGCGCGTCTCGCAGGTGGTGCTGACGATGTCCGTCGTGCTCACCGTGCTCAGCCTGATCGGGTTCATCGCCCTCACGCTTGGCACCGCGTTGTTCGTTGCCGCCGAATTCTCGCTCACCGCGTTGGAACGCAGCACCGTCGAATCGCATGTGCGCGCGGTCGGGGATGCCCGCTCACGCATGGTCCGGCAGGCACACACCACATTGTCGTTCCAGCTCTCCGGAGCACAGCTCGGTATCACCATCACCACCCTGATCACCGGTTATATCGCCGAACCTGTGCTGGCCCGACTCCTATCTCCGCTGTTCACTGCGCTCGGACTGAGCGCGGGTGCGGCGCAGGGCATCTCGCTGACGCTGGCGCTGCTGCTCGCCACCTCGCTGTCGATGATCTACGGCGAGCTCGTCCCGAAGAACATCGCGATATCGAAGCCGCTCGGCACCGCTCGGGTGACCGCGGGCCCGATGATCGCCTTTTCGGTGGTGTTCAGGTGGATGATCCACTTCCTCAACGGCACCGCCAACTGGGTGGTTCGCCGGCTGGGCGTGGAACCGGCCGAGGAGTTGCGTTCGGCGCGTTCCCCACAGGAACTCGGATCGCTGGTGCGTACTTCCGCACTGCGCGGCGCGCTGGATCACCGCACCGCGCAGCTGGTCGATCGCTCTCTGCAATTCGGCGAGCGCAGCGCCGAGGAGTTGATGACGCCTCGGGTCAAGATCGAATCTTTGGACAAGTCCGACACGATCGCGGATCTGATCGCGGCCGCCAGCCGCACCGGTTACTCCCGCTTCCCGATCATCGACGGCGATCTGGACAACACCTTGGGCGTGGTGCACGTCAAACAGGCGTTCACCCATCCGGCGAATGTCCGCAACACCATCCCGCTGCATTTGCTCGCCCGGCCGGTGCCGATCGTACCGGCCAGCCTCGACGGCGACGAAGTGCTCGAGCGGGTGCGCGCCGACGGCATGCAGGTCGCGCTGGTGGTCGACGAATACGGCGGCACCGCGGGCATCGTCACCATGGAGGACCTCATCGAGGAAATCCTCGGCGATGTCCGCGACGAGCACGACGAGGAAGAACGCGATGTCCGCCGCGTCGCCGACGGCTGGGATTGCTCAGGGCTGCTACGCATCGACGAGGTCTCCCGGGCCACCGGCTACGACGCACCCGAGGGCGAATACGAAACCCTCGGCGGTCTGGTGCTGACTCGACTCGGCCGCATCCCGATCACCGGTGACGAGGTCATCTTGCCTAATCCGCGGTCCGCACACCGCTATCCGAACGACGGTGACGGCGGCTGGATCGCCAAGGTCGAACGGATGGACGGACGGCGCATCGATCGGGTCCGGCTGGTGCCGGTCGCGGCCGCCGCGCTGAAGGAGAACAGCCATGGGTGATCTCCTCGGCGTCATGCTCACGGTGGTACTGCTGGCCTGCAATGCTTTCTTCGTGGCCGCCGAATTCGCGCTCATCTCCGCACGCCGCGACCGTCTCGAAGCACTCGCCGCGCAGGGCAAGCGCCAGGCCGACACGGTGATCCGGGCCGGTGAGAACCTGTCCATGATGCTGGCCGCCGCACAGCTCGGCATCACCATCTGCTCGATCCTGCTCGGCCGCGTCGGCGAACCCGCGGTGGCGCATTTGCTGGAGGGGCCGTTCGAATCGGTCGGCCTGCCCGAACAGCTGCTGCATCCGGTCGCCTTCGCCATCGCACTGGCCATCGTGGTGATCCTGCACATTCTGTTCGGCGAGATGATTCCGAAGAATATCGCGCTGGCCGGACCGGAACGTAGTGCGCTGCTGCTGGTTCCGGTACATCTGATGTGGTTGCGCTTGGCGCGGCCACTCATCGCGCTCTACAATCTGGCTGCGAATCTGTCGCTGCGCATGTTGCGGGTCGAGCCGAAGGATGAGCTGGAGGCAACGGTCTCGAGTGTGGAGCTCGCTGAGATGATCGGTGAATCCCGTTCGGAGGGACTGCTCGACGAGGAGGAGCACCGCCGCCTCACCCAGGCGCTCGGCACCTCCGATCGGGTGGTGGCCGATGTGATGGTGCCGCTGGCAACGACCCGCTCGGTTCCGTTACGCGGCAATGGCACCACGCTCGGCGATATCGAATCCGCGGTCGCCGAAACCGGTTTCTCCCGGTATCCCGTGCGCGCGAGCGACGGTTCGCTGGTCGGGTATCTGCATGTCAAAGATGTGCTCGACAAGGTCGCCGACGAAAGCGCCGGACCGAATACCCCCATACCGCGCACGGATATTCGCCCACTGCCGACGGTGAGCGCCGGTACACCCCTGCACGAAGCGCTGGCCCGCCTGCGCCGCACCAACTCCCATCTCGGGCGCGTCGTGGACACCCGCGGCAACACGGTGGGCATCGTGGCGCTGGAGGATTTGGTGGAAGAGTTCGTCGGCACCGTCCGCGACGGGACGCACCGGGTGATCGAATGATCGTGCTGGCCGAGTCCGAATGGCGGACCAGTGCCGCCGAACACCGGACTCGGCTGAACGAGCTCGTCGGACCGTATCTCGAACGTCGCGCGGCGGGTTCCGCACATCCGGTGATCGACTTCCTGTTCACGTACTACGGACATAAACCGGCCCAATTGCGACGCTGGCACCCGGGATTCGGTGTCGCGTTGGCGGGCGCACGGGAGTACGCGGGGGCTCGCGGCTATCACCGCATCGCGCCGCACGAAGCCGACGCGGTTGTCTACACCGCCGACCCGGCATTCATCCGGCGGCGACGCGACACCATCGAGTTCATCACAAAACTGCTGCGCGCCACGGCATCCCGCCCGGCGCAGCTGTCCTGTTTCGGCCTGCACGAGTGGGCCATGGTGTACAAAACCGACGAGATCCGCCACCAACAGGTGCCGCTGCGCCTGGGTGGTGCCGGTACCGACGCCGTGGTCGAATCGATGTCCTTGCGCTGCACTCACTTCGACGCCTTCCGCTTCTTCACCCCGGACGCCGTCGGCCGCAACGCGGAACCGTTGGCCCGCGCCGACCAGGTGGCCCGGGAACAGCCCGGCTGCCTGCACGCCAATATGGACATCTACAAATGGGGTTTCAAAATGACCCCGCTCATCTCCGCCGATCTGTTGCTCGACTACTTCGAATTCGCCTGCGCTGCACGCGAACTCGATATGCGCGCCAGCCCGTACGATCTTTCCGACTACGGCTATGAGCCGATACATATCGAAACCCCTTCGGGGCGCGCCGAATACGTCCGCGCGCAATCGGCATTGGCGCAGCGATCGGTGGGACTCAGACAGTCACTGCTCGACGTCTGCACATCGCTGTTGACCTACGACACCGAGGCACTCACCGCCAGCTGAGCGGCACGGCGCAATACGCCGATCGCCAGGCATTTGCATCAAAACATCCGCTAAGTTATTGCCTGTTAGTCTCATTCGGTCAGTTCGTGTTTCGTTTCGACTCCGCCTACATCTCCTGACCCATCACCCACCAGGGCCGCAAACACACCGTCGACATCGCCCTCGCCACCTCCTCCGGCGATCTGTGCGCCGTAGGCCGAGGCCCTGTGGATCCAACCCAAGCCCTGAGTGGGCCGCCTTACCGCATGGTGGCGAGGTTGTGCCAGAGGTTTCGGAGACTATCGGTGCCGCCGAACAGCGTGGTGAAGTTGGTGGAGTCGATGAGCACGATGTCACCGGCGCGCCTATCGGCGGGTGGCATCCAGACCAGCGCGTTGAATTCCGTATTGCCGGCCGCGGTGAAGGGATGGGGCCGCTCGAGGTCGACACGCTGGCGGCCCAGGACCCGCAGCGAGTCGGTTTCCGGCGCGGTGAGCTCGTAGTGCGGTAAATGGGGGTGGAAGTTGAAGGTGGTGACATTGTCCAGGAGCCGGGGTTCGTCCAGATCACGGAACCCGGTCAACGGGGCGATCGCGTTGGTGCCGTCGGCGACCGCGGGCCGCAGGCCCCATTTATTCTGCACAGGAACATCGAGAGCCTGCATGAGCGAGCGGGTGTACCGGCCGAATCGTTGCTGCCGCGGCACCAGCGGGTCGCGGTGATGCTCGAATTCCATTTGTCGCTGCGCATTGTCGTCGGTGCACCCTACGTCGTGATGCGGCGCCAAGAGCAGGCATGTGCCTTCGCGTTGCAACCAGGCGCGGATCGCGTCGCTCTCCTCCGGTGCGGCTTGCTGCCCGGACAGGAGGTGGTCGAGCCCGAACACCATCAGGGTGTCGGTATCGCCCAGGATCCGCTCGTCGATCGGTAGGCTATAGCCCGCCTGGTCGATCCGCTGGAACACCGCGACGGTGTGACCGGTGGCCTCCTCGGCCAGCTGCTGAAAAGCCAGTGTCGAGCGATGGAACAGCTCGAGTGTGCCGGCGATGCCCTGCAGGAAGTGCGCTGCGTCGTATTCCGGAGTCTCGTAACCCGGCCACAGTACGTTGCGGACCTCCGTCATCGTCGAGAAGCGGTTGTACAACTCGGCGGGATCACGTTGGGCTTCCCACGGATAGCTCCACGCCCAATAGATGGACATCCGTCGCCGTCCGTCATGGTTGCGCGGGATGTGGTTCTGGTTGTAGGTGCGTGCCAGCGGAAGGGTGCTGCTCATCGTGTTGCCTCTCAACTGTCGAGTGTGGCCAGATATCGCAGGGCGCTGATGCTCGGTAGGAAGAAGTACGCGCCACCTCTGAGAGTGGTGAAGGCCGGCAACCCGGGGAACTTCTTACGGATGGGCCGCTTGGGGATGGTGAAGTCCAGGGTGCCGTCCTGGGTGCCACAGATCGGGTCGTGTTCGTTGCCGAGTTCGTGGAAGGACTTGTCGTTGATCCAGACGTTCTGAGCGAACTCGAACTGGCGTACCAGACTGGCGCAGATGATGAACGCGGCGATCCCGCGGTCCACCCCGTCGTCGGGGGTGTCGTCGGGTAGCGCGGGTCCGTAGGTGGCGCCGCGGCGAATCATCCTGCGGCGGTTCATATTTGCCGCGGTGTCACGCGGGTTGAGGCGCCGCGCGTGCGCGCCGAGTGGTACCGCGTAGCCGTGCGGATCCATCTCCTTGTAATTGAAGTCGTTGTTGCGCATGGGATCCGCGCCCAGCGCCGGGTCATCCCGATCCGGGGCCAGCACCAGCGGAGCACCGCTGCGCCAGCGCCCCATGACCTTCGCGGCAAGCAACTCCTGCTCGTCCGGACTGTCCGCGTGCTCACGCAGGAAGTTCCGAAACTCGCTGACGTGTTCCTGCAGCCGCCGGTAGGCCATATAGCTTCCGTTGCGGAACAACACCTCCGGCTGTGGCAGCGCCGGTGTCGGCCCCTTCTCATCGGGATAGCCCAAGATGAATTCACCGGGTTGCAGCGGTGCTCCCGAGCCCGGGGTCGGCGTTTCGCCGGATCCGGCGATCACCGGCTGGGACAGCCGATCACGGAACCCGAAATGATCGTGAGCGTAGTCGAAGGGCGGTGTCGCGTTCAGATCCAGGAACGACAACACGCGCACACCCGGACAACGGGCCACCAGTTTGTCGTGTTCGGCGGTGCAGCGCTGGTGCTCGGCATCGGTGCGGGCGAACAGAATGGCGATGGCGTGCAGGTTGTCACCGGCCAGCCCGCCGATCCAATTGTCGGGATGAGCAGCGCCCGTATCGCCCAGAATGTCGGCGCGGGCAGCCATGCCTTCTCGGAACTCGTCCGGGAAGGCCGCGAGCGTTTCCTCCGGCACGCCGAGCGACCGCAACCCCTGCCAGGTGAAGGCCAGCGTGACCCAGCGGTCGGAACTGTCCATCGTCGCCCGCACGTCCGCAGCCGATTGCACGCGATCCACCAACGGCGTCAACCAACTTCGAGCCCCCGCGGGGTCATCGAAGGACAGGAACTCGTAGCGGCCCGTCATCGCCGGCGTCCGGGTCAGCAGGATGTGCTGAATATCGTCGAGTTCGAGCATGGGCCGAGGGGATTACTGCATCTGGTCGAGCATATCGGAGAACGCCGCCTTCAGTCGCAGCGCTTTTTTGACCTCGTCGGCGGTGGTATAGGGATACTCGCCGTATTCGAGGAAGCTCGGGAACTGGTGTTCGCGAACGAATTTCACGAATGCCTCCGGGTTTTCCTTCCAATCTTCCGGGAATCCCTCGAGATTGGTGAAGACCGTAGTGATACCGGTCTGGGAGAACAGCGCCACGGCGTCCTCGGTATATTTGTCGAAATCGGTGTCGAAAATGCCTTGATATTGGAAATGCAGTCCCGATCCGACGTCGAACAACACCCACCGCAGATAGTGCAGCCGTAGCGGCGCAAGCACATCCGGACCAGCGGCTACCGCGTTCTCGATCTCCTTGCCGTACGCACGAATAGCCTCCTCCCGCCCCGGTTTCACCTTGGCGATGATCGAGAATCCGTAGCATGCCGGAGTCCGGGGATAAACGGGCCCGTACCTCCCCCGTTCCAGCTCGAAATAGCCCTCCGGTGGGATGGCCATCGCGGCCGGTCTACTCCAGTCACGCTCGGTCGTCGTCATAGCTTCACCTACCTTCCGCACCGCAGTATGCTGGACTCTTCATATGCTATGTCTCGGCGTATCACACCGAAACCCGAACAGCACCGACAATTAGGAAAAATGATAAACGACGTCGGTGCATCGAGTTGTGCACCGGGCAGGCAATGGAAGAACCGACCTGCCCGAAATGCCGGCCACTGCTGTTCGGTTTCGAGGGATGTCGGCATGGGTGGACGTCGGCTTTCCGGGCGGGGCGCGTTCGTGGTCAGTGAGCCATGACGGATCCGTCAGGTGTTTTCAACGAAGCAGTACCTGGGGCCGTGTAAAGGTTTGTAGCCGATGCCGCCGGGGCCGGGTCGTCCGATGATGGGAGCGCGGTCCGGAAAGTAGGCCAAACCTTCGGAATTGGTCGCTCCACCATCGACATAGAACAGGCAGGCGCCGTCGCGGCGGGTGGTATAGGTAACCGTGGTGACAGCACCCATCCAGAGTTCGAACCACAACGGTGTAACGCCGGGATCGCCGCTGCTCATGCCACGGAAGATACGGCGATCCGCCCTGTCCCCGAAGGGAATCGACTCACCCGCCCGTGGAGATATCGCACCGGGCAAAGAGAACCCCCGGCCTCGGCATCCCATCGAGGGGCCGGGACCGGGGGTCGTCGTACCAGATGTTCAGCCCGGCTATTACAGCGGCGGGAAACCGGCCGAACCGGTGGCCATCCAGTTCCAGAACATCGCCGCGCGATTCACGACCAGGGCGACCACATCAAGGACAACGCTTCCCATAAACCTTCCTCACATCCGACTATCTCGTGCAGCGCCCAGGGTAACGGATCGTTATGTAGGTCGTAACCGATCATCCGCCCTGTCAACGGCCGTGGTGTGGTAAGAGAATCCCCGCTCGGCAGGCTCCCGAGCGGGGGATTCACGAGTTGTTCAGACGCGCAACGTCTTACACGCAAGCCAGCGCCTTGGCCTCCCGGCGACGCCGGTGCAGGATGGGCTCGGTGTAGCCGTTCGGCTGCTTGGTGCCTTCCAGCACCAGTTCCTTCGCCGCCTGGAACGCGATACTGCTCGCGAAGTCCGGCGCCATCGTCCGATAGTTCGGATCGCCCGCATTCTGGTTGTCGACCACCGGCGCCATCCGCTGCAGGCTGGCCACTACTTCGTCGGCGGTGACCACGCCGTGGCGCAGCCAGTTAGCCATCAGCTGGCTCGAAATGCGCAGGGTCGCCCGGTCTTCCATGAGCGCGGTATCCCGGATATCGGGCACCTTGGAACAGCCGACGCCCTGGTCGATCCAGCGCACCACATAGCCGAGGATGCTCTGGGAGTTGTTGTCCAACTCCTGGCGCTTCTGCTCCTCGGTCCAGTTCGGATCGGCTGCGAGCGGGATCTCCAGGATCTGATCGACGGTGGCGCGACGACCACCGGCGGCGATCTCCTGCTGCCGCTCGAACACGTCGACCTGGTGGTAGTGCGTCGCATGCAGCGTGGCCGCGGTCGGCGAGGGCACCCAGGCGGTATTGGCGCCCGCGCGCGGGTGGCCGATCTTCTGCTCGAGCATGTCGTGCATCAGATCCGGCATGGCCCACATGCCCTTGCCGATCTGCGCCTTACCGGGCAGGCCGGCGGCCAGACCGGTATCGACGTTCCAGTCCTCGTAGGACAGGATCCACTGCTGGGTCTTCATCTCGGCCTTGCGGACCATCGGCCCGGCCTCCATGGAGGTGTGGATCTCGTCGCCAGTGCGGTCCAGGAAGCCGGTGTTGATGAACACGACGCGCGCGGCGGCGGCCTGTATGCAGGCCTTGAGATTGACCGTGGTGCGGCGTTCCTCGTCCATGATGCCGACCTTGAGGGTGTTGCGGGTCAGGCCGAGAACGTCCTCGATCCGACCGAACAGCTCGTTGGTGAAGGCGACCTCGTCCGGGCCGTGCATCTTCGGCTTGACGATGTAGACCGATCCGGTGCGGCTGTTCTTCAGCTTCGTATCGCCGAGCAGGCTGTGCTTGGCGATCAGCGAGGTGATCAGGCCGTCCATGATGCCCTCGGGCACCTCGTTGCCCTCGGCATCGATGATCGCGTCGGAAGTCATCAGGTGACCGACATTGCGCACGAACAGCAGCGAACGGCCGTGTAGCACCAGCTCGCCACCGCCGAGTGCGGTGTAGACGCGGTCCGGATTCATGGTGCGGGTGAAGGTCTTGTCACCCTTGGTCACCTTTTCCGCCAACTCGCCCTTCATCAGGCCGAGCCAGTTGTGGTAACAGAGGACTTTGTCCTCGGCGTCCACCGCGGCGACCGAATCCTCGAAGTCCATGATCGTGGTGACCGCGGACTCCAGCACCACATCCTTGACACCCGCCGGATCGGTCTTGCCGATCGGCGAGGCCGCGTCGATCTGGATGTCGATGTGCAAACCGTTGTGCTTCAACAGGATCGAGGTCGGCGAGGCCGGATCACCCAGGTAGCCGACCAGTTCCGCACCATCGGCGGCCAGCGTGGTGACCTCGTCGTTGCTCAGCGTGACCGCCAGCTTGCCGCCATCG
>FTJU01002312.1_pt2 | contig 26781 bp, 33 predicted proteins | sample 1658961 | NCBI WGS metagenome assembly FTJU01 (sample SAMEA3914878, study PRJEB12502) | metagenome | biome: forest; material: soil | place: USA | collected 2012-03-12 | depth 0.3 m | reverse complement strand
GCCGAAGATGTAGGCGAACAGCGCGGTGAACAGGATCGGCTGAATCGTCACGTCGAACAACTGCTCGGGATTGTGCTTGATCTTGAGGATGCCGCGGTAGGCCATGGTGAACGAGGTCGCCACGGTCTGTTGGAGGCTGATCTTGTTGCTGGCCTCCGGGATCGAATGCGGTGCCGCGTGCCGCGCGGCCTTTTCGGTGGCGGTGATGATGGTCATGCCGCGCTCCGTTCGTTCTCGTCGTCGGCCGGGTGGCCGGTGATGGTGAGGAAGACCTCGTCGAGGCTGGGTTTGGTGACGGTGATCTCGTCGATCGCGATCTCCCACTCGCGCAGGCGGATCAGCAGATCGGCGGTCATGCCCGCGTCCTGCAGCGGCGCCGTGAGTCGTCCGGCCTCGGGCGTGATCTGAGCCTCGGCGCCGAGGAACTCGCCGACAATGCGGCGGGCCTCGTCGAGTTGGGCCCGATCGACCAGGGTCAGATGCAGCGACGAGCCGCCGACCGAGGACTTGAGTTCGTCGGCGGTGCCGTCGGCGATCACCTTGCCGTGGTCGATGACCGCGATCCGGTCGGCGAGCTGATCGGCCTCGTCCAGGTACTGCGTGGTGAGCAGTACCGTCGCGCCGTCGCGGACCAGACGGCGGATGGTCTCCCACATCTGCGCCCGGGTGCGCGGATCCAGGCCGGTGGTCGGCTCGTCCAGGAATAGCAGCGGCGGTGTCGCGATCAGGCTGGCGGCCAGATCGAGACGGCGTCGCATACCGCCGGAGAAATTCTTCAGCGGCTTGTTCGCCGCCTCGGTGAGGTCGAACTCCTCCAGCAGTTCGGCCGACTTGCGCCTGGCATCGATCCGGCTGAGGCCGAGCAGGCGGGAGAAGATGATCAGATTCTCGGTGGCGGTGAGGTCCTCGTCGACCGAGGCATATTGCCCGGTGACCCCGACCAGGGACCGGACCGCTGTCGGTTCTGCGACGACGTCACGGCCGAAGATGCGTGCGCTGCCGCCGTCGGGCCGCAGCAGGGTGGCCAACATGCGGATGGTCGTGGTCTTGCCCGCGCCGTTCGGGCCGAGCACGCCGTAGACCGAGCCCTGTGGAACCGCCAGGCTCACACCGTCCACGGCGCGTTGATCCCCGAACACCTTGACCAGGCTGTCCGCCTCGACGGCGAGCACTGAAGTGGGTGCGAATGAAGTCATGCACAACACTGTGGGGCCGCCCCCTTGCACGGCCCTTGCGCGACGATGTCGCCCGGCTCTCGCGTGGTCTTGCGCCGGGTCCTAGCGCGTCGACTTCGCGAGTAGATGTTCGCGGAGTTTCGTGCGGTCCGGCTTACCTGGGCCACGCAGCGGGAGTTCGTCCAGCAGCGCCAGTTCGCGCGGTGCGGCGATGGAATCGAGTTCGCGCACGACGTGATCGCGCAGCTCCTCGAGCGTCGGCGCGGCGCCGGCGGCGGGCACCACCGCGACCGCGACCCGCTGGCCGAGCCGATCGTCGGGCAGGCCGAGCACCACGCATTCGCTGATGCCGGGATGGGTCATCAGCACGGCCTCGACCACTTGCGGGATGACGAGCAGTCCGCCGGTCGTGATCGCATCGTCGAGGCGTCCGGTGATACTGAGCACACCGTTGTCGTAGGTGCCGGTGTCCTCGGTGCGGAACCAGCCGGGTTCGGCGAAGGCCGGATGGTCGGGCTGGCCACGGTAGCCATTGGCGATCATCGGGCCGCCCAGCAGCACGCGCCCGTCCTCGATGCGAATCTTGGTGCCGTCGAGCGGAATTCCGTCGTACACACAGCCGCCGCAGGTTTCGCTCATGCCGTAGGTGCGGACGACATTGATACCGGCCGCTTTCGCGCGCTCGTAGACCGGCGCCGGCGTGGCCGCGCCGCCGACCAGCACGCCGTCCAACCGGGCGAGTGCCGCCGCCGCGGTGGGCGCCTCCAGCGACTTGATGAGCTGAGTCGGAACCAGCGCGGTGTAGCGGCGTTCTCCGCGCATACCCGAAATCGCGCCTGCCAGTGCTTCGGGTAGGAAGCCGCCGGAAACGTCGAGCACGGCGGGTTCGGTACCGGCCAGAATGCTGCGCAGCAGTACCTGAATGCCCGCGATGTGATGGGTGGGCAGGGCGAGCAGCCAGGTGCCCGGTCCACCGAGTCGATCGTGTGTCGCGGTCCCGCTGGCCCGCAGGGCAGCCGAGCTCAGCATGGCGCCCTTCGGTACACCGGTGGTGCCGGAAGTGGTCACCACCAGCGCGACCTCGTCATCGATCGTTTCGCCGGGGCAGAGCGCGTCGCTCAGTCGCCGGGCCTCCCGACGGTCGCTGGTGGGAATCGGCAACCAGGCGGGGCCGTTGCCCTCCAACACTTCTCGCAGATGCGGCATGACATCACCGAGCCCCGATCCGGTCGGCATCGGGAGCGTCCGCAAAGTACGGCTCATGATTTCGCCCCCGTCAGCGGGCGCGCAATACCCATGGCTAGTTCGCTTCGCTCTCTCACGACCGCACCCCGCTCGGTGCTCAGCTCTGTCGTGCGCAGGCGCGCTGTGTTCATGGTTCGCTCGCTGCGCTCCCTCACGAGTCTGATCGTGTCATGTCAACGTGACCGCATGCGGGAGGGGTCGGTTTGCTGGGGCGGCGCGCTGAAGATTTGGCCGCGTCAGGGCAGGGGAACTCGGGTAGGCCGGACATCGAGACTGCGATTCACTCGGAGGACGGAACTCGAGAACGGTCGCCCGGACGTCGGCGGTCGGACGGCCATCCGTGCGTTATCGTCCTCGCCGGGGTCGGCGTTGGCAACTCGACCCGGCTTGCCCGGGTCGCCGCTTGCGTCGCGATCAGTCCCGTGACCAGCGCGAATCCCGTCGCATCGGATGTTCGGCGGGCACTTCGACCACAACGATCGGCACTCCGTCCGGATCGCGCACCCACATTTCGATCAGTCCCCACGGCTCGCGCACCGGCTCGCGCTCGATGGGGATCCCTTTCAACTCGAAATCCGCCGCCGTGTCCGAAATGTCACGTACCTGCAGCCAGAGCGCGCCGTCGAAGGTGGTCGATTTGCCCGATCCGCCGTGCGCGGCCACCTCGATCAGCGACTGTCCAGCGAAGAAAACCGTGCCGCCCAGATATTCGCGCGCGATCGCCAGACCGAGTCCGTCGCGGTAGAACGCGAGGGTGGTCCGGTAGTCGGCGGGCCGCAGGAGGACTCGGCTGCTGAGGATATCCATCTCAGAAGTACCAGGGGTAGGGGGTCCAGTCCGGCTTGCGCTTCTCCAGGAAGGCATCGCGACCCTCGATCGCCTCATCGGTCATGTACGCCATCCGGGTGGCCTCGCCCGCGAATAGCTGCTGACCGACCAGACCGTCGTCGAGCAGATTGAACGCGTACTTCAACATGCGTTGGGCCTGCGGGGATTTGGCGTTGATATCGGCGGTCCACTCCAGCGCGACATTTTCCAGTTCGGCGTGATCGACGACCTTGTTCACCGCCCCCATCTGGTGCATTTCCTCGGCGGTGTAGGGGCGGCCGAGGAAGAAGATTTCCCGTGCGAATTTCTGGCCGACCATTTTCGCGAGATAGGCGCTGCCGTAACCGCCGTCGAAGCTGCCGACATCGGCATCGGTCTGCTTGAACCTGGCGTGCTCGCGGCTGGCCAGGGTGAGATCGCAGACCACGTGCAGGCTGTGTCCGCCGCCCGCGGCCCAGCCGTTGACCAGCGCAATGACTACCTTCGGCATGAACCGGATCAGCCGCTGCGCCTCGAGGATGTGCAGTCGGCCCGCACGCGCCTGATCGACGGTGTCCGCGGTCTCGCCATCGGCGTACTGGTAGCCGCTGCGGCCGCGAATGCGCTGGTCGCCGCCGGAGCAGAAGGCCCAGCCACCGTCCTTGGGGCTCGGTCCGTTGCCGGTGAGCAGCACCGCGCCGACGTCCGGGGTCATCCTGGCGTGATCGAGCGCGCGGTAGAGCTCGTCGACCGTATGCGGACGGAACGCATTGCGCACCTCCGGCCGATCGAAGGCCACCCGCACGGTGCCCTGCTCGATATGCCGGTGATAGGTGATGTCGGTCAGGTTCTCGAACCCTGGAACGGGCCGCCACAGTTTCGGATTGAACGTCACCCCAGTGATTATCGCCCCCGCCGATGTTTCGGGTGCCAGCGACTCCATGTGAACTTCTACGGTGTCGATTCCATTACTCGACAGTACGACTTGACGGTGTATAAAAACGCGATACCGTGCAGGTATGAACGGAGCATCGCGAAGCGATTCGATGAGGGGCGGCGGTCGGGTGACGGGCGGGCACGAGGCAGTGCAAAGGGTTCCGGAGCGCGTTGTCGGGCGGTCGGGTCCGCGCATCGACAACAGCGCGGTGGACGAATCCCGGTACGAGAAGCACGGCGGCTTTCCCGAGGTTTCCCCCGCGCGCATCGGCGCCGACTTCGGCCCGTTCATCGAGGCCATGCGCACGCTGCAGGATCTGGCCGTCTCGGTGGACGCCCCCGACGAGGTCTTCGGCGAGGCACTCGACCGGACGCGCGAACTCATCGACCTGCTCGAGCCCTACCGCGCACCGGAACTCCAGGGTCCGGCGGGCCGTGCGGTCGAATTGCCGGGGCGCGGCAGCCTTTTGCTGCTGCCGTGGCAGGTGCTCGAGGCCGGACCCGACGGCATCGTGATGACCGGTGAATTCCGCCGCTTCCATCTCGGCGGCAACGGCGCGGCCCACGGTGGCGTGCTGCCACTGCTCTTCGACGATCTGCTCGGCATGATCGTGCACTACGCGGGAAGGCCGATCAGCCGCACCGCCTATCTGCATGTGAACTATCGCAGGATCACCCCGTTGCAGACGCCGCTGACCGTTCGAGGTCGGGTAGACCGCATCGAAGGGCGCAAGACCTTCATCACCGCGGAACTGGTCGATGAGCAGGGCAATGTCCTCGCGGATTGCGAAGGATTGATGGTCGAATTGCTGCCGTGGCAGCCGTAGCCGGATGAGCGCCGTGTGACTCCGCGCACCAATGCGTATAGTGGCGTGCGCTCGTTCATCGACATCAATCCCGGAGGAACCTGAAAGTGGTTGCAGCACTGTCTGAATCCCTGCTCGACGACGCGAAGCGCTCGGCCTTCCTTGCCGATGCCAAGGAGGTTCTGGACGCCGAGGTATCGGACAAGGGTGGTGCGTCGGGCCTGGCGGTCAAGGGTGGCTATGCGGCGGTCAAGAAGATCAGCCCGTCCATCGTGCCGGATGCGCTGGAGTCCTTGGCGCCCAAGCTGGTAACGCAGCTGGAGCCGTTCTGGCAGGAATACACGGCGACCGGGTCCGGCAAGTTCGCCGACCTGCTGGTCGCCAAGTCGGATGAGGTCGCCGAGGCTCTGCTTTCGGTGACCGACGCGCGTGCCCAGGCCTCGACCCGTCCGGCGCTGCAGAAGGTCTACTCGTCGATGCGTTCCTCGGCCAAGAAGAACGTCATCGAGGCCCTGCCGCGGCTGGGCGACCTGGTGCAGCGGCACGCCTGAGTTAGCTGGCGGCGCTACGGCGCCGCGGCGCCGCGCATTGCGCTCATGCCTGCGCCTCGCTCGCGCGCGGCTCCGGCATGACCGCATGGGCGGCTGTGTTTTTGTCGCTCACTGCGTTCGCGCATGGGACTCGCTCCGTGGTGGTTACGCCGGCGACGATCACTGTCGCGCACGGTGATTCGGCCGACCACGGGCGCTGAGCGCCCCGCGTCCGGTGGTGGACGCGGGGCGAACTTTCCGCCAACCCCGGCAGCGTGAGAGCGCCGCGACCGAACCAACGGCACAGAGCCCTCTGGGCACAATGATGCCGAGCGCTAGCGAGGTGCCATTGTGAGCAGGGCGACGAAGACGTCGAAGCAACTGTCTGAGAGGCTGGAGACGTGAATCCGTCTACAGCACAGGCGCAAGTGGTCGTTGACGAACTCGCGCGCGGGGGTGTGCGTGATGTCGTGCTGTGTCCGGGGTCGAGAAACGCGCCCCTGGCATTCGCACTGCAGGCGGCGGATGCGGCGGGCCGATTGCGCCTGCACATGCGCATCGACGAACGGACCGCAGGCTTCCTGGCCATCGGCCTCGCCATCGCCAGCCGACTGCCGGTACCGGTGGTGATGACCTCGGGAACCGCCGTGGCCAATCTCGGCCCCGCCGTGCTGGAGGCGAACTACGCCCGCGTACCACTGGTCGTGCTGAGCGCCAACCGGCCCTACGAGATGCTCGGTTCCGGCGCCAATCAGACCGTTGAACAGTTCGGGCTGTTCGGTAGCCAGGTCCGGGCCTCGATCAGCCTCGGACTCGCCGAGGAGGAGCTGGGCACCGATGACGGCGGGCCCTACAGTCACCAGAACAGCCAGTGGCGTTCGGCCGTTTGCCGGGTGCTCGCCGCGGCCCGTGGCACCCGTTCCGGCAATGCCGGGCCGGTGCACTTCGATATTCCGCTGCGCGAACCGCTGGTGCCGGATCGCTTGCCGGACGAATGGGCGCCCCAGGGGCGTCCCGACGGTGAGGCGTGGACGAGTACCAGGTACGCGACGCTCGATGTGCCGATCGACCTCGATTTGACGCCCGATACGGTGGTCATCTCCGGCCACGGCGCCGGATTGCGGCCGGAACTGGCCGACTTGCCGACCGTGGCCGAACCCACGGCCCCTATGCACGGTCCGTCCCTGCACCCGCTGGCCTTGTCTCTGCTGAAGCCGCGACAGGCGATCATCACCGGGCGGCCGACGTTGCACCGTCAGGTCGCGAAGGTGCTCGCGGACCCGGCCGTCACCGTCTACGCGCTCACCACCGGTCCGCGCTGGCCCGATGTCTCCGGCAACGTTGTGGGGACCGGAACCAGGGCGGTCACCACGGGTGCGCCGAGTGCGGACTGGCTCGCACACTGCCGCGAACTCGATGCGAAAGCCCACCAGGTCGTCCGCGCGGAACTGGCCAACCATCCGAAGCCGACCGGGCTGCACGTCGCCGCGGTGGTGATGGACGCACTGCGCGAGGGCGACCAGCTGCTGCTCGGCGCATCCAATCCGGTGCGTGACGCGGCCCTGGTCGCACATCCGCGACCCGGTGTCCAGGTGCTGTCCAATCGCGGTGTGGCGGGTATCGACGGTACCGTTTCCACGGCCGTCGGCGCGGCACTGCACCACACCGGGCGCACCATCGCGCTGATCGGTGACCTCACCTTCCTGCACGACGCCTCCGGCCTGCTCATCGGCCGCGGTGAACCCCGTCCCGCCGATCTGACCATCGTTGTCGCCAACGACGACGGCGGTGGCATCTTCGAACTCCTGGAACAGGGTGATCCGCAGTACGCCGGTGTTTTCGAGCGCGTCTTCGGCACGCCGCACGGGATGGATTTGGCCGCCCTGTGTGCTGCCTACCGGATTCCGTACAGGCAGGTCGATACCGGGCAGTTGGCCGTCGAATTAGCCGGTCATGCGCACGGACTGCGCGTGCTGGAGGTAGCGACCGAGCGTTCCAGTCTGCGCGAGTTGCACGCGTCGGTGAAGGCCAAGATCGCTCCGTGAGCGTGATCCACAGGTACCGCGCGGCGGATCAGTACTCCGGCTCGGCATCGCGATCGTCATCGAGCGGCACCGGGATCGACTGTTCGACGATATCGGCCGGATTGGCGTCGAAGGCGTCTTGATCGACCGCCGCCGCGAGATCGCGTTCGCTGCTGTCCCCGGCCGTGTCTTCAGGGTCCGGATAGGCCGGTACGGATTGCTCGACGTAGTCGGCTTCCGAGACCTCGTCCAGGGTGTGGGACGTGCTGGGTTCAGTCATCGTTCACTCCTCTCCGCGCAGGCGTTTCGGCCTGTATCCGGTGCTCCATCGAGTGAATAGCCCGTTGCTGCGACACGACACAGCGCAGGCGGACAACAGTCCGACACAGATGAGAATGCTCCTGGTCGGCCCGATCGGCAACCCACCGGAGCTCAGCGCGCCCGCCTCTGCACCGACCACCGTGCGCGACCTGCTTGCCCATGTCATCGGACTCACCGAGGAAGCCGTCGGCCGCTCGGTCCCGCCCGGCGTCGGCCGGAGACCGCCCTATCCGCCGGCTGGCGCTCCTGGATTCCGGCCCAACTGAAGGCACTCGGCGAATTTCCGCCGTGAGGTGTGTCGTGCGCCACGGAAAATATCCCGCGACGAGGTGCTCAGCGCATTCGGCGACTCAGCCCGATTTGTAAGCGCGGTGCAGTGCGACGATACCGCCGGTCAGGTTCCGCCATTTCACCGATGACCAGCCCGCATCGGCGATCCGCAGTGCCAACTGCCGCTGATTCGGCCAGGCCCGGATGGATTCCGCCAGGTAGACGTAGGCATCCGGATTACTGCTCACCGCCACCGCGACCTTCGGCAGCGCCTTCATCAGGTACTCCAGATAGATGGTGCTGAAGACGGGCACTATCGGCGTGGAGAATTCGCAGACCACCATCCGCCCGCCCGGCTTGGTGACGCGCAGCATCTCGCGCAGTGCGGCATCGGTTTCGGAGATATTGCGCAGGCCGTAGGAGATGGTCACCGCGTCGAACGAATTGTCGGCGAAGGGCAGTGCGGTCGCATCGGCGGTGACCTTCGGCACATCACGGGATTTGCCCGCCGCGAGCATGCCATGGGAGAAGTCGGCGGCCAGGCACCAAGCACCGGATTTCGCCAGGTCCAGCGTCGAAATGCTGGTGCCTGCGGCGAGGTCGAGCACCCGCTCACCCGGCCGCGGCACCACCGCGCGGCGCACCGCCCGGCGCCAATATCGGTCCTGGCCCAAGGAGATGACGGTATTGGTCAGGTCGTACCGCTTCGAGACCCCGTCGAACATCGACGCGACATCGCGCGGCTGCTTGTCCAGCGAAGCCCGAACCGGTTCCCGCTGCTCTGTTTTCGCCACGCCCCCGAACCTACCGCGCGTAACGCATGCCGGGCGAGACTCCCGCGCCGGGCCGGCCCAGACAATCCGAGCCACCTTCGAACGCGCCTGCTTTTTTCGTGGTCACACCCCGTCACGTGGCCGGAATCGGGTTTCGGAGGTCGCGAAACTCACATGCCCGAGCGGATCAGGCGATGTGCGGCAGCCGCGTCCGAATTCCGGTGACATCTGCATAGTGGCCCATCAATTCGGTGCAGATGGCGGGCCAGGTCCGGTGCAGCACGGACTTGCGGGCGGCCGCGGCGAATCGCGCACGCAAAACCGGATCCCGAAGCGCCGCAACCGCACTGGGAAGCAGCTCGGTGAAGCGATCCACCGGAAGGAGGTAGCCGTTGCGGCAGTGCGCGATCAGATCGCGCGGTCCGCCCGCATCCGGCCCGATCACCGGAATTCCGGCGGCCAGCGCCTCCTGCACGCCCTGACAGAATGTCTCGTGCTCGCCCGCGTGCACCATCACATCCAGGCTCGCGTACGCCTGCGCCAGTTCGTCGCCGCCGAGTTCACCGGTGAAGATCGCGTTCGGCATCATCCGCGCCAGTCGGGCCCGCTCCGGCCCGTCCCCGACGATCACCAGCTGGATCGCCGGATCGCCCGCCAGCACCGCGAGCCGATCCACATGCTTCTCCGGCGCCAGTCGCCCGACGAACCCCACCAGCGATTTGTCCTGCCCGCGCGCCCAGGAGGCCCGCAGCTCCGGCCGCTTCGCGGAAGGCGTGAACCGGCCGATATCGACCCCGCGACCCCAGCGGTGCACCCGCGGAATGCCATGCCGTGCCAGATCCTCGGCGGCCGCGCGTGACGGTGCCAGAGTCCGCGTCGCACCCTCATGAATCCGCCGCGTCCAGGCCCATGCTGCCCGGCCGGCCAGCCCGAGTCCGTAGCTTTTCGCGAATCCGGCAACATCGGTCTGATAGATCGCGACCGTCGGCAGATCCAACCGCATCGCCGCACCGAGACCACCCGCACCGAGTAGGAAGGGCGAGGCCAGATGCACCACGTCGGCATCGAATTCGTCGATCGCGGCGGTAATTCCGGGCTGCGGCAGACCCACCGGCAGTGAGCTGACCTTCGGCACCATCACCGCTGGTACCAAGTGCACCGGGAAATGCTTGTAGATCCGGGGGGCGGCGGGCAGCCCGTGGGTGGTGTCGGGCGCGATTACCAGCGCCTCGTGCCCGTGCTGGTCCAGGTGGTCCAGCACGCGGAGCACGGAATTGACGACGCCGTTCATATTCGGCAGGAACGACTCCGAAACGATGGCTACTCGCACCATCTCAGGTTGACCCGCGCAACGCGCCACGCCGTCACGGCGAAATGACCGATACGCAAAGATCCGGCGAACTGTCGGGGCTGCTCGACTCAGGCGGCGTCGGCCGCCGCGCGGGTTTCGTCCACCGGTCCCGGCGTGCGGCGTCGGGCCCTCAACAGCAGCCACAGTGTGGGCAGCGCGACCGCCCACACCACCAGAATCACCGATAGCGCGGGCTCAATCGCGACCCGCACATCACGCCCGGCCACCCGGACCAGATCCGGATCCTTACGGCTGTACTCCACATTGATCCGCTCCCCCGCGGTGAGGTTGGTCGGATACAGGACCCCGACCTTCGGATTGTGCGTCTTCCCGTCCGGTGTGACATAGATGACCGCCGAACGCAGCCGCCCGGCCGAGAGCACCTCGGCGGAGGTCACACCCTTGTCGGAGCTGATCAGATAGTCGTTGCGCCAAGCGGCGAGGACCAGCAGCACGACAAGGGTGCTGAGGAAGACGGCCACCGTCAGTACCCCGATCCTGGCCCGCCGCAGGCGGTTCGAGCGCCTTTCAGACTGGCTGGTTTCCGACACGACACCAGGCTACTTGCCGCCTCCGATACCGTGTGCGCCCATGCCCCGAAAATTCAGCTTCACCGTGCCCTACACCGTCCCGGTCGAAGATCTTCACCGGGCACTTACCAACGATGAGGTCTGGCTGTCCCGGTTCGCCGGTGCGGAGACTGCCACACTCGATCTCTCGCATCCGCAGGGCGCGGATACCATCCGCATTCATATGACCGAAAAGGCAAGCGATGACAAGGTTCCCGGCATCGTGAGCAAGGTGCTCAAGAGCGAATTGGTGCTCTCGCGCACCGACAATTGGCAGGCGTTGAACGGCGAAATCGCCAAGGGCACCTTCGAGGGCGCCACCGGCGGCATCAGCAGCGAAATGTCGGGCACCTATGAGCTGCGTCCGACCGTCGAGGGTTCGGAGATCGAGGTCGTCGGCACCGTGCAGGTGAAGGTTGCGCTGGTGGGCGGTGCCATCGAACCGCTCGCCGAGCAGCTGCACCATCGGGTGCTGAGGAGCGAGCGCAAACATATCGAGAAGTGGGTCGCCGCGCAGGCGAGCGACTGACTCGTCCCCAACGCCCCGGCGAAGCCGGGGCGTATCGGGCTCGTCGGTCAACCGGCGAAATCCTCCTGGTTGAATTCCTTGGGCTCCAACAGCATCAGCCAATTGCCCGAGTTGTCCCGGATGATCGCTTCGGTGCCATACGGGCGTTCGGCGGGCGGCTGAATGAACTCCACACCCTTGGCGGTCAAATCCTCGAAGGTCTTCTGGCAGTCGTCGGTCTTCAGGCCGAGTGCGCCGTGGGTGCCGTTGGCCAGGGACCGGCGGATGGCGTCGGCGAGATTGTCATCCAACGGTGGTCCCGGAATCATCAGGGTGACCTCGAGTTCCGGGTGATCGGGATGCGCGACGCTGACCCAGCGGAAACCGTTGTCCCCCATCGTCAGATCGGCGGTCTCGACGAACCCCAGCTTCTCGATGTACCACTGCTTGGCCGCGTCCTGGTCGGTGACGTACACGGTGACAAGCGAGACATTCGTAACAGTCATGCCGAAAGGCTAGGAAACGCGTTTACCTGGACGCTTCTCCGAAATTGCGGAGCTGGGCGAACCGCTCAGCCGAGTGGTTCAACCCCGCGGTTTGCGATCCGAGAGCCCGTGCATGAACACATAACAGCCCGGAATCCGCGGCGCCCCATCCGCGAATCCGGCCTGATACTCGGACGGCGTCACCCCGACCAACTTCCGGAACTTACTGCTGAACGACCCGAGACTGCTGTACCCGACCAGCATGCAGACCTCGGTCACGGTGAGGTTGGTGGCCCGCAGGTAATCCTGTGCCCGCTCGATCCGCCGCTCCGTCAGATACGCCGCGGGTGTGACGCCATAGACGGCCGCGAACGCGCGCAAGAAGTGATACTTCGAAATCCCTGCGGCAGCGGCCAATTCGTCCAGATTCAACGGTTCGGCGTAGTTCCGGTCCGCGAGATCCCGTGCCCGCCGCAGATGCGGAAGCAGGTAGAGCGCGGGCAATCCGGTCATCTCAGGTGAAGGGGGCGAGTTCGTCGAAGCGGTAGGACGCCCGCCCCGCGGCCCGCCACGCCCGGGCCGTCAGATCCAGATCCTCGTCGGTGACCAGATTGCCCATCACCCGAACCGCGGTGCGCTGCAGATACTTCGACCGCATGACCGGCGGGCCGCCCATCGGCACCATCCGCGGGTGCGTCGCCAGTCCGGCGATCCGCCGCGCCACCGAAAACGTCCGCCCGTAGCGCGCCCGCAAGAGCTCCGGCCACACGGTCGTGAGATCCGGTTCGTCCAGCAGTCCGGCGAGCATATGCCCGCCCTCCAGTCCGTAATCGATGCCTTCGCCGTTGAGCGGATTCACACAGCCGGCGGCATCGCCGATCAGCACCCAATTGCGTCCCGCGATATTCGATACCGCCCCGCCCATCGGCAGCAGCGCGGAGGCGACCGCACGCAGCGAACCCTCGAACTGCCACTCCTCGCGACGCAGCGAGGTGTAGTGCTCCAGCAGCGGTTTCAGCGCGATATGCGAGGGCCGCTTTTCGGTGGCCAGCGAGCCGACGCCGATATTCACCTCGCCATTGCCCAGCGGGAACACCCAGCCGTAGCCGGGCACCAACTTACCGTCGGCATTGCGCAGCTCCAGATGCGAGGTGATCCACTGATCGTCGCTGCGCGCGGATTTGATGTAGGCGCGGGCCGCGGTGCCATAGGCGTAGTGCCGATGCCAGGTGCGTCCGAGCAGTTTGCCGATCGGGGAGCGGACGCCATCGGCGACGACCAGCGTCGTGCATGCGATCGATCGGGCGCCATCCGCTGTCCGCACCATCACACCGGTGACGCGATCACCCTCGCGCATGACATCGATCACTCTCGTGCCATCAATGGTCCGGGCTCCGGACTTCACCGCTGTCTCACGCAGCTTGTCGTCGAGTTCGGTTCGGGGAACGGCGCTCCCATAAGTTGGGAAGGAACCGCCCGGCCACGGCAACAGGGCTTCGCGACCGAAACCTGTCATCCGCAGGCCGTGGTTCACGGTGTGCGCGCGCAGCCAATCACCGAGCCCGAGGTGCTCCAATTCGGCGGTCGCGCGCGGGGTGAGTCCATCGCCGCAGGTCTTGTCACGTGGGAAGACAGCGGAATCGATGAGCAGGACATCGCGACCGGCCCGCGCGGCCCAGGCGGCGGCGGCCGATCCGGCCGGCCCGGCACCGACCACGAGCACTTCGGTCTGTGTGGGAATCGCGCGCTGCGTCTCCCCGTCCCCGCCCGCGGGGGTGACATCCGGTGAACCCATGCGCTCAATACTCGCAGGGGCATTCCGTTCGTGTCGATGGAGCCTGCCCGCGTCGCGGACCATGCGATCGATGAGGTCGGAAAACAATATGCGACAGTGTCTGATACACCGCATAGTGACGGTGTTCATGGGCCGCGCGGCGGGGACACGCTAGGTTCTCTACCGTGGGGTCGGACGCATCGCTGGGAGAAGAGATGAGCACATCGGCTGTGAGTGAGGAAAGCACGGTGGTGGCCGGAGTCGATCTCGGTGACACTGAGCTCGCGGAGACCGTGCGCAATGGCCTCATCGATGTCGAACAACTCCTCATAGATGAGCTGTCCGATGGCGAGCTGTTCCTACAGGAGGCGGCGCTGCATCTGGCCAGGGCCGGGGGTAAGCGATTCCGGCCGCTGTTCACCATCCTCACCGGCCAGCTCGGCCCGCGCCCGACCGATCCGGCGCTGATCACGGCGGGCACCGTGATCGAGTTGGTGCACCTGGCGACCCTCTACCACGACGACGTTATGGACGAGGCTCCCATGCGCCGCGGCGCCGCGAGCGTGAATTCGCGCTGGGGCAACAGCATTGCCATCCTGGCGGGCGACTATCTGTTCGCGCACGCGTCACGGCTTACTTCGACCCTGGGGCCCGACGCGGTGCGGATCATCGCCGAAACCTTCGCCGAGCTGGTCACCGGTCAGATGCGGGAAACCATGGGCGCGCGCGAATCTCAGGATCCGGTGGAGCACTATCTGCGCGTGGTCTGGGAGAAGACCGGTTCGCTGATCTCCGCCGCCGGACGTTTCGGCGGCACCTTCTCCGGTGCCGACGCCGAACACGTCGAGCGGCTGGCCCGGCTCGGCGACGCGGTCGGCACCGCCTTCCAGATCTCCGACGACATCATCGATATCTCCTCGGCGGCCGAACAGTCCGGTAAAACGCCGGGCACCGACCTGCGCGAGGGTGTGCACACCCTGCCGGTGCTGTACGCGCTGCGCGATGAGGGCACGCAGGGCGACCGGCTGCGTAAACTGCTCGACCACCCGCTGCGGACCGACGAAGAGGTCGAGGAGGCGCTGTCGCTGCTCGCCCGCTCCCGCGGCATGGTGTTGGCCAAGGAGAAGCTGCAGGGCTACGCCGATATCGCGCACGCCGAGTTGTCCGCGCTGCCCTCGGGCCCAGCCAACGACGCCCTGGAACACCTGGTCCGCTACACGATCGAACGCGTCGGCTAGTGCTTCGTACCCGGCGCATCGGACTCGATCACGCCCGGAACTTTGCCCCCGATCTCTATCGTTGATCTGCCGTAAGGCACTCGACGGACGGGGGAGTGGGCAAGGAGACCTATGCACGGGTATGCGAATGGGCTGAAGACGTTCGGGCTCATGGTCGGCCTCTCGGCTTTGATCGTGTTCGCCGGGGCTATGTTCCGCAGTCCGATGATTCTGTTCCTGGCGATCCTGCTGGCCGTCGGCATGAATGCCTACGCGTATTTCTACAGCGACAAGATCGCGCTCAAGGCCATGCACGCGCAGCCGGTCAGCGAGCTGGAGGCCCCGGTCGTTTACCGCATCGTGCGTGAGCTCGCGACCACCGCGCGGCAGCCGATGCCGCGGCTCTATATCAGCCCGACCAACGCGCCCAATGCGTTCGCGACCGGTCGAAATCCACGCCATGCCGCGGTCTGTTGCACCAGCGGCATTCTGCAGCTCCTCGACGAGCGCGAACTGCGTGCCGTACTCGGCCATGAGCTATCGCACGTCTACAACCGCGACATTCTGATCTCCTCGATCGCGGGCGCACTGGCCGCGGTCATCTCCGGCCTGGCCAACCTGGCCTTTTTCGCCTCGATGTTCGGCGGTAACCGCGATGGCGAGGGCCCCAATATCCTCGGCGTGATACTGGTGACGCTGCTCGGTCCGATCGCCGCGACCCTGGTCAAATTGGCCGTCTCCCGCTCTCGTGAATATCAAGCCGATCAGTCCGGTGCCGAGCTGACCGGTGATCCGCTCGCCCTGGCTTCGGCGCTGCGCAAGCTGGAGCGCGGCGTACAGGCCGCCCCGCTGCCCCCTGAACCGCAGCTGACGGCCCAGTCGCACCTGATGATCGCCAACCCGTTCCGGGCCGGTGAGCGCGCCGCGCGCTTGTTCTCCACCCACCCGCCGATGGCCGATCGCATCGCCCGCCTGGAGGAAATGGCGGGCGGGCCACGCAGCTACTGATCGGTGACCGAGATCATGAGCATCACACCAAATGAGGACAGTGTTTTCCGGCGTTGGCCCGTCAGCATCCCGAATTGGCTTCAGTGGTCGAGCGGTCCAGCGTGAGCACGGTCTCGTCGCCGCTGCCCTCGCCGATTTACGGCAGCTGCTGAACAGTGCCGACCTGATCCGAGTGCGAACCGAATTCGACCGTTTCGCAACTGAATTGGAAACTCATTTCAGCTACGAAGAAATGAACTGGTGGCGACCCTGAATGCGACCGACCCGGCCGCCATTCGACGGGGATAAAACGCCCGGAGATGAAAAACCCCCGTCGATCATGATGATCGACGGGGGCTCCGGTGGCAGGTGTAGGATTCGAACCTACGTAGGCTTTCACCGACAGATTTACAGTCTGCTCCCATTGGCCGCTCGGGCAACCTGCCGTCGCGCTTCTCGGCGCGCAGTGCAGCTTACAACGAAACCGCACCCAGAATGCAAACCGGCTGGCCATCGGCCGTGCGACGGGACTACGGTCGCGCTCCGGGGTAGAACTGACGGTGACCGGAACAACCGGCCCGTAGCGACTTCTCGCAGGTCGCTCGAAAGGGTCTGCCCCAGACCCGTTGGACCGCCAGGACAGGAGCGAAGTGTGGCCGATTCGTCTTTCGACGTTGTCAGCAAGGTGGACCGTCAGGAGGTCGACAACGCGCTGCATCAGGCGGAGAAGGAGCTGAACACCCGCTATGACTTCCGTGGCACCGGCGCGAGTATCGAATGGTCTGGTGAGGACAAGATCGTGCTCACTGCCGAGGCCGAGGAGCGGGTCAAGGCGGCACTCGAGGTGTTCAAGGAAAAGCTGATTCGCCGCGATATCTCGCTCAAGGCATTCGATGCCGGCGAGCCCGCGGCCTCCGGCAAGACCTACAAAATCACCGGCACGCTGGTGCAGGGCATCGATACCGAGCATGCGAAGAAAATTTCCAAGAAAATCCGCGATGAGGGCCCCAAGGGCGTGAAGGCGCAGATCCAGGGCGATGAACTTCGCGTCTCCAGTAAGAAGCGCGACGATTTGCAGGCGGTGATCGCGCTGCTGAAGGGTGAGGACTTCGGCATCGCACTGCAGTTCGTCAATTACCGGTAGACCCGGTGGCGGCCGGTCGCGTGTGCGGCCGCAAAAACCGCTCTGACCACCCGGTTTGGAGGTGCGACCAGTGAGTGTGTAACCTCGTTCAAGACTTCGCCGCGCCGGAGTCCTGAAGGTAGGTCACGGTGCGGAGCTAGTCATGCCCCCTTAGCTCAGTCGGCAGAGCGTTTCCATGGTAAGGAAAAGGTCAACGGTTCGATTCCGTTAGGGGGCTCGCCGGATTGCCGGTGGTGACCGACTCGGCATCGCTATAACCTCCACTGTGTGGGGCCGGGCGCGGCATCACCAAGCAATGCGACCCCGTGGCGGTGTAGCTCAGTCGGTAGAGCAAACGACTCATAATCGTTGTGTCGCCGGTTCAAGTCCGGCCATCGCTACCAAAGACCGATCAGACCATCTGGTTGACCCGAAAGAAGGAATATCGTGGCCGCGAAGTCCACCGATGTCCGGCCAAAGATCACCTTGGCCTGCGAGCAGTGCAAGCACCGCAACTACATCACCAAGAAGAACCGGCGCAACGACCCGGATCGGCTGGAGCTGAAGAAGTTCTGCCCGAACTGTGGAACCCACCGGGCGCACCGCGAATCCCGCTAGTCCACCACGCGTGCCGCTGCCGCGTTGATTGGCTTCCGGGTTTCGTCCCGGATTCTCGGGTCGTGACACTTGCGAGGGCCGGACATATGTCCGGCCCTGACGTGTTTTACGACTAGGGTGCGGCGGGCGTTACGAGCGAAGCGAGTAGCCGATCGACACAGCCGCCAAGCGGGCACGACGGAGCCGAGCGCTAGCGAGGGCTGTCGTGACCGCTCCGTCGACTCCGGGGCTCGGGGTCAGATAGGTACAGTCCTCCCGTGACAATCAACACCGGTACAGACGAAGCGGTCGCAACGGACGAAGAACTCGACCCCGCGGCGCATGCCGCGGCGATGGTCGGCCATCACTACCGCGTCGACGACTACTACGAGGTCGGGCGCGAGAAGGTGCGCGAATACGCCCGCGCCGTGCAGGACTACCATCCGGTGCACTGGGATGAAAACGCCGCGCAGGAGTACGGTTACGACGGCCTGCTGGCCCCGGTCACCTTCATCTCCCTGGTCGGAATTCTGGCGCAGCGCACACTCTTCGAGAAGATCGTCACGGGCTATGACCTGAGCCAGATCATGCAGACCGATCAGATTCTGGAATTCCACCGGCCCATCAAGGTCGGCGACCAGCTGGTCTGCGATGTCTACTTGCACTCGTTCCGGCAGGCCTTCGGCGGCGACATCATCGTCACCAAGAACATCGTCACCGCACAGGACGAGCTGGTGCTCACTACCTACACCACGCTGATCGGGCGCAGCGGCGGCGATATAGATCCGAACCTGCAGGGCGCGGTCCGCAATGTGCTCATGCACGGCATCGACGAGGACGCCCCCAGCCATCGTCCGCGCACGCCGTCCGTCACCGATGTGCCTGCGGTGCCCGCACCCAGCGCGCCCGCGATCGTGCCGAACAAGCACGCGATCGAATTCGCGGACATCGCCGTCGGTGACGAGCTGCCCGCGCGCACCGTCCGGCTGACCCGCGGCGATCTGGTGAATTACGCCGGTGTCTCCGGCGACGCGAATCCGATCCACTGGAGTGACGAGGTCGTCAAGCTGGTCGGTCTGGACAATGTGGTCGCCCACGGCATGCTCACCATGGGCCTCGGCGGTGGTTTCGTCACCTCATGGCTCGGTGATCCCGGCGCGGTCAAGGAGTACAACGTCCGCTTCACCAGCCCGGTCTACGTCGGCTCCGACGAGCCTGCCGAAGTCGAGTTCACGGGTAAGGTGAAGTCGGTGGATCCGGAGACCAAGACCGCGGTCGTCGCCATCGCGGCGAAGTCGGCGGGCAAGAAGATCTTCGGACGCGCCACCGCCACGGTGCAACTGGCCTGACCTGGTCGATTGACCCTGATTGGCATATGCCGCAGGCGGTAACGTACACTCAGGTTTCTGGGGTCGCCAGCCGCTGCGCGCTGCTCTGCAAGGGCTGGTTCCAGGTGAGTCCGCAAGGATTCGCCGACGGGGCCGGCAACTGCCGGAGTGGCGCGCGTGTTGTGTGGCACCAGATAGTTAGACCGATAACTGAATACCGAACAGTGGTTGGACAGCTAGATCGTCCAACCGAAGGGGCGTAGCTCAATTGGCAGAGCAGCGGTCTCCAAAACCGCAGGTTGCAGGTTCAAGTCCTGTCGCCCCTGCCCTGGATGCCAGCGACGAAAGGATCGACGTGGTCGACGAGCGGGATACTCGCCACGGCGCGCATGCGACCGAGGACGACGACACCGCCGTGGTGGCTCGGCCGAGCGGTAAGCGATCCGCGCGGCGCAGTCGCAATGCCGATTCGGGTTCGGTCGGCACCATCGACCGGCCCACGTTGGTCAAGGCAGCCAAGAAGACCGATCGGGCCGAACGCAAGAAGACGGGTAACCCGTTCAAGCGTTTGATCAAGTTCCTGCGCGAAGTGGTTGCGGAACTGCGCAAGGTGATCTGGCCCAACCGGAAGCAGATGGTCACCTATACGAGCGTTGTTCTGGTGTTCGTGGTCTTCATGGTCGCGTTCATCAGCGGGTTGGATCTGGCGTTCATCAAGGGTGTCAACTGGCTGTTCGGCTAGCTGATCGCCGCCGACGCCGGTAGCCGACCCCGGGGCGGCGCGTTACAGCGCGTCCGGCCCGGTACGCAAAGGATGTACGTGACGACACAGGAAGCGAGTGCCCCAGTGAGCACCCCGGAGAACGACACAACCGACGAGTTCCCGGTCGACGACGCGGTGCAGACCGCTGAGGAGTCCGCGGCCGTCGAGGGAGTGGTCGACGAATCCGACGCCGCTGACGCCGAAGTTGTCGAGGCCGCTCCTGTCGATGCCGAACCCGCCGATCCGGTTGCCGAGATGAAGGCCGCGCTGCGGCGCGCCCCCGGTGATTGGTATGTGATCCACTCGTACGCCGGTTACGAGAACAAGGTGAAGGCCAACCTCGAGACCCGCGTGCAGAACCTCGATCTCGAGGATTACATCTTCCAGGTCGAGGTGCCGACCGAAGAGGTCACCGAGATCAAGAACGGCCAGCGCAAGCATGTCAACCGCAAGGTGCTGCCCGGCTACATCCTGGTCCGGATGGAACTGAACGACGAATCGTGGGGCGCGGTGCGCAACACCCCCGGTGTCACCGGTTTCGTCGGTGCGACCTCGCGGCCCTCGCCGCTGTCCATCGACGATGTGGTGAAGTTCCTGGTTCCGGCCGCGCAGCAGCAGAAGAAGTCGGTCGCCGAGGCCGCCGCGACCGCCGCCGCCACCGATATCGCACCCAAGCCGGTCATCGAGGTCGACTTCGAGGTAGGCGAGTCGGTGACGGTGATGGACGGCCCGTTCGCGACGCTGCCCGCCAGCATTTCTGAGGTCAATGCCGAGCAGCAGAAGCTCAAGGTGCTCGTGTCGATCTTCGGTCGCGAGACTCCGGTCGAGCTGGCGTTCACCCAGGTCGCGAAGATCTAGTTCCACGGTTTCGGCTCCGGCCGGGAACGCGGGATGAATCGGCCCGGCGCACGGGTTGATCCACCAGGCTTGCAAAGAGCAAGGACACCAAAACCCTAGGGAAGAAAGATGCCCCCCAAGAAGAAGAAGCTCGCCGGGATCATCAAGCTTCAGATCCAGGCCGGCCAGGCGAACCCGGCCCCTCCGGTCGGCCCCGCGCTCGGTCAGCACGGCGTCAACATCATGGAGTTCTGCAAGGCGTACAACGCCGCGACCGAGTCGCAGCGTGGCAACGTCATTCCGGTCGAGATCTCGGTGTACGAGGACCGGACCTTCGACTTCAAGCTGAAGACCCCGCCCGCCGCCAAGCTGCTACTCAAGGCCGCCGGTGTGCAGAAGGGCTCGGCCGAGCCGCACAAGACCAAGGTCGCGAAGGTCACCATGGACCAGGTCCGGGAGATCGCCAAGACCAAGCAGGAAGATCTGAACGCCAAGGACATCGACCAGGCGGCCAAGATCATCGCGGGCACCGCGCGTTCGATGGGTATCACCGTCGAGGCGTGAGTTCCGGCTCGCAATACCGGTGGGAGGGTCGGCCAGACCCGATAACCACTTCTGAACCACATTAAGGACAGATAATCATGGCAAAACGAAGCAAGGCGTATCTCGCCGCGGCCGAGAAGGTCGATCGCACTCAGCTCTACTCCCCGCTGGCCGCCGCGCGCCTGGCGAAGGAGACCGCAACCACCAAGACCGACGCGACCGTCGAGGTCGCCGTTCGTCTCGGTGTGGATCCCCGCAAGGCCGACCAGATGGTCCGTGGCACGGTCAACCTGCCGCACGGCACCGGTAAGACCGCCCGCGTCATCGTGTTCGCGGCCGGTGAGAAGGCCGCCGAGGCGGAGGCCGCCGGTGCGGACGCCGTCGGCGCCGAGGATCTGATCGAGCGGATTCAGGGCGGCTGGCTGGACTTCGATGCCGCGATCGCCACCCCGGACCAGATGGCCAAGGTCGGCCGGATCGCGCGTGTCCTGGGCCCGCGCGGCCTGATGCCGAACCCCAAGACGGGCACGGTCACCAACGATGTGACCAAGGCCGTCAACGACATCAAGGGCGGCAAGATCAACTTCCGCGTCGACAAGCAGGCCAACCTGCACTTCGTCATCGGCAAGGCATCGTTCGACGATGCCAAGCTGGTGGAGAACTACGGCGCCGCACTGGACGAAATCCTGCGTGCCAAGCCGTCGACCGCCAAGGGTCGCTACGTCAAGAAGGTGACGGTCTCGACGAACACCGGACCGGGCATCCCGGTGGACCCGAACCGCACCCGCAACCTCCTGGACGAGGATGCATAAGTAGCACGCCAGCATCAGGGCGGGAACGCGAATCGCGTTCCCGCCCTTCGTGTTTTTCGAGTGGTTGCCGGACTAATTCACGCGCGGCCATCGTTGCCACACAGATGACCGCCGTTCTGCTCATCTCCGGAAGTACGCGCAGTGCCTCGACGAATACCGCCGCACTGCGCACCGTTGCCGCGATCGCGCCGGAGGGGGTCGAAACCTTCTGGTACCACGGGCTGTCCGAACTGCCCGCCTTCAGTCCGGATGATGATGGGACCGGGCATCCTTCGGTTGTCGCATTGCGCGAACACATGTCCCGTGCCGACGCGGTCCTGCTCTGCACCCCGGAGTACGCGGGCACGCTCCCCGGCAGCTTCAAGAACCTACTCGATTGGACCGTCGGCACCGCCGACCTCTACGAAAAGCCGACCGCCTACCTCAATGTCGCCGCCCAGGGACGTGGCGAGGGCGCGGCCGCGACCCTGACAACGGTGCTGGGCTATGTCGGCGCGATCGTCGACCCGGCAAGCTGCGCTCGCCTGCCTGTGGCGCGCGCTGCCGTCGACGCGAATGGCCTGGTCACAAGCCCTGAGTTCCGCACCGGGGCACTGGCAGCGCTCGATCTCCTGGTCCGCGGAGCTGTGACCGTCTGATGTCAATCGGACTTGCGCCAGCCTCGGTCGGCATGAGTGTCACGGAACTCATGCACCTGTTGTAGACCCGTTTGGCAGGTGCCGGGCTCGACCTGTACATTGAATGGCAGTAATCGACGAGTTCGATGACTACCAATCCGTTCTACCGAAGACCGTTGGTCGCTGCGCCCATTCGGGCGTGGTCGAAGGTCCGGCATTCAGCCGGCGGCCCACGCAGGGAGGACCGTGGCTGGAATTCGATCCGGGCTATGCCTGGCTCGAGCACCTATTGCGCCCCGGAACGCTCTGCGTTCGGGGCGTTTGCTTTATCGCTGGCCCCTGGTACTCGGCAGTTCGAATACGAACCGACATCCAGAGAGGAGGCGAAGTATGGCAAAACCCGAGAAGGTCACCGCGGTCGAGGAGATCACGGAGCAGTTCAAGAGCTCGTCGGCCACCGTCATCACGGAATACCGTGGTCTGTCGGTCGGTAAGCTCACCGATCTGCGTCGCGCGCTCGGCGAAGGCGCTACCTACTCCGTCGCCAAGAACACCCTGGTCAAGCGGGCGGCTGCGGAAGCGGGCGTCGTTGGCCTGGACGACTTGTTCGTCGGACCGACCGCCATCGCCTTCATCAAGGGCGAGCCGGTCGACGCGGCGAAGGCCATCAAGACCTTCGCCAAGGAGAACAAGGCGCTCATCATCAAGGGCGGGTACATGGACGGCGCCGCGCTGTCCGTTGCCGAGGTCGAGAAGATCGCCGACCTGGATTCCCGCGAGGTGCTGCTGGCCAAGCTGGCCGGCGCGATGAAGGGCAACCTGGCGAAGGCTGCCGGTCTGTTCAACGCTCCCGCTTCGCAGGTGGCCCGCCTGGCCGCCGCGCTGCAGGAGAAGAAGCAGGCCGAAGGCGGAGCTGCCGCCGAGTAACACCCCCGGGTGGATCGCACGCGGCTCGCCCACATAGACAACCAACTACCGAAAGGAAACAACAATGGCCAACGTTGAGGAACTGCTCGAGACCTTCGGCAACATGACCCTGCTCGAGCTGTCGGACTTCGTCAAGAAGTTCGAGGAGAAGTTCGAGGTCACTGCGGCTGCTCCGGTTGCCGTCGCCGCTGTCGGTGGCGCTGCCGCTCCGGCCGAGGCCGCCGAGGAGCAGGACGAGTTCGACGTCATCCTCGAGGGTGCCGGCGACAAGAAGATCCAGGTCATCAAGGTGGTCCGCGAGATCGTCTCGGGCCTGGGCCTGAAGGAAGCCAAGGACCTGGTCGAGAGCGCCCCGAAGCCGATCCTGGAGAAGGTCGCCAAGGAGGCCGCCGAGGCTGCCAAGGCGAAGCTGGAAGAGGCCGGCGCCAAGGTCTCCGTCAAGTAATTCGCGAGTAACTCGCCTAACGGGCGGTCCCCACTGGGGGCCGCCCGTTTGCATTGTCATGACGCGTGCGCCGCGCAATGCGAATATCACGAGCGTTTCGGGGTTACTCTTCAGTCAAGTAAGGCTGTGCGGCGTCATCCTCATGGGATACAGTGACCGCACCCACTGTGATGCGACACACCGTGATACCGAATAGCGCGGTTCGCCGGTGGGTGGCTCGTGAGAATTTGTGGAGGTTGGCGTGGGCGTCGAGGTCAGAACCGAGGGTGTTACCAAGTCTTTCGGTTCACAGCGTATTTGGCAGGACGTCACGTTGACGCTGCCCTCGGGCGAGGTCAGCGCGCTGCTCGGCCCCTCGGGTACCGGTAAGTCCGTCTTTCTGAAGTCGCTGATCGGTCTCTTGCGTCCGGAGCGTGGTTCGATCTTCATCGACGGCACCGATATCACCACCTGCTCCAATAAGGAGCTCTACGAAATCCGCAAGCTGTTCGGTGTGCTGTTCCAGGACGGTGCGCTATTCGGGTCGATGAACCTGTTCGACAATGTGGCGTTCCCGTTGCGTGAGCACACCAAGAAGTCCGAGTCCGACATCAAGAAGATCGTGATGGAGAAGCTCGAGCTGACCGGTCTGCTCGGTGCGGAGACCAAGCTGCCCGGTGAGATCTCGGGTGGTATGCGCAAGCGTGCCGGTCTGGCGCGTGCGCTGGTGTTGGATCCGCAGATCATCCTCGTCGACGAGCCGGACTCGGGTCTGGATCCGGTGCGTACCTCTTACCTGTCGCAGTTGCTGATCGATATCAACGCGCAGATCGACGCGACGATCCTGATCGTGACCCACAACATCAACCTGGCACGCACGGTGCCCGACAACATCGGGATGTTGTTCCGGCGTTCGCTGGTGATGTTCGGTCCGCGTGAGGTGTTGCTGACCTCGGAGGAGCCGGTGGTCAAGCAGTTCCTCAACGGTCGGATGATCGGTCCGATCGGTATGTCGGAGGAGAAGGACGAGGCGCAGATGGCGCGCGAGCAGGCCCTCGTGGATGCCGGACACCACCACGGTGGTGCCGAAGAGGTCGAGGGCATCATCCCGCAGATGCGGGCCACTCCGGGGATGCCGGTGCGCCAAGCTGTCCTGCGCCGCAAGGAACGCGTCCGCGAAATCATGCACACCCTGCCGCACGCGGCCCAGGTGGCGATTCGTGAGTCACTTGCGGAGAACGACGATACGCAGGTGATGGCGTACCAGAACGGCGACCTCGGCGGATACCAAGGCGGGTCGTTCGACACTACTGTGCGTCACAACACAACTAACGGGTAACATCTGCGATCGTGAATTCCACCCTGGCGCGATTGCGGACTCCAGTAGAGTCGGGGTTTGGCCAGGCCGGCAACATCTTTGCGCTGCTCATCGACGTTATGCGCAAGACGTTCAAACGGCCTTTCCAGTTGCGCGAATTCATCGAACAGTCGTGGTTCATCGCGAGTGTCTCGATCTTGCCCAGCGCATTGGTTGCCATCCCGTTCGGTGCGGTTGTCGCGCTGCAGACCGGCTCGTTGATCAAACAACTAGGTGCCGAAGCTTTTACCGGCGCAACCAGCGTGCTGGCTACCGTCCAGCAGGCTGCTCCCGTTGTCACCGCCTTGATCATCGCGGGCGCGGCCGGGTCGGCGGTCGCCGCCGATCTCGGCTCCCGGACGATCCGCGAGGAGATCGACGCACTCGAAGTGCTCGGCGTCGATCCGGTGCAGAAGCTCGTGGTACCGCGCGTACTCGGCATGATGCTGGTCGCGCTGCTGCTCAACGGTCTGGTGTCGGTGGTCGGCATCGCGGGCGGCTATTTCTTCAATGTCGGGCTGCAGGGCGGTACGCCCGGCGCCTACCTCGCTTCATTCTCCGCACTGGCCCAGCTGCCCGACTTGTGGATCGGCGAGATCAAGGCCTTGATATTCGGTCTGCTCGCAGGCGTGATCGCCGCGTACAAGGGGTTGCATCCCAAAGGGGGCCCGAAAGGAGTCGGAGACGCGGTGAACCAATCCGTGGTTATCACCTTCATGGTTCTGTTCTTCGTGAACTTGATCCTGACCCTGGTGTATTTGCAGGTCGTCCCCGCCAAGGGCGCCTGACCCGTGGCTACTTCCTACCGTTCCCCGGCTCTGGCGAAATCCGCCCGCCGGGCTCGTGAGATCGTGCGCGTACCGGTGAATGTGATCGATCGCGCAGGCGATCAGATGTCGTTCTATTCCAAGGCCATCGCCTGGATTCCGCGCACCATGGTGCATTACCGCAAGGAGGTCATGCGGCTGCTGGCCGAGGTGACCTTCGGCAGTGGTGCGCTGGCCGTCATCGGCGGCACCATCGGCGTCATCGTGTTCATGTCCGGTTCGGTCGGCGTCGTCGTCGGCTTGCAGGGCTTCAAGGCCTTGGATTCGCTCGGCAGTTCGGTGCTGACCGGCTTCCTCACGGCCTACATCAATACCCGTGAGATCGCGCCGCTGGTGGCCGCGCTCGCGCTGTCGGCAACGGTCGGTTGTGGTTTCACCGCCCAGCTCGGCGCGATGCGGATCTCCGAGGAGATCGACGCGCTGGAGGTGATGGCGGTCCCGGGTGTGCCGTTCCTGGTCACCACCCGTGTGATCGCGGGCTTTCTCGCGGTCATTCCGCTCTACATCGTGGGCCTGCTCGGCACCTTCCTGGCATCGCGAATGATCAGTATCTGGTTCAACGGACAATCCAGTGGTTCCTATGACCACTATTTCAGTCTGTTCCTGCCACCAGAAGACGTCTTGTATTCATTCGTCAAAGTGTTGGTCTTCGCATTCGTAATCATCATGGTGCATTGCTATTACGGCTTCAATGCCACTGGCGGACCGGCCGGTGTCGGCGTCGCGGTGGGTCGCGCCGTGCGCGCGGCGATCGTGCTCGTGAATGTGCTCGACTTCTTCCTGAGCCTTGCTATTTGGGGCACGACCACGACTGTGCGGGTTGCCGGATGAGCGCGCGCAGCGAGCGA
>FTJU01000043.1_pt2 | contig 27043 bp, 26 predicted proteins | sample 1658961 | NCBI WGS metagenome assembly FTJU01 (sample SAMEA3914878, study PRJEB12502) | metagenome | biome: forest; material: soil | place: USA | collected 2012-03-12 | depth 0.3 m | reverse complement strand
AGAGAGCTACGCCACAGCGAATATCGTTCCGCCCGAACGAAACCCGAATCGGGCGTCGGCGTGTTCCGCGCTGATCGGCTGCCGGATCGGCAGATTCGGACATATTCCGAATTCAGCGGTCAGGAATGCCGGTCGTTACTTGCCGACCTTCCTACAGCCGACCGGTGGCGGCCCACCCGCGAAGCGTTGATCGATCCAGGAATTCGCCGCCGAGACTCCGGCGTTGTCGACGATAATGTGCTCGCCGAGGTAGGCCTCGAAGCGCACCGGAACTCCCAACCGGCACCAGTCGTCGTAGAGGTGTTCGGCTCCGGCGAAGGGAACCCACACCTCGTTGATGCCGTGATACATGAAGACCGGCACCCGCGGCGCGGCGGAGCCGAGGCGGTTCTCGGCCAGGATCTCCCTGATCATCGGCAGCTTCATCGGGTGGGGCACATCGGTGAGCGTCTCGGCGGGGATGGGCGCGAGCGCACCGAGCAGCGCCACGTCCAGAAAGCACAAATCCTTCGCGAATTGTGATAGCCGCCAACCGTTGTCATTGAACAGCGCCATGATCTCCGGGTACTCCCTGGCCAGCCCGAGGGTCGCGGCCAGGAATACGCCTGCGGCGGCATTGGCGCCGTTCATCGTGTTGATCAGCATGCCGAAGTCGGCAGGAACGCCACCGACCACCGCACCGACGAGGTTCAACTCACCCGCGTATTCCGGTGCGAGTTGCGCCGCCCAGCCTGTGGCGATGGCACCGCCGGAGTACCCGGAGACCACCGTCGGCGCATCGGGCGACAGACCCGACTCGGGCGTGTGCACGGCGGCGCGTATCGAATCCAGTACGGCATGTCCGGCCATGCGACCGGCCGCGTAAGCCTGTCGTGGCCCCTGATGATCGGGCACGATCACCGCATAGTTCTTCGAAAGTGGCAGCTGCACCGAGCGTAAATCGGCCGCTAGACCTTTCCTGAGTTGCTGCGACGGCGCACAGTCGTTGCCGAGTGAATCGATGGCCACGTTGTCGGCGACGAGGGGTCGGGGTCCCGGACCCTGCCACGGCGCGACGGGCACGAGCAGGGTGGCGACCACCGGCACCGGATGGTCCTTGGCATCGGTCGATCGGATCAGCAGTTCGGTGGCGGTGACCGGCGTCGCCTCCGGCCCGATATCGATGCCACGGGCCGCGAGCACGGTGCCGGGACGCAGCTTCTCGAAATCCGGCGGCGGCGTATAGAAGGGGTCGTCGAGCGGCGTCGGCATAACAGAGGCGGGATCACGCACGGGGTGCACGACATCGGTGGCCGGATCCGGGTCCGCCCCAGCCATTCCCGGCACCGCTGCACCGACCGCCGCCACAACCCCCACGCAGGTCACCGCACCGAGCACCACCACCTTCCGCGTCGGCCGACCGATGGCCGACCACGATCCCATCCATCGTTTTCGTGCCGCACCGAGCAACTCCGAGTCCTTCGTTTCCGCGCGTGTATCGGACCGAATCGGAGCCAGTCTCACCTACGGCCGGCACAAATACCGGGAACACAACCGTGCGGTCCGCATAACGATTCGGCCGCCCGATTACGGCAGGAGTGCGCGGACCGTGTCGATGGTGTCGGCGTCGGCGGCGGATTTATCGGGTCGATAGCGCACGACGCGGGCGAAGCGCAGCGCGACGCCGCCCGGATAACGTGGACTGACCTGGACGCCGTCGAGGGCGATCTCGACCACGAGTTCCGGCCAGAGGTAGACCGCGTACTCGTTGCGGGTGCGCTCGTGCCGCGGGAATTCAGCGGTCTGCCACCGCAGCAGCGCATCGGTGAGGCCCTTGAAGGTCTTGCCGACCATGACCGGTTCGCCGGTCTCGGGATCCCGCGCGCCGAGGTGCAGATTCGACAGATATCCGGTGCGGCGGCCGTAACCCCATTCGGCGCCGAGCACCAGCAGGTCGAGAGTGTGCGTCGGCTTGATCTTCTGCCAGGACCGGCCGCGGCGGCCCGCGGCGTATGGCGCGGTCAACGACTTGACCATGACGCCCTCATGTCCGGCGGCCAGCGCACCGTCGAAGTACTCGGCGGCTGCCTCCGCATCGGGCCGGATCAGGGCCGGGATGCTGTGCCCGGCCGCCACCTCGGTCAGCGCCGTGCGGCGCTCGTGCAGCGGGGCGTCGAGCAGATCCACACCGTTGAGATGCAGGCAGTCGAAGAAGTAGGGGTGCAACAGCAATTCCCGGGTCGAGCTGACCTCGGCGAAGCGGCTAATCGTCTCTTGAAACGGACGTGGTCGTCCGGAATCGTTGAGCGCCAACGTTTCTCCGTCCAGTACCACACTCGTGCAGTCGAGCCGGGCGACGAGATCTACCAATTCCGGCACGCCGGCGGTGATATCGCGCAGCGTCCTGGTGAATACCCAGACCCGCGAACCGTCGCGGTGCACCTGGATCCGCGCGCCGTCCAGTTTGTGTTCGACGCTCACCTCGGCACCGAATTCGGCCATCGCCTCATCCAGCGACGCACCGGGCGAAGCGAGCATGGGTTGGATCGGGCGGCCGACCTCGAGCCGGAACTCGCTCAGCGCCTCGGCCCCGCCGATCAGCGCGGCCACAGCGGTGACCGGCAGCTCACCCGAGAGCATGTACGCCCGCCGGACCAGCTCGATCGGCACCTCCGCGGCCACCGCGACCGCCTCGGCGACGATCGCGGTCAGCGCACCCTGACGCAACTCGCCACCGAGCAGGCGCATCAGGAAGGCTTGCTGGTCGGCGGTCGCGGCGGTCCACAAGCGCCGCAGCAATTCCTTGCGCCGGTCGGTGGAGCCGGGGCCGGAGGTGGTGGCCAATTCGCTCAGTGTGTTGTCGACCGACGAAACCGTCAGCGTCGCAAGCTCACTCGGTTCGCATTCGAGTGCGGTCAGTGTGCGCCAGCCGGTGCCGATGCGCCCCTGCCGCAGTTCACCGGAAACCCAGGCGACCACCGGCGCCAGCTCATCCGGGGCGGCCGCGGACAACAGCGCGGCCAGGGCGGCGATCTTCGTCTTACGGGAGCGGGTCGCACGGACGGTCTCCGAGGCCTGCACGACATCCGAGAACAGCATCAGTCGACGGTAGCCCAGGGGGACGACAAGAAAGTGAAGCCAACGGGGTGGGTAAACACGGCCCTGTGACATATTGCTCGACTCCGCTGCTAATTGCCCATTGGCATGATTGCGAATCCGGCCATAAACTGGAGCCGTGGCCAAGACTTATGTCGGGGCGCGGCTTCGTCAGCTGCGGACCGAACGAGGGCTGAGCCAGGTCTCACTCGCCCAGAAGCTGGAGATCTCGGCGAGTTACCTCAATCAGATCGAACACGATGTGCGCCCGCTCACCGTACCGGTATTGCTGCGCATCAGCGAAGTATTCGGCGTCGACGCGACCTTTTTCTCGCCCCAGGACGACACGCGGCTCATCGCCGAACTCCAAGAAGTGGTGATGGACCAGGAACTCGGCATCGAGGCCGATACCCAGGAGATCGCGGATATGGTCTCCGCGCATCCGAGTATGGCGCGCGCCCTGGTCAATATGCACAACCGGTACCGCAATACCTCCGCACAGCTGGCCGCCGCCACCGAGGACCGCTTTGCCGACGGTTCCGGCAGCGCGACGATCAGCAAACCGCATGAGGAAGTCCGCGACTTCTTCTACCAGCGGCAGAACTACATCCACGAATTGGATACCGCCGCAGAGGAACTCACCACCCGCATCCGTTTCCACGGCGGCGATGTGAACAGCGAGATCGCTCGCCTGCTGCGCGCACACGATGTGCGCATTATCGAGCGCATCGATCTCGGCGAGGGCGTGTTGCACCGCTACGACCCGGACACCCAGCGGCTCGAGATCGCGCCGCATTTGTCCGGTGGCCAGCGCACGTTCAAACTCGCCGCGGAACTCGCCTACTTCGAATGCGGTGATCTGCTCGAAAAGCTGGTGGAGGAGGGCAATTTCGCCTCCGAGGACACCCGCAAACTGGCCATGCTCGGCCTGGCGAACTATTTCGCCGCGGCGACGGTATTGCCCTACACGCACTTTCACGAGGTCGCCGAGGATTTCCGCTACGATATCGAGCGGCTCTCGGCCTTCTTCACCCAGAGTTACGAGACTATCTGCCATCGCCTTTCGACTCTGCAGCGCCCCAAGCTGCGCGGCGTTCCGTTCTCGTTCGTGCGCGTGGATCGCGCCGGGAATATGTCGAAACGCCAGTCCGCCACCGGTTTCCACTTCTCTTCGAGCGGCGGCACCTGCCCGCTGTGGAATGTCTACGAGACCTTCGCCTATCCGGGCAAGATCATGACGCAGATCGCCCAGATGCCCGATGGTCGCAAGTACCTGTGGGTCGCCCGCACCGTCGAACGCCGCGCGACCCGATACGGCCAGGCCAGCAAGACATTCGCGATCGGACTCGGCTGCGAACTGCGGCACGCGGGTCGCGTCGTCTACGCCGACGGCATCGATCTCGACCTGGCGAAGGCCACGCCGATCGGTGCGGGCTGCCGGGTCTGTGAACGCGCCAATTGCCCGCAGCGCGCGTTCCCGCCGCTGGGCAAGGTGCTCGATATCAGTGAACATCGAAGTTCGGTATCGCCGTACGTGCTCAAGTGAGCGGCCGCACACGCCGCATAGGGGCCTCACGACGGTGCTGCGGCCACGTTCGGTTCACTGCGGGTGCGACCACTGGAATGCAGTGCGTCGCTGCCGCATCGGCTGGTTCCGATGCGGACCGATACTCCAGCGCTGTCCGGAACGCACCAGGTCGACACCGGCGAATGCCGATGTCGGCCTGGATGGTTCGCTATCGGGCTATGCGGGCAGCGCCGAACGCTGCATCCGCACCCCGAACAGGGTCAGCCCGAGTGCCGCGACCAGCAGGATAGCCAGCGTCCACGCCAGTACCGAAAAGCCATGTGGCGCAGCGGCCGCGGCCACCAGTGGTCCGGCCGTGGCACCGACATAGAAGCTGAACATGGCGACCGAGGACGCGGCGGCACGCGCCGCACCACCCAGCTCTCCCGCGGTCTGTAGCACCGCGGGCGCGATGACGCCGAGCCCGCCCACCAGCACGGCGAGCAAGATGGTCAGCACCGCGAGGTGGGTGCCCTCGAAGGTGGCGATCACCATGGCGGTCGCGGCGACCAGCACGCCCAGCACCATCTGCCCCGGCTTGGTCAGGCGCGCGAGCGGGACGGCCAGCAGCGGCAGCGCGAACATCACCGGCAGCGCACCCGCACGCAGCGCGAGCAGCTCACCGGAACCCTTGACCAGACCGGTGATTTCGATCCCGGTGTACACCCCGACCATCACGGCCATGGCGAGCGCACCCGCCGCCAGCATCGGCAGCAGCGCCTTGATACGCAGCACCGCGGGGATCGCGGCGTAACTGTGTACGAGCGGCTTGTCGCGACCGGTGGGTGCGTCGTCGAGCATGACCGCGCGCAGCACGAAGGCGAGCACGACAAAGGCGACGGCCGAGCCGATGAACATGGTGCGCCACGGGAACGCGGCGACGACGGCCTGCGAGGCGAGTTGCGCGAGCACCGTCGCGGCAAGGAAAGAAGTGGCCACCGACATGGTCACCACCGCCCGATGCGCTGGTGCGATGCGGGTAGCGATATAAGCCATGATCGCGGGCGGGATCGAACCGACGACCAGTCCCTGCGCTACGCGCAGGCCGACCGCGATCGGCGCGCTGAACGATAGGCCAGTCAACAATGTGACCACCGAAGCGACGATCATGCCGATGACCAGTACCCGGCGGTGGCCGTAGCGATCCGACAGCGGACCGAACAGCACGAATCCAGCCGCATAGCCGAAGGCGAAGGCGCTGATGATCCAGGTCATTACCCCCGCGCCGACCTGCCAGTCCGCTTTCATGGCCGTGAACAGGGGAATCGGGATGTACATCTGGCCGGTGGCCAGCAGTGCGGACAGGACGAAAACAGGGAGGGTACGCCCGGTGTGCGCGCGTGGTGACGCGCTGCGAGTGCGTGCCCGAGCCGGGGTACCGGTCGGAAGCTGAAGAGTCGGCGTTGCCATGCGGACGAAGTTAGGGCCTGCACACAGCCTCTGTCAACCAAATAGTTGGTTTAATGAAATGGTAAAGTCGCGCCCATGACGGTCACAATGAAACGCAGCGACGCGACCAAGCAGGCCCTGCTGCGTGCCGCGCGCGACGAATTCGCCGAATACGGCCTGGCCGGCGCACGGGTGGACCGGATTGCGGAGGCGGCCGGGGTGAACAAGGAGCGCATCTACGGCCTGTTCGGCAGCAAGGACAAGCTCTTCGACGTCATCCTGATCGACACCATGCGCGAATTCATGGACGTGGTTCAGCTCTTGGCCGAGACCGACCCCGGCGAGTATGTGGGCAAGCTGTTCGACTACCACCGCGAAAATCCGCAACTGCTGAGGCTTCTGCTCTGGGAGGGGTTGCACCGCGGCACCGACGCACACGATATCGATGGCTGGCGCGCCCAGCACTACCTGCACAAATTCGCTCGCGCCAGGGAGCAGTTCGATGTCGACGCCAGCCATGCCGGCCGGCTGCTGCTCGCCCTGTGCGGACTGTCCAATTGGAGCCTCGCGGTCCCGCAGACCACTCGCCTGCTGCTCGGTACCGATGCCGAGAACCAGCAGGCGACCCGCGAATTCATGATGGAGTTCGCCAGGGCGGCGCTGCGCACGGACAAATCCATCCGGCACCGCGAGCCGGTCAATAGGTTGACCACCGAATCGGCCGGTCCGGTTGACGACGCCGCCACGGTCGACGCACCGATCGATCCGGTAGACCGCGCTGCCCAACGCCTACGCGAGGCCCAAGCCGCGGCCGACACAGCGCGCGACGAACTCGCCACCGCGCTGCGCGACGCCCACGCCACAGGCATCAGCGCCAACCAACTGGCCCGCCAGGTGTCGGGAACCCTGTCCCGCCCCGTCGTCCTCAAACTCCTCGCCGATTGAACGCTTTCTTTACACAAACGCCCGATGGCCGGATCATCGATCCCGTACGGCACGAGAGAGTTTCGTGAACTCGATCGCCGGCTGAGGCGCGAGTACATGCGCCCGCGAGCCACCACTGTCGGGCAATATTCTGCGCGCCAACCGGCGAACTATTCCTCGGCAATGGAAACCGAAAACACCGGCATGTCAGCGACTTTCACACCGGCGTCGGGTTATTCGCGGAAGAAGGGCCGCATTCGAGTCGCAGTTGAGCATATTGAATACCGTGCCCGCCTTGGCATTACGGACCTTGCTCACCATGGTGGAGAACTCGATGGAACCCAGCGGGGTGCAATCCGCACCCTTGATTTCGATGCCGATCGCCGCCGCGTACGCCTTGATCTCCCGGTTGGCAGTCTGCGGAAACACGTAATCCGAACCGACCGGTGACGAATCGGTTGCGCACGTTTCGCGGTGTGAACGTTTGCGGTAATCGCTCGGTAAACCGCTGTGCGGTCGCCGGGCTGGCTACGGTTGCGTAGCAAGACAGGGGTACGGCAGGCTCTTTTTGTACAACGTCACAACGCCGATTCCGTGGCTGCCCGGTCGCGGCGGCGTGAGTCGAGGAGGACCTGTGGGTCACTACAAGGCGAACGTCAGGGATATCGAGTTCAATCTGTTCGAGGTTTTGGGACTGGACAAGCTCCTGGATACGGGTGCCTATGGCGATCTCGATTCGGAAACCGTGCGGGAGATTCTGGCCGAGGTGCGGCGGCTGGCCGAAGGACCGGTGGCGGAATCCTTCGCCGCGGCCGACCGCGATCCGGTGGTCTACGATCCGACCACCTTCTCGATTTCGGTGCCCGAGCCCCTACGCAAGACCGTCCAAGCCGTGCACGAGGCCGACTGGAGCCGGCTGGGCATGCCGGAGGCGATGGGCGGCACCCCCGCGCCCGCAGCGGTGGTTTGGTCGATCAACGAGATGCTCACCTGCGCCAACCCGGCGGCGAGCTTTTTCAACACGGGTCCGGTGATGTCCTCGGTGCTGTTCGATGTCGGCACCGAACAGCAGAAGCAGTGGGCCATAAAGGGTTACGACCGCGGCTGGGCGGGCACCATGGTGCTGACCGAGCCAGATGCCGGCTCCGATGTCGGTGCGGGCCGCACCAAGGCGATCGAGCAGGAGGACGGCTCCTGGCATATCGAGGGCGTCAAGCGCTTCATCTCCGCTGGTGATGTCGGTGAGACCGCCGAGAACATCTTCCACCTGGTGCTGGCCCGCCCGGAGGGGGCCGGTCCGGGCACCAAGGGGCTCTCGCTGTTCTATGTCCCGAAATTCCTGTTCGATCACGAGACGCTCGAGCTGGGCGACCGCAATGGCGTCTACGTGACCGGTGTCGAGCACAAGATGGGTCTGAAGTCCTCGCCCACCTGTGAGCTGACCTTCGGCGCGACCGATGTGCCCGCCAAGGGGTGGCTGGTCGGCGAGGCGCACAACGGCATCGCACAGATGTTCCGGGTGATCGAGAATGCCCGCATGGTGGTCGGCATCAAGTCGACCGGCACGCTGTCGACCGGGTACCTCAACGCGCTCGACTACGCCAAACAGCGCGTGCAGGGTGCGGACCTGCCGCAGATGGCGGATAAGGCGGCCCCGCGCGTCACCATTGCCCACCACCCGGATGTGCGGCGTTCGCTGGCGATGCAGAAGGCCTACGCCGAGGGTCTGCGCGCGGTCTACCTTTACACCGCCGCCCATCAGAATGCCGATGTGGCGCAGCTGGTTTCGGGTGCGGACGCCGAATTGGCACACCGGGTCGACGATCTGCTGCTGCCGGTCGTCAAGGCTGTCGGTTCCGAGCGTGCCTACCAGTACCTGGCCGAATCGCTGCAGATATTTGGTGGTTCGGGCTATCTGCAGGATTACCCGATCGAGCAGTACATCCGCGATGCGAAGATCGACTCGCTCTACGAGGGCACCACCGCGATCCAGGCACAGGACTTCTTCTTCCGCAAGATCATTCGGGACAAGGGTGTCGCGCTCGCCCACGTCACCGGGAAGATCGCCGCCTTCCTGGAGGCCGAGACCGGTCGCTTCGAAACCGAGCGGGCGCTACTGGCCACGGCGGTCGCCGATGTGCAGGCGATGGCGGCCACGCTGACCGGGTATCTGATGGCTTCCCAACATGATCCGAAGGACCTGTACAAGGTCGGGCTCGGTTCGGTGCGCTTCCTGCTCGCGGTCGGCGATCTGCTCATCGGCTGGCGACTATTGGTGCAGGCCGAGATCGCGGCCGCCGCACTGGCCGCGGAAGCACTGGATAAGGATCGGGCCTTCTATTCCGGAAAGGTCGCGGTCGCAAGCTTCTTCGCGAAGAACGTGCTGCCGGAATTGACCGCGGTGAAGAACATCCTCGCCGCGATCGATAACGACATCATGGAACTGGACGAAGCCGCGTTCTGATCCGCCGGATCAGCAGTTCTGCTGCAGCGGCCAGCACTCGATCGGATGGTACGGCGGCGGCGAGGGCGTCACGCTCGTCGTCGAGGTATCCGGTTCGCGGGCCGGATGGGCCGAATCGTGGGCGAGCGAACTCGCGATCACGATGAGGACCACGACCATGCCGATCAGTGCCACCGCGAAGACCGCCCACCCCATTGTCGTCTGCAGTCTGCTCGGTGGCCGCGGCGCGGGGATGGCGTGCTGGCGCATCTCACGCGCCGACAGCGACGGCGCTGTGGGCTGCACCTCGTCGAAGCCGTCAGCGAGCAATTCGGCGCGGGAAGGCTTTTCGGTGGCGCCGAGCGCATCGCAGGCGGCGCCGACCCGATCCGCGGTCCAGCTGCGCGGTCCGGCGGAGAAGCCCTCGAGGTAGATACGGAGTTCGGTCGCGTCACGAGCATTCGCGACGACGATATCCACGCCGGGGCGCAGATTGGTGCGAGCCGGACGCACCGCGACCCCGCGGAACGGCAGGAGTACGACGGCGCCGCAGATGTGGCCCGGATCGAGCAGCGCCTGCTCCAGCCGGGTCTTCACCGCGTGCACACTGTGTTCCAGCTGATCGAGAAGGTTGCCGGAGATCTCCTCGTCCAGGTCGGCGGGCTCGGCGCTGATCGTCCATGGACCGTCGCCCGGAATGGTCAGAATCCCGCTCTGACGACGGCGGAAACCCTTGACATCAATCACGGTAATGCCGCGCGGGGTCAGGATGACGGCGTCCACCCGACGAGACCCGTTTTCGCCGACCTCCAGGCCGACCAATGCGACACCGGTCGTCGGATACGACCGCAGGCATTCGACGAACTCCTGTTCGGCCCCGGAGAGATTCGCTCCGGTCTTCATTTTCACCAGCATCGCGTATTCCCTGCCTCATCGGGTTCGAGCCGGCGCCCCACCATCCACCGCGCCGGTAACGATGATGACCCGCCATCGCCGCGAAGACCACCGGAAAGCCGATAAGGCCAGCACAATCCAGCCAGATAAAACCGCCCAGTCGGATCTATCCGGACGGCCGCGATCCCCTGGCGGCACCTCTACCTCAACCAGAAGCCAGCGGATAAGCGGAGGTCACGGAGCCGCGCACCACGCGACTCGGCGGCGCCGATCCACCGATCATGTGCTTCCCCAACTAGTACGCTCGGATTCGATCCGGCAGGACGGATTCCGACGCTGGCGGCGGACAAGGAGGCACAGGCATGGTTTCGGCGTTGCGACCGCGCATCTCACCCGGTCGGCTCCGCGAGCTCGGCCCGATCAATTGGGTTGTCTGGCAGATACTTTCGCGCGCGGCGGGGACCGACGACGCACATCTGTTCAGCACACTCGGCCGCACCGGGGGACTGTTCCGTGGCTGGCTGCACTTCTCCGGGCGGCTGATGCCGGGCGGCCGACTGCCCAGACATGAATCCGAGCTGGTCATCCTGCGCGTCGCCGAACTGCGCGACTGCGCCTATGAAATGGACCATCATATTCGCCTCGGCAGGCGGGCAGGTGTCACACCGGAGATCCTGGACCGGATTCGTAGCGGTCCGGCCGCCGCCGGGTGGTCGGATAAGCATCGCGCGCTGCTGACCGCCGTCGATACGCTGGTCGAAACCCGCGATATCGACGACGCCACCTGGGCCGCGCTTGCCGAGCACTACGACGAGCCCAGCCTGATCGAAATCGTGCTGCTCATCAATCAGTACGAGGGACTGGCCGCGACCATTACCGCGCTGCGGATCCAGCGCGACGGCGTCTGACCGGCTCAGCGGTTTTCGATGAGATGCGCCAGACCGTCCAGGACGCGCGCCAGCCCGAATTCGTAGGCATGGTCGGCGCTGTAGGCGGAATCGTGCGCCTGCCCCGCGACCGCGCCGACGCGGGCGGCGAGCGGATACCGCTCGGCGTCGAAGAACTGAGCCAATAGCGGGGCGGCGCGCTCCCACCATTGCCGGTCGGATATGGCGCTGTCGGCGGCGGCGCATTCGGTGTCGATGGCGGTGCGCGCGGCCGAGGTGACGAAGCCGAGGACATAGGTGACGGCGGCGTCCATCTCGAGATCGTCGAGGCCCAGGCCGTCGAAGGCGCGCAGTTCGTGTTCGTATTTGGCGGCGACGCCGGGTCCGAGCGGCGGCCGCGTGGTCGGCAGGTAGGCGACCCACGGGTGCCGGACCAGCATGGCGCGATTCTCGGCGGCGATCGTCGCGACGCGATCGCGCCAGGCCAGACCGCTCAGATCGGCACGCGGCATCTCGTGGTAGACCGCATCGAGCATGAGGTCTACCAGTTCCGCCTTGCTCGGCACGTAGGTGTATGTCGCCATGGGCGTCAGCCCCAGCTCGGTGGCGACGGCGCGCATGGTGAGCGCGCCGATGCCCTGCGCATCCGCTATTTCGATTGCGGCCGCGACCACGGCAGCCACACTGCTGCGCTGCTTCGGCCCACGCACCGGCGCGGCGGGCACGCGCCACAGCAGTTCCAAGGTCCGCAGGGGATCGCCCGCGCCGCTGCGGTCCCGTGACTGCTCGACCATGCCGCCTCCTCGTATTCGCGTTGGGTACGCCGATCGTATCGGCGTGATTCACGTAACAGTGCGCCCGCCCGGTAATTTCTATATAAAGTACAGCGTACTAAGTACAGCATTTGAGGACATGCCCCGAGGAGGACCTTTGAATATCACCGCTTCCGCCATCTCGCTCAATGTCGCCGACCCGCAGGCGTCGGCGAAGTTCGCCATCGACCACTTCGGCTTCACCGAGCAGATGTCGGCCGACGGTTTCATCTCGGTCGCTCGCCCCGATGCCGGTTTCACGCTGTGCTACCTGCGCACCGGTCTCGGCAGCTTCAAGCCGAAAGATAAAGCGGGAAGTGCGGGCGAGGGCCTGCTGGTCGCGTTCGTCGTGGACGATATCGATGCCGAATACGAACGCCTCCAGCACGAAGGCGTGCCGATCGTCACCCCGATCGAAACCGAACCCTGGGGCGAACGCTACTTCCAGACGGCCGACCCGAACGGCATCATCCTGCAACTGGTGCAGTGGGTCTGACGGGCATCGAGGTCGCATACCGTGCCGTAAACAGGCGTGCGACCCCGTAGTGTCAGCCGACCAATTCCGTTGACGCACCGGGCTTGCCCGCTGCCTCAGAGCCTTGCGGCGGCCGCAAGCCCGGTGAACCTACCTTCGAATGCTTCGGCGGCGTGCGACCTCGACGCTTCGACGAGTCGATCCCTTTGCCGCGCAACGGTCCTGAGCGGCGCATCATTACATTGCCGCGGGAATGTGGCCAGTCGCTGGGGCACCCTCGCCCTGGTCGCGCTGCGCGAAGGGCCGTACCGGTTCAGCGCCCTGCGCCGCCGCGTCGACGGCGTCAGCGAACGCATGCTGTCGCAAACTCTCCAGGCCCTCGAACGCGACGGCATGGTGCACCGCGAGGTCAAGGAAACGATCCCGCCCCGCGTCGAATACACCCTCACCGGCCTCGGCGCCCAGGTCGCCGAACGCCTCGAAGACCTCATCCAAATCCTCGAAACCAACATGCCCCGAGTCCACGAGGCCCAAGCCTCGTACCACCGCGACTGATCCGGTCGTTGATCGCCATGCGCTGACGGTGTCGGTCGCGCGGGCAGATGCCGCGACCACTGCATGGTGATGGTGGGCGGGGAAGGTCGAGGGGCGTGCGGAGGTTGGTGTGGTTATGGAGATTTCTTCGGCTGTTGATTTTGCGCGGAGTACCAAGCGGTCGGTGCTGACTACGATTCGGCGCAATGGTCGTCCACAGTTGTCCAACGTGCTGCATGTGGTGGGTGACGATGGGATCATTCGGATCTCCATCACCGCCGATCGGGCCAAGTACCACAATCTGGTGCGCGATCCGTGGGCCGCGATCCACATCACCCGCGACGACTTCTTCGCCTACGCCGTCATCGAGGGCACGGTCGACCTCACCCCCGTCGCCGCCGCCCCCGACGACGCCACCGTCGACGAACTGGTCGCGTACTATCGTGCGGGCGCGGGCGAGCATCCCGACTGGGACGAATACCGCAGGGCCATGGTCACCGACCGCCGCGCCCTCGTCCGCCTGACCCCGACCCACGCCTACGGCGTGCTCTGACTCGATGCTTCAGCAGCTCCGACACGGTGACGAATTGGTAACCGGCGGAACGGAGTTCGCCGACTATGCGCGGAATGGCGGCAAGGGATTCGTGCCACTGCCCCATGACGTGCAGCAGGACAATGGCGCCCGGCCGCACCTCGGCGACGATGGCGTCGGTGCTCGCCTCGACTGGCGCACTACCGATCAACCACTTGCGTCGCACTGCTGGCTCCAATGAAAAACGGTGGCGCCCAGACCTTTCGGCCCGAACACCACCGCCTTCGATAAGGATCAGAAATTGATCATGTGGCCGGCGAGGCCGTGGAACGCTTCCTGCAGTGCTTCGCTCAACGTCGGGTGGGTGTGGACGTTGCGGGTCAGCTCGTTGACGGTCAGGTCCCACTTCTGGGCCAGGGTCAGCTCCGGCAGCAGTTCGGAGACATCCGGACCGATGAGGTGGCCGCCGAGCAGTTCGCCGTACTTGGCGTCGGCGACCAGCTTGACGAAACCGGTCGGATCGCCGAGGCCGTGCGCCTTGCCGTTGGCGGTGAACGGGAAGGTGGCGACCTTCACGTCGTAGCCCTCATCCCTGGCCTGCTGCTCGGTGAGACCGAAGCTGGCGACCTGCGGCTGGCAGAAGGTGGCGCGCGGCATCATCCGGTAGTCGCCGAGGGTGACCGTCGGCGCACCGGCGATGGTCTCCGCGGCGACGACGCCCTGGGCCTCCGCGACGTGGGCCAGCTGCAGCTTGGCGGTCACGTCACCGATGGCGTAGATGTGCGGCACGTTGGTGCGCATGTTGTCGTCGATAACGATGGCACCGCGCTCGAGTGCGACACCGGTGTTCTCCAGGCCGTAGCCCTCGACCCGGGGCGCGAAGCCGACGGCCTGCAGCACCTTGTCGACGGTGACCGTCTCCAAGTTGCCGGTCTTGTTGTCCTTGATCGACACGGTGACCTTGGCACCATCGTCATCGATCGACTGCACGGCCGCACCGGTGGTGATGGTGATGCCGAGCTTCTTGTACTGCTTGGTGATCTCCTTGGAGACGTCGGCGTCCTCGTTCGGCAGCGCACGGTCCAGGAACTCCACGATGCGCACATCGACGCCGTAGTTCTTCAGGACGTAGCCGAACTCCATGCCGATCGCGCCGGCGCCGACGATGAGAATCGAACCGGGCAGGTCGCGGGTGAGGATCTGCTCCTCGTAGGTCACCACATTCGCGCTGAGCGAGGTGCCCGGCAGCAGCTTGGTGACGGTGCCCGCGGCGATGATGACATTGCTGAAGGTGATCGTCTCGGTACCGCCGCTGGACAGCGCGACCGAGAGGGTGTTCGCATCGGTGAAGGTGCCCTTACCGTCGAACTCGTCGATCTTGTTCTTCTTCATCAGGAAGTGGACGCCCTTGACCCGGCCGTCGGCGACCTTGCGGCTGCGGTCGAACGCGACGCCGAAGTCGAAGCTCACATCGCCGGAGATGCCGAAGGTCTTGGCTTCCTTGGTGAAGATATGCGCGAGTTCCGCGTTGCGCAGCAGCGCCTTGGAAGGGATGCAGCCCACGTTGAGGCAGACACCACCCCAATACTTCTGCTCGACGATCGCCGTACGGAGGCCAAGTTGTGCCGCGCGGATGGCGGCGACATAACCGCCAGGACCGGCACCGAGAACGACAACGTCGTAATGGGAAGTCACGCCGTCGAGCCTAACTCCGTCGAGCAAACTTCACCCACCGTCCCCCTGCAACTATGAGACGCACGCCACACGGTGCCGCGGCTTTCCTGCGACCAGACTGCCGCGGCAGGACTGCGATACCTCGCCTGGCGGCCCGACACGCTGTGGCGGTGAACTAAACCGCTCACGCGACCAGCAGCGTTGATAGTGATCAGCTCTTGAATTGGATATGCATTCATCGGTGCCCGCACCAGGCCGAATCGTCGGTCCGGTGAACATTATTTACACGATGGCCACCGCGGCCGATTCGGCTCGACTGACGATAATCGGTCCGGCGGTGACCTCCGATGACGTGCGCCCGATCGCGCTGAGCCTGCCGCGAACGACCGAGGCGCTGGTGCGAGATCGGGTCGAGTTCCGGGTGGACCGCATCGTGTACCTGGCGCTATCCACGAGACCCGCGTGGGTTTCGCCTTTCCCAAGCAGGAGTCGGCGGCGCTGGTCGCAGGTAGGCCGGACAAGTTCCTGATGCCACTGCCGCGCGACGAGCGGTACAACTGGGTCCGGGTGCGGCTCGATGCCATCGACGAGACGGAGTTGACGGAACTGATCGTCGAAGCGTGGCGCATGGTCGTCCCCAAACGTGTCGCGGCCGCCCACCTCGGCGACCGACACACCGCGTCAGTCGCGCCAGACCTGCCGTGCGACCCGGGCGAAGTTGCCACCGAATACCGCCGCTCGGTCGGCCGCGCCGAATCCGCGATCGGCGAGTGCCGCGTCCAAACCGGGTAACTCGTCGAGCCCCAATAGATCCTCCGGCGGCACCCACTGCAGCGGTCCCCATTTCGTATACGCATCGGAAAACGCCCCGGGATCCTGGCTGAGCATGTCGTTGAAATCCTCGGCATCGAAGGAGTAGTCCGACCCGATACCGATATGTTCGATACCGACCAACTCCGCGCCGTATTCGATATGCGCCGCCATTGCAGCCAGCCGCTCGGCCCGTCCATCGATCGCGTTCTGCCCCAAGAAGATTCCCACGCCATTGATACCGATGACGCCGCCGGTCCGCGCACAGGCCCGTGCCTGTTCATCGGTGATATTGCGCGGATGCGCCCACAGTGCCGCGAAATTGGAATGGCTGTAGATCATCGGCACCTCGGTACATTCAGCCAGGTCCAGCCCGGTGCGTCGGGAGCAGTGCGAACCGTCGACGAATACGCCGACCTCGTTCTGTTTGCGCACCAGATCTCGGCCGTAGGCGGTGAGTCCGGTGTCGTCGGTATCCAAACAGCCACAACCGGCCGCATTGGCATGGTTGTAGGTCGGCAGCATTGAGCGAACGCCCAGCTCGTAGAACATTTCGAGGTTGTCCGGATCGCCGCCCAGCGGCCCCGAATCCTCCAGGTCGAAGGCCAGTGAAATGGTGTCGGCGGCACCTATATCGGTGAACCGCTCGATCAGCCGGAACCGACCGTCGCTCAACGCATCCCGGCGGAACTTGTGCAATAGCGCCAGTGAATCCTCGGTCGACTGCCGCGAATACCCGACGTTCACCGATAAATACGACCCGAGCGGATAGCGGGCCAGATCGGCGATCCGGGCGGAATGCAGTAATGGCAGACAGCAGTGCTGCTCCCAGAGAAACTGTGGCAAACCGGCCGCCTTCCGCTCGGATCGCTATCGGAGCAGCGATCCTACTGAGCCGACCGGTATGTATGTCACTCCTCGACCAGATGTCGGCCAACCGGTAACAGTACGCCCGAATTGCCCGATTCGTGGAGTGATATCTCACCTTTGAAGCCTCTCGGCAACAATGTGGACATGACGGGCGTTGAGCAGACTGTGACCGATCCTTACCTGTGGCTCGAAGAAGTAACCGATGAGCGGGCCCTCGACTTCGCCCGCGCGCACAACGACGTGGTCGTCGAGCGTTTCGCCAGCTCCGATCGGTTCACCGAACTCGAGCGCCGCATCCTCGACATGCTCGACACCGATACCAAGATCGCATACCCCAGCCGGCGCGGCCGCTGGCTCTACAACTTCTGGCGCGACGCCGAACATCCACGCGGGCTGTGGCGGCGCACCACCTTCGCCGAATACGCCAAGGAAGCGCCGGACTGGGATGTGCTGATAGACCTGGACGCGCTCGGTACCGCGGAGGGTGAGAATTGGGTCTGGGGCGGTGCCGCGGTACTGCGCCCGGAACAGTCGCGTGCTCTCATCAGCCTGTCCCGCGGCGGCGCGGATGCCAAGGTCGTGCGCGAATTCGATATCGAAACAAGGGAATTCATCGATCCTGCCGACGGCGGCTACTTCCTGCTCGAGGCGAAATCCGAGATCCGCTGGATCGATATCGACTCGGTGTATGTCGGCACCGATTTCGGTCGGGGTTCGCTCACCGATTCCGGCTACCCCCGCATCGCCAAGCGCTGGCGGCGCGGCACCCCGGTCACCGCGGCCGAAACGGTATTCGAGGGTGAGGCAGGCGATGTCGCGGTCTCGGCCGGTTATGACCGGACGCCCGGCTACGAACGGCATTTCGTCGGCCGCGCCACCGACTTCTTCAACGAAGAGGTGTACCTGCTCGAAAGCGACGGCAGTCTGCGGTATCTCGATGTCCCCACCGATGCCAGCGAATCCTGGTACAAGGACTGGTTCCTGGTACGACTGAAGTCGCCGTGGGAAATCGGAGGCAAGACGTACCCCGCCGGTGCGCTGCTGGCCATGGACTTCGAGAAGTTCCTCTCCGGCGCACGGGAATTCGAGGTTATCTTCACCCCGGATGCACACACCTCGCTGCACGGTTACGGCTGGACCGAGAACCACTTGCTGCTGATCACCCTCGAGGATGTGCAGACCAAGCTCTACGTCCTCACGCCCGGTGCGGACGGCTGGCGCAAGGAGCCGCTCGCCGACACCCCGCCGATGGCGACCACCAGCGTGATGAATCTGGACCCGCTCGAGGGCGGCGACGAATTCATGCTGACCACAAGCGGATTCACCCCCCCCGCCACGTTGCTCGCCAGCGCGGTCGGCACCCGGACCGAACAACTCAAACAGGAACCCGGCTTCTTCGACGCCGACGGTATCGAGACCGAACAGTTCTTCGCGCGCTCCGATGACGGAACCATGGTGCCGTACTTCGTGATCCGCCATCGCGATCGCAGGGGCACCCCCGGCCCGACGGTGATGTCCGGCTACGGCGGCTTCGAGGTATCCCGCACGCCCGCCTACAGCGGCGCTTCCGGGATGGGCTGGCTGCAACGCGGCGGCACCTGGGTGATGACCAATATCCGCGGCGGCGGCGAATACGGCCCGCAGTGGCACACCTCGGTGCAGAAGGCCAACCGGCACAAGGTCTATGAGGACTTCTCCTCGATCGCCAAGGATCTGGTGGCCCGCGGTATCACCACACATGAGCAGCTGGGTGCGGTCGGCGGCAGCAATGGCGGCCTGCTCATGGGCGTCATGCTGACCCGCTATCCGGAACTGTTCGGCGCCATCGTCTGCCAGGTCCCGCTGCTCGATATGCGGCGGTATCACCTGCTGCTGGCCGGTGCGTCCTGGATGGCCGAATACGGCGACCCGGACAAGCCCGAGGAGTGGGAGTACATCAGCAAGTACTCGCCCTACCAGAACGTGCGTGCCGATGCGTCCTACCCGCCGATCCTGCTCACCACCTCCACCCGCGACGACCGGGTGCACCCGGGCCACGCCCGCAAGATGGCGGCGCTGCTGGAGGAACAGGGCCACACGGTCTGGTACCACGAAAATATCGAGGGCGGTCATGGCGGCGCGGCCGATAACAAGCAGTCGGCATTCCAGGCCGGACTCGTCTACGAGTTCTTCACCCAGATGCTGATGGAGCGGCCCGCGTAATCACGTCCGATCGGCCCGGTGCACCCTGCCCAGGATGCATCGGGCCGATCTCTTGTGGCGGCATGTCTACGTTGTAGACTAGATCTACAACGTAGACAAGGAGTTGCTGTGCGAATCGTCGAAACCCCTGGTGCACGACTGCACACCGAAGCGGCCGGAACCGGACCGGACCTGGTCCTCATCTCCGGTGGCGGCGGTGATGCCGGAATGTACGAGACCGTCGTGCCGCTACTGGCCGACCGCTACCGCGTCATCACCTTCGACCGGCGCGGCAATTCGCGCAGCCCGCTCACCGATCAGCACGCCGCGATCGATATCGCGACGCAGGCCGCGGATGTCATCGCGGTCCTCGACGCCTACGCCATCGACCGCGCCCACATCTTCGCCAGCAGCGGTGCCGCGATCATCACGCTCGAACTGCTTGCCGCATACGAAGATCGGCTCATCGATGCGATCATGCACGAACCGCCGCTGGTCCAACTGCTGCCCGTCGATAGTCCGGCGCGACAGGAACTCGCCGACCTCTGCGAACTCGCGATCACAAAAGGTCCGATCCGCGCGTTCGCGGCTTTCGGCGTCATGACCATGCCGAATGTGCCTCGGACCTTCCGATCGAACGCGGGACAGGCCCTGATGGCCGGCGCGAGTCGCGCATCGCTGGCGATCGGAGCCGCATTCCGCCGGATCACCCGAACTCAGCCATCGACCATGACCCGTCAGCTGAACAATGCCGATCTGCTGCTGCGGCGCGAACTGCCCGCGTTCTGCTTCGACTACCTCCCGGACCTGCCCGCGCTCCGGAAGGTCGAGGTGCCGTGGCGGCTCGCGACCGGCCGCGAGAGCGTCGGCAAGCCGTACTACGTCGCCACCCACGCACTGGCCGACGAACTCGGCCGGGACTGCGTGGAATTCCCTGGCGGACATGTGCCCTACCAGTTGCAGCCGGAGCAGTTCGTCGTCCGGCTGGTGGAACTGTTCGACGAGATGAGCGCATGAGCAAGCCGAAACCGACCACCCGGATCGCATTGAATCGCGAGTATATTGCCGCGACGGCGCTGACCGTCATCGATACGGCGGGGCTCGACGGCTTCACCATGCGGAAATTGGGTGCGGCACTCGGGGTGGACCCCATGGCGGCCTACCGGCACTTCACCGATCAGCAGGACCTGTTCGATGGCATCGCCGAGGCAATGTTCGACGAACTGGATATGGAAACCCTACCGTGGCAACAAGATTGGCCGGAGCTGATGAGCGCCTACGCCTATCGACTACGTTCCGCACTGCGCCGACACCCGAATGCCGTACCGATCTTCGCAACGAGACCGGTCCGCAGCGCCGCGGCGATCGAAACCGGAAACTGGATGCTCGAACGTCTACAAGGCGTCGGCTTCGCCCCCGCCGTAGCCCTGCAATTCGCCCGCTGTGTCCGTGAATACGTAGTCGGACACATCCTGAGCCACACCGTGGCCGCCGTAGCAGCCCAACGCAGCCGCAAACCCACCCCGAACACACCCGACTACAACACCCTCGCCGCAGCCGCCGACGCCACCGCCGACACCGACCACTTCGATATCGGCCTCACCGCAATGCTCGACGGATTCGCCAAACATCTCGCCGGAATCGCCGACCGCACTTAGGAATCTGCGGCCCTTTCGGTGGGCGGTGGACGCTTCGATGCAGACTCTCAAATGGGTTGTCCACCAACACCCTCCGCTGTGCCTGGGTGCTTGATAGCGCGTCGGGGGAGACGCGTGCCAGTTGGTTGAAGCCGTGGTGAATACTCACGGCGACAACAGCTCTGGTCCGCGCCCGCCCGGCGGTGAGCCCCATTTCGGTCTTAGTGTTTACATTGCTAGTCATTTCAGTGGAGACTGAAATGGCTAGCATACATACGATAGGAGCTCAGATGGATCTCGAGATCGAGCAGGTGACGTTCAACAGCCTCGGCACCGCGTGTGCGGGCGACCTGTATCTGCCCGCGGCGGACGGCCCGATCCCCGGTCTGGTGCTGGGCCACTCCGGGGTGATGGTGAAGGAGGCGTTGCGGGTATTCGCACCGCATTTCGTGCGGGCGGGGTTCGCGGTATTGGCGATCGACTATCGCACGGTCGGGGCCAGCGCGGGGGAGCCCCGGGGCCAGGACTACCCGCAGCGGCAGGCAGAAGATTTTCGCAGCGCGGTGTCGTATTTGCAGACCCGCCCGGAGGTGGACCCGGATCGGATCGGAGTCTGGGGAGTCAGCGTCGGGGGCTCGGTGGCGACGCAGGCCGCAGTATTGGACCGGCGCGTGAAATGTGTTGTGGTGCAGAGCCCGAGCGTGTGGAACGGATGGCGGTATATGGAGCGGCTGCTCGGCAGGGAGGGCGTGCGCGCGCTGCGGGACCGGTTGGACGAGGACTGGCAGCGCCGCTGTGCCGGCCACGACAGTGCTCGGGTGCCGCACCTGAGCCTGCAAGGGGAAAACGTCGAGGGCGCACCGGATCTGGCCGCCGAGATGTTCCCGAACTACCGGAACGAGAAGACCCTCGACTCCGCCGAGCATCTGCTGACCTTTGCACCGGAGGACCTCATTCATCGCCTGGCGCCGACCCCGCTGCTGATGATCGCCAACGGCGGCTGGGACCCTTACCACATGCTCGAGGAGGCACAGAGCGCCTTCGCCAAGGCCGGCGAGCCGAAACGACTCGAGGTCCTGCCCTACGACGTGCTCGGTCTCTACATCGGTCCCGGGCTCGAGGAGGCCATGGCTCTGGCCGTCGAGTGGTTCGACCGGCACCTGCGCCGGACCCGCCTCGTCGTTCCCACCCCGGTGCCTACCTGGGAGTCGGTGACCGCCATGTCACAGTGATCGAGCCGAACACAGCACGAGGAGGACACGGCATGCCGGACACGGATCGACAGGAAACCACGCTGGAGTGGGTGGAGCGAGTCGCCACCTTCTGCGTCGAGGAGTGGGGGCTGACCCCCATCACCGGCCGGATCCTCGGCCTACTGATGATCTGCGATCCGCCGGAGCGATCCGCCGGTCAGATCGCCGAGGCGATCCACGCCAGCCGCGCCTCGCTGACCTCCAACATGCGCCTGCTCACCACCATCGGCCTGATCCGCAAGGTCCGGATCGCCGGTGACCGCACCGCCTACTACCGCATCGAGGACGACGCCTGGGAGAAGGTCATCCACCGTAAAATCACCGGCCTCGGCGCCTTCGGCGACATCGCCGAGGACGGACTCGCCTTGGTCGGCGGCACCAATCCCGCTCGCACCGAACGCATCCGGGCCGCTCAGCAGGCATTGACCTGGCTGCGCGACATCGCCGCCCGGCACCCCATGGACACCACCACCTGAAGGACCAACCGTGCTCCGAATCCGACCCGACCTCGATCCGATTCAGGAAACCCTGCTCCTCACCCTGCAAGCCCGAGCACTGGACGCAACCATGCGCACCCCGATCCTGGGCGACACCCGACAGGCCGAGCTAGCCGACCGGATCGACTACGACTTCACCAAACTGAAGCTAAAATCCGGCCTCATCTGCGGAACCGCGCTACGCGCAAAGAAACTCGACGACGCGGTACGCGCGTTCACCGCCATGCACCAGAATGCGGTGGTACTCGATCTCGGCTGCGGCCTGGACACCCGCATGCTCCGATGCGATCCGCCCGCCGATGTCGACTGGTACGACATCGATTACCCCGAAGTCATCGAACTGCGCAGGCAATTGCTTCCGCACAGTTCCCATCTGCTGGGCGTCGATCTCACCCAGCCGGGCTGGACTCAGCAGCTGCCTGCCGATCGACCGGCCATGATCGTCGCCGAGGGCCTGCTACCTTTCCTGCCCGGCGACTCGTTCCACATCATGATCCGCGAGGCGACCACACACTTCGCGAGCGGTGAACTCGCCCTCAACGGCTACACCCGTTTCGCCGCCTGGGCCATGAAATACCACCCCTCGATCAAAGCCATCGGCATCGGCGCCGCCCAAGGCTTCGACGACCCACACGAACCCGAAACCTGGGACGCCCACCTGACACTGATCGAAGAACAACTAATCATCCACGCCCGCGAAGTCGCCCTCTTCCCGCAACCGCTACGCGCCCTCTCCCACACGATAGCCCTCAGCCCGAAACTGTCCCGGCAAGCCAACCGGATACTCCGATACGCCTTTTAGGAACGCCCAGCTGTCGACAACACAGTCCTCAACTCGACTACTCAGCGCACTTGACCCAGCTGTTGCCCGGTTGGATGCTGGTCGGTGCCACCGCCGGGCTCTCGATCGTGGGAACGGCGGTGACCGGAACCGGTTCCCACGCCGGTGATTCCGGGGATGTCGCGAGAATCCCGTTCGATTGGGTCGATTCATGCCGCACTCGGATATCAGCCCAGGGCGGCTTGGCGAAGCATGTGCGTCCGATCACCGGTCCCGCAGCCACTTCTCGATGTGATCGACCGTGCTGCCGTATCGGCGGATCCAGCCGTTGTGTCCCAACGGTTCCGGCTGCACCCAGGTGGTCACCTCGGCCTCGGGCATCTTGGCCAGCAGATGTGCGGCCGAACTGCTCGGGGCAACATCGTCGCCGGTAATGGTGATGGACAGCACCGGCAACTTCAGTCTGGCGATCCGCTCCTCGTAGTCGATATCCGCGTCGACCGGTACGAAGCGACCGGTGCGGGCCAGCCGGGCCCAGTCCGACATCAGCACCTTCGATTGACGTCCGAAGCCACCGAGCGAGATTCGGTCGCCGGGCCAGAACCCGGCCAGATTGGCCGTCAGCGACATGGCCGTGGTGCCGACCAGCATGCCGGGACCCGAGATGCCCCGGAATCCACGGTGATACGGGGTACCGGAGGCAATCAGGATCAGCCCGCCCAAGCGGCCCCGGATCCGCGAGGCGTACAGCACCGCGAGCTGGCCGCCCATGCTGTGGCCGAGCAGATACGGGGTGCTGTCCGGGAACCGGTCGCGGACCACGGAGAAAATCGCCGGGAAGTCGACCGAAACCAGTTCGTGATAGCCGAAGGTACTCGCGGTACTCGGGCGCGGGCGACTGTCACCCGCACCGCGCAGCTCACCGATCGCGACATCGAAGCCGCGCGCGGCCAACCCCTGGGCGAATAGTTCGTAGTACCCGGCTGGAACACCGAGGCCGGGCACCAACACCACCACCGGACGCGGCGCGTCCGGGCGCACCGGATGCCGATGCGCCCCGGTCGCCGGAAACAGCCGCACCGGCACGGTGGTGCCGTCCGGCATCTGGATGGGAACCGTTTCCATGGAGCGCACGCTATCCGACGCCCACCGGAACTACGCGCCGACCGCACCCATGATCACTCGGCTGAGCACCCGGATCACGTCGTCCAGTGGTGGGCGCGGATCCGAACCGCTCCAGGAATCCACCACGTAATTGACCGCGCCGATGATGGCCAGCACCCGCATCTCGTAGTCGCCCGTGGGGATTTCGCCGTGTAGGGCGGCATCCTCCGCGGCGCTGGCGAGTAGCGAACCCCAGACGCGACGCAGTTCCAGCCGGAACTTCTCGACCTTCGGCCCGGCGCCGACGACCTCTACCAGCGCCACCCGCGCCTTGCGCGGATCGGAGCCGATGGATTCGACATAGGCGCGTACCGAGGTATCGATGGTCTCCAGCGCGGTCGCATCGGATTTCTTCTCGAGCGCGGCGGTCACCGCTTCGCGCGATTCCCGATCGATCTGCTCGTAGAGCTCGAGTAGGAGGGATTCGCGGCCGGTGAACTCCTCATAGAACTGCCTCGAGGAGAGTCCGGCGTCCTTACAGATAGCGCCGACCGAACTATTGGCGTAGCCATCGCGCGCAAAGACCGTCAGGCCCGATTCCAGAAAACGCGCACGCCGCTGACGTTGCCGGTCCTCTACGGGTTGCCCGGCATACATTCGTCCCGTATTCGCATCCTGTGACATTGGGGCAGACAATACCGAAGGGCCCGATCCCCTCGTCATGGATCGGGCCGTTCACCTCAACCTTCGACGCAATACGCGTTTGCCGAAAGTTGGCCGCTCGGTTGCCATTGCGGCCCCAGTCCACCGTTATGCGATCTTGCTGCCGTCATTGCGGTCTTCACTGATTGTTTGCCGCAGCGGAGGATGTCGAGCGGTTCGGCACACCGAAAGTATTTTGAAGGACTTTTTTAGAATTATTCTTTCGGTAGTCCTTTCAACAACGCGGGCAGTTCCGCCACGGAATCGATGACGTGATCCGGTGCGGCCGAAGCCTGCGCCAGAACGGCCGGGCGGAATTTGCCGGTGCGCACCAGAACTCCGGTCATACCGACCTGTTGTGCGGCCAACACGTCGGAGTGCAGATCGTCACCGATCATCAGCACCTCGGCCGGATCGAGACCCATAAGGTCCGCGCAAGTACGGAATCCGAGCGCCGCAGGCTTGCCGACCACCGCTATCTCGGCATTGCCCGCCGCCTCCAGACCCGGCAGATACGCGCCCGCGTCGATGCGGATGCCGGTATCGGTGGCCCAGGTCAGGCCGCTGTGCATCGCCACGACCGGGATACCGTCCAGCATCGACTCCGCCACCCGGCTCAGCGCGTCATGGGTGAATTCCGCACCGGCGCCGCCGATTACGATGACGTCCGGATGTTCGGTGTCGAGAGTCAGCTCGGCGAGGTCGGCCTCGATATCGCCGTGATTGAGCACCCACACCGCCGCATCCGGATAACGGCGACCCACGTATTCGCCGGTGAGCCGGGCGGCGGTGACGATCTCCGCGGTATCGACATCGAATCCGGCCGCCTGCAGCCGCTCGGCAATCTCGTCGCAGGTACGGGAGGTGGTGTTGGTGAGAAACCCGCGGCGCAAACCACTTTCGCGCACGCGGCGCACCGCCTCGACCGCGCCGTCGAGCTCGTGCCAGGAGGTCACCAGCACGCCGTCGATGTCGTAGAGCACACCGCGTATGTCGCCGGACATGGGTTCAGCCTACGACTGTCGAGTGGAGTCGTCGCCCCATCCGTTCGGCCCGGCGCGTCAGCGGGCAGCGAAACCGCGGGCGGCGCGGGCGAGCATCCATGGCACCAGCCGTCGATGGAATGGCCGGACTACGGCGAAATACCTTCGGCCCCAATGATTTCTATACTTGACCAGGGAGGTGATGGTGACCGTGCCGTCGTCGACGAGAACCGAGACGACGAAGTCGAGGACCGTCATCGCATCAGCGGTTACGTGCTCCTGCCCGGCACTTTCGCGATCGGGAAAAGGCTTGCCGAAGAATATCTTTCGGTTCCATTCCCGCGGATCGGTCGGCGCACCGGGCGGCAACGCTATTTCGTAGGAGTCGATGTAATCCCAATTGGTGCCCGACGAGCGGGCCAGGGTAGCGCGTTCGGGAATTTCGACTCGTGCATGTGTCGGCATCGCATTCCTCCGGTGAGCCATACGTGAGCGTATGGAATGACCATACGGTAGCGTATTGGAATGGCACAAGGGGATGCGACCGGGAAGACACGGCTCAGCGCCGACGACTGGGCACAGGCCGCGCTGGAGGCGCTGACAGAGGGAGGTCTCGCTGCGGTCGCCGTCGAGCCCATCGCCAAGCGGCTCGGCACTACCAAGGGCAGCTTCTACTGGCATTTCAAGGATCGCGCAGCCCTCATCGACGCGGCCCTCGCGCGCTGGGAGCAGCACAGCACCGACGACGTGATCGCCGAGCTCGGCGCCGATACGGACCCGGCCGAGCGGTTGCATCGACTGTTCGCCCAAGTTATCGGCTACGCGGCCACCGGGCGCATCGAATTGGCGCTCTTGGCCTCAACGGATCAGGCGTCGGTCGCGGCAACCTTGCGCAGGGTCGCGGACCGGCGCATCGAATACGTCACGGAACTGCTGTGTGAATTGGGACTGACTGCCGACCAGGCGCGGACCAGAGCGGTTGTCGCCGTGAGCATCTACCACGGCTTCAACCAACTGGC
>FTJU01243433.1_pt1 | contig 27275 bp, 29 predicted proteins | sample 1658961 | NCBI WGS metagenome assembly FTJU01 (sample SAMEA3914878, study PRJEB12502) | metagenome | biome: forest; material: soil | place: USA | collected 2012-03-12 | depth 0.3 m | reverse complement strand
ACGGGTCAGCCGTTCTGCGAGGTTGCCCGTGGCACCGCCGAGAACATCCGCCACACACGTGATCGCCGGGCGATTTCGTGCGTAGCGCACGAACTTGTGCGCGAGAACAAATCCGTCTCCGCGGGCAAGAGCGGACCTATGCGGCGCAGAATTCGTTGCCTTCGGGGTCGTGCATGATCCACCAGTGGCCGGCGGGGCCTTTGTCGACTTCGCGGACGCGGGTTGCTCCCAGCTTCTCCAAGCGTGCGACAAGGGCGTCGAGGGTGCCGGGGGCGCTGTGCACGTCTATATGCAGGCGGTTCTTGCCGGATTTATCATCGGGGACGTCTTGGAAGAGCAGGCGTCGGCCTTGGCCTACCCCGCTGGTCGGATCGAACGGGTCGTCGGGGTGGCGGATGGCGGCGTAGCCGCGAAAGGTCTTGCGGCCGTGATGTTCGACGACCGCGTCCGCAGTGACGTGACCGGCGGCCAGTAGTTGCTCCACGAGGGCGCTGGGGTCCTCTACCTCGTACTCCAGTGCCGCCGCCCAGAAGTCGGCGAGTACGGGGGCATTTCTGGTGTCGATGACCAATTTCCAGTTCAGAGCCACAGGCGGAACCTACCGCACCTCGGCCGGGCCGGTGAGAGGGGATTGAAATCGGCGTGAAACGCGCGTGAGAAAGGATTCGTGCCGTCCGTCCGATGACAACGAAGGCGTATTCGGCAACGGATAGGAAGGGGTTCGCGTCAATCGCTACTACAAGGTCCAGGCCGAATACGCGGGTGTCCGCGTCGCCACCTTCCCGGGCGGCACCGCACCCCGCTCGACCTGACGGGCCTGTTGTGGGAAGACCGCGCGGCCCGATGAGTTGATGCACCCAGAGCCTGTGCCGCCGCGAGGCGATCACCACGCCCGACCGGCCGTGGCGAAGGACCGACAACTGGTCACCACCATGCGCGGTTGCGCACGGCACACGCGGCGCACACAACACCGCTACCCACACGGTCGCAGTATGCTTCGACGGCCGTCAACTCGCGAGTTCGGTGATCTCACGGTGCAGACTGCGGAACTTGCTGCCGTGGAAGATCAACGGTTCTGCGTCCGCGCAGGCCGCGAGCCTGTTGATCCGCAGGATGACCACCGTATGGTCCCCTGCGGGAATGCGGGCCTCGACCGTGCCCTCGATCCACGCTGTCGCACCATCGATAAAGATCGCGTCGGCCGCGCCGCGGTGCACATCCATGTTGTGGAAGCGATTGCCGTCGCGCTTGCTCAGTGACCGGGCCGCGTCCTCCTGATCGGTGCCGAGCAGGCTCAGTCCGAGGTGGGCGGCGGTATCCAACTTCGGCCAGGTTGCCGAGCTGTTCTGCACACAGAACGACACCAAGGGCGGGTCCAGTGAAACCGGAACGAAGGTGCTCACCGCCAAACCGTGTGGCGTACCTTCGATTTCGGCGCATACCGCGACGACACCGCTGGGAAAGCTGGCGAAAACCCGGCGCAGGCCGGAGCCGTCGGACGGAAATTCGAAGAGCTCATGCATGATTGGCCGCCTTCGAGGCTAGGGCCGCGGCGACCGGGCGCCAGCGTTCGGTATAGCGCTCGATGGCGCCGTCTTCCTGAAATGTGCTGTCCGACAGGTACAGGCCGAGCAGCGCGGCTGCCGCGCCGAGTTCGACCAAAACCGGCTCGAGCAGCAGATCCGGGGCGAGTGGGTGTGCCGGTCCCGCACCGAGCATGAGTGGGACCACCACCACATCCGCCAGTCCGGTACCTCCCTCGAACTGTTCGAGGAACAGCTTCAGCAGACCGGTACAGGTAGCCTTGAAGGTCGGACTGGCGAAGACCACCAGCGACGAATTCGCCACTGCGCGAACGGCGGCCGCGACCTCGGAATCACCCCAGGACAACAGGCCCGCGCCGAAGAAGACGCGATCTATCACCTCCGGATCCACATCCGGACGTAACCCAGCGGCGGCCAGCGTGACCGCGGTCAGTGTACGAGAGGCCGGCTTTGGATTCCCGACAACGACCGTAACTGTCACTTCCGTATCCTCTTCTCGTTCGCGAGCAACCGTTCCTCGAGGAATGCGAAGTGCACCCGCAGCGCCTGCGGCAGGTCGATTCGGCGGCGGCCAGTTCGATGAGCAGCTGGAACAGTTGTCGCACCATCGCGCCGTAGCCGCCGAATTCGACCGGCACCCGCAACACAGAATTCGGCCGCGCGGAGCCACCTCGAAGGGCAGCCGACGATCGATCTCGCGCTCGACCGCACCTCGGGCAATGCGGTCGAAGATCGGCTCGAAGATCGCATCCAGGTCGGAGTCTGTTGTGGATTTCGCCTCGATGGATGTCATCACCCCACGATCGCGCGGACCTGGTTCGAGCTCACCAGTTATCCGCATCGTGATCGAAAACACGGTGGGTAAGATAAGAACCATGCGGATTCCAACCGCTGACACGGCTCGGCCGCGCTGCCGGCACGGCGACTATCCGTGGCCGTAACGGCATCCGAAACCGGCGAGGAGCAGTTGTCGATGCCACTGTCGTTCCATTGGTTTCTGCCCACCTATGGCGATTCGCGTGGTCTGATCGCCGGTGGCCATGGCACTTCGATGTCCGGCGACCGGCCGGCCTCGTTGCGCTACCTCAACCAAATCGGCGCGGCAGCCGAGGACAACGGTTTCGAGGCAGTGCTGACCCCGACCGGCGCCTGGTGCGAGGATGCCTGGCTGACCACTGCCATGCTGGTCGAAACCACCGAAACACTGAAGTTCCTGGTCGCGTTTCGCCCCGGACTGGTCAGCCCGACGCTGGCCGCTCAGATGGCCGGAACCTTTCAGCGCCATTCCCGCGGCCGCCTGCTGCTGAATGTGGTGACCGGCGGCGAACCGCACGAACAACAGGCCTACGGCGATTTCCTCGATAAAGAAAAGCGCTACGCGCGCACCGCCGAATTCCTGCACGTAGTGCGCGAGCTGTGGCGGTCCCGAGAGCCGATCAGCTTCGCGGGCACTCACATTCAGATCCGTGACGCCCTGCTCAACAACCATCCGGACCCGATCCCGCCGGTCTTCTTCGGCGGTTCCTCCGGACCCGCCGGACCGGTCGCGGCCCGCTATGCGGACACCTACCTCACCTGGGGTGAACCGCCCGCCGCTGTCGGAAAGAAAATCGATTGGATCCGCGGTCTCGCCGTCGCCGAAGGCCGAGAGCTCAGCTACGGCTTACGCATTCACGTCATCAGCCGCGACACCTCCGAGGAGGCCTGGGCGGTTGCCGATCGACTGCTGTCGGGCCTCGACCCCGCCGAAATCGCCCGTGTGCAAGCCAGTCTCGCGCGCAGTGAGTCCGAAGGTCAGCGCCGAATGCTGGAGCTGCACGGCGGTCGCACCGAGCATCTGGAAATCGCGCCGAATCTGTGGGCTGGTGTCGGTTTGGTGCGCGGCGGGGCGGGCACGGCGCTGGTCGGTTCGCACGATGAGGTCGCCGAGCGCCTGATCGAGTACGCCGAACTCGGCATCACCCATTTCATCCTATCCGGGTACCCGCATATCGAAGAGGCCTACTGGTTCGGCGAGGGGGTGCTGCCCGTCCTGGAACGCCGCGGTCTGTGGACGCACCCGCACCGCACCGCGGCCGGTCCTGTGGCAATGCCTTTCGAAACTGCCACACGGTAGCCATCCCTGGTCACACGCGAGTGCGCGGCCATGGCGCCGGTTGTGCCCAGGCGGCCGGGTCGGGGCGCGGAGGGTGAACCATTCGCCGAGCGGATCGAGTGTCGGTCAGCCACAGGTGGGGCAGGCAGTGCCCTGATCCGAACTCATCGGGGTGGCGTCGGACATTCGTTCGGGGCGGGCTCGCCGCGCAAGCGTCCATCGATCCAGCTGATCTCCCCGGGGAAGCCGGTGAACAGGGCAATGACGTGCTCGCCGGGTTCGGTGCGGTGCACCGCGGGGACGCCGCGCGCACATTGGTCGAGGTATAGATCCTCGCCGTTTTCGTACGGGATCCAGATGTCGTTGGCGGCGTGATAAATGTAGAGCGGCATGCCCGATTTGCGGTCGGTCAGGTCGAGTTGTCCGAAGATCCGATCGGCGATACCGCTGTTCAGCGGGTTCCTGATATTGGCAGCGACATCGATCGGAATGCCGACCGCACCGAGCGGGCCATTGCTGTCACCGCAGCTGTCCTTGATGGGCGAGGTCGCCGCCCACTGCGCCAGATGATTCAGATAGCCGAGAATCTCCGGGTGCTCCCGGCCCATCGCCAGCGCGACTACCAGCAGAATCCCGGATGCGGGGTGTCCGTTGAAGCGGTTGGCGACCATTCGATAGTCGGTCAAGAGTCCACCCATGGCCGCCCCGACCACCACACCGGACAGTTCCGGCGCGTACTCATCGAGCAGCATCGCGGCCGCATACGACGCAATCGCGCCACCGGAATACCCGGTGATCGCGAAACGGCTCCTCGTGAACTCCGTCGGCAGCACATTGCGCACCGCGCGAATGGAATCCAAGAGCACATGACCGGCGACCCTCGGTTCGGCGTAGGCCATCCACGGACCCTCGTGATCGGGAATCAGCACCGCATAGCCGCGGCTCAGCCCCGTGGCGGTGTTCGGCGGAAACAGATCACCCGCATTGAAATTGCTGTGCAATCCGTGCGCCATCGCATAGCTCGGCGTACAGCTCAGACCGAGCGAATTGATCGGCAAGGCATTCACCAATACCGGCCGCTCCCCCGGACCGGCCCACTCGGCGGCGGGAATTACCAATGTCGCGGTGCCGAAGGACGGCCGACCCGAAGCGTCCATCGTCCGGAACTTCAATAGGATCGCACGCTGAATCGGCGAAAGGGCCAGCAACGCGGAGGTCGCTGTCACATCACGCCACTCGACGATATCGCCGGGAGCCAGACGGTCCAGCCCAGGCGGCCACTCGTCGAACATCCGATCCCCTGACGGCGCCGGCCGCACCGCTTGCCACAAGGCCGCCAAGTCCGGCGGCAACTGAACCGACGGCGGGGATATCGCCGGTGGGATCGAGGGCGCGGGAATCGTGTCATCGATCCATCGCTGCAGGTCGGACGGGCCGGGTGAGACCGGCGTCGCCGGGGCGTTGGTCGGGTCGGCGTATGCGGGCATCGAGCCGATCAGCAGTGCGCAACTCACCATGCTCGCGACGACAACAGCTCGAAGACTCGACATCTGCCCCTCCTGCATTCGACACCGCCCAACGAGGGCCAGACCATGTCGCAGCGGAATAACGGTCAAAGCTGTTCGGACTTCTCACGAAAAGCCCGCCCGACATGCTGGCCGATCACAGATTTCCGAAAAACGCTGGCGCACGAACTGTCTCCACGCCCCGTCGGACGGGCCGCGGAATCCGACCCACTGACGTGCTCCTGGGCAGAGGTCAGCCGCGTAAGAGCGCCGCAGCCGATATACCGGCAGCACGCTTCGCCGATATTACGCCTGCCGGCTGATCGTGCTCGACGCTCGGCACCGCGCCACCGAGCGGGGGGCAGGGACGCGGCACCGATGGCCTGACATTCGACATATATGCAGGTCGTCGACCATGAGGATCGACTCGACGGAAATGGACAATTCACTGGTCGAGCCGGTGTTCGATGGCTCGGCCACTGCGGCCATGACTGCGCGCTCCTGCAACGCGGCCGCCGAGTTGCCGCGGAACGGTCCGGAGCCGGTTCCAGCAACACGTTCTGACCGGTTCGCCGCTGCGTGATCGAGGCGGCGCAACGCGCCCGACCTCGTCTGGCATCGCTATCGTGCTCGAATAGCTTGCGGGCCAATGCCATTGAGTCGTAGATGCTCGTCCGAAAACGCACTCGAGGATTGACACATCAACATCGGAATTCGCTCAAATACTTAACTAGAACCTGTTACATTCTGCCGACTCGAGGCATTTACCTACGCCTCACATCGGAAGGTTTCGCTCATGCACGACCGACGCCCCTCAGCCAACACCGGCCTTCGCCGAGGGATGAATCGCCGGAAATTCTTGGCGGGCACTGCGATTGCGGCCGGGGCGATGACGCTCGCCCCGGCCATGTGGACCGCCAAGGCGTCGGCGGCCCCCATCGGCAACGGGGATCACGTGCCGAATCTGATCATCGGCAGCGGCTACGGCGGCGCGGTCGCCGCGTTACGTCTATGCCAGGCAGGCAAGCAGGTGGCGATGATCGAGATGGGACAGAACTGGACTACACCCGGCTCGGACGGAAAAGTGTTCTGCACCATGCTAGCTCCGGACGAGCGCTCCTATTGGTTCCGGACCAGGACCGATCAGCCGATCGGTTATTTTGTCGGGGTGGATATCAACCGCGACATCAGCCCGAGCGACGCGGGTGTGCTCGACTCGGAGGATTTCGCGGCCATCCGGGTGTATCAAGGCCGTGGGGTGGGCGGCGGCTCGCTGGTCAACGGCGGTATGGCGCCACTGCCGAAACAGGACTACTTCCAACAGATCCTGCCATCGGTCGATGCGGCGACGATGTACTCCACCTACTTTCCCCGCGCGCAGGCCGCACTCGGCGTAAACAATGTCGACTCGGCCTGGTTCGAATCCGCCGAATGCTACAAGTACGCGCGGGCCAGTCGGGCAACCGCCAATAACGCCGGCTACACAACAACATTCGTGCCCAACGTCTACGACTTCAGCTATATGCAGAAGGAGCAGGAGAATACCGTCACGCGCTCGGCACTGGGCGGTGAGGTGATCTACGGCAACAACTACGGAAAGCGTTCGCTCGACAAGACCTATCTGGCGGTGGCCGCCGCGACCGGCAATCTGAGCATCTCGCCGCTGCACAAGGTCACCAGCGTGGCACCGGCCGCGAGCGGATACACGGTGGTTATCACCCAGATCGACGTGCTCGGCAATACGGTGGCGACCAAGACCGTCACCGCGGATAAGGTCTTCTTCGCGGCGGGCAGCGTCGGCACCAGCAAGCTGCTCGTCACCATGAAGGCACTCGGCAAACTGCCCAACCTGGCCGATTCGGTCGGCGCCGGGTGGGGCAATAACGGCAATGTGATGGTCGGCCGTGCCGGACTGGATTTGACCGGCGCGCTGCAATCCGCGATTCCCTGCATGGGCATCGACAACTGGGCCGATACCAGTGGCCCGGTATTCGCCGAAATCGCCCCGTTCCCAACGAGTACCGAGAACGGTGTGAATCTCTATCTGGCGATCACCAAGAACCCCAACCGCGGCAAGTTCACCTACAACTCATCCACCGGCGGCGTAGACCTGTCCTGGCAGGCGTCGTACACCCAGCCGTCGATCGATGCGGCGAAACGGGTGTTCGATGCCATCAATTCCAAGGCGGGCACGATTTATCGGTCCGATCTATTCGGCGTCTACAAGATCTGGGGCGACGACTTCGTCTATCACCCCCTCGGCGGCTGTCTGCTCGGACAGGCCACCGACAACTACGGCCGCCTCAACGGATACTCCGGACTGTACGTCATCGATGGCTCGCTGATTCCGGGCAGCACCGGAGTCAATCCCTTCCTGACGATTACCGGCCTCGCCGAACGCAATATCGAAAAGATCATCGCCACCGACCTGGCATGACACCCCGGCCTGCCGACCGCCCGCCGAAAGCCCGCGGTCGGCCGGTCCGAATCCTCGTTGGGGCCGACCAGGCATCGTCGATCGACCAACCTGCGGCCGGCGAATGCGCTCGCACGCCGGCGATATCGGATTTCGAGCGGCATCTCGTCGGTCAGCGCGGCCACCCCCGTCAGGCGACGACCGAGCGTTGCGGGACGTACCGCCGCGGTAGTGCACGACCCGCTGAAATCTTGGCCGTAGGCGACCCGTAGCACTGCGGCTAGCGGCGGGGGCGCGCCTCGTCAGCGCACGAACACCGCTGTGCCTTCGGCACATTACCGAGTACCTCTTCGACATGCTTGCCGCATCCGGAGTAGCCGGGCTTACCGCAGCTGCGGCAGACGATGCGTTGGCACATTCTGCTGTTCCCTTTCTTCGACGCTGACTAGCAGGTCTGATCCGCGGTGGCGTCACGCCAGGTTCGGTAGCCACCGTCGAGGTTGACCGCGTCCCGACCGAGCTGAGTCAGCAACCGTGTGGCACTGTTACCGCGCTGACCCACCTGGCAGAAGACCAGGACCGGGCCGGCGGGAATCTCGGCCACTCGATCGCGGAGTTCGTCCAGCGGAATATTGCGTGCGCCGGGAATGGAGCCCGCGGCGTACTCCTCCGGCGATCGCACGTCGACCATCTGCCAGCCAAGCGCGATCGCCTCATCGATTTCGTGCCACTGCACCGTGCGGATCGCCCCGGTACGCAGATTATCGGCCATGAATCCGAGCATGTTCACCGGATCCTTGGCCGAGCCGAACTGCGGTGCGTAGGCCAGTTCCAGGTCCATCAGACGGGAGGCCGGGATACCGCCCGCCATCGCGGTGGTCAGTACGTCGATTCGTTTGTCGACTCCCGCAGCGCCGACGGCCTGCGCACCCAGGATCCGGTCGGTGTCCGGATCGACAAGCAATTTCACCGACATCGCGCGTGCATCGGGGTAGTAACCGGCGTGAGCAAGGGGGTGCGAGTGCAAAACTCGGAATGGGCGTCCCGCAGCGCGCAGTCGCTTCTCGTTCCATCCGGTCATGGCCGCGGTGAGCTCGAAGACGCCGAGGATCGCGGTACCCTGCGCGGGTGGGTCGACAGCCGGTAGCCCGGCAATCACATCCGCGACCAATCGCCCTTGTCGATTCGCGGCATTGGCCAACGGGATCAGCGACGGCTCGCCGGTGACGGTGTCCCGCTTCTCCACCACATCGCCCACCGCAAAGATGTGCGGCACCGAGGTGCGCAGTCGGTCATCAACGACTATGCCACCACCGGAACCGATTTCGACACCGGCCTCGCGCGCGAGCGCGCTTTCCGGACGCACACCGATCGCCATGACTACCAGATCGGCCGGAACCACGCGTCGATCGGACAGTGTCACGGTGTCGGCATCGATGCGAGTCAATTCGGCACCAAACTCCAGCCGGACCCCGTGCGCGCGCATCTCGCCCGCGACCGGCGCGGCCATCTCGACATCAAGCGGCGCCAAAACCTGTGAGCCGCGCTCGACCACTGTCGTCGAAACACCGCGCCGCACAAGGTTTTCGGCCATCTCGACACCGATGAACCCGGCACCGACCACTACCGCGGACCGCGCATCGCCGACAGCGCCGACCAGGCGATCGACATCGGCGACATCACGCAGCACCAGGGCACGCTCGGCGCCCGGCAGCGGCGGCACGATCGCGGCAGCGCCCGTACTGAGCACCAGTTCGTCGAAGGACTCGACATACTCACGACCCGAGTCCGATTCGCGCACAGTCAGCGTCCGGCCCGCCGGATCCAGGGCAACCACTTCGTGCCGCACCCGCACATCCAACCGGAACCGCGCCGCCAGCGACTCGGGAGTCTGCAGCAACAGCGATTCCCGCTTGGGAATCACCCCGCCGACGTAGTACGGCAGACCGCAATTCGCGAACGACACATGATCGCCACGCTCGAGTACGACGATCTCTGCCGATTCCATCAACCTGCGCAGGCGCGTCGCGGCGGACATCCCGCCCGCGACCCCGCCGACGATCACAACCTTCATCCCGCACCTCCCGACAGGCACACCAGCGCCATGCCGGAGGCCACTCTTCGTGTCCATATACCCATAGGGGTATCTATTCCTTAACTAGCAATATACCCCCTGGGGTATGGAAGAGAATTGTGATGACCGACTCTCTGGCAATTTCCCCGCCGCATGGTCGCCTACCCGGCTACGCAGGGGCCTCCCCACGATCAGCTTCGCCCCCCACCGAACAAACCAGCCCGGGGCTCGGCGCACACGCTGCGCATGCCCTGCTCACATGGTTGGCGTCCATCGCCAGGCGGATCAGGCCGACGCGTGTTGCAGGGCCTCCGCCTCGAGGGTGCGACGATCGTAAGAATTACGGGCCGTGGTGATTTCGCGCTGATGCGACTCGGTCCATACCACCAGCGCCTTGATGGTGGTATGGAGGCTGGCGCCCAGCGGGGTCAGTGCGTAATCAACCCGGGGCGGCACCGTCGGATAGACCGTCCGCTCGATCAGCCCGTCGCGTTCCAGATGTCGCAATGTGCGCGTGAGCATTCGCTGACTCACACCATCGATTCTCCGCTTGAGTTCACTGAAACGCAGGCTGCGCTGATCGAGCAGTGCGATTACCAGAAGGGACCACTTATCCGCCACGCGATCCAAAATCTGGCGGACCTCACAGTCGACCCTGGTGTCCCACTGCAGAACGTCGTAGTCCGCGTCGGTATCCCCGCAGTAACCGGGTGACTTCGAAGTGCCGTCTTCCATGGTTGCCGATTCTGCCGAAGACTCGACGCCGGTATCAAGAGGGAACCGACCACACGATCGGTAACCACAGCCTTTGGGAGTCATACGATGACGAATTCGAGACCGGCGACGGTCTTCACCGAGATGTCCGGCCGGGCCTGGTCAGTGCTCGCGGTTTTATGTGGAGCGATCTTCCTGGAAGGAATCGATGTCGCGATGCTGAATGTCGCGCTGCCATCGATCCGAGCCGATCTCGGGCTCTCCACCGGAATGCTGAGCGGCGTGGTCTCCGCATACGTGCTCGGTTACGGCGGATTCATGCTGCTGGGCGGTCGGGCCGCCGATCTGCTGGGCCGGCGACGCATGTTCCTGCTGTGGCTTACGGTATTTCTGCTGTTCTCCGGATTGGGTGGCTTGGCGACCGAAGGCTGGATACTGTTGACGGCTCGCTTCGTCACCGGCGTCGCCGCGGCCTTCATGGCGCCGGCCGGATTGTCGTTGATCACCACCAACTTCGCCGAGGGCCCGGCCCGCAATAGGGCCCTGCTCATCTACGCGGGTATCGCGGCGGGTGGATTCTCCCTCGGCATGGTGGCCGGTGGACTGCTCACCGCGCTCGGCTGGCGATGGGTGTTCTTCGCGCCGGTCCTGCTTTCCGCCCTCATCCTGGTTGCGGCGATCGCATTGGTGCAGGATTCCGATGTGGCCGAGGGCATGTCGGGCGAATTCGACCTGTTGGGCGCCTTCGGCATCACCGGCGCGATGCTGATGTTGGTGTATGGCGTTGTGCGGCTGGAACATCCGAGCGACGGTCCGTCGTTGACGGCCGCGGTATTCGCTGCGGCGGTGTCCCTCCTCACGCTCTTCGTGGTGCATGAACGTCGCTCGAAAAACCCATTGGTGCAGTTGGATATCCTCCGCTCGGCAACGCTGGTGCGTACCAATGTGATCGCACTGCTCTTCGTCGGATCGTTCGCGGGGTTTCAGTTTCTGGCAACGCTGTACTTCCAGGAACTGCGCGGTTGGTCGACCGTGCAAACCGCCCTGGCCATGGCGGTAATCGGCGTCGACGCCGTGCTCGCACCGATATTGACACCACGGCTGGTGAGCCGATTCGGTAATGCCAGAGTGATTTTCGGTGGCGTCCTGCTCGCGGTGCTCGCATACGCGCTGTTTCTGCCTATCGATATGGACCGCACCTATGCCGCCATATTCCCGGCAATGCTGCTGCTCGGCGTGGCCTTCGCACTCGTCTACGGACCACTCACCATCGTCGGCACCGACCGAATCGACGAACAAGATCAGGGACTGGCCAGCGGCCTGCTCTACACCGCCTTCCAATTCGGTTTCGCCCTCGGCATTTCGGCCGTCACCGCCGTGAATGTCGCAATCACCACAAGCTCCGAGATCACCGCACTGCGAACCGCACTCATCGTCCCGATCGTCACCGCGACACTGGCTGCGGCGATCGCACTATTCGGCCTGCGCCGAGCCGCCGTGCAAGACGACGCCACCGCCGACCAATTCATGCTCTCCTGAAAGATCCGAGATTCGAAATGGCTACCACTACAACATCATTCAACGACATCCGCCAGGATTTCGACACCTACGTCGGCAATATCAACTACGCGACAATGGTGACGGTCGACAGCGCCGGCCGCCCCCGCGCCAGAATCCTGATCCCAGTCTGGGAGGTGATCGATGGAAAACCCCTCGGCTGGCTGGCAACCTACCGCACCCCGGTGAAAGCAGCGCATCTGGCGACGAATCCGAACACCACCTTCTCCTACTGGACCCAACGCCAGAATGCGGTGCACGCAGACGCCGTCGCGCAATGGGTCCCCCTGGACGATCTCACTACCCGGCAACATGTCTGGGATCTGTACCAGCGGACCAGCCCCACCGGAGCAGGCTATCCGCTCGGCCAGTTCTGGCAGGGTATCCACGATCCGAAACTGCACGTACTTCGATTGGCACCGTGGCGGATTCAGGTGATACGCGGAAGCGATCTGCGGAGCACAATGTGGACATCCGAGGAGGGCCCGCCGCAGCCGCTTGTCGATTCCGGCTTGTCGGTTCGACACCGTGCAGCAGATGATCGGGTGACAACATATCCCCCGACGAGATGAACTGTACGCGTCCGTAGCGCCGTGATTGCGACCGCCGGATCGGCCGGCATCGACTCGGAGGAAAAGTACGCCGATCGGCGTCCGAGTCGATGCCGTGGGATCTGGCCTTACCTAGTCTGCGGCGATGGCGAGCACACGACCGTACAAGGCGGGGTTGATGACGAACACAGCGATCCCGAGCAGGAATACCGCGGGCACGACCACCCTGGTGGCATGGACCACGCATCATGTCTTGGATCCGCGTCGGCAGGCGGGCGTCCGTGGGGGATGCTGGGTAGCCCGAACACGTTGTTCCTCACTGAGCCTAGGTGTCTCGGGTTTCCTCGTCCGGTCCTTCTTCGAGCGCTTTCACGAGGGCCGAGGCGAGGATGGCCACGGCCCGATCACGGTCGCGGGCCAGTTGCCGCAGAGTAGCCAGCGCGATGGTCCCCGGCATCTCGGCGAGTGCCTGGGTCAGTCGTATCCGCACCGCCGAGTCCGCTGTATGTGCGGTGAGCTCGTCGACCAGCGCATCCATGATCCGGTCAGCCCACTCCGTATCCCGCGCCAATGCTCCCAAGAGCTCGGCCGCCTCGACATCGTTCGGGCCCTCGACCACGGTCCCGACAAGTTCCGGCACGGCCCGGGTCACGCCCCGCGCGCCCAGGGCGAGAGCAGCATGTCTGCGGACCGTCGCATCCCCGTCCCCGAGCGCGTCCGTGAGTACCACGGTCGCCTCGTCGCCAGTTAGCTCGGCGAGCGCCAGGACCGCGCGCCGCCGGACGTCGACATCTTCTGAGCCCATACCGGATGCCACGCGTGCCACAACGTCACCGCCGACCCGTGCGAGGGCCCATCGCAAGGCCCCGGCAACATTCGGATCGGATTCGGTGAGGACCGCTTCGGCCAGCAGTTCGCCGGGCACCGACATCTCCTCGGCCGGGGCCAAGACGGCCTGCTGCCGCCGGGCGGCGCTCGGCGAACCGAGTCCGTGCAGGAGCTCGACGATGCGCAGCACGTCTTGCCAGCCGGCGGGCTCGGCCGCATCGACCGTACGGAGCCGCTCCAGGAGTTCGTGCTCCCGGCTCAGTTGTTCTTCGGTCTGTCGGATGAGATCGCCGACCAGGGCGGACGGAGTGAATCCGGCATCGTCGAGTGCGCGTCCGATTTGACTCAGTGACAACCCCAGGGATCGCAGCCCCTCCACGTGGAAGATCCTGCGGATGTCTTCGGGGGAGTATTCCCGGTAGCCACCGACGGTGCGGCCGGTCGGCCGTACCAACCCGAGAGAGTCGTAATGCCTGAGCATCCGGGCACTCACCCCCGAGCGACGCGCTACCTCACCGATCAGCACGCAGTCATCTCCTCCGGATCCGGGCCGAGTGCGACGACCCGTCTCGCCTCATCGACAGCGAGGTCGAATCCGGCGCCCGGGTCGCGCAGGAGCCGCTCCGTAGCGCGCGCATGTGCCCGCACCGTTGGGTCATTACTTGCCATGGCCGTCCGAAGGACCGGCTCGACCACGTCGCCGAGCGCGACGAGGGCACGGCTCAAACTCAGTCGTACCTCCCGGTCACCGCGGCCGAACTGCGTGGCCAGTTCCGCAGCCAGCCATTGCTGCTGCCCATCGGGCACCAGAACGGCGGCAGCACGCCATGCGCTCCGCGCGACCTCGTCATCGGCATCCTGCAGCAACAACCGGGTGATCGCCGACCACGCGGTCGGGTCCCCGATCTTCGACAGGGTGTGCAACGCTTGGCTCCGGGCCTGAGCCCGCTCGGAACAGATCTCCGCGCGAAGTTTGGAAACGGTGATCTCCGCCGGGAGACGGGTCAGTGCCCATGTGAGCATGTCGCGCACGTAGAAGTCCGGCTCGATCGCGCACCGCTCTATCAGCGCGTCGACCAAACCGGGGTCGGGACACGTGCCGAGGGCCAGAGCTGCCTCGAGCCGCGTCGACGAGTTCCCAGCCGCCAACGCCTCGAGCAATCGCATGTCTTGGGGGTTCGTGTGTGCCGAATTAATGGAAACCACCTCCGACAGCCAGTCAAGACCTTCACACAGTGACAATGTCAAGTACACCGACGAGACGCCGCAGCACCGCTGCACCGGGTGGATCGACCCGCTGAGGCGTGCGGATCGACATCGGCAACTTCAGCCCGACGAAATCGGGCGGTGCCGCCCGCGTGTTTCGGCCGGGTCGACGTTACGTTCGGGGTGAAATCGAGACCGTCGCGCTCAGCCGTTGACGATGCGCGGCTCGGCGACCGCCTTCGGTCCTTCGATGCCGAACTCGAGGCCGTAGCCCGAACTCTTCACACCGCGCCGAACGGAATCCTGGGGTGCAAAGTGCCGTGCGCGCTGATCCAGACCGTACCGACCCGCAGCGGCCACCGCTCGAGCTACAGTCCGGTCACTCGACCACACCGAAGCCCCGAGGCCCGTGTCGAGGCGGTTCGCGCTCGTGATCGCATCCTCGACGTCGGTGTACTTGATGACGGGCAGGGCTCGGCCGAACTGCTCTTCGTCGACCAGCCCGATGGAGCGCGCCCACCAGTCCGTCGACGAGCACGACCACATCATCGACCTCATCCGCCGACGGGCCGATCCGCTCGAGATCGAGCTGGCCGCCCGCGAACATCGCCGGCGAACGATGAACACCTATCTCGCCCAACGCGATTCGGGCCGCCGCACCGGCCTCACCGCTTGATCGAAATCCGCACCCCTTCCCGACCTCGAGGAGGAGGAACCATGGCCGACAGCGCACTGCGCAGCCGCCACGTCCCCGACGACCTGCCCGAGCGCCGCGACTGGTGGGGTACTCCCGTGGTGCCATCGTGGTACACCGACGCCTCGCTCGTGCTCGACCTCGACAGCAACCCGCAGCCGGTGCTGCCGCGCGTCGACTCGCGCGAACTCGAAGTCACCATCGGCGCGGACGGCTTCTCCTACACCCGCGACCGCGGCCACGACGACCTGCCCGACTGGAAGAAGCGCGAGTACAACCTGGGCCACCAGCTCTAGCCGCGAGAAACCTCCCGACCATGAAAGGACATCGGATGGCGCTGGACGCCGACACGATCACGGCGATCGCGGACGAACTCGCCGCCGCGGAACGCGATCGCATCACGGTGCCGCTGCTGACCGCGCGGCACCCGGGCATGACGATCGAGGACTCCTATGCGGTGCAGAACGAGTGGCGTCGCCGCGGCATCGCCGCCGGGCGCCGGCCGGTGGGCCGCAAGATCGGGCTGACAAGCAAGGTGATGCAGGCAGCGACCGGCATCACCGAACCCGACTACGGTGCAATCTTCGCCGACGCGGTCTTCGACAACGGCGCAGTCATCGACCACGGACAGTTCTCCAACGTGCGCATCGAGGTCGAGCTCGCGTTCGTGCTCGCCGCGCCGCTGGTCGGCCCCGATGTCACCGTCTTCGATGTGCTGCGCACCACCGAGTACGTCGTCCCGGCACTGGAGATCCTGTCGTCGCGAATCGAGCTGACCGGTCGCACGATCGTCGACACCATCAGCGATAACGCAGCGTTCGGCGGTCTGGTGTACGGCGGCAACCCAGTGCCGCCCGCCGGGACAGTCGACCTGCGCTGGGTATCGGCACTGCTGTACCGCAATGAGACGATCGAGGAGTCGGGCGTCGCTGCGGCGGTGCTGAACCACCCCGCCACCGGCGTGGCATGGCTGGCGAACAAGCTCAGCCAGCACGGGGACCGGCTGGAGGCCGGAGAGATCGTCCTTGCCGGCTCCTTCACCCGCCCGATGTGGGTCGAACGCGGCGATACCGTGCTCGCCGACTACGGATCGTTGGGAACGGTCTCATGCCGCTTCGTCTGAATCCGACGTTCCGGCTGGCCGCCGGGTGCACGGTGGTGCTCAAGCCCCCACAACTGACGCCACTGACCACGCTGTTCTTCACGCAATTGCTCGTGGAGGCCGGCCTGCCCGCCGGTGTCGTCAACGTCGTCACCTCCGCGTCGTCGCGTCGCGTCTCGGCGCCGATCATCGCCGATCCCCGGCTCCGGAAGCTGTCGTTCACCGGCTCCACCGAGGTCGGCCGCCAGCTAATCGCTCGAGCCGCCGACAACGTCCTGCGTGTGTCGATGGAACTCGGCGGCAACGCGCCCTTCGTGGTGTTCGAGGACGCGGATCTCGACAAAGCCGTCGAGGGAGCGCTCACGGCGAAATTCCGCAACATCGGCCAGGCGTGCACGGCCGCGAACCGGTTCATCGTGCACGAGGATGTCGCCGACGAGTTCGCGAAACGGATCACCGAGCGCGTCGAGGAGATGAAGATCGGCCGTGGCACCGAGGAGGGCGTGACGATCGGCCCGCTCATCGACGACGACGCGGTGGACAAGGCAGCCGAACTCGTCGCCGATGCGACGGCGCGCGGCGCGGTGGTGCTGGCCGGTGGCGCGAAGGTCAACGGCCCGGGCAGCTTCTATCAGCCGACGGTCCTCACCGGCGTCGCCGACGGCAGCGACATCCTTCGGGAGGAGATCTTCGGCCCGGTTCTCGCGATCGCCACGTTCTCCACCGAGGAAGAGGCGGTCCGCCGCGCGAACAACACCGAATACGGCCTCGTCTCCTACGTGTACACCCGAGATCTCGCCCGCGGTCACCGCATGATCGACAAGCTGGAGACGGGCATGATGGGTCTCAACTCCGGCATCGTCTCCAACGCCGCGGCGCCCTTCGGCGGCGTCAAGCAGTCGGGCGTCGGTCGGGAAGGCGGATTCGAGGGTATCCACGAATTCCTTTCCACGAAATACACCCTCGTCCCGAATCAGTAACGCCTCGGCGAGCAGAGCCCGCCCGCGCCGCTCGATGCGCGGGCGGGCAGTTTACCTAGTGCGGAGGACGTCGCGGACGCCGGTCAGCGCGGTGACGGCTGCCTTCTCATCGATCCTGCCCGTACATGGCGCACACGGCCGCGGTCGGGTGGCCCGCGCACGATCACCGACGAGCAGGTGGAGGCGGTGTTCGTTTGCACGCTCGGCGAACCGTTCACCGAGCTGGTCGGCCAGCAGAAGCGCGGCCTGGCCGGGCATGGGAACGGAAACGCTGCCGACTTACGCTGCGAGGGCGCCCAACTCGGCGTGCTCGTCACCCGCGGGCACCTGCAGACCAACGACTACCAGCTCACCGAGCGCAGCCTGGCCTGGATCGAGGGCATCAAGGCACAGTTCGCCTCTACACCGCTGGCGCCGGCCACGCCGATCGTCTCGCGGCTTGTCGCACGAGCATGAGCAGCGGGCCGCACGAAATACTCGACAACCATCGCGCGCGAGCCCCACCCCGACGTTCCGCGTCCACACCTTCGCCATACCCGCTATCGCGACGGGCACGGGACGGCGTACTTCGCCGTCCATCGCCCCGCCGACGGTGGCATCGACTATTGCTGGCTGAGACCGCCTCAGCTTCGCCTCAGTTCTTTGCATCGCTGCCGCGCCCTTCGCCGTGCAGTCACGTTGCGCAGCAACGATATCCGCGCGGGCCATGACAGGTCCAGACACATCCGGAGCAGTCGATCTGCGACGACCGCTATATCGGATGCATCCCCGCCTGGCTGATTGCCTGACCGAGACCTAGACGAGTAAGTCCGAAGTCCCGGTGAGGTCCGGACATAGGCGGAGTGCTCTCGAAGAGCACCCTCGACGGCAACGTAGCTGCCGTCAGCGAAAACGACGCGGACGTCGCATCGTCGTTCGCGGGTCGGCAGCCACACCTCATTGCGAACATCGATGACACCTGGCTGAGTTCGAGCCCACGGCTCCAGCGACGCCTTGCTTGCCAGATGCCACACCGACTCCGGCTCATGCCCTCCCCCGGCTGGTCCTCGGCCAGGTGGATGTGCGAAATGCGGCCGTCGGTCACCGCGGATGCGGCCCTTCACCACCACCGGTACCCGTGTGCCCGGTGCCGCGCTTATCCCCGCATAGCACAAAGCGCACACCAGTGTCCGGTCCCCGCTGCAGCTCGCGCGCCGAAGCTGGTTCATGCCCGGATCGGCGGGATCGGTTGGTGCACAGACGTATTGGTGGCGCACCGTGTCGAGCGCGACCGTGAGGTTGTTGTAGGAACGCACCTCGAAGACACCCTTCTCGGAATAGGCGACAACCTTCCGAGCGGCGGAAGCCGCGCGGAAAGCCATTACGAGGCCGCGCTATTCGAGTGAGGTTGTATGTGAGGTCCGGCTAAGAATTTGTTTGGAAGAGCTTGTTCGCCCTGGAAAATATGTCAGCTCTGTTGAGCGCCGGAAAGATCGAGGTTCACTGGTGTCGACCGCTTGGCGCTCCAGCAGTAGATCATCCGGGGCAGAAGAGCTGTCGCACAGATTTTCAGTAGTCCGGAGTGGCTGAACTGCAGGGGCACAATGTGGGTGAAGTCCCTATTCGTGGTTCATGTGGTGCGGCAGCCGGAACGACCGGAACTGCAGGAAAACCGATCCGCAACGGGAAAGCAAACCGGATGCTAGCAGCGTTTTCTCGGCGCAAGGTGCGCTAGTGCCTTTCGGTGTTACGTCGGGCGGTGCGACAGGGCGGTTGCGAACCGCTCGGCGACCTCGGGGCGGGAGCAGTCGATCACCCAGCGCAGTCCGTTGAGGGTGGTCAGCGTCAGGTGTCCGTACTCCATGATCGGCAGCTGGGGGTTGTTGCGGTACCGGCGGTCGGGTCCGCCGCGTACGTTGACGAACTGCCATGTCGAGTCGACCTGGGTGCCGTCGCGGGGCGGCTGCTCGTACTCGATGACCCGCTGTCGGCTGCACGTCACGCGCAGATGCTGGTAGTCGGCGTCGCTCCAATCGCCGAAGGAGCGGACCAGGACTCGGTCAGGCAGAAAGAGCAACGCGTGCCGCTCCTGAGAGATCGTCGGCACCGCGATATTGGTGGTTAGCACACGCGGTGCTTTCAGGCTGCGCGCTACGGGCTTGCGTTTGACCGCGGCATCGGCTCCGCCGCTGACCTTGTATCCGTAGGTGCCGGCGATCGACGCGGATGCCTCGACCCGCCAAGCCCCGCCCAAGCCGACCATCGCGCGGTATCCCTCGGAGAACTCGGCAAACCATTCCGCAACGGGCCCACTCATTTCGTACACTGCCGTCGCTGTCCGTTTCCCGCGTTCCCACCACCACAGCCACACCAGCGCGGGCACGCCCACAACCAGGCCACTAATTGGCATCCACAGCACTTTCGATGTGGCGGCGACACCGATCGTCAGCATCAATGCTATTGCCGCCCAAGGCAATAGCAGCTGATGTCGACTAGCGGCACGCAGCTGCTCGATCAGTTCACCCGGTCCGGTCGGCAGCAGCTGCGAAGCGTCGACCCCGGTCAGATTAGCCATATGCGTGGCGTCGAACCGCACGCGGGCTGCGGACGGATTCGGGACTATGTCGGCGCGAGATGGGGAGCCCAGCACCCGGCTGTAGTAGACGCCGTACGCACCGACATGAACATACGTGCCGCGCGGCCCGGAACCGACTCGGAACCCACGAACCCCGACACTGCCGCCCAGACCGGACTTCGAGAGGTTGACTCGAAACGGACCAGCGTTCATCGACTTCCGGAAATACAAACCCACCGCCACCCCCGAATCCCCGCCAGTCGCGTGCGATCAGATTCTATGTCGCCGCTGAGGGATTCGGAACGCAACGCGCCATGTGGCCTGGCCGTGAGCCTGGGCGCCATCGAGCCAGTAGCTCCAGTCCGGCCCTGAGTCGGCTGCTTCGAGGGAGGTCAATGCGGTGTCGAGGGCGCGGCGGGTCTCGGTTTCTGAACCTTCGTTGGCGTAGGCTTCCCCCGCTCGCAGGTGAAGGATGGCGACAACACGGGGGCTCGCACCGCGGTATCCTGCGCGGGCGGTATCAGCGAGGACCGCGGCCTCGTGGGGCTGGCCCAGATCTTTGGCGTGAAATGACATGAATCCGAGTATGTTCGCCGCAAGCGCCTGGTCTCCGGCACTGTGTGCGGTGCGCAGCGCAGCCACCCAATAACGTTGGGCGCGGGCGTGCTGGCTGGTGTCGAACGACAGCCATCCGGCCAGTCGCAGTAGTTCGGCGGCGCTGGCGTGAAGTCGGCGGCCGACCGTCTCGTCGTAGCTGCTGTGCTTCAGCAGGTAGAGCACCTGCTGAAGATGGGCGCGCACGATCGTCAGCAGCGTGCCGCCGCCTAGCTGGTCGTCCATGCGGCGCAGGCTGGCGGTCATGGTGTCGATCTCGTCGACGGTGTCGAGCCGTACCCGGGTTCCGGCCGCTCTGGTCAGGTCGGTGGCAGGGGCCGCGAGCAGCCATTGATGGGCTGGGGCGGTCATCGCGGCACCCCTCAGAGTCAGGAAAAGCCGTCGCTGCATGCACCTTCGGTGACCGCATGGGCGGTGCGCAAGGCCCCATCCCCGGTCCACCGCTCGGCCAGCCCACTGTCGGCGGGCTGCAAATGTTCGACGCCTGTGGTCACCGCAGGCCATCCCAGTGTTTGTGGCGTGATGGTGCGAGTCAATTCGGCGCTCAGCAACGCAGCCGCGAGCTCAGGCCAGGGTGGTCGCGGGCGCTGACCGGACAGCCATTTATATGGGGTTTTCGGGTGCACGCGTTCACAGCGACCATGCAGGACAGCCTGGTTGGTGAGCTTCGCCGCGAAATGCTCTGGCCGCCAACCCAGTTCATCGAACAGCTGGGACATCCACCCGGTGGGTGGCAGTCACGCGCCATACCCGGTACCGGCGATGCCATCCGGGGCGGGTATCGGCGGCCGCGGTGAGGTATCTGCGGTATCCGGCGAACAGTTCGTCGGCGCCGTCGCCGGTGATTGCTCCCGCCTGCATCGTGGACCGCGACAAGCAGCCGTTCACTCTGCCGATCACGGCGATGATACAACCGGGCCAGCCGCTCTACGACATGGTCGGTGATGTGGTGCTCTCGGCCGAACGCAGCGGAAACCTGTTCAATGCGGTGGAAGTGAAGTCGCTGTTCGCGCGACAGACCGCCCGGCCCGCGAATCAGACCGCGGAGTTGCTGTGGTCGATTCTGATCTTGGAGCGATGGCTGGCGAAACCGATCGAACTGGGACGGACGGCGGCACAGACACGATCGCCGATCTGAAGGCATCCGGCAGACCCAATCCGATGCGGCTGTTGTTCCCCTCGCGCGTGCGGACACCGCGAAGCCCGACGAACTTCGGCAGGGTCTGGCGCGCGGCCCGTGGAACCGAGTTCGCGTGGGTGACCCCATGCCCCGTCCGCCGAGGCGCGGGCACCGAGGTCGACCACGCATACGACGACCCCGGCCGGGCGGCCCGCCAACTGGGCAACACCGAGGCGGTGGCCAAGAAGCACTACATCGACTCCCCCGAGACCGTGCCCGACAGTCCTCGAACGATGGGCCAGAGGCCGGCGAGCAGCCCAAAGTGCGACTTTTCTGTGGAGTAGCCTCGAATCACACTAGTGGTGTTTGCAATAGAAAACCCCTTCCGACCCTGGTCGGAAGGGGTTTTCGCGGTCGGGCTGACAGGATTTGAACCTGCGACCACCTGACCCCCAGTCAGGTGCGCTACCAAGCTGCGCCACAGCCCGTTGCACCCGGTTTCGGGCGCTCGGAAAGATTACCTCAGGGTTGCGCCAGACACCGAATCGCCTGGTTATCGGTGTGGCCGGTGTGGCTGGAGTCAGCGTGGTGTGACGCGGGCGGCGGCTCGGAGGTCGTCGGCGACGGCGAACCAGGTGTCGAGGGTGCTGTCGGTGCGGCGGCCGATGACGCGGACCCGCTCGCCTGCTTTCAACGGTTTCGTGTATTCGATGACAGTTCGGTGTGGGCCGGCGGTGAGGTCGGTATGGGTGATGAGGAGTTCTTCCAGGGCGCTGAGGTAGACGGCGTTGTTGACGTGGTCGAGCCAGTCGAAGTCGGCGACGCGCAAGGGGAAGGGTAGCTCCTGTACGTCGGAGCCGGTGGGTAGTGGGTCGGTGAGTGCGGCTTTCCAGCGCAGGCGATGTTCGGTGGTGCTGGCGAGCATGGGTGCCATGAATCGGTCACTCATGCGGGTGGGAACGCCGGATTCGGTGCCGAAATGGATGAGGAATCCTTCGGTTTCGACCAGGCCGCCTTTATTGCCGCAGATCTGCACGCGCATATTGCACCAGCGGTTGGACAACGCCGAACACCACCGGCGCAGGGTGACGTGTTCGCCGAATTCGACGGGTTTGAGGACATCGATGACGGTGCGGCGGACCACCCAACCGCGATGGGCATCGCCGTCCTCGACGGCGTCGAGGTGTTCGAAGCCGATGTCCTGCAGGTAGCGGGCTATAGCGTCGAGACGCAAGCGCTGATCCCGGTCGGTATCGGCGAGGCGGACCGGCCAGCCGGTCTCGAACACAGTTCCGACGGTAGGACGTTCCGGCAGCACGCTGGGAATGACCATAAACGAATAATGCCAGGTCCTGCCCCCTCGGCCGCACTCCGACCCGCACACATCGACGTGCTCCCCGCCAGTGGCGATAGGTATTCGTAGTCGTTTACATAACGTTGAAGCTATGAGTTCCCCGGCCACGCCGTGGTCGAACCAGCCCAAGGGCCTCCCGAGCAAGGAGTCCAGCGGCGGCGCCGAACTGGCCATCGACCCGGTGATACTCACCACCATCACCATTCCGTCGAAGCGACGGCAGCACTATCCGGACCTCGCCATGCTTATCGGAACCAGCTTCGCGGTCCTGCTTTCGTTGGTGGCCTACCTCTTCGTCGCGCCGCTGGGTTCGGCACCGGCGCACGAGGCTGCGACGAGCGGATCGGTGGCGTCCACCGCCGTCCCGGCGAATGCTGCCCAGGTCAACCATGGACTGACCATCGGCAAGGTCAAGGCCAACGACGGCAGAACGCTGGTGGTGGAAGGGATACTGGGTGCCACGACGTCGGTTCACGTCACCGCCGGTACCACCGTGCTGGTCCTCACCGCCAACAGGGTGTCGGATGTGGCGGTCGGTGCCGCGGTTGTCATCTACGGCAATAAGGAAGCCGACGGCACCATCACCGCGAATCTGATCGTTGGCGGCACGCTCAGCTAGGGAGCTGCCGGCTCGGTGATGAGGCCGCCGGTGAGTTCGACGGACCGGAGTCGGTCATCGATTTCGGTGGCGTGGTGCGCGACGATGAGCTCGTCCGCATCGATGGAAGCCGCGAATTCCGCGAGGTACGAATGGACTTCGGCGGGTGCGCCGACGGCGGTGTACCGGGTCATCGCGCTGAGCTGGCCACCGTTCGGCGAGGCGAGGAACGCGTCGATCTCCTCATCGGTGAAGTCGGCGCCCGCCGCCCCACGCCGAATCATGGCACGCGCATGAGCACGGTAGGAGATAGTCTTCTGCGCCACCGCCGCATCGCGGTCCTCGGCCGCGAACACATTGACACCCGCCATCACATACGGCTCGGCCAGCTGCTCCGACGGCCGGAAACTGGCGCGGTAGACGGCGACCGCCTGGTGCAGCGCGTCCGGTGCGAAGTGAGATGCGAAGGCATACGGCAGGCCGAGCTGCGCGGCGAGCTGCGCACCGAAGAGTGACGAACCCAGAATATAAAGCGGCACAATGCCCTCCGCGCGCGGCACGGCCTGCACATCGGGCACCCTCGAGTTGCCCGATAGATAGCCCTGCAGCTCCAGCACATCCTGCGGAAACGAATCCGCCGAGGCCGGATTGCGGCGCAGCGCGAGCATGGTCTTCTGGTCACTGCCCGGCGCACGGCCGAGTCCGAGGTCGATCCGTCCGGGGAACAGGGTCTCCAGAGTGCCGAACTGCTCCGCGATCACCAGCGGCGAGTGATTGGGGAGCATGATACCGCCCGCGCCGAGTCGAATGGTCTCGGTCTGGGCCGCGACGTGACCGATGAGAACGCTGGTTGCACTGGACGCGATCGAGCCCATGTTGTGGTGTTCGGCGTACCAGACGCGCCGGTAGCCGCTGCGCTCGGCGGCCCTGGCCAGCGCGACGCTGTTTTCGAAGCTGTCGCGTGCGGTGCGGCCGGGTGCGATCGACGCCAGGTCGAGGATCGAGAGTGCAGTGGGCATAGGACTTCCTTCGTAGCTCAGAGAACGCGGTGCAGTTTTTCGGTGAAGGCCCGGATACGGGCCTCGTCGCGGCGGTAGTAGGTCCACTGGCCGCGTCGGGTGGCGCTGAGGAATCCGGCGCGCTGCAGGATCGCGAGGTGCGCCGATATGGTCGAGGCCGAAGTCCCCGCCTTCTGCTGAATGAGGCCGACACACACCCCTAGCTCGGCGTTGTCGTTGCCTCGCGCCGGGAAGTTCGCGTCCGGGTCCTTGAGCCACGCCAGGATGCGCAAGCGGGTCTCATTCGCCAACGCTTTGCACTCGTCCAGCACATCCACTTCCCTTCGGCATTTCGCTTATTAACGAATTTACGCCGGAAATGGCGGCTCGGCACCGTGACGCAGCACACGCCGCCGAACGCTAGAGGAGCGAGCCACCCGCGCGTTTGACGGTGCGAATGATCGGAGCGGTTTCGAGCGCGGTGACCCTTGCGGTGGGCCGAACTCACCCGCGACCAGGCCAGGCAGCGCCTACTCGATGACGAAACCTTCCCCGACTCCTTCGTCGACGTCCTCCTCGACGGCTACACCGAGATGCTGGCCGCACCTCGCCCCGAAACCACCTCGACCGTCGCCGACATCACCGGTCGCCCGGCACGTTCGCTGGCCGAGTGGGTAACCGACCACCTCACCGACTTCCGCTGACCTCGGCAAACGGACGCCGTTGCCACGCAACGACGTCCGTCCCGACGCTACTTCCTGCGTTCCCGCTTTTCGCGCACGCGAACCGAGATACGAACCGGAGAACCGTCGAAGCCGAACTCCTCACGCAGGCGACGCTCCAGGAACCGTCGGTAGCCCGCCTCCAGGAACCCCGTCGTGAAGAGCACGAAAGTCGGCGGCCGGGTGGTGGCCTGCGTGGCGAACAGGACACGCGGCAGCCGACCACCGCGCATCGGCGGCGGCGTCGCCGCGATTACTTCCTTGAGCCAATTGTTCAGCCGCCCGGTGGGGATGCGCTTATCCCAGGATTCCAGGGCGGTTTCCATTGCGGGAACGAGCTTTTGGACAGCTCGGCCGGTATGGGCGGAGATGTTGACGCGCTGCGCCCACGGCACCCGGACCATATCCCGGTCGACTTCCCTGTCGAGCTGCAGGCGACGGTCCTCGTCGACCAGATCCCACTTGTTGAAGGCCAGCACGAGCGCACGACCGGAATCGGCGACCATGCTGATCACCCGCAGGTCCTGTTCGGTGATCGGCTCGGAGGCGTCGATCAGCATGATCGCGACCTCGGAGGCATCCAGGGCGGCCTTCGTGCGCAGTGATGCGTAGAACTCCATGCCGCTGGCGTGCGAGACCTTGCGACGCAAACCCGCGGTATCGACGAATTTCCAGATCTTGCCGCCCAATTCGACCAGCGAATCGACCGGGTCGACGGTCGTACCCGCGACATCGTGCACGACCGAACGCTCATCACCGGAAAGCTTGTTGAGCAGACTGGACTTGCCGACATTGGGTTTACCGACCAGCGCGACCCGGCGCGGACCGGTACCGCCGGTGCCCTCCCGTGGGGTCTCCGGAAGAACTTCCAGGACATCGTCGAGCAGGTCACCGGTACCGCGGCCGTGCGCGGCGCTGACCATGCGCGGCTCGCCGAGACCGAGCGACCACAGCGCGGCAGCCTCGGACTCGACGCGTTGGTCATCGACCTTGTTGGCGACCAGGATCACCGGAATCTTGGAGCGGCGCAGCTTCCTCACCGCGGCCTCGTCGGTAGCCGTCGCACCGACGACGGCATCGACCACGAGCAGGATCGCGTCGGCGGTATCCATGGCCAGTTCGGCCTGGCGGGCGACCGACTGCTGCAGGCCCTTGGCGTCGGGCTCCCAGCCACCGGTGTCCTGCACGAGGAAACGGCGACCCGCCCAGCTCGCCTCATAGGAGATGCGGTCGCGAGTCACGCCGGGAATGTCCTCGACGACGGCCTCACGACGACCGAGGATCCGGTTCACCAGGGTCGATTTACCGACATTCGGGCGGCCGACGACCGCCACGGTCGGCATCGCGAGGTGTTCGTCCTCGCCGAATTCACGGTCGAGATCGGCTATCTCCCAATCGGATTCGTCACTCCAGACGCCATCACCCGCGAGTACGTCTTCACTCACTGTGTCCTACCTGTCCGGCCGATCGAAACCTGCCGCACCACAACGCGATACAGCTCGTCGATGACCTCATCCATATTCAGTTCGCTGGTGTCGACCTGCACCGCGTCGTCGGCCGGACGCAGTGGGGACACTGTGCGAGTGGAGTCGAGGGTGTCGCGACGCTGCACGTCGGCGAGTACGCCCTCGTAGTCATCGCCGCGGCCTTCGGCGATGTTCTGCTGGTTGCGCCGCTGCGCGCGCGCCTCCGCGGAGGCGGTGAGATAGATCTTGGCGTCGGCGTCCGGCAGCACGACGGTGCCGATATCGCGCCCCTCGACCACGATTCGCTGTGCGGCGAAAGCGATTTCACGCTGCAAGGCGACGAGCAGCTCGCGCACCTCGGCCACCGCCGACACCGCGGACACCGCCTTTGTGACGGCATTGCCGCGGATCTCCGAAGAGACGTCCTCACCGTCGAGCAGGATCAGCTCGCGACTGGGATCGGTGCCGATGGTCAGCGGCAGTTCCTTCACCGCGGCACCGATGGCCGCCGCATCCGTCAGCTCGACACCAGCCCGCAGCACCCGCAGCGTCGCGACACGATACATCGCGCCGGTGTCGAGG
>FTJU01001088.1_pt4 | contig 27314 bp, 27 predicted proteins | sample 1658961 | NCBI WGS metagenome assembly FTJU01 (sample SAMEA3914878, study PRJEB12502) | metagenome | biome: forest; material: soil | place: USA | collected 2012-03-12 | depth 0.3 m | reverse complement strand
GGGTGGGTAAGCCTAGTCTTGCCGAATGAGCGATACGAAGGCCACCAGGTTGATCCGGGAAATCACCGACGGCGGCGCCGAGGTCGCGACCCTCACCCTGGCCAATCCGCCGCTGAATCTGTTCGACCAGTCGATGTTCGACGCACTCATCGAGGATCTCGCCGAGCTATCGGCCAACCCGCCACGCGCGGTGTTGCTGCGGGCCGAGGGCAAACTGGTCTCGGGCGGCGTCGACGTGCACGTCTTCGATGGCTTGACGGTCGATCAGGCAGCCGAGCTGTGGCGCACCCAGTTCGCGCAGATCATCCATCCGCTGGAGGCGTTGCCGTGTCCGGTGGTCTTCGCCGCGCACGGCCTGACCCTGACCGCCGCCTTCGAAATTGCCCTGGCCTGCGACATCATCCTGGCCGCGCCGAAGGCGAAATTCGGTCTGGTCGAGACGGTCGTGGGCCTGACGCCGTCGATGGGCGGTCCGCAGCGGCTGGCCGAGCGTGCCGGTTCGGGCCGTGCCCGCGAATTCGTGATGACCGGCGACCTCTATGACGCCGCGACCATGGCCGAATGGGGTGTGGTCAATGCCGTCCACGACGATGTCGATGCCGCCGCAAGGGAATTGACCAATCGCCTGGCCCAGGGCCCGACCCTGGCGCACGCCGCGACCAAACAGATCATCGAGGCGTGGCGCTCCGGCGGTGTCGCGCACGCGGATTCGGTGACACCGGAGGTGTCCGGTGTGTTGTTCGACACCGCGGATCTGCGCGGCGCGGTGCGCAGCTTCCTGGACGTCGGACCAGGGAAGGCGACGTACACCGGCCGGTGACGGCCAGGACACGTTCCTCGCCTATGCCAGCGAAAGTGTGACTCGCGTCATATAGTCGCAAGAGCCTGCAGGATCGAGGCGCGTGCGGAGGACCCATGTCGCAGTTTTTGGTCGAATATCCACTCAACCGTCCGCACGCTTGCGACGCTCCGCTGGCCCGCGGCGCCGATGGGGTGCTGCGCTACGGCAACCTCACCCCCGCGCTGACCGAATTATTGGATCTGCGGGTGCATGCCTTCTCGACCAGGGAGGCGGTGGTGGAGATAGGCGGCCCCCGGTTGAGTTACCGGCAACTGTGGCACTCGGCCTCCCGCATCGCGGGTGGCCTACAGGAACACGGCATCGGCTACGGTGACCGGGTCGCCATCCACATGCCGACGGGGGCGCGCTGGGTACAGGCTTTCCTCGGGGCGCTGCTGAGCGGCGCGGTCCCGGTGCTGGTGCACGACGGCCTGCCCGCCGCGGTGGCCGAGCGGGTGATCGCCGACAGCAGTACCGATTTCGTGCTCGGCGGCGGTAGCGACGAACTGCCCGACGGCGCCGCCTTCATCGATGACGGTGCGGCCCTGAGCGATCTGGCACTGCTCTGCTACACCAGCGGCACCGGACCCTGTCCGGTCAATGCCACCGTTGCGCCCAAGGGGGTCGAGCTCACCAACGAAAATCTGCTCTCGGCAATCCGTTCCGTCGTCGCGGCGCTGGATCTGCCGACCGATGGGCTGCGCAATCTGGTGCTGTTACCGCTGGCGCATGCGAGCGGCTGTGTGGACCAGCTGCTACCGACTTTCGCGGTGGGCGGCACCGTCGTCCTCGCGCCGGACAGTCGCAGTCTCGCGGAAACCATTGTCTCCGAACGGATCGATATGGTGTCCGCGACACCGCGCGTCTTCGCCCGCCTGTTGCCCGAACTCGCGGCGCTGCGCACCGAGGGACTGCGTACCGAGGGCATCGTCCGGGTCAGCAATGCCGGCCATCGCGCCGAACGTGTCGCCGACCCCATCGATCCGGGGAATCTGGCCGCCACCCTGCGGAATATGTTCCCGGCCGCGCGGCAGTGGTCGGTCTGGGGTGCGACCGAAACCAGCGGCATCGGCCTGGTCATCGACGACGACACCGATACCGCGCCCGGCGCGGATCCGGTACTCGGATTCCCCTTCGGCGGTACCGAATTGGCGCTGTGGGGCCCGCGGGCGCAGACCGGCCACGGCGAATTGCTATGTCGCGGACCGAATGTCACCAACCGCTACTGGAACGATCCGGAGACCACCGCGGACCGCTTCACCGGAAGTTGGTTCCACACCGGCGATCAGGTCAGCATCGGTGCCGACGGTCTGGTGCGACGCGAGCGGGCGCAGGCGGGGTGACTCACTCGAGCAGCCGATCGCGCAGCCGTGCGCGCAGGTCCGCGGTGAATCCGATGGCGGTCAGGTAGTTCTCGAAATCACGGTGGATTTCGTGCACCGCATCCGTCGCGATGCGCAGGTAGTCCTCGCGGACGCCGAGGATGTCGATGGAGAGTTCCGCGCCTCCACTGAGTTTCGCCGCCATCATGGCGCGTAGGGCCGGAACGGCGTCGTTGCTGGCCAGGAAGTCGGCGAGCACATCGGTCTCACCGACCGCGACCGCGCGCAGCAGAGTCGCGATCGCCCAGCCGGTGCGGTCCTTACCGGCCGCGCAGTGCACCAGCACCGCGCCTTCGCCATCGGCGATCGTCTCGGCGATGGTGATTATCGCGGCATTGGCCTCTGGCAGGGTCGGGAAGTAGCGGTAGACCTCGAGCATGTGTGTGAACGCGGCGTCGGTGTGCGCATCGTGCGGCGGCGCGTCGGCCATCCGGGAGTCGAATGGTGTGACGTTCAGTCGCACGCCCTCGGGCAGACTGTCGTGGCCGATGTGCTCGATCTCGCGCGGTCCGCGCAGGTCGAAAACATCGGTGACGCCGAGTTCGCGCAGGATCGTGTGTCCGGGTAGATCGAGGGCGCTCAGCTGGGCCGAGCGCAGCAGCACACCGGGACGGATCCGCGCGCCGTCGACGGTGCGCAGCCCACCGAGATCGCGGAAGTTGAAGGTGCCGGTCAGATAGAACTGGTCGGCGGAGGGCGAGAGAGTCACCGGTCCAGGCTAGCTATGTCTCGGTGTCGGCACGGTGTCGATCGCGGATCGAACACGGGACCCCCGGCTGTCCGGTTTGCGAGGGTGCCGGTGTGTGATCCGCCACAGAACGCCGGGGTGGTAGCGGATCGGGCCGTAGCCTGGTCAATGGTGTTTTTGCGCGGGTTGGACGTCGGAGTGGCACCAAAGGAGGCGATTCCGGTACGCACCGGTGGATCGCGGCGGCATTCCGTTTGGGTAACAAAACATTCTTTCAGTCTGAAAATACCAAAGAACCCGTTCTTGGACCCTGAAAACCCTCTACCATTGCTGAATGTTGGACTGGGCATCCACGAAATTCCCTAGTAGGGGATTTCGTGAGAGTCGCCTGTCGTGTTCAGCGCGCCGCGCCGACGGAGGTGCGCGAGTTTTTTTCCTCGAGGGAGTCGTCGTTGAGCGTACGTGGAGAAATAGCGGCGGTTCGGCTGCGGCCGACCGTCTGCGAGGCCGTCGAGAAGGCTGCCGCCTCGCTCGATTTCGCCGGAGTGCGAGCACTTCGGGTGCTGCTGCATGCCGGGGTGAGCGCATACTGGCCGCTGATCAAGGCGGCCCCGGCTCAGCAGGCCCGCAGGTACGAGGCGACCGCGCATCTGTTGGTCGAACGGTGGGAGTCGCAGACCGAATGTGTCGCCGACCCGGCGGCCATGGCCCTGTTCCGTGAGATGGACTCCGAGGTGGCAAGCTTCTTGGACCTCTGCGCCGCCCGGTCGGGGGCGCAGTGGCTTGAGCCGGTGGACGCCATCGCGGCCTACACGGTCTCGGTGCTGCAGGGCACGGTCCTGCGCTGGCTCGCGGATTGCAATGACGAAACGATGCTGGTGGTGCTCGACGACCTGGTCAGCAGCCTGGCCACCCGGGCCGTCGAAGTCTGATGTGAACGGACGATACTGGACGTTCGACCAGTTTGGTGGTTGAGTGGGTCCGGTGACCCACACGTCGCCGATTGGCGCACTGCATGCGGCCACGGCCGAGCTGGACCCGCCCTTGGCCGCCCTCGATCTGACCGCGCTCCGTGCCAACGCCGCTGACCTCGTCCGACGCGCCGGTGGGGTGCCTATCCGGGTGGCGAGCAAGTCGGTGCGCTGTCGCGCGGTGCTCGAGGAGATGCTCGGTACCGGGCTCACCGCTTCCGGCGGCTTCGCGGGCATCATGTCCTATTCGTTGCGGGAAGCCATCTGGCTAGTCCGCCTCGGCGCCCGGGATGTGTTGCTCGGCTATCCGACCGTCGACCGCGCGGCGCTCGCCGAACTCGCCACCGATGACACCCTGCGCCAATCCATCACGTTGATGGTCGACGATGTCGCGCAGCTGGATCTGATCCGCGCCGCGGTCGGCACCGATCTGGTGCGGCTGCGGATCTGCCTCGATGTGGATGCCTCGCTGCGAATCGGGCCGTTGCACTTGGGGGTTCGGCGCTCGCCGGTGCGCACCCCCGAACAGGCGGCCGCGCTCGCGCGCGCTGCGGTGCAAAGCGGGTTCGACGTGGTCGGCGTGATGACCTATGAGGCGCAGATCGCCGGGCTGCCCGACGCCAATATCGCGGTGCGCTTGGTGAAGCGCGCTTCGGCGGCCGAGATCGGCAAGCGGCGGGGGCGAGTTCTGGATGCGGTGCGCTCAGTGGTCGGCAAGTTGGAGTTCGTCAATAGCGGTGGTTCCGGATCTGTCGAGGTCAGCGTCACCGATCCGGAAGTCACCGAGGTGACCGCGGGCTCCGGGCTGTATGTTCCGACGCTCTTCGATCGCTACCGCGCCTTCACCCCGCGGCCCGCGCTGTTCTTCGCCACATCGGTGCTGCGCAAGCCGACGCCGTCCATCGCAACGGTTTTCGCGGGCGGCTACATCGCCTCCGGTCCGGCCGGGGCGTCGCGGGTGCCGAAGCCGGTGTGGCCCGCCGGCTTGAAACTGCTCGGCACCGAAGGTGCTGGTGAGGTTCAGACGCCACTGTCCGGGGTCGCCGAACTGCGGATCGGTGACCGGGTGTGGTTCCGGCACGCCAAGGCGGGGGAGCTGTGTGAGCGGTTCGACCACGTCCACCTGGTCGATGACGACGGCACGCGGACGACGGTGCCCACTTATCGCGGTGAAGGTAACTGCTTCGGCTGAGCCGCTGCCGATTGCGAATTGCGCGAGATGGCACTGGTGATTTACAAGATCGAATTCAAAAGAACCAACCGGTTCGGACTGAATATTTCGGTCCGAACCGATCAAATGCTGAAAGAAATATTCAGCCGAGTCGTAGGAATGTCGCCAGATCCGACAGGTCGTCCGGTGTAGTCGGCAGATATTCGGTGAGCAATGGGGACCGGATGATGACGGCCTTCCACACAGCCCGGCACAGCGTCGCCTGAACCAGACTGCGCGACAGCAGGAATCGCATGCCGTAGGGCGCGTCGGCCGGGCTGGACGTGGTCATCGACATGAGCACCACCGCCGCCTCCCGGCCGCGGAAGCGTTCGGCGGTGCCGACCAGCACATCTTCGATCTTCGCCCGGGCCAGCAGTGTTCGGATCAGGCCGACCTGGGCGCTGTAGGGCGCGACCACGAGAATGTCGTGCGGGTGGAGCCGTCGTGTCATCGCACCGGTCGTCCACGAGAGCCCGAGCAATGCGCGCACCCGGCGCACCACCTCACGGGCCTCGGCCACCGATTCGGTCGAATCGCCGCTGTGCGCCACCAGCACCGTCTCGACACCAGGTTCGATGCCCTCCAACTGCCGTGCGAGCGTGACAGTTTCGTTGGAGCGCAGGCGGTTGTCGTAGTACAGCCGGGAGATCGGATCGCAGACGCGCGGGTGCATCCGCCAGGTGCGGTCCAGGAAGTAGCCGCGGTCGGCGGGCAGGGTGTGACGGCCCTCGGTGAGCCAGCCGAGCGACGATTCATCGACCGGTTCCGGATGCGCGCCGCGCGCCGCGGACGGTGCCGGATCGCCGAGTAACAGCAGATTGCGCGCACTCACCGCGACGGCGATGGTATCGGCGAGCGGGAAGCGGCCCGCATCGGCGATCACCAGCAGGTCGAGACTGCCGCCCGGTACCACTTCGTCATCGGCGAAATCGGCCGGTACGCCACCGATTACGCAGCCGTTGACAGCATTGTCCAGGAACCGCGGATAGCGTGTACCGTCGATTACCGACCACTCCGGCGCCACCGCAACGGCATCCTTCTTGGCCACCAGTTCGGGTAGCACCCCCAACGCGACGATCATGTCGAGCAGGCTTTCCACCGTCGAATGTGTCTGCGCGACAATACCGACGCGCCACTTGTGCCGCGTGACCAGACGTTCGATCGCCCTGGCGACAGTGGAGGTCTTACCGGTGCCCGACGGCCCCTGCACCGCGAGATAGGAATCGTCGAGATCGCGTAGCGCGGCGGTGATGGCCGCCGCATGGTCACCGTGTACATCCGGTAGCCGTTCGATACGCCGTAGGCGCGGGGGGCGGCGGACGAGGATGTCGAAGACCGCGCCCGCCGGGATCTCCGGTAGTGCCATCAGCAATTGCTGCGCGGCGAATTCGACCGCGGTCTCGATATTCTCGTCCCAGACGGGCAGGCCGGGTGCGATCGCGATCGGCAGGTCGTCGTAGGGTTCGCAGCCGTCCGGCAGTAATTCCTCGAGCCGCACGGTGTCGTCGAAGTTCGCATCCACCGAGCAGCCGAGCACGGTCGCGGTCGCGGTCGCACGCCGGCCGACGGCGGTGATCATTCCGGCGGCGACCGGTTGATCGTAGAAGGTGTACACGGTGGTGCCCGGCGTCAGCATCATGCTGGTCGCGGCGCCGCCCGCGGTATCGCTACCGCTCCACCCGATGCCGATCCGCCCGGTCAGCGTGAGGTATCGGCGCATGGTCGGCTGACGCGGGCTGCGATGCCATTTGGTATCGACCGTGCCCCAATCGGCCACCAATACCCCTGGCGCGTCGGCCCATTCGTCGACCGGATGACTCAGCCGGTCGGCATGTGCCAACCAGAGCGGCTGGCGTTCGCGCCGGTGATAACCGAGTGCCGCCGCCATCAATGCCGCGGGATGGTGTGGCCGGCCCTGTGCCGTCGCGAATTCCGCGAGTGCGGCCTCGAGCGATGAGGGCCGCGCCGGTGGCTGCGGATCCGGCTTCTCCGGGCTCGGCACCAGGCACCACGAATTGGCCTGATCCAGGAGCACCGCGCCCGAGTCCACATGTCGTTCGGCCGCCCGGCCCAGCAGCCAGTCACGCAGCCGCAGCACGGTGACGCAATCGCGTTCCTGGCCCGTGGTATTCGGCAGCAGCCGCCGCAGCCGGCTCAGCCCATAGGAGCGTTCCCCGATCAGCAGGGCAGTGCGCACGATCGGATACAGATCGACGAGCACACCGGCATGGAGCAGATCCTCGACCGTCTCGTCAGCCAACCCATACCGACCGGTCCACCGCAGCAGGGCCGAGCGCACGCCGGAGGTGTAGTGGTACACGCGCATATCCGGATACATCCGGAGCCGTTGGCTCACGAGGTCGAGCACCTCGTCCAAGGCGCGCCGCTGTCCGGCCGCCTCGTCCGCGATATCGGGCATCGTCCGATACGGTGCGGAAGCCGCGCCGAAGGGGGCACGGAAGGCCAACTGAACCGCACTGTCACCGCCGACCTCGATACCGAGCAGCCGACCCGATGGCCCCTCCTCGATGGTGAGTGCGAGATCGCCCGGTGACGGTGGCGGCAGCGCGCCCAATGTGATCGCGTCGACCACCGTGTGGGTCGGCTGTCCGGAATCCTCACGGCGCAGTTGGATTTCGGCTTGCCGACGCAATGTGCCGAAGGTGCGCGGCGGCAGGCCGGGCACGGTGGCGGTGCTGCTCGCCAACCGGTCGATGGTGCTCACCCCGGCCTCGCGCAATCTCGCCCGCGCCGAGCGCGGCATACCGGCCACCAGCAGCAGGTCGCGGGCCGCCGAGATTGCGGCGGTGCAGGTCGGGCAGTGGCCGCAGGCCAGATAGCGCGGATCGCCCCACTGCACCGGCAGTAGTTCGCTCAGTTTGTCTTCCAGGATCCGCTCGACCCGGCCGCGCCGCGCCAGATACACCGGCAGCAGATCGGTGAGCGCGAACGTCTCGCTGTCCTCGTCCAGGTACAACCGGACCAGGGGAGCGGTGAGCGCGCCGTTGCGGTCCAAAGCGTCAGCGCAGGCGGCGAGTTCGAGCGCGGCGTCGATCCGATCCGGTGGACCTGCCGCGGTGCCGTGTACGGTGTAGCGGACCCGATGTCCGGCCCGTACCAGGAAATCGCTGGTACAGACGAATTTTCCGTCGAAGAAGGTGGCGCCGTGGATCACTTGCGCGCCGGCCCGCAGCGCCGCGACGGTCTCGGCATTGGCGGCTTGCAGCGCGGCGATATATCCCTCGGAATCGGCCGCCGGATCGTGTTCGACGCAATGGATCTCCACCAGCCGACTGCCAAACCGATCCCGGAAGTCCACGAGCCTGCGTGCGCGCGCATCGTCGGATGCGCTGCGCGACGCATGATCCGGCACAACATCCGCCGTACCCGCGATGGTGCCCAGTTCGATATCGAGGGCACGCAGCAACTCGAATTCACATTCCGCCGCGCGTACGAGGTCGACGGCGGAGCAGACGACACGATCACCGAACACGATCAAACGCGGCCTCCTGTGTCTTCGCCGGACACGGACGGCAACACTCTAGCTAGCTGCGTTGACCTTGGTTAACCCTGCCCGGTTCAGGAGCGCGGTTTACGCCGTTCCGGTCGCTTGCCACCGTCGCGATCGCGACGTGGTCCGGCGCGGAACGGACGTCCGCTCGGCGGACCGGAATCGAGCTGCAGCTGGATGAGCTGACCGCTGATCCTGGTGCGTCGCAACGCTTCCAGCGTCTCCGAGGACAGGTCGGCGGGCAGTTCGACCAGGCTGTGGTCCGGCCGGATGCTGATATGGCCGAAATCGCTGCGGCGCAGTCCGCCCTCATTGGCGATGGCGCCGACGATCGCGCCGGGCACCACCCGATGTCGCTTGCCCACACTGATCCGGTAGGTCGCCAATTCGGCACCGGTAGCGCGGTGAGGCGATGGACCACGATCCTCGCCCTCGAACCGGCGGGCGGGCCGATCCGCGCGCGGCATGCGTTCACGCTGCGGGCGTTCCACCGGCTCGGGCTCGGGCTCCATGAAGAAGTTGTCGCCGTCGTAGCCGCTGACCGCCAACGCCGCCGCGATATCCACCAGCGGAATATTGTGCTCGCGTTCGTAGTCCTCGATGAGCTTGCGGAACAGCGCCAGATTCGTCGAGCTGAGGGTCTCGGTGATCGAATCGCCGAATTTGGCGACGCGCTGGGTGTTCACATCGTCGACGCTGGGCAACTGCATCTCGGTCAGCGGATGCCGGGTGGCGCGCTCGATCGACTTGAGCAGATGACGTTCTCGCGGCGCGACGAACAGCAGCGCCTGACCGCTGCGCCCGGCCCGGCCGGTGCGGCCGATGCGGTGCACATAGGACTCGGTGTCGTGCGGAATGTCGTAGTTGACCACATGCGAGATGCGATCCACATCGAGTCCGCGCGCGGCCACATCGGTGGCGACCAGAATGTCGAGTGCACCGGACTTCAGCTGGCCGATAGTGCGCTCACGCTGGTTCTGCGCGATATCGCCGTTGATGGCCGCGGCCGAGAAACCGCGCGAGCGCAACTTTTCGGCCAGCTCCTCGGTGGCCTGCTTGGTGCGCACGAAGATGATCATCGCCTCGAACGACTCGACCTCGAGGATTCGGGTGAGTGCGTCGAGCTTGCGCTGATGGGATACCTGCACCCAGCGCTGAGTGATGTTGGTATTGGTCGAGGTCTTCGACTTGACGGTGATCTCGACCGGTTCGCGCAGGTACTTCTTGGAGATGCTGCGGATCGCCGCGGGCATGGTCGCGGAGAACAGCGCGACCTGCTTCTCGCGCGGGGTGTCGGCGAGGATGCGCTCGACATCCTCCTGGAACCCCATCTTCAGCATCTCGTCGGCCTCGTCGAGCACCAGATATTGCAGCTGCGACAGATCGAGCGTGCCCTTCTCCAGGTGGTCGATGACCCGGCCCGGTGTGCCGACTACGACGTGCGCGCCGCGGCGCAGGCCGGACAGCTGCACACCGTAGGCCTGGCCGCCGTAGATCGGCAGCACATGCAGGCCGGGAATGTGGGTGGCGTAGCGGCCGAATGCCTCGGCGACCTGTATCGCGAGCTCGCGCGTCGGTGCCAGCACCAGGGCGCGCGGAAGTTTGCCGGTCGCCTCGATACCCATGAGGATCGGAATGGCGAATGCCGCGGTTTTGCCGGTGCCGGTCTGGGCCAGCCCGACCACATCGGCGCCGTCGAGCAGCGGCGGAATGGTCGCCGCCTGGATGGGCGACGGCGACTCGTAACCCACATCGGCGATGGCCGCGAGGACGCGGTCATCGATGCCGAGATCGGCGAAGGTCGGGCCGTCGTTGTCCCTGTCATTGTCGCCAGGAACGCTGTCGACCTGATTGGTACTCATTGACCAGGAGTTTACTGCCTAGTGGTGGTTGTCCCGGCCACCGGGCCAATACGGTGAGACGTATGCAACCCGAAAGCGTGTCCACGCATCATGACCCGGGGTCGTCAGCGGTGGCTGTGGCGGTGGTCCAATTCGCGGCGGGAACCGATCCATCGGCCAATCTCGAAGCCCTGCGCGCGCACGTCCGCACCGCCTCCGAACGGGGTGCGAAGGTGGTGGTCGCGCCCGAATACTCGATGTTTGCCGTCTCGCGGCTCGACGAGCGGGTCGTGGCCGTCGCCGAACCGCTGACCGGGCCGTTCGTCACCGGCCTTGGCGATATCGCGCGTGAATTCGGACTGTATCTGGTCGCCGGCATCGTCGAGCAGGTGGCGCCGTCGGCCGGGCGGATCCGCAATACCCTTGTGGTGCTCGGACCCGATGCGAACCTGGTGACGAAGTACCGCAAGGTGCATCTCTACGACGCGTTCGGACATCTCGAATCCGATGTCGTCGAGGCGGGTGCGATCGAGGACTCGGCGACCTTCACGGTCGGCACTGTGACCTTCGGCATGCAGACCTGTTTCGATCTGCGTTTCCCGGAAGGCTGCCGTCGCGTTGCGGCCGCCGGCGCGCAGGTGCTGATCCTGCCCGCGCAGTGGATTCCCGGCCCGGCGAAGGTGGATCAGTGGACGACGCTGCTGCGTGCACGTGCCATCGAGAACACCGTGTACGTGGCCGCCGCCGATCAATGCGCGCCGCGCGGTGCCGGCGCCTCGATGATCATCGATCCGACCGGTGTGGTCCTGGCCGAACTCGGCGACGACCCCGGCGTCATCGCCGCGGATATCGACCTCGAACAGCTGGCCGCCGTTCGCCGCACCAACCCCAGCCTGGCGTTGCGACGATTCGCGATCACGGAGCGTGCACCGGAGTAGCGTTGATTCGGATGATCTACTCCGATCGGACAACGGCCGGTCGCGCGCTGGGTATGGAACTCGGCCACCTGCGTGCGATGCAACCGCTGGTGCTCGGACTGCCCCGCGGCGGGGTTCCGGTGGCGGCCGCGGTCCGTGGGGTCATCGGGGGCGATCTCGACATCCTGCTGGTCCGCAAGCTCGGTGTGCCGTGGCAGCCCGAGTTGGCGATGGGGGCGATCGGTGAGGAAGGTATCCGAGTCCTCAATGAGGATGTGTTGTCGCACACCGGGATAACACAAAAACAGCTCGCCGAGATCGAGGCTGTGGAACGTGCCGAACTCGAGCGCCGCCGCGAGATGTGGCGCGGTGATGCCAAGCCGATTCCGATTTCCGGCCGCACGACGGTGATCGTGGACGACGGCATGGCGACCGGGGCGACGGTCGCCGTCGCCTGCCGGGTCGCCCAGCTGCACCAACCGACGCGGATCGTCGTCGCGGTGCCGGTGTCGTCGACGGAGGCGTTGCGCCGAGTGGCCGCCGAGTCGGACGAGGTGATCTGTCCATGGGTTCCGCGCTCGCTCGGCGGCGTCGGCATGGCCTACCGCGACTTCCATCAGTTGGCGGACGACGAAGTCATCGCGCTACTCGATTGAGGGTCGGGGCTGGACTTGGGTGATGCCCTTGCGGTGGCGCTGGTGAGTTCGGTGCAGAAGCCCGGACCGAGTTCGACCCAGCCTTCGGCCTGGGTGCCTCGCGGTGCTGCCCTCCGATGTGCGATGTTCCGGACTCGGCGTATCCGCCGTCCAGCCGCCCGCGCAGCGCGGCAATAGTCGGTCCGAGACGGAAACTCCCCGCGAGATCACGGGCCGAGATCGGCTTTCCGATCAACCCGAGCGCACGAACTGTTCGTATCACCCCGCGTGACAATTCCGCTCTACCGGCAGGGTCCGATACTCGATCCATCCCACCCTTCCATTAGATCGCTCCGCGTGAATTCTCTTGAGCTGTAAAGAATTCCGCCCAATACTCTCGACGGATCGCATCCCACAGCCCCGACAGTTTCGGGAACCGCTCACGCATCTCCGCCAAGTCGGGGGCAGCGGCGAGCGCGGCAACCGAAAACAAACGTTGCGTCTCGGATTCGTTACTTACCAGCACTATTCGAACACGGTGGTGATCGAGTAGCCAGTGTGCGACCCAGCCATCCACTTCTGTGCAGCGCGCGCCCATACCAGCCCCTCGAAAGTTATTGATTGCTTTTGCCGTCGGGAGTGTTCGCGCTCGGGGCGGGTGATGCCAGCTCCGAAAGCTTGCTCAACACTTGCCGGATCGTCTGTGTCGTCGGCCCGCTGTGTGCGCGACTGGTTGTCAAGTGGCGGGAATGCGATTCCTCGCGCGGCGGCGCGCTCGCGTGGGCTCGAAGTCTGCGGTGCGAGTCGGCCCGCATCCACCAATGTGCGGTGCGCTGCCGCTTTCCACAGGCAGTGGTCGACCCGGCAGGTGAGATGACGTTGCATCTGCTTGTGTGCCAGTTCGACATCGGCGTTGTCGCAGATCCGCGATGGCGTCACGATCACGGTCCTGTTCATCACGCCGCCCCCGTTTCGATCGGTGCCGGGTACATGATCCGCGCCCAAGTCTCTGGCGGGCAGACGGTTTCCAGGTCGAAGTCTTCGGAGACCTGCGCTGGTTGATTATCGACGTAGGCAAGGTCGTATACCACGATCGCTGCCACGCCCAGCCCCGCCGCCCGGTGAGAGGTCCCCGCGCACCATCGCGTTGTCCCGTAGCGAGTTCAGGGTTCGGGTCACGCCACCGATGGAGTTCTTGCCCGTCGCCGCGGCAATCTGTCGCGTAGTTCGGCCGTGATCTGAGGCAGCCAAAGCCTCGAGTGCGTCGACTCGAGAGTTCGTGTATTTGCCGGTGAAGCGTTTGTAGGACATTGAGTTTCAGCCTTTTATCCGTGGATGAGGCTGCGAGCTGCGCTGCTGGAGCCTCGTCCTGTTGGTCTTTGTGTTCACGTGAGCAGTCGCATGTCTCTGGCTTCGTCCGGACCCCGTTTCGTCTCTTGCCGATTGTGAATTGGACGTTTTCCTGCGCGGCTCAGATATCGCCTCCCATTCGGGAGTCTTGCGGTTCGCCGGAATCGCTGTGAAGTGGACGAACACGTCCGAGTCTTGATCGCGAACCCTGATGGTGGAGCGCCCGGTGGGCCATCCTGTGGCAATTCAGTTGAGGTACGTCTCGCGATGCTCGGCTAGGAAGACGGCGTGCTCCTCGCGCCGGTAGTCCAAGAACTCCTTGCTCGGACCCCGCCGCGGTCCGGCGACGAGCCGCCGGGCCGCCGCCTCGAGCGCCGCGACGAATCGCTCACCGTAGAGGAAATCTCGGCCGTCACTCCAGTCGAACCAGATCGGCTCGATCACCCGACTGCCGTGCACGAGGGCTTGCTCACGGAGGTGCCCGACCGAGGCGCACACAGCCACCATATTCAGGTCGAAGGCCAACTCCAGCTGACCGGAATGGCTGCCGTGCGAGTAAGGGAGCAGTAGTGCATCGGATCTGATGGCGGCCACGACAACGGCGGCATCGGACGGGTAGGACCCCATGGTCGCCCTGATGCGATCGTCTGCCCGGATCACCGGTGACACCGCTGTGCTCGCGGCACAATCACCCAGCTTCCAGCTGATCAACCAACTGTTCCTGCACGACTACGGCGACTGCACAGATCTCGTAGGCGAGTGCGCGGTGAACTCCCCGGCCTGGCGATCCGCGAAGGCCGAGCTGGCGGACTACCTGATCTCGATCACCGAACTGTGGTGAAAGGACAACCAGCGTGTATACGAACCTGATAGGGCTTGTCGAAGATTCCAAACCCACCCATTTCGCCTCGTACCTGGGCCGGCTGAACTCCGGGTTGAGCCTGACTTACCGCGAAGCCTCCGACTACATGCGGTCGGTACTCGACATCGATGATCCGCGGATGCGCAGCGCACAGCTCGGTGTGCTGTTGAACGGGCTGATGGCCAAACATCCGACTGTCGAGGAGGCCAGCGGTGTCATCGACGCGGCCCTGGCCCTCGACGGACTCCTCCCGGATGCCCGGCCGTCCCACCCCTTCACTGGGGAACGCGTCGTCGGGATTGCCGGGAGTGGAAAGAAGGGGATCAAGACGCCCAACATCTCGACGCCAGCGGCGATCGTCGCTGCGGCCGCGGGCGTCCGGGTTGCGAAGTGTGCATCCGCGGCCACTTCGTCGGTGGCCGGCTCCGCCGACATTTTGAAGCGGCTCGGGGTCAAGCTCACGCGAAGTACACGTCGCACCTTGGATGTGATGGCCGAATGCGGTCTGGGCATCTTCGAGATCGAACAGATGGTTCCCCGGTTCGACGCTGCCTATGGCGGGCTGTTCTTCGCACCGCATGTGCTGTCGTTGGCCTTTCCGGCCTTGCTGCTGCCGATCAGGACCGACACCTTGTTGTACGGCATCGCGCATCCAGACGTCAGCCTGTCGCTCGAGGTGCTACGTCGGTACCACGAGGGAGACATGCTCGTCGTGTCCTCGACTCCGGACAACCTCAGCTGGATCGACGAGGTGGGCATTGTCGGCGATACATCGATCGTCGGTGTCCGAGAAGGGGTCCGGGGTCGAACCCTACGCCTCGGACTGGCAGACGTCCTGGGCGCCGGACCATACTCCATGCACGACCTCGTGCCAGGCTCCGATGTAACCGACCAGGCACGCATCGTGGTGGACGTTCTCACCGGAACCGCTGCCCCGACCTTGGTCGACCTGGTGGCAGTGAATGCGGCGACCCTGCTTCTCCTCGACGACATCGGCACCACCGTTCCCGAGGCGTTCGACCTCGCTCGCGAATTGATATCCAGCGGAGCGGCATTGGCGAAACTGCGGGAATTGATCAGCGCCAGTGGCGGCGACGACCACACCGTCCGGGGGTGGCTGTGACTGAACAGGCCGTGCCGGTCGTTGCAGTCGGCATATGCGGCTCCGACATCCAACGCTTCCGCAGCGGCTTCGCCCTCACCTCCCTGGGTCACGAGCTGGTGGGCCAGCATCCGGACGACGGCGGATTGGTAGCCATCCGACCCCTGCGGCCCTGTCGACGGTGCCCGATGTGTCGACGGGGATGGACCGAACAACGCGCCGACGACGCCAGCATCGGCCACCACGACACCAGGCGCGGTGGGTTCAGCGGATCAGTTCAGGCGACCACCGACCAGCTGTACCGGTTGCCCGCTAACGTCGATATCGCCCTGGCAACGTTGACGGATCCGCTGGCCTGCGTCGTGCACGCTACTCGATCGATAGAGATGGCTGGACTGGACGTTCTTGTCATTGGCGACGGGCCGATGGCGGCACTGGCCGCGGTACGTGCCCGGCAGCAAAACGCCTGGCGGGTGACGGTGGCCGTCAAGTCTGCCGAGCGGATCGAACGCTTGTCCACTTTCGCGGACAGTGTGGTTACGGCAGGAAGCGTCGAGTCCAACCGCTACGATGTCGTTGTCGAAGCCGTAGGAGGCATTAGCAGTGAACCGATATCGATAGCAGCAGCCGCGGTGGCACCCCTGGGTCAGGTGGTGGCACTAGGGGTCTATCGCCCGCAAGCGACTGCTGATCTATCGGTTCGTTGTCTCCTCGAGAAGGAGTCAATCCTCCGAGGCAGCAAGGCATACCGTGTCAACGAAGACCAGGACGACTTCGCCGCCGCCCTCGAGATTCTGAGCAATCAACCGGCCGACTTCGCCCCGATCATCGCCACTTGTTGCGCTCTGCCGTCCGATATTCCGCAGTCGTTCGCCAACGACCGACCACACACCCTCAAGGTCGTCTACACCCTCCGGAAGCGACCTCACCGACTGCGAACAGGACTGGACCTATGATGCACAACAGCACCCGTCTCGGTGCATCCCAAGCCACAATGATGGACCTCCTCGAGACAGCCCCCGAACTGCGAGAAGGACCGCAACTCAATGTAATCCTAGGCTTGCTCAGCGAACGCCGACGGATGGATCTGACCGATCTGTCCCCCACGGAGCAGGCCCAGATCATTGCCGCCCGCACCCAAGAGCTGCTCCCATCGTCAGACCACCTCGCCGAGCTGCTGGCCGATGCCCGTGACGCCGGTCGACAGCTGATCGTCAAGTTCGGCATCGACCCCACTGCCGCAGACGTACATGTTGGCCATGCGGTGCCGATGATCGTCGCGAGCCGCCTACAACGCATGGGACATCAGGTTGTCTTCATTGTCGGCGACATCACCGCGAAGATCGGCGACCCGTCTGGCCGTGTTGCAGATCGCCCCCCGTTGACCGACGACGACATTCGCCACAACATGCAGTCCTACCGCGACCAAGTCTCACCGTTCTTCGACTTCCACCACGCTGAGTTCCGGTTCAACAGTGAATGGCTCGCACCATTCATCCTCCCCCGGTTCATCGGCGTGCTGGAGAACCTTCCCCTCTCTGTTTCCCTGCAGCGCGAGGACTTCCGCAATCGGCTCAGCGCCGGCAGCGGCCTGACGATGGCGGAACTGGTGTACTCGGTTGTCATGGCATTGGATTCGGTAGAGGTCACCGCGGACATCGAGATCGGAGGACTCGACCAGCTACTGAACATGCAGATGTGCCGCCGAGTCATGGAGAACCATGGGCAGAAGCCGGAGGTCATCGTGGCCACCGGTCTGATCGAGGGGACTGACGGGACCGGCGCCAAGATGAGCAAGAGCAAAGGTAACTACGTCGGTCTCGCCTTCGACCCGAAGGATGTGTTCGGCAAGCTCATGTCCGCTCCTGACCGGCTGCTGCCCGCTTACCTCGAATCGCTGACCGAGCTGTTGAACCCCGAGATCGCACAGATCCAGAAGATGATGGGTGACAGGAGAATTCACCCGATGGGCGTCAAAACCCTGTTGGCCTCCGACGTCACAGCGGCAATTCACGGACTCGAGGTCGCTGAGTCATGCCGGGCCGGGTTCAAGGCCCAGTTTTCCCAGAGGCGCTACTCCAACACTCCCGACTTGCCGGTCGTGAGCGGCAGCGAACAGACTCATGCCACCCTCGCCGAACTCTTCGTCAAGGTCACCCGCCAGGTCCCCAGCCTCAACCAGGTGCGCCGCACGGCCAAATCGGGCGGACTGCGCTTGGTTGTCGAAGGGCCCGGCAGTGACAAGGAAACCGTCACACTCGGCACAGAGGAAGCCGACGCTCCTCTCGCTACGTTGATCGCCACGCACGCAGAGCTGCTCGGCGCCACCAGCACCCGAAGCTTCCTCAAGTGCGGACGTTCCCTGATCGAATTGCGCTGACGTGTCGCCCAATTGCACCGCTAGACTCGTCTATCGACAGTTGAAACGGTGGATTGGGGGGCATATTTCCACGCGACAGCCGATCAACCCTGTCTGGTGGACCAGCGGGCAGCACGAGAGCATCCCAATGCGCCAGCTGCTCGCTGCCCGAGACATCCAGTCGGTCTTCCAATTCCTGCACAACCGCGGCTGGAGCTGGGCTGCGATTGCACGCGCCACCGACCTCGGCGACCAACGAGTACGCGAGATCGCCAGTGGCAGAAGGAAGATCGAAAGCTACGACGTGTTCGTCCGCATCGCCGAGGGACTCGACATCCCCAAGCCCTACCTCGGTCTCGGCCTTGACGATCCCGAATCGCCTTCGGCTCCGGCTTCGGGGCACGTCGCAGGCACCGCCGAATTGGATCCACGAGCTCTGGGGCAGCACGGCGGGCAGGCGCCGCAGCGTCTGCGGGAGACAACACCACATCGTGGCGATATACCGACCGCCAGTGTGGTGACCAGGTGGCACCAACCGGAGGTCGGCCCGCAGATCCAAGTCGGTGTGGATGTGCCATCCGATGCGACCGGGTCAAAACGCTCTTCGGTGTCAGAAATCCATCGTGGCGGGGATATGCGACGACTATAAAGGTGGATGTCCTGGAAAGATCCGAATCAGTCGAGTTCCTACTCTCGCGAACAGGAACGACGGACCGGGTGGCTGCTGACAAGATCGCCGAGATCCTCGGCGATCTCCCGCTCGCTCTAGAGCAGGCTGGCGCCTATATCGAGGAATCCAACATTTCGTTGATGACATATCTCGAATTAGTTCGATCCCGAGGTGCTGCGATGTCCCGCCAGGGACGGCCGGCGAATCACGAAGACACCGTCGCAACCACATGGCCGATATCACTTCAGAAGCTATGCAGTATCTCACCGAGTGCCGAATTACTATTGAATCTTCTGTCGCACCTCTCCGCCGAGGGGGTGGACCGGAACATGCTGCTCCGACACGCGGCGACCGTGCCGGAAACCTTACGTCCATCACTCTCGGATCCGTTGCAATTCAACGCCATGCTGAGCGCGGCCAGCAGGTACTCGATTGTGAACGTGTCGGAGACAAGCCTTTCGATGCACCGCCTTGTACAGCTGGTGATCCGGGCGAGCCTCAGCGCCGAGCAAGGCCAATAATGGTCAGGGGCAGCAGTTCGCCTGCTAGCGGCCGCCTTTCCGGAAGACGTCACGGATATCACAAACTGAGGCGAGTGCGCGAGACTTCTTCCGCATGCCTTGACCGTACTCGATCACAGCATCAATCAACGATCAGAGCTCCACCTTGCCAAAGTTCTCGTTGAACATGTCTCGCGCTACTTGGCGATACACAACCAGTACGGACAGGCGCAGCTGCGGCAGGCCCGATGGATTTCCGAACGGACAGTTGATATTGCAACCTCGCTGGGAGAAGAGGATTCTCGTTCCGTGGCGACGAGCCTCAACAGTCTGGGCCTGGTTCAGCGCGACCTCGGCGAACTAGAGAAGGCGCGAATCGCCCACACCCGTGCGCTGGAAATATTCATTCGCCTTGTTGGCGAACGGGATCCGGAGGTGGCCGCCACGCTGAACGCCATTGGTCTTGTCCATCACGCATCCGGGCGGCTCGACGAGGGGGAGGCCGCATATCTCAAGGCCCTCAGCATCACCGAAGAGGCTTACGGCACGGAGCATCCGACCGTTGCGAGGACCCTCAGCAACCTCGGCCGCGTGCACCGTGCCATGCGCCGCCTGGACCACGCCCTCGCTGAACAGGAACGTGGTCTATCGATTCGCATCGCCTGGTACGGGAACCGGCATGCCGATGTCGGCTGGAGTCTCGATGGCCTAGGCCTGACCAAGGCGGCCCTGGGAATGCTGGACGCTGCCGAAAGCGACCACCGTAATGCCGAAGGCATATTCACCGACGCCTACGGTGATAGTCACCCTTACACAGCCCGCTGCCTCGACGGCCTAGGGCGAGTCCTTTTCCTGCAGGGGCGTCCGGCCGCAGCCCGCGATGTCCACGAACGAGCGTTGCGAATCCTCGACGCCTACTACGACCCACAACATCCGCACATAGCACGGTGCGTTCGAGGGCTCGCTGAAGCGGAGGTCGGATTGGGCAACAAAGTCGAAGCCGTCGGACTTCTGTCACGTGCATACGAGATCGACAAGCTGGCTTTCGGTGAAGCTCATCCCCTGACGAGGCGGTTGGCGGCCGAGATCAAGACGCTTGCCTCCTGAGCCCGGCTACCCGGCTACCACGTTCAACGGCGCGTCGCCGTTCACGATCCTTACTAGCTGTTCGCGTACGCGCGTATACGAGCTCGGCAGGAATGACGGCACTACGGAGGCCACATGCGGCGTGATCAGCACGCCCGGCAGTGTCCAGAGTTCGTGCTCAGCCGGCAGCGGCTCCGGGTCTGTGACATCGAGCGCTGCGCGAATCCTGCCTGTTTTCAGTTCGCCCACAAGGGCATCGGTATCTACGACACCACCGCGCGCAACGTTGACGAGGACACTCCCGTCACGCATGTTCCGCAGAAAATCATCATCGATCATGCGATACGTTGAGGCGTTCAGCGGCACCGCCACAACAATGGCGTCCGCCCTCGCGGCCAGGGTCGGTAGTTCCGCAGGCCCGAAGACATCGGGACGTCGCGTGCTCGCCACTACTGCAACTTCGGCTTCGAAGGCCCGTAATAGGGTAGCGACTTGCTTTCCAACGGCTCCGTATCCGATGACCAGGACGTTGCTTCCGCCCAATTCTCCGGTGCCACGCTGGTCCCATTTCGCGTTCATCTGATCACGAAGGAACTGCGGAAATTCGCGCAGGAGACTGAGAAGCGCCGCAAGAACCCACTCGGCCACGGGACGCGCGTTGACACCCGGCACGTTCGCCAACTTGACTCCCGATGGAAGCGTAGGGGCAATCCAGTCGTAACCGGCACCGAGAGTTTGAACTAGCTTCAGGTTCGGCATTCGGTGTATTTCGTGAACCGCTCGTGACTTCTCCCACCAGGGTGGAATGAACACCTCGGTACGCTCGAAATCCTCCGGATAGTCATCAGTACCTGGCCAAAAGTTCAGTTCGACACCGTCCGGCACACCTCCCATAAGCTGGGCAGCGTCTGCGTGCGGTACCAGGACATGCATGGCTTCGACCCTATCTCTAGTTGTCTTCGCGCTCAGCGCCGCTGACCCCGCCGCCAGCAATGCGGTCGACGCAGTTCCCCGAAAGTGAATGCTCACCCCACCCACAGCGGGCGCCGTAGCGGGGTGGCGGGCTCACGCCAAGGCCCCACGCCACAGAGTCGTAATCCGCCCAGTACCGGTGAAATCCATATCGCTCGAGGTCGTTCATGCGCTGCTGCCATTGCGAGTCGCCGATCAGCCGCAGGTATTCGATATAGGCTTTTCTGATTTTGTGCCCGTCCTCGGGAAACGCAGCCGGAATCGATGCACGCAGCAACTTTTCGGGCCTCATCGGGAGAAGTGCCGACCACTCCAACAGCCGCCGGCGGAACCTCTGGATGGGGGTTGGATCATCCCAGCCTTCCCTCGGGGACGATCGCTTGTCTCCTGCGACTCTCATCCATAGAAGGCGGCTGGTGGGCGGCCGACCAGACCTGATCGTGCCAGCTCCCGGGTGTTGTTGGCGGTAGTTCCCAGCTGTTCTTGGCGGTTGCGTACATAGTCGGCTGCCGTTTGCTGCCCTGTTCTGGGACCACCATGCTGCCAGTCATGGCCTACCAACGGGATAGCAGATGATCGGCAGGGAGAACTTGTTCCAGATTCGATACGCGGACTGATCATCGCGATGCCGCCCACGGCCGCGCGATAAAGCCGATTACAGTGCGTTCGGCCCGCGACGCCAATGAACGTGACCGGTGCCATGCCGCCGCTGGCCCGGTAGAACGCCGGTGGCGTAGGACGCACCGTACCGAGGGCAGCTCCGATCGAAATCAAACGTGATGACCTAGGGTTGTGAGGCGAAGCAAAAGGGGATGCCCGATCACCGCAACAGCCGCTTCCGACCGACCTGACATGGGCAGGATATGGCCCCAACCAGTGGAGGTGCCAGTTGGCCGAAGTGTCACAGCCCGGAACCGGAATTGTGTTGGCCCACTTTATCGTATCGGACGACGTGGAGCGCTCTCGCCGCTTCTACACTGAGGTACTCGGCGGCCGGGTGGTCTTCTCCGGAGGCCCCGTCTATGTAGCCCTGGCCAACAGTTTCATCATCATCAATGTCGGTGGAGGCCCGACCGACGACAAGCCGACAGTCACCCTGGAGGCGCCACGTGACCTCGATCGGGTCAGCAGCTTCCTTAATCTCCGGGTGCAAGACATCCACGCTGTCTACGCTGAATGGAGCGCCCGTGGTGCTCAGTTCCTGACGCCACCGAAACAGCACCAGTACGAGATTCGGTGCTATATCCGCGATCCCGACGGTCATCTGATCGAGCTCGGGCAAACCACCAACCCGGATGGGGATTGGACGCCCTGGTTGTCGTCTCCCTCGGAGTCATGATGACGGCGACGGTTGGCGCCTCGTTATATGTGTGCGAGAGGCATTATCCCGTCGTTTCGCCCGCCGGTCGGTGATCCGGCCGTGGAGTCCGTTGAGCGCTGAGACGTAGATTTCGTAGAAGGTAGGAAAGGGCTGGATGAGATCGCGCAGCACGTTGATCGGCACGTGGGCGCGCATGGCCAGGTGGCCTGCTGCAGCCACTCGCTGCCGCTCCTGCTCGATCGCCGACTCAGATCCCGAACCACTCGGCGAGCACGCCACGCAGCCGACCCACCGGTTGCTGGTCAGCCGTCGCCCGCTTGTCGTCAATCACGCCATTTAATGGCTGATGTCGACCAACGACGCTCGCACATACCAACGCTAGTGATTGATATCACAGCCGAAAAGTGGGGTGAGACATCAACGTATCCACCGCTCAGAGGCTCAATGAAACCAACTACACCCAACGTTGCCCGCTCTTGACAACGAGGCCAATCGCAAGCAAGTTCGACGTGAGTACATGGAGCTACCCATGTGGTTGCGAAATCAGTTGTCACGTAGGCAAATCTCACCAGCGTTCAGCGAAGGTGAGGGTACGTTCGGCCGCGGTGACCATCGGTAGCAGTTGTGCGGTGAACCGCTGGGCGGTGACCGGCACGATATCGACATCGACCCCGGTGCGCACCGAATATCGGCCGTCGCCGATCACATCTATCCAACACAGCACGCCGAACGGATGCAGCTCGCCGTCGGCTCGGCGCACCGACACCACGATCTGGCCGATACCGTCGCGGGTTTGCCTGAGCAGCTTGCGAATTCGGGTCGGCGTGGTGGGCCCGGCCACCGGTACGGTCACCAGATCCCGGCTGTCCTCGTTGACCCGGGCCAGCGGTGCGGTCAGTTGCGGTGTGGTGCCTGCCGTATTCTCCGGCAGCACCGAAATCACCCGTGCGGAAAGGTTTTTCACCCGATCGACGAATACGCGGATATCGCCGCCTCGATCCGCGGTCGCACCTGCGCGTTGCGCCGCGACCACCGCGACATCCCCGGCGATCGCACCGAGCACACGCACCGGACGCGACTGTGCCCCGATCCCCGGCTGGGCCGCGACGGGACCGGTCTGTTCGACCAGACCCGTCGCCTCGATCGTGTCGTCCTGCCCGCCGTCGAATCCCGCCGACGGCTCTGCCGTACCGCGCTCCCCGAAGACCTCGATGCGCACGGTGGGGCGGGCGAGCACCCGCAGTGCCCCCTCCAGATCGGCGTCGAGAGTCTCCTCGCACCAACGGTTCAGGGCGGGGAGTTGGGCGGTGCGCTCGGTGGTATCGCGAGCCGAGAGGCGGACCGCGAGTGGGTAGGGGATGCGGTCGCCATCGGTGCGGTCCCAGGCCATGGCGAACTGGTCCGGGGTCAGCGTCCAGTTCACTCCAGTTCGGTCCATTCGCCGACGACCGGTGGTGTCGTCGGATCCATATCACCGATCAGTTCACCGCCGTCATCGGCCGGTTCCAGGAAGGTCAGATCGTCGTCGAAGAAGTGGTAATCGTCGTCGTATTCGTCTTCGTCATGGGCCTGTGCCCGGGCGGCGGCCGCGCTGGTGCTCATGCCGGAGCGTGGGCTGTCGCCCGCGACCATGGCACCGCCCATGAGTCCGCCGACCGCGCCCGCGCCGACCCCGTTGATCGCATCGCCACTGGCATCGCGTTTGCGCTCATCGCGTTTGCGTTCGTCGTCGGTCGTGGCGGTGCCGGGAACCGTCGGTGCGAGTACCGAGGTGGATGCGGCGGTGGTCACCGGTGCGGTGGTGGCCGGGCGATCCGGTGTGGTCGTCGGTGCGGTGGTTGCGGCCGGGGTTGTTGCTGCCGAGGAATCCGCTGTAGGCACAACGGGTTCGGCGGCGGCCGGTGTGGTATCGGCGACGGTGCGCACCGGAGTGACGGTGGCCGGTGCAGCTGCCGGTTGAGTCGTCGTGGCGGCGGGATCGATGGTGGTGTGCGGTGTGGTCGGAGCTGGTGTGGTCGCCGAAACCATTGGGGTGGTGAGGGTTTGGGTACCGATATCGAGTACAGGTGTCGTGGATAGCTGGGCGACAGGTGCACCATCGCAGGGCTGCGGCACCTCGGCGGTCACCGCATCCGGGAAGGCGGGCACGCCGGATCCGGTAGCGAGGAACGCATTCGTATAGATGCTATCCATCGCCTGCACCACATCCAGGCGGGTGCCGTCGGCGGCTTTCTGGGTGGCGGTGTTCTCGGTCGCCTTGGTCGGATCCAGCAGTGCGCCGGCCAGATCCGTTGTCTCGCCGGATGGTTCGACCACCGCCGCGCGCATTGCCTCGGCGGCATCGCCTGCCTGGCCGAGTCGCTGACCGACCGCGGCCATCACATCCGCGAGTTGCTGTCCGTGCCGCTCGAATTCGCGCATCGCGGCAGCGGCGGAATCCGCCGCGGCCCCGCGCCAACCGTCGGCCATCGCAGCCCGAATCTCGCTGTGCGCCTGCTCGACGGCGGTGGCGAGCCCAGTCGAACTCCCCTGCCATGCCTGCTGTCCGGCCGCCAGGACAACCGGATTCATCAGCCGCACGCCGTCGTGAATTTCCTGATGCGACAGGTTGTCGAATATTTCGACGGTCCGCGCGTAGTCGGGGTCGACATACCGGACGGGGGTCTTCTCCCCGGTGTGCGGCATCTTACGCATGCGCGGTCCCCGCCACCTGGACCTGACCGACCGCGGCAGCCAGATCCGAATCGGCCTGGGTGTACGCCGTTCCGGCCGCACGGAGGGTCTGTGCCAGTGCCCGCGCGGCGTCGGCATAGGCACGCAATCTGGTGATCGCACCGTCGGCCTTGTCTTCGAAGCCGTACCGCAGCGCCGCACCGGAGTCGAAACCACCGAAGCCGGGCAACGATGTGGCCCCGTTCAATACGGCGATCTGGGCCTCGACCTCATCGGCGAGTTGTGCATAGCGCTTGGCGCACTGCTCATGCGTACCCTCGGCGACCAGTACCCCATCGATCCAGAGCTGGCCATCGTCGATCGCTTGATTCAGCGCCGTCACGTCCGACATCTCACCGCCCCCTTCCTCGTCGTGCTGCGCGCGCAGCCGTGATCAACTCACCGGTGCGCCAACCCCACGACGACACCCTGCATCCAGTCCGCGATGTCGGCGGCGACCCGCGCGTGCCCCGGCTCGTGCAACAGGTCGTGCCCGGCGTCGGTGTACTCACGCAAACTTACCCAATCGTGGCGACGAGTCCAGACCCTCATCGCATCGATCGGCGCCCGTCGGTCCTCGATACCGTGCACAGCGAGGATAGGCAGGTTGCTCGGCAACGGCGTGCCCGGTGCATCGGGTGCGCCGCCACCGAGCGCTCGCTTCGGCACTCCGGACAGCACCAGCCCGACCAGCACGTTCGGCGGCAGGCTCGGGCGCAGCGGATAGTTCGCCTCCAGTCCGTGCAGGTCGTCGGTCGCGCTGGTCCGATCCGGGACCGCCGCGCCCAGGATGCCCAGGACGGTCACCGCACCGAGCGAATGGCCCATCAGGATCAGCGGGGTATCCGGTAATTCCGCGCGGACCAGCTCGATCAGCCGCATCGCATCGGCCACCAGTTCCACCAGCGTGCCGGGATTGTTCGGATCGCCCTCACTCAACCCGTGCCCCGAGGTATCCAGCGCCCACACTTCGATTCCGATGGATTTCGGGCTGCGGGCGAAGCGGTGATAGTGGCCGCTGTGCTGCCCCATTCCGGGAAAGAGCACCGCGACTGCTGTCGGGTTGTCGACCGTCCACCGCCGATAGTGCATCCGGCCGCGCGCGCCGTCGAAGAAAGGCATCCGTCGATACTTGCAAACGCGCTCGGGTGCAGTCGAGCTCATGGCATGACTAGTTCCCGACGAATACCTGACGAGGTGGCTAGACTGCCGGGCGAGGGTCGGGCTGGAGAGTCGAGGTTCGCTTTGAGAAAGCTCTATCTTCCGAGCACGCGACTGTGGGTGGTCGCCGCACTCGTGCTGGGTTGTGCCGGTGTCGGTGCGTCGCCCGCGATCGCCGAGCCCGAACCGGGCGCGGTCGCCGCATGCGCGTCGGCCCAGGCCGCGCCGGCCGTGCCGGCGGGTCTGCCGGTGCTCGACTGGTCGGAGAATGTAGGCTACGACCCGGGGGGCAACCTATGGGTATCGCGGCTGTACCGCAATGAGGTTCAGCGCTACGACAGCGCGGGCCGGTTGACCGCCTCGGTGCCGGTGGAATCCCCCGGCGCGATCCGGCTCGGGCCCGACGGTATGCTCTACGTCGTTTCCGGCAATTCACCGAAGACCATGCTGTGGCCGGGTGGTGTGGTGCGCTTCGATCCCGACGATCCCGAACCCGCGGTATTCGCCTCCGGATTCACCTGGCCCAACGGTGCCGCCTTCGATGCGCAGGGCGATCTGTACGTCGCCTCCACCCTCGGCGTGATCCGGATTCGTCCGGACGGTACCGTCGATGCGGACTGGACCGCGCGGGCGAAGTTCACCGGCGCCAATGGCATTGTGGTGCGGGACAATTCGATCTACCTCAGCATGAACGGCAATCCGCTCGGCCGGATCGTGCGCTTCCCGATCGACGATCCGGGCAGCGTCGCCGTGATCGCCGACGTGACGGTCGCACCCGGAATACCGGATTTCGTAGACGATTTCGTCATCGATGACGAAATCGTCTACGAAATCCGGTATTCCGGGTGCGACCGTCACGTCGGCGATCACGGCGACGCTGCCCGGATCGTCGATCGGGAAGCGCACGATCCGGCCGAGCGGATTGCCGTTCATGCTGAGGTAGATCGAATTGTCCCGCACCACAATGCCATTGGCGCCGGTGAACTTCGCCCGCGCGGTCCAGTCCGCATCGACGGTACCGTCCGGACGAATCCGGATCACGCCGAGGGTGGAGGCGACGTACAGATCGCCCTGCGCATCGAAGGCGGCACCGTTGGGCCAGGTGAATCCGGAGGCGAATACCGCGGGTTCGGGATCGTCGGGATCGAAGCGCACCACACCACCCGGCCACAGCATGGTCTTCGGTGAATTGCCGGAAACGACGTAGAGCATACCGTCGG